>Ga0187893_10015820_pt1 | contig 10048 bp, 12 predicted proteins | sample MA1701074metaG_FD_139574 | JGI IMG/M metagenome (GOLD analysis project Ga0187893, IMG submission 139574) | White microbial mat communities from a basaltic lava cave in the Kipuka Kanohina Cave System on the Island of Hawaii, USA - MA170107-4 metaG ... | reverse complement strand
ATATTCATCGCGCGCTCTCTGGCGGATCGTGAAAGCCTGAATCGCTCCATCGACGGCGGCACGAATCTGTCGCGCGAGCACATCGAGCCTCGCCGAGGTGCGTTCCTGTTCGGCTGAGTATCGGGCGACTTCCGACTGGCCCTTGTTGAATAGAGGTAGGGGAATCGTAATGCCGACGACTGGGCCGTTTGCGATGCCGCGCTGTCCGACGTCCGCGCGCTTCAACCCCGCGTTGAGGATCGGCTCGGGGAAGCGCAGGCGCTCCGCCGCTCGCTGTTCGAGTTGATACTGTTCGAGGCGGCGTTGCTCGGCACGGTAGTCATTCCGTAACGCCAAGGCCCGCTGCGTCAGCTCGACCGCATTCAGCTCCAACGGCGGTGCTTCGATTTGGCCGGAGAGTGCCCTGATGTCAGTACCGTCCGGAAGGAAGGCCAACAACTGCGCGCGTTCGAGTGCGGTGACCGCGCGCAGGAGGGCCAACTCAGCCCGCAACTCAGCTCGCTCGCGTTCCGTGCGCAGGCGATCGAACTTCGAGCCTTCCCCCTCGCGCTCCCGGTCAGCAAGTACGCGGATGACATTCTCGATGTCCTTCAGGCCTGCCGCGTAGAGCGATTCGCTTTGCTGCGCCGCCAAGACACGATAAAATGCCTGCCTCAGACTGCTTCGAGCCTGCCACAAGGAAAAGGCGCCGTCTGCCTCTGTGGCGCGTACCATTGCTGCACCGGCCTGGCGTAAGAACTTTAAGCGTCCCGTGAGCGGAAGGGTCTGCTCGGCTTGAAAGAACTCGGTGCGCCCGGCTCCCTCGCGGCTATAGTTGACACTCGGGTTCGCGTAAAGCGTCCGGCCTCGTGTCTCGGCCGCCGTGATAGCGACACGAGCTCGCGCCTCGCGAGCCTGCGGACTCTGGTCAAGAAATTTCTGAACGACGACAGCTTCCGTCCACTCCTGCGCGGAACCCAGGCCCGCCATCGCGGCCACGAACAGCGCAAGAGTGGCGGCGCGATTGGGCAAGTGCATGCGCCACCTCAATTCACTCAATTGTTCGAATCTAATGGGAATGAACGCGCACAGAGAGTGCGCCCAACAGGAGGGTTAGGCAGGTGGGCCGCGGAGATGAGGGATCAGCCGCCAGGGCGGATCATGATTATGCGGCGTCAGTTCGGGAATCCGAACGACTCGCACAGGGAGTACTACCTCGGCAAGTATATCGGGTAAGGCGACAACAAACTTCGCTGGAGCGCTTCCGTCTCCGGCGAGCCAATCAATCATCCTGGCGTCGGAATCATGATCGTCGGCCTCCCAGGTTCGGCCGTCAGGGAGAGCTTTCCAGTGGGTGTGCGTGTACCCTCGAGCGTGCTCGTGGTGCGGATCGCCTGCGTGGGCGTGCTTGAACGGCGCCTGCCCAAAGGAGAAGAGCAAGCTGGCCACTGCACCCAGATGGATTAGGCCGCGCACTAGTTTCTTGATTGTACCCGCTAGCACGGGGTTTGCGAAGTGGCTGTGGCGTCTCGTTATTGGGCACCATCTTCGGCCCGTGCATTCGGCCCGCACATAGGCTCACCACCTGACTGAAAGCAGGACTTTCCACAGCAGAGATCACCGTGCGAAAAATGTGAATAAATTCGATCCCAGCGCCAATTGCGGTGAGCGGAAGCAGGTGCCCCGAATCCGTGTAAACTATAGAACGCATTCCCAAGCCATAGGACAGGTGTAAGCCTGCACCGTGCTTGGGGTGCAAGAGGACCCGGGTTCAAATCCCGGCGGCCCGACCATCCTCATACAAATCAATCACTTACAAACACAACATGAACCCCGCTTAATCTTGAGCGCCTTGCTCGGATTGCAAGCGGTCCTACCTTCCTCAAACGCGCGAACCCTTTTGTTCTCAGGACGGGCTTCGCCGGCGGGGGCAGGACCGTGCGAGAAAAGCGGCGATTTCCGTGCGAAAAATCCAGTCTCCGGGAGACCGTGCGAAAAATGCGGGTGTTGAAAAAGAAACGATCTTGCCAGCGGTGACGGATCGGTAGGCGCTGCCGTCGATAAAACGGCCAACACTCGGCACCCAAGCAGCCTCTGAATTGTGCAACAACCTGTTGCACGAATCGCCGCCACGCTCGGGCGCCGGCTGAGAGGTCGTCGCTACGGAAAAGCTTCAGGACTCAGCGGGGACGACCCGCCTGCGTAACTTGACGGCGCGCGAGCGCGAATACAATCGGGAGGTCTTCCTATGATTCCGCGCGTCTGTTTCCTGGCGACCTTAAGCGGCTGCCTCATGGCACAACTGGGTCCCGGAGACTGGAGAACGGATCTCTCGAAGAAGGCGATCGACCTCACTGAACTACGCAGGGGCGGACCGCCCAAGGATGGAATCCCCTCAATCGACAACCCGCGACTCGTTGACACGACGACTGCGTCGAGTTGGCTCAGCCCTAAGGAGCCGGTGCTGGCGATCGATCTAAACGGACAAGCTCGCGCGTATCCCTCCAAATCCTGATCTGGCATGAACTCGTGAACGACCGGATCGGCGAACTGCCAATTCTGGTAACCCGCAACGCCAGGGCATCGAGAGCGCGCTCACCGACGGGAGGGGACCGTTGAACGTTCTCGGCGGAAAATCCCAACGGTGGCCACCGACTACAGTCCGCTGTGGGACGCCAACGTGGGCGTTTGGACAAATGATGCGATCCAGGAGGACTGGCGTTCCCGAGTGATCGACGAATTCCAGATCTTGGCACTGGTCGAGGCGGGCGCCATTACCGGGGTCAATGGGGCGAAATATGGATCGGGCGGTTTTATTGTGAATTGCCCAATCGTTTTCCGGTTTCTGTAGTTTGGAATCCGGTAGCACCGGCTCCCGCTGGGAATCGTGACAGGAATCCGTTCAGGTCGCGATTCCCAGCGGGGCAAAACGTTCTTTCTGGAGGTACTGTTTATGCTGGATCGCAGATTGTCTTCTCCGCCGTACTGGCGGGCCAATCAACTAGCCCACCCGCGGCAGAGCCTGGCGCGCGGCAGAGGCTCGTTCCGTCTGAGCCTCTCGCGGAACCGCGCTTTCCCAAACCGGCCAGTCCGGACTCAACGCGAACAACGCCCCTGGTGGCGGCTCCAGTGCCGGAGAGCAAGATCCGCCCCGCCGTCCTCGAGTTGAAGCCTGCGGGAGACCCCATCTACCTTGTGGAAGAATCCGAACCCGGCCCAGAGCAGGGCTCGTGGCGGACGTACGGCCGCCCCAAAGTCGATCCCATTAGCAGAAACGCCGATGGAATTGCGCTTCAAGGCTACGTGGTGGTCTCCTACTTTGAAAACCATCCCGAGAAGGGCCGAAAGCAATTCTCCGTCGAGCGCGACGGGGGTGAAGTGGCTGTTCAGCAGTTCGGAGCATCGCAAGCAGTTCCTGGAAGCCCCGGATCGCTTCGTGCCCCAGTACGGCGGCTTCTGCGCCTACTCTGTCGCGGAGGATACCTGGCGACCGCGGACGCTCGGGCGTGCGAGATCGACGGATCGAAGCTTCATCGCTTCTACGACGAGGCTGTGCGGGCCGTCTGGGCTCAGAATCAACGCCAGCTTGTCAACAGGGCAGAGAAAGGCAGAGAAGAACTGGCCGGACCTCCATCGCTGAGTTGAGATCGCCAGGGTAGACTCCCATGTTCGGAAAAATTCTGACAGCTCTTGCCATATGGGCGGGCCCCGGCGACAGTGCCCGTTCTTGCGGAGTTGTTCACCTCCGAGGGGTGTTCCAGTTGCCCGCCAGCCGACCTGCTGCTGGAGCACCTAGACCGGAATCAGCCGGTCCATGGCGCTCTGGTCATCGCTCTGAGCGAGCACGTGGACTATTGGGATCGTCTCGGCTGGAAGGATCCCTATTCCTCCGCCGTTCCTACCTGGCGGCAGCAAACTTACGGACAAAGGTTTCGTTTGAACTCCGTTTATACTCCGCGGATGGTGATTGACGGGCGGGAGCAAGTTCTGGGCAAACACACCAGCGCGGTTCAGGCTGCGGTAGCCCGCGCGGCGGCTTCACCCAGGCTGCAGGTTATGGTCTCGGGCACAGCGCGCGAGGCAGGCGGCGTCCGGTTTACTGTGGAGGCGTCCCAGTTGCCTTCCAAATCGGATTCTAAGCGAGCGGATGTTTGGGTGGCTCTCGCGGACGATAGGGTCCAGTCCGAAGTCAGCTGGGGGGAGAATTCCGGCCGCAGGCTCATTCATGTCGCCGCCGTTCGCAAGCTGGTGAAGGTGGGCGAAGTGACAAGAACCACAGGCTTCAGGCAGGAATTGAGACTCAGGGGTGGTGCGGGCGCGGCAAGGATCATCGCCGTGGTCCAGCAGCAGCATCTGGGACCAGTCGCCGGCGTCGGGATGGCGAAGTTTTAAAAGGCCGTCCGCGCGGTTAAACCTGTTTCGGGCACCTCCAGTTGAGACTGGCCCGTGAGAAAAGTCGCTCTTGACGGAACAAAATGACCGTCCACGAGGATTCAGCTTAAGCAAAGGAACTAATCAATATGCTCAAACCGCGTTTCATCCCTCTGCTCTTGTTGGCCACCTTGGCTCCGCTGTTCGCCGCCGCCCCGCCGTGGGTGGGAGACAAAGCGCTAGACTTTGCGCTGTCGACAGTGGAAGGGAAGACGATTCGATTGTCCGAGGTGACCTCAAGGGGCACGGTGGTGCTGGTCGTCCTTCGGGGCTTCCCTGGTTACCAATGCCCATTCTGCAACCGCCAGGTTCAGGACTTCATTCAAAAAGCCCCGGACTTCGCGGCGGCCGGAGGGCACGTCGTCTTCGTCTATCCAGGCCCGCCGCAAGATCTCGGTGCCCGAGCAAGCGAATTTCTTGCCAATAAGAAGCTTCCTGCCAACGTTGACCTCTTGCTCGACCCCGGTTATGAATTCACGAATCTCTACGGGCTCCGGTGGGACGCCCCGCGTGAGACTGCCTATCCATCAACCTTCCTGATCGATCGTAACGGGACGATCTTCTTTAGCAAGATCGTCAAGGAACACGGGGGGCGTACCACGGCCGCTGAAATACTGGACGCGCTGCCGAAGCGGAAACCCGGCCGGTAGTAGGTGGAAGGGAGTTTCACGGGCGCGCGCTGGCCGCGCGCCTACCATGCAAGCGTTCGCTTGCCCGGTTTCAGGGCGTAGTTGGAGGAAAGCGAAAGGATGATCATGCAGGCAATCGAATTGAGCGGTCTGGACGGCGTCAAGAGTCTCAGACTCATCACTGCGGAGAAGCCGAAGCCGGCACCCGACGAGGTACTGATTGAAGTAAATGCCGCGGGTGTCAACTTCGCTGAGCTGGAGTTGATCCACGGCGGGTACCCGCCTCTCAAGCCACTCCCCTATGTGTTAGGTTTTGAGGCGGCGGGCGTCATTGTCGAGCTCGGTTCGGAGGTCTCTCGCCTCAAGGGTACGCCGAATACGCGACCGCACATGCCGGCGCCGCAATCCCAATCCCCGAAGGAGTTTCCTTTGATGACGCGACGACGATTCCCGTGCAAGGCATTACTGCATACACCATGTTGAAGTTCGCCGCCCGGCCGCAACCGCACGAAACGGTCCTCGTTCAAGCAGCCGCCGGCGGAGTTGGGCTCTACCTTGTCCAGTTGGCGAAGATCATGGGCGTGAAGTGGGTGATTGCCCTGGCCAGTTCACGAGAGAAGCTCGATCTTGTGAAGGGTTTTGGGGGCTGATGCAGTCATCGACTACAGCGAGAAGACGTGGCCAAGCTTGGTCAGGGAAGCCACCGATGGGCGAGGTGCGGATTTGGTGTTGGAGGCGGCGTCGGGCGAAATCGGGACAGCTTGGAGGGATGAAGCAGAGCTTCACCCGGCCGGATGAAAATGAGATAGCCTCGTGAAGCCGGCGGCGGTGGCGAGGCCGAAGTAGACTGTGAGGCTGTCAAGCCTGCGGGACAGCTTGGCCCGAACGTCATCCGAACCCAGCACTGTTGCGGCGCGGCAACGCGTCAGCACGCAAGAGAGAGTGAGTCACCTGGACGTTCCCCGCCCACGGCAAGGAGCTAACGATGGAGGTTTTGTATTCTCGATGCGCCGGATTGGATGTTCATAAGGAGAGCGTCACGGCGTGTATCTTGACGCCCGGTGAGGGCGCCAATCCCCACAAACCGATGGGTGCCATCTGCGACTCGGGCCCTCACGACGCGCTGCGGCGTGTTGGAAACGCTCGGGGCACGACGGTCTCGGTCCAGAACGGGCCCTAGTTTCACCTGCCGCGCTTGTAGTAGATCTCGGGGTTGCCGTCGCGCGTATCCGACCAGACCACGTGCACGCGTCCATCCGTTGCCGCGATCGTCGAGAGTGTGGAGTCGCCTAATGCCGCGGTCAGCCGGACGTCGGGGCCCCAACCTTCGCCTCCGTCCGCCGATTCCTTGAAGTATATTTCGTTGTTGCCATCGCGGCTGTCGAACCAGGTGACGAAAAGGTGGTTGCCCATTGCAGCAATGCTGGGGCGCTGAGAAGTTCCAGGGGCGTAGGTTAGGCGCTTTTCCGGTTCCCAGGTTGCACCGCCGTCCTTCGACCGCATGTAGTAGATCTCCCACTCCGACGAGGCGGTCTCATACATCCGCTGAAACTCGCGCAGGATTCGCTCCAAAACCGCCGGATCGCCGTCGTTAGCGGCCCATGCGGGCGCAGCGTCCCGAATCCGCCACAGACTCGCCGCTACTCGCATTGCCCTCGCCTGCGGTTGATCGACCTTCGGTGTCGCAGCGACCAGCGGTCCGGGCGAGTAGGTAAGTCCCATGAGCGTTACGGCTTCGTCGACTTTCATTTCCTTAACGATGTAGGGCGCGCCCGTGATGCCAAGGGCTTCGAGAGCCTTAAGAATGGCGCGAAGTTTCGCCTCGTCCCCGCCAGCCGCAACCCAGGCAGGCGCCTCTTTCTGGATCAGTTCCAACTTCTCGGTCGCCCTCCGTTTGGCCAACTCCTCGGGATTTGGGACAACCACCCCCTTGGCCGCAGGCTCGTACTTCAAGCCGAGCAGGTCCATCGCCTCGTTCAACTTGTTTTCGGCCTCGAACGGCTGCACCGGACTGTCCTTCTGATCGAACCAGACAAGATGGACCGCTCCGCCGGCGGCGGCGAGCGTAGGCGCCCACGAGTTCGCCTCGTCCATCGTGAGCCGCTGGATCGGTTCCCACGTGACGCCACGGTCACTCGAGTGCCGGAAGTATTCCTCTTCGTTCCCGTCTTGAGTGTCAACCCAGCCGACGTAGACGCGATCGCCTTCGGCGGCGATTGTCGGCACCCACGAATCCCAGGGAGTCTCAGAAACCAGGGTTTCCGGTCCCCAATTGACGCCTCCATCGTTGGATGCGCGGACGTAGGTCTCGGCTTGGCCGTCGCGATTGTCGCCCCAGACGACATAGACATTCGAGCCGGAGACAGCCACCGACGCGTGAGCACTGCCGCCGCTCGAACTGAGCCGCAGTTCCGGGAGCCAAGTGCGTCCCCCGTCAATGGACCGCTTGAAATAGATGCTCAGGCCGCCATCCTTAGTGTCCTGCCAAACCGCGAATACAGACGACCCGGACGCGGCAATGGCGGGCATCTCCTGGGTCGATGGGTTATCTGAGAGCGCAATCTCGGGCTGCCAGTCCACGCCCTCGTTCTCTGACCGCCGGTAGTAGACGCGGCTTGTACCGGCCCGGTCATCGAACCAGACGACGTGCACTCCGCCGTTGCCGTCGATCGCCATGCTGCGGGCGAAATTGACCGCGAGGCGCGAGTTTGCGCCATCGAAGGTCAACCGGCGGTCCGGCTCCCATTCTCGCGGACTCTGAAACTCGGTGGGCACCGGCTGCCAGGACGCTCTTCCCGGGAAGGGATTGGCATCGATATCCGATATGCGCTTCTCATTGCTTCCGTCGGCGTCCATCACCCACAGCTCATTTCTTCCGCTCCTGCCGGTGCTGAACAGAATCTTCCTTCCGTCCGGCGACCAAGAGGGATCGTCGCTGTTTCGATGACTGCAATCCTCGGTCAACTGCTTACTTCCCGTCCCATCCGAATGGATGACCCAGATCTGACCATAGGCGTTTTCGATCCCCGACCAGAAGGCGATTCGGTTGTCCACGGGCGACCAAGCGGGCGCGTTGGCGTCGTGGGCTGTTTCACACACGGTGGTGCTGCCGTCCGGATTGATGCGAATGTTCGTCCGGTCGGACGTCGTCAGAATGCGTTCATCGGTTCCGTCGGAATTCATGATTCCGATTTGGGGCCGGGGGTCGGTCATAGAAGCCGGGTTCCTGATCAGAATAAACACCATCTGCTTTCCATCCGGAGACCAGGACGGCCCGGCTTTGGCAGTGCCGCTGCGGGTTATTTGCCTTTCTCCGGAACCATCGGCGTTGATCGCCCAAATCTCGGAAACCGGGGAACCTTGAGCGACCGGGCGCGTGAAAGCGATTTGCCTGCCATCCGGCGCCCAGTCCGGTGCGACCCCTTCGGTGAGGACCCTCTGGTTCGAGCCGTCTGCGTCCATCACGGCGACCCACGCCCTTCCGTTCCGGCTGGACATATAACTGATCCTCTTTCCGTCGGGAGACCAATCGGGACGGCCGTTTTCTCCTTCGAACGTCAGTTGTTTCCGATTCGCCCCGTCGGGTGTGACGGTGAAAATCTGCAGACGGCCAGTCTGATCTCTGAGAGAAAGCGCGATCAATCCGCCGTTTGCATTGTTTGGGGTTGTCTGTGCCGACGCGTGCGTGACAGCCAGGAGTGCCGTAGTCAATGCTGCCGTGATGAAGCGAGAATTCATTTCGATACCGCCTTGTTTTGAATCTCCCGCAGTTTGGCCTGTTGCTCTGCGGTTAGTTTGCTCTTGATCCGGACCAGTAGCGAGATCTGCGCGCGCTTGATTTCCCTTTCGGCTGCCAGGACCCTATCCAACTGAGCCAGGACCAGTTGTTCGTCAGCACGCGTCTGCTTCACAAGGGATGACAGCTTCTCAACCTCGTCTTCGAGCTTCCACTGCAGGTCTGTGAAGCGTACTTGAGCCTGGCGAATCTCCGTCTTGAAATAGCTCTTCTGTTCCTCAGTGAGTGCGAGCGCCTGCTGGCTCTGCATCACAATTTCGAGCGGGAAGAAGGCCCCCTGAAGTGGGTCCTGGGGCGGTTGTTGGGCACTGCCGTGCTGGATGCCCAGCACACTCATGGCGACCAAGGCGACGACTCTGTATGTCATTTCTGGCTTCCTATGTACCGCGTCATGTCAACAAATCCATCTCCGATTCGCGGCGTGGTCCGCAACATCTCCCTTCCCGGAGTATCAATCAGGAACGCGGTCGGACTCTTCCAGTGCGCGATGGGAACGGTCGCCACCGGCGATCGATCCACATCGGGGCGCCGATTCCGCCACCACAGCACCGGGGCCGCCAGCAACACAAGTATCACCGCCGCTACAGCCAGCCGGGAAAGAACCGCGCCAGGACGCGGCCCGGGGGCGTGCCCGAGGGCAGCTTCCCAGACTTTAGAGAATGGAGGAATGAGACGTTCCTCGCTCCGGCGCAAGTCGCGGAACCAACCCTCGATCGGCCTTCGTTCACGGTCGTCGCTCATTCCGCCTCCATCAGGCTTCGAAGCCGTTTCTTGCCCCGCTCATAATGCGTCCGCGCCGAGCCCACCGAAACGCCGATTACAACCGCGGCTTCGGCCACGCTTAGACCCTCGTAAAAAACTAGATGCAACACTTCGCGCTGCCGGCGCGGAAGAGTAGCGAGGGCAACCCGCAGACGCGCCGACGACTCGCTGCATAGCGCCGCTTCGGCCGGATCTGGGCGCGAGACAGGAGGCTCGACTCCTCTTTCAAGCGGCACCAAGCGTAAACGCCGGAGCGCGTTCCATCGGCGCTGGCTGGCCGCCGTGTTGCGGATGACTGAAAACAGCCAAGTGCGGAAAACAGCCCGCCCGTCGTAAACCGCCTTACCTTGCAGAACCTTCAGGTACACCGTCTGAAGCACGTCTTCTGCCTCCCCGCGGTCGTAGGAGCAGCAACTCAGCGTCCAGGCATAGCTTGCCGAGTGGCTGTTCT
>Ga0187893_10015819_pt1 | contig 10049 bp, 7 predicted proteins | sample MA1701074metaG_FD_139574 | JGI IMG/M metagenome (GOLD analysis project Ga0187893, IMG submission 139574) | White microbial mat communities from a basaltic lava cave in the Kipuka Kanohina Cave System on the Island of Hawaii, USA - MA170107-4 metaG ... | reverse complement strand
GCGTCCACGAGCACGCGGTCGAAGGGCCCGAGGGGGAGGACCCCCGGCTCGAGGGCGTCCCCCTCGATCGCCTCGGCGCCCGCCGCCTCCGGGAGGACCCGGCGCAGCGTCTCCCGCAGGAGCGCGAGGCGCCCGCCGTCGCGGTCCACCGCGGTGACGAGCCCCCCGGGGGCCACGCGCGCGCAGAGGAGCGCGGTCTTGCCTCCGCGCCCGGCGCCGATCTCCAGGACCGTCGCGCCCGCGGGCGGGTCGAGCAGCTCGACGGCCCTGGAGGCGGCCGGGTCCTGCGCGACGAAGAGGCCGTCGCGGAAGCCGGGGAGCGCCTCCACCGCCCCGGCGCCCCGGAGGAGGAACGAGGGCGGATCGCCCTCCTCCTCGAAGGCGAGCCCGGCGTCCGCGAGCGCGGCCCGGAGCGCGCCGGCGCGGCCCGGGAGGGGCCGGAGCCAGGTGCCCGGCCGCGCGGCGGAGGCGCGGAGCGCCGCGATCGCCCCGTCGGGCCCGAGGTTCGGGAGCCAGCGGGCGACGATCCAGCGGGGGACCGACCAGCGGAGGGCGAGCGACGACGCGGTGTCCCGGGCCGGGTCGGGGAGACGGGCCCTCCGGAGGCGGGCGTGCCGCCCGTCCGCGCCGGGGACGGAGCGGCGCGGGTCGCCGTCCCCGTCCCCGTCGAAGCGCCCCTCGACCTCGCGGGCGAGCGCGCGGAGCACGGCGTTCGCGAACCCCGCGGCGCGCTCCCCGGCGGCGGCGCGGGCGGACTCCACGGCGCGGTCCACGGCGGCGGGCGCCGGGACGCGGTCGAGGAAGAGCAGCTGGTAGGCCGCGGCGCGGAGCGCGCCGCGGACCCGCGGGTGGAGCGTGCGCAGGCGGCGGCGGGAGTGGGCCTCGAGGAGGTGGTCGATGGTCGGGAGGCGGCGGAGGGTCCCGTAGGCGATCTCCCGGGCGAGGTCCCGGTCGCGGGGGTCGAGGGGGCGCCGGAGGAGCGTCGCGTCGAGGAGGTCGCGCGCGAGCCCCCGGCCCGCCTCGACGGCCACGAGCGTCTCCTCGGCGGCGTCGCGGGGCACCGCGCCTCCTCCCGGGTATGCTCGGGGGCATGTATACCGCGCGCGGCCGGGGCTTCCTCCCCGGGCGTGCCCGTCCGTCCAAGGGGGGTGCCGCGGGTCCGGAGTCCGCCCGCGGCGGGAGGCCGTCCCCGGATGGAAACGCGCGAAGCCCCGGCCGGGCCGTGGAGGCGCACCGTGGACCTCCGTGACCCGGAGGCGTTCCGCGCCGTGTACGACAACAACGCGCGGAAGCTCTACAACCTCGCGCTCCGCCTCGTCGGGGACCGCCAGCGCGCCGAGGAGATCGTGCAGGAGACCTTCCTCCGCGCGTTCGACCGGGCGGAGACCTTCCGCGAGGGCGCACGGGTCAGCACCTGGCTCTACCGGATCTGCGCGAACCTCTCCTACGACTACCTCCGCGCGAAGCGCTATCGCGACGCCGTCTCGCTCCAGACCCCGCTGCGCACCGACGAGGGTGGATCGGACGAGCTCTCGGATCGCCTGCCCGCCCCCGTGGAGGACCCGGGCGCGGAGGCCGGGAAGCACGAGGTCCGCGACGCCGTCCGCGAACTCGTGGAGCAGCTCCCCGAGCGGGAGCGCGCCGTCCTGGTCCTCCGCCACTACGAGGGGATGACCTTCGACCGGATCGCGGAGGCCCTCGAGATGACGAGCCGCACCGTGCAGAACTGCCTCCGGCGGGCGCGCACGAAGCTCTTCTACGCGCTCCGCCGCCGGGGAATCACGGCGCGCGAGCCGGGCTGACCCGTCGAAGGAGCCGGATCCCGGTCGGCCGGGTCCGGAGCGGCGGGACGACCGGGAACGACGGGAACCGACGACAGGAACCGACGACAGGAACCGACGAGAGGAACCGACGAGAGGAACCGACGAATGGACTGCGAGAGACTCCGCGAGGTGCTGATCGAGCACGTGGACGGCCTGCTCGGCCGCGACGAGGCCGAGTTCGCGCGCGCCCACCTCGCGAACTGCGCCCCCTGCCGCGCCCTCCAGGAGGAGGTGCGCCGCAACTTCTCCGCCCTGGACGCCTGGGAGGACGAGGAGCTTCCCGGCGGCGCCTTCGAGCGCCTCCGCGACCGCCTGCCGGCCGGCCCGACGGCGCTCGCCTCGGCGGGCGCGGTCGCGGGGGCCGCCCCGCGCCGGCGCTGGGTCCGGCTCCTGGTGCCCTACGCCGCCGGGCTCGCCACGGCGGCCGCGGCGATGTTCCTCTTCGTCCGCGCGGGCGCCGACGGGCCCGCGACCCCCGTCCCCGTCGGGGACGGGGCCGGGCCGGTCTCCCGCGACGGGGCGGCCCCGCGGGCGGCCCTCGCCTCCTTCGAGGACCGCGTCCCGGCGGCGCGCGACCCCGAGCCCGTCACCGCGCTCAAGCCCGGCGAGCGGGCCCTCCTGTTCCGCGACGCCGACCGCGGGGTGCTCCGGAAGTTCTTCCTGCCCGCCGGGGTGGACCCCGACCAGGTCCTCCTCCTCGAGCCGGAGCACACGCTCGTGGTCCCCGCGGGGATCCGGTAGTGGGAGTCGGTCGCCGCGCCGCGGTCCCGCTCGCGCTCGCCGGCGGCGCCGCCCTCGCGGCGGGCGCCGCGCCCGCCTTCCCTCAGGAGGCCGGCGGCGCCTTCGAGGAGCTCGACCGCGCCGCGCACGCCCTCCTGGAGAGGGCCGGGCCCTCCGTCGTCCGCGTCGAGGTCGAGCGCACGCCGAGGCTCCGCCTCCTGGGCGTCGACAGGGAGGAGCGCGACCGCCTCGAGGGGCTGATGCGGAACTTCCAGCCCCGCGAGGTCGTCGTCGCGGCGGGGTTCGTGGTCGGGGAGCCCGGCCTCGTCGCCACGGCGGCGGACCCCGGCCCGCGGCCGTCCGCCATCCGCGTCCGCTTCCCGAAGGGGCCCGTCCGCGAGGGCGCGCTGGTCGGTTCGGACCCGCTCTCCGGCGTGGTCGTGCTGCGGGTGGACCCCGTCGAGGGCGCGGCCCCGCTGACGCTCTCGGTGCGGGAGGCCTCCCCCGGGCGGCTGTCCCTCCTCCTCGCCCCCGAGGAGCGGAGCCCGGCGGCGGTGCTGCGCCTGGGGTTCGTGACCGACGCGCGCCGGCCCTTCGGCCACTACGACGCGTGGCTCGTCTCGAGCGTCCCCGTCGGCCCCGGCCAGGTCGGCGCCCCCCTCCTCGACGCCCGCGGCGAGGTCCTGGGGATGGCGGTCGCCGCCCGCGAGGCGGTGCGGCCGGCGGCCGCGCCCGGACTCCCCGGGCTCCCGGGGGTCGGGGCGGTCCCCGCGGCGACGGACCCCTCGGCGGAGCGCTCCTGGCGCCTCTCCTCGCTCCTGCGCTCGCGGGGCGACTACGGCGAGCGCCCGGCCTCCTTCTCCACCTTCGTGCCCGCGGCGGAGATGCGCCGGATCGTGGACGAGCTGAAGTCCACCGGTCGCGTGCGCCGCGGCATGCTCGGCGTGCGCCTCCACCGTCCCGAGCCCTTCATCCGCGAGGTCGTGGCCGGGACCCCCGCCGAGGCGGCGGGCGTCGGCGCCGGGGACCGCGTCCTCTCCCTCGACGGCGTCGCCGTCGACGACACCGAGGTCCTCACCGCGTACCTGCAGCGACGCGCGCCGGGGACCCGCGTCACCCTGGCCCTCCGCGACCCCGGCGGCGCCGAGCGGACGGCCGAGGCGACGCTCGCGGAGCTCCCGCCGCCCCCGGAGGCGCGCCAGCTGTTCAACGGGATCTCCGTGCAGGAGGCGGACTCCCACGACGCCTCCGCGGCGAAGTTCGCGGCGGCGGCGGTGCCGGGGGCGGCCCGCGTCGTCGCGACCTCCGTGGACGAGGGGTCGGCCGCCTGGGCGGCGGGCATCCGCCCGGGCGACTGGATCGTCGAGATCGCCGATCGCCCGATCCTCTCGGAGCGGGACTTCCGGGAGGCGACCACGGGTCCCGCGGCGCTCCAGCCGTCGGTCCGCGTCGTGGTGTACCGCCGCGGCGAGGCCGAGCGCCGCGTGCTGGTCCTGCAGTAGGCCCGCAAGTACACTCCGCCGGTGCCCCGCGCCGGCCCCCACCTCGACCGTCTCGTCGCCGTCTTCGAGCGCCTGCGCGCGCCCGGCGGCTGTCCCTGGGATCGGGAGCGGACCCTCGCGGACCTCGGGAAGTACCTCCTCGAGGAGTGCGAGGAGGCGGCGGCGGAGACCCGGCGGCTCGCGAAGCGGGGAGGCGACCCCGGGGCGCTCCGGGAGGAGCTCGGGGACCTGCTCTGCAACCTGGTGTTCACCGCCCAGATCGCGCGGGAGCGCGGCTGGTTCGGGATGGACGAGGTCGCGAAGGGGGCCGTCGAGAAGATCGTCCGCCGGCACCCCCACGTGTTCGGCGGCGCGCGGGCGGAGACGGCCCGGGAAGTGGAGGCCCTGTGGCGGGACATCAAGGCGGGCGAGCGGGCGGGGCGGCGGCGCGGCGCGGCGGCCCGCGGCGGCGCAAGGTCCGCGCGAAGCCGGCGCTCCCGCCGGTCCTGACCCCGGACGCGCGGGGCCGGGTCCAGGTCTACACCGGGGCCGGCAAGGGGAAGACCACCAGCGCGGTCGGGCTCTGCGTCCGCGCCCTGGGTCACGGCTGGCGCGTCGCCCTCGTCCAGTTCGACAAGGGCTACGACGGGACGAACGAGCACTACGCCGAGCGGCGGACGCTGCGGCGACTGGAGGGGATCGACCTCCACCCGACCGGTCGCGAGCGGATGAACCCCGACGGCTCCTTCCGGTTCGGGGTCGAACCGGGGGACAGGGCCGAGGCGGAGCGCGGGCTCGCGATCGCGCGGCGGCTCCTCGAGGAGGGGAGGCACCGGCTCGTCGTCCTCGACGAGGCCCTCTCCGCGGTGATGGTCGGCCTCCTCGGAAAGGAGGAGGTCGAGGCGCTCCTCGACCTCCACGCGAGGAACCCCGTGGCGGAACTCGTCCTCACGGGCTGGAACGCGTGGCCGTCGCTCATCGAGCGCGCGGACCTCGTCACCGAGATGCGCAAGGTGAAGCACTACTACGACGCGGGGCTCGGCGCCCGGCCGGGGGTCGAGTTCTGATGCCGCGCCGGCGCCCGGGGCCCCGCAGGGACTACGACGAGCTGCTCCGGCGCGTGCTCGCCTTCCGCGACGCGCGCGACTGGAAGCGGTTCCACAACCCGAAGGACCTCGCCATCTCGATCGCGCTCGAGGCGGCCGAGCTCCTGGAGCATTTCCAGTGGAAGGGGCCGGAGGAGGTGCGCGCGCACCTCGCCGACCGGCGCCGCCGCGGGGAGCTGGCCGACGAGATGGCCGACGTGCAGTGCCTGCTGCTGAGCCTCTCGGACGCGGCGGGCGTGGACCTCCACGACGCGACCCTGCGGAAGCTCCGCAAGGCGGCCCGCAAGTACCCGGTCCGCAAGTCCCGCGGCCGGGCCGCGAAGTACACGGAGCTGTAGGCCCCGCTCCCGTCGCGCTACTTCCGGCCCCGGCGGCCGTCGTCGTCCCTGCCGCCACGGTCCCGGCCACCGCCGCCCGAGCCGGCGCGGCTCCCGCCGCCGTCGTCGTCCCGGCGCGGAGGATCGGGATCCCGCGCGCGCTCCTCGCGCCTCTCCTCGCGCGCCGCGGCCCGCTCCGCCATGCGCTCCGCGAGCGCGGCCCGCTCCGCCGCGCGGTCGAGCCGGTCGTCGGCGTCCCGCGCCGCGGCCCTCGACCGGGGGGAGTCGTCGCGGTCGTCGGCGGCCCGTGCGCGGCGGCGGCCGCCGTCGTCCCCGTCCGCCTCCGCGCGCGGGCCCGCGGGGCGGCCCCGGCGCGGGGCGGGGTCGGCGCCGATCGCGGCGCCGTCCTCCGTGGTCCCGGAACGCGGCTCGCCCCGGCCCGGCGCGCGCCCGCCGCCGGCCCGACCGCCGCCGCCCGACGCGCCCGCGAAGGGCGCCGGGTCGCGGCCGGCCGGCGTCGACGCTCCCGCCCCGGGGTCGTCCTGCCCGCGGGAGCCGCCGTCCCGGGCGGCGCCGCGGAACGGCTCGCGGTGGTCGCCGTTCCACGGGGCGGGATCGTGGGCCGTGTCGCGATCGCCGTCCAGCACGATGGGGGGACGGGGCGCCACGCGGCGCACGGGGGGCAGGGCGTCGTCGCCGATCCGGGGCAGCACGGCCCCGCGGCGATCCACCGCCGGCACGCCCGACGCGAAGGGCACGGGCCGCGCCGCCGGGGCCGGGTCGGGCGCCCGGCGGGGCTCGGGGACGCGGACCACGATCGGGCCCGGGCCGCCGTCCCGCCTCCGCGCGCTCCCGTCGTCGCCGCGGCGGCGGTCCTTCACGACGCGGCGGTCCACCCACCAGGAGTACCAGGAGCCGTAGTCCGGGTCGTAGCACGGATCCCAGCAGGGGTCGTAGGCGAAGTAGGAGGTGCAGGAGCCGCCCGCCGGGACCGCCCAGGGGTCGCAGGCGCCCGTGCCGGTGACGACGGTGAAGGTCCCGCAGGCCCACGAGGAGTAGCCGTCCACCACGAGGACGGGCAGGGTCGTCGCCGACCAGTCGCAGGGGGGCTCGTCGGCGTACCGGACCTCGACGATCGACAGCCACTCGCCGTCCTCGACGGTCTCCCACTCCGCCCGCTCCCCCGCCCGCTCCGCCGCGGGCGCCGTCTCGAACTCGAGCACCGCGGGCTCGACCGCCGTCGGGTCGGGCGCGACCGCCGCCGACGGCCCCTCCTCGGGGACGAACATCACGATCGCGTCCCCGTCCCCGGGGGCGGCTTCGGCGCCTCCGCCGGGGCGGGCGATCGGGGGCAGGAGCGCCTCGAGCGCCTCGCGGGAGATCGGGGCCTCCTCGGCGTCCGGTTCGGTCCCGGGGGACTCCGCCGCCGGCCCGTCGTCGGGATCGGCCGGGGGGTCGGCCATCGGCGGCCCGAACCAGACCTCCTCGGCGGGGCGGAAGGGCTCGCCGTCGACTCCGGGGGTGGAGACCCGCGCGGTCCAGCGGTCAGGCGCGGGGGCCGAGCAGGACGCGGCGGCGACGACGACGAGGGCGACGGCCGTGACGGAGCGCATGAGGCACCTCCCGTCGTTCCCCCTGCAAAGCGGGAGCCGGTCCGGAGGACGGCGGGGCGGGCCCTCCCGCGCGGCCGGCGTGTCCTCCCCGGGGGACACGGGTCCCCGGGGAGGGACGGATCCTACGCGACCGACAGCGCCGTGGGTGCGACCTCGAGCAGGAGCGGGCTCACCGGACGCATCCGCTCGGCCCGTTCGCGATCCGGCGGCTTCGGGCGGATCCCGTACTGGCGGGCCCGGTCGAGGAGGCGGGGGAGCGCACGGTCCTCGGCGTCGGCCAGGACCTCCACGAACTTCCGGAGGAAGCGCTCGCCGACGAACCGGGACATCCCGGCGTACTCGCCCCGGGACGCGCTCTTGATGGAGAGGGCCTCGGCCAGGGCCGCGGCGGGGGAGAAGGTCCGCCCCATCTTCGAGGCCCGCGAGCCCGGCGCGCGGCGCTCGGCCCCGAGGGACCGGGCCACGGTCGCGCGGTGCCTCCGGAGGATGCGGGCGTGCTCGCGGTCCTCGTAGGCCTCGAACTCCAGCTCCTCCCGGAAGTCCTCCGCGAAGGGGCCCCGCGACGCGCGCTTCCAGAGGGCCTCGAGCCGCCGCTCGCGCAGGATGCTGCGGTCGAGGAACTCCAGGAGCAGGGTCGCGTCGGCGAGCGCCCCGGCACCGGTCGGCACCGCTCGGCTGCGCATGGCTTCCTTTCCGCGGCTCCCGGGGGGCCTGCCCCTCCCCCGGCACCGCTACCCCTTGGACGATCGATCCGTCCACCTTAGGAAATACCATGCTTTCGAAAGATATTCCACCGCGGGGGCCCTACTCGCGCCCTACGCCCGTCGGCCGGATCCCTACTCGGGCGAGAGCCGGATCTCGAGGGACTCGCTCCCCGCCCGCGCCGTAATCGTCGCCTGGAGCGCGGGGTCGCCGTCCTGGCGGGCGACGAGGGTGTAGGTGCCCTCCATGAGACCCGCGACCTGGAAGGCGCCCCCGCGGTCCCATCTCGTTGCCCCGACCTGCTTTCCGGCGTGGTCCAGCACCCGGATCCGGCCCCTGCCGGAGGGGGTCTCCCCGTCGGGCCCTCGCACGCGCCCGAACAACCCGAGGGCTCGCTCGAGACGGATCTCGACGCTCCGGCTCCCCCCCTCGACGGAATCGACCTGCGCGTCGGTCCAGCCCGGGCCCTCGCTGCGGGCGGAGAGCGCGTAGGCGCCGGCGGTGAGGTTCCGGATCTCGAAGGCGCCGTCGTCCCTCGTGCGGGCGCTCCCGGACCGGGCGCCCGCCGAGGTCCCCCGGGCGTTGACGCGGACCCCCGGGATCGGGTTCCCCGAGGCGTCGGCGACGCGACCGGAGATCCGCACCCCCTCGGGGAGGCGGATGTCGACGGACGCCCCTCCCGAGGCGACGCCGGTGACGCTTCCCTGCGGGTGGTCGGGCGAGAGGGCCTCGAGGTCCCAGGTCCCGGGCGGCAGCTCGCCGAGGACGAAGGCCCCGTCGCGGGCGGTCCGGGCCGAGGCGGACCGCACCCCGGAGGTGGGGCGCCGGTCGGTGTTCCGCGCGCGGACGCGGGCGCCGGCCACGGGGGCGCCCGCGGCGTCGAGGACGCGGCCGCGGATCTCGAGGCCCGCCTCCAGCGAGAAGTCGGCGCGCGTCTCCTCGCCCTCCCGGGCCTCCAGGTTCCGGTTCGGCTCCGGCACGAAGCCGCCGGCCTCGGCGGAGACCGCGACGGGGCCCGCGGCGACGGCGGCGATCCGGTAGTCCCCCTCGGCGTCGGAGTAGGCCGAGCGCTGCTGCATCGCCGGGCCCGCGACGCCGGGCCGGCCGAGGGGCCGCGCCCGTACGCGCGCCCCCGCGATCGGCTTCCCGTCGGGCCCCGTCACACGGCCGGCGACGACGCCCCCGGGGGAGAGCCGGATCTCGACGCCCTCCACCGCGCCGCCGGCGGCCATCGCGAAGGGCGCGGACGCGGCGGGGACGCGCCCATCGGCCTCGGCGATCGCGACGAGCCCCTCGGCCCGCGGCACCGGCTCGACGACGAAGGTCCCGTCCTCCCCGGCGACCGCGGGCTGCGGCGGGAGGTCGTCGCCGGGGTCCGAACGGCTGCCCCAGGCACGGCCGGCGGGGGCCACCTGGACGCGCGCCCCCGCGGCGGGTGATCCGTCGGCGGCGAGGACGCGGCCCGAGACGCTGCCCGTCGGCTCGACGAGGAGGTCGTGGCGCGTCTCCGCGGGCCCGGGGGCGATCTCGACGGCGAGCGGGCTCGGTTCGCGGCGGCGGTTGAACATCCCCGCGGGGATCGCGCCCGGGAGCGCGCCCGGCGTGGCGGCCCCGTCCCCGTGGGCGAAGGCGACGGCCCGTCCCGCGGGGAGGTCCTCGACCCGGTAGGCGCCGGCGGCGTCGGAGAGCGCGCTCCTCGAGGGCAGGATCCCCACGAACTCCGGGAGGATCACCGTGACCCGCGCGCCCGAAACGGGGCCGCCCCCCGGCTGGAGGAGGACGGAGCCGGCGAGCACCGCGCCGGCCCGGAGCCGCACCTCGATCTCCCGCGTCGCGTCCTCGGCCAGGGCCGAGGACTCGGAGTCCCAGTCGCGGCCCGGTCCCCCGAGGACCGTCGGGGCGAAGCCCGGCGCCCGCGCGCTCACCATCCCGATCGTCCCCGGCGCGAGGCCCTCGAAGCGCGCGACGCCGTCGTCGCCCGCGGCGCCCTGGAGGAGCGCGCCGCCCCCTTTCTCCTCGGCATTGAGCATCGCCGTGACGGCGGCCCCGGGCACGGGGCCCGCTCCCTCGGAGAGGACGCGCACGACGAGGGTCGCGGTCCCGCCGATCGCGATCTCGACTTCGTCCTCCCCGGGGACGTCGACGTCCCGCCCCGCGATGCGGCCCGGCCCCGCCCGCGCCGCGACGAGGAGCCGGCCGGGCGGGAGCCCCTCGAGCCGCGCCTCCCCGTTCGCGTCGGTCGTCCCGCGGGCGAGGGCCTCCCCCTCGGGGAGCGGGCCGAGGACCG
>Ga0187893_10015818_pt1 | contig 10049 bp, 9 predicted proteins | sample MA1701074metaG_FD_139574 | JGI IMG/M metagenome (GOLD analysis project Ga0187893, IMG submission 139574) | White microbial mat communities from a basaltic lava cave in the Kipuka Kanohina Cave System on the Island of Hawaii, USA - MA170107-4 metaG ... | reverse complement strand
TCCGGCACTGCGCGAGCGCCTGCGGGTGCGCGCAGACCAGCCGGACCGCGCTGCGTCGCGTGCCTGGACGCGCCAGCAGACAATGGCGTACGGGCAAGGCGATCTCCGCGCAGACCTGCAGGGCGGACGCCACCAGCAGATCGAGCGTGTGGGCCACCATGCCTTCGCTGGAGTTCTCGACGGGCACGACGCCGAGCTGCACGCGCTGGCGCTCGACCTCGCGAAAGACGTCGGCAATCGTGGCGACCGGCACGTACGTGGCCGCGGCGCCGAATTGCCGGCGCGCCGCCAGGTGCGCATACGTCCCCTCGGGGCCGAAGTAGGCGACCCGCAGCTCCTGCTCGAGGCTTCGCGACGCGGAGATGACGTCGCCGACGATGGCGCGCACGTCCTGCGCCCGCAAGGGGCCCCGATTCTCCCGCACCAGACGCTCGATCACGCGCTTCTCGCGTCCCGGGACGTAGACGGGCGCGCTGGTCGTCGCCTTGCGCGCCGCGATCTGCACCGCGAGCGCGGCGCGACGATTGAGCAGGCGCAGCAGCTGATCGTCGATGCGATCGATCCGCCTGCGCAGGGGACCCAGCTCCGTGGAACGCGCCATGGCCGGACCGGGGCTACCCCGCGTCCCGTGGTTTTGCAACGAGGAACGCCGCTGCCTCGTCGAGGATGCGCGTGCGCTCGCTGCTCGGGTCGCGCCACACGAGCCCCGGCTCGCGACGAAACCACGTGCGCTGCCGCTTGGCGAACCGGCGGGTGGCGGACACGGTGGCCGCGACGGCGCCCGGAAGGTCGAGCCGGCCTTCCAGGACGGCGCGCATCTCCGGGTATCCGAGCGTGCGCCAGGCCGGCGCGTCGTCGGGGAGACGGCTCGCGAGCCGGGCGACCTCGTCCAGCCATCCCGCCTCGACCATCGACGCGACCCGCGCCGCGATCCGCGCGTGGAGCAGCGGCGTCGGGACGGTGAGACCGATCAGCAGGACGTCGTACGGCGCCTCGGCGAACCGGTGCGCCTGCTGGCGCGCACTGAGCGGGCGCCCCGTGGTGAGCGCCACCTCGATCGCCCGCAGCAGGCGCACGCCGTCGTGTGGATGGATGCGCGCCGCCGCCACGGGGTCGAGCCGACTCGCCCATCGCGCCAGCGTTCCGGGCGCCTGGGACTCGCGTGCCTCGAGGAGCCGCCGGAGATCCGGTCGCGCGGGAGTACCCCCGCACAACCCGCGGAGCACGGCCCGCACGTAGAGACCGGTCCCGCCGACGAGCAAGGCCTGGCGTCCGCGCCCCGCGAGGTGATCGATGGCCGAGGCCGCCGCCACCCGGTAGCGCGCCACGTCGAAGCGTTCGGTGGGATCGGCGAGATCGAGGCAGTGGTGCGGCACGCGTGCGCGCTCGGCCGCCGTCGGCTTGCCCGTCCCGATGTCCAGGGTGCGATAGATCTGTCGTGCGTCCGCCGAGACCACCTCCGCGCCCACGCGCTCCGCCAGCGCGAGCGCGAGATCCGTCTTGCCGGCGGCGGTCGGGCCCACGAGCCCCACCAGGCGAAGCCGGCTCATCGTCCGAAGAGCGCTTCCACCTGCCGGCGGGCGAGCTGGACGGCGACCGGACGGCCGTGCGGGCAATGCGCATTCACCGCCACCCCGTCCATCGACGCCAGCAGCGCCTGCGCCTCCGCGGCATCCAGCCGGTCGCCGACGCGGGTCGCCGCATGGCAGGCGAGCGTGGCCAGCAAGGCGTCGCGCGATCGCTCGACCGCCGTGGCGACGCCATCGGTCGCCACTTCCGCCGCCACGTGGCGGAGCAAGTCGCCGACGTCGCGGCCGCGGACAAGGCGCGGCACCGTGCGCAGCAGAAAGGCGTCGTCCCCGAACGGCTCCCCCTCGAGTCCGACCGCGGCCAGCGCCACCGCCCGCTCTCCCAGGAGTGCGACTTCGCTGCGCCCCAGCGGAACCACTTCCGGAACCAGCAGCGCATCCCGCGCCACCGTGGTGCCGCGATGCTCCGCCTGCAGCCGCTCGTAGAGCACCCGCTCGTGCGCCGCGTGCTGGTCGATCAACACCAGATGATCGCCGGCATCGCACAGCAGGTACCCCGCGAAGAGCTGCCCGACGTAGCGCAGATTCCCGAACCCGCGCGGCGCCGCGTCCCAGAGCGCCGGCTGCCGGAGCGCCCCGGCCGTCGACGTGCTCCCAGGCCCGCCCGGCGGGCCGATCACGAGCGGGCGCCGGATGGGCGCGCCGTCGTCGCTCTCCGCGTCGGCCGGGAGCGGCACCGTCGCGTCGCCGGGCCAGTCGGCGGCCGCCTCGGCGGCCGTGTCGGCGGACCGCAGCGTCGCGCGGAGCCGCGTGCGCAGCGCGCTCGAGACCACCCGATGCACCGCCTGACCGTCGCGAAAGCGAACTTCGAGCTTCGCAGGATGCACGTTCACGTCGATCGACCCCGGGGCGAACGCGAGCCGCAGGAACGCGATGGGATGCCGCCCGCGCATGATCAGCGATTCGTAGCCGTCGAGCACCGCGCGCAGCAGCACGCGATCGCGTATCCAGCGGGCGCGTCCCTCCGCTTCGCCGATGGTGACGTAGGTCCAGAGCAGCCGCGCCGAGGCGAGCGTGTCCCGCGGCGAGCCGATGAAGCCGGTGAGCGCCACGTCTCCGCCCCGCCCCTCCACCGCGACGAGCGCCGCGGCGCGTGTCGCCCCGAGGACCTGCACGAGTCGCTGCTGCAGCGTCGCCACCGCCGGGTATGCCAGCACCTCGCGGCGATCGTGGGTGAGCCGTATCCCGACCGGCGGGCACGCGACGGCGAGGCGCGTCAGGACGTCCGCCGTGTGCCCGAGCTCGGTCGCCGGCTGGCGGAGGAACTTCCGCCGCGCCGGCGTACTGGCGAAGAGATCCGTCACCTCGACGGTCGTGCCGGGCGCGGCGGCGGCCGGGCCGACGAGCCGTGCTCCGCGCTCGTCCGCGTCGATCACGGTCGCCGCGCGCTCCTCGGGGCGGCGCGTGGTGAGTCGCACGCGACCGGCCGCCGCGACGCTCGGCAAGGCTTCGCCCCGGAAACCGAACGTCGAGACGCGCTGCAGGTCGTCGGCGTTGGTGAGCTTGCTCGTCGCATGGCGGGCGAACGCCAGGACGGCCTCGTCGCCCTCCATGCCGCACCCGTCGTCGCCGACGACGATGCGCGAGAGCCCGCCGCCTTCGAGGTGCACCTCGACCTGCGACGCCCCCGCGTCGATCGCGTTTTCCACGAGCTCCCGCACGATCGACGCGGGGCGCTCGATCACTTCGCCGGCGGCGATCTGCCCTTGCACGGCCGGCGGCAACACCACGATGCGCCCCATGACGTCCGTCGGGTCTATCGGCGGTGTGCACGCAGGGTCAAGGCGCTCGTCGCGCCGGCTTGGGCGCTGCGGGACGGCACGGTATGCTGGCCGCGTGGCTACGACGAAGGTGGCGCCGGACCTGCCCACGCTCCAGGGTCGCCTGCGCACCGTGCGCGAGCGCGGCGGTCGCATCGTCCTCACCAACGGCTGCTTCGATCTGCTGCACCCTGGGCACGTCCGCTACCTCACGGCCGCGCGGGCGCTCGGCGACGTGCTGGTGGTGGCGCTCAACGGCGACGCGTCGGTTCGTCGCTTGAAGGGTGCACCACGTCCCATCCTCTCGCTCGCCGAGCGCGCCGAAGTGCTTGCCGGCCTCGAGGCGGTCGACCACGTGATCGCCTTCGACGAGGATACGCCGATCGCGCTCGTGGTGGCACTTCGCCCCGACGTCCTGGTGAAGGGCGCGGACTGGGCCGAGGACGACATCGCCGGCTCCGCCGAGGTCAAAACCTGGGGCGGCCGCGTCGCCCGCATCGACCTAGTCCCAGGTGTCTCCACGACCGAAATCATGCGCCGAATACGCGCCACTCCCTCGTAGACGTAGGAGCGGCCCTTTCCGGGAGGAGCCGCCGGGCGTGTGGTGCGTGGCCCGGGTGGAGGGCCCGGTGCGAGCGCACGTCCGAGTCGGCGTAGTGGCGATGGATCGAGGGGGTGGGTTCGTGCCGACGAGCGGGAGCGAGTGCCGGGTCCTCCGCCCGGGCACCCCGCGGCGATCGCGCGATGTCCCCCGGGAGCGCCGGCCACACGATTGCGATGGACAGGGACGCGTGTTAGATCGCGCACCCTATGCCGGCCGCCTGCGCAGTGTGTGGCAAACACCCGACCGTCGGGAACAACGTGAGCCACGCCAACAACAAGACCAAGCGCCTGTGGCGCCCGAACCTGCAGCGCGTGCGCGCCAAGGTCGGTGGCGGCGCCAAGCGTATCCGCGTGTGCACCCGCTGCTTGCGCAGCGGGCGGGTCGCAAAAGCGCTCTAGGAAGCCGTTCGACCCGAGCGTGTCGCGATCGCCTCGATCTCGACGCGCGCCCCCGCCGGGAGCGCCGCCACCTGCACCGTGCTGCGTGCGGGGTACGGCGCCGCGAACGTCTCGCCGTAGAGCGCATTGACCGCGGGGCCGTCCGCGAGGTCGACCAGGAAAAGGGTCGTCTTCACGATCGCGCCCAGGTCGAGCCCCGCGCCGGCGAGCACGGCGGCCAGGTTGGCGAGCGCCTGGCGAAGCTCGGCCACGGTCCCACCCGCGACGAGCCGTCCCGTGGCGGGGTCGAGGCCGACCTGCCCGGCGCAAAAGACGAGATCGCCCGCCCAGACGCCTTGGGAATACGGGCCGACGGGCCGTGGTGCCCCCGCCGTGTCGATCGGCCGGCGGGTCATGCCCGTACCCGCGTGACCTTCATGACGCCGCGCACCCGGCCGAGGTTGCGCATCACGTGGTTCAGATCGTCGAGACTCTTCACCATCACCTCGAATCGGTTCTGGGCCTTGTGGTCGCCGAGCGACGTCACCTCCGCCCGGCTGATGTTGACGCCCGCGGAGCTGATGGCCTGCGACATCGCCGCGAGCAGCCCGGGCCGGTCGACGCAGGTAACCTCCAGCTTGACCGCCCGCGGCGTGATCTCGGCGTTCTCCCAATCGACGTCGACCCGCCGCTGCGGATCGGTTTCGAGCACCTTCTGACAATCGTAGGTGTGGATGGTCACCCCGCGGCCGCGCGTGATGAACCCGAGGATCCGCTCGCCGGGCAGCGGCTGGCAGCACTGGCCGAACCGGACCAGCATGTCGTCGATGCCGGAGACGCGGACGCCGGACTTGGTCTGCCGGCTCACCATGCGCAGCAGCCGCTGGAACGTGCCCTCGGAACGCTCGCGCCGCCGCTCGATCTGCTCGTTCGGGAGCAGCTGCGCCAGCACCTGCTGCGCGGACACCTTGCCGTAGCCGATGTCGGCGAGCAGCGTCTCCTCGTCGGCGACTTCGAGCGCCTTCAGCACGCGCTCGAGCGTGCCGTCCTTGCGCAGCGCCGCCAGCTCGAGATGGTGCCGTTCGAGGTCGCGCTCCAGGATGGAGCGGCCCATCGCCACCGAGCGGCCGCGCTGCTGCGCCTTCAAATAGCTCCGGATGCGCTCCTTCGCGCGGGACGTCTTGACGAACTTGAGCCAGTCCTTCGACGGTACCTGCGTGGGCGTCGTGATGATCTCGACGCTGTCTCCGCTGCGCAGCGCGTAGCGCAACGGCACGATGCGCCCGTTCACGCGCGCCCCGGTGCAGTGCCGGCCGATGTCGGAATGGATACGGTAGGCGAAGTCGATGACCGTCGAGCCGGACGGGAAGTTCAGCAGGTCGCCCTTCGGCGTGAAGACGAACACCTCCTTGCTGAACAGGTCCTCCTTCACCGAGCGGAGGAAGTCGTCCGGGTCGGTCAGGTGCTGCTGCCACTCCAGCATCTGCCGCAGCCAGGCGAACCGCTCCTCCGCGTCACGCTCGCCGTCCGCGCCGTCGACCTTCTTGTACCGCCAGTGCGCCGCCACGCCGTACTCCGCGACCCGATGCATGTCGCGCGTGCGGATCTGGACCTCCATGCGCTGCCCGCGCGGCCCGATGACGGCGGTGTGCAGCGACTGGTAGCCGTTGGCCTTCGGCAGCGCGATGTAGTCCTTGAAGCGTCCCGGGACCGGCTTCCAGTTCGCGTGCACGACGCCCAGTGCCTCGTAGCACTCGCCCACGGAGTCGACGATGATCCGGAACGCCGTCACGTCGTGAATCTGATCGTAGAGCAGGTTCTGCTGCTGCATCTTCTGATAGATCGAATAGAAGTGCTTGGGGCGCCCGTGCACCTCGGCTTCGAGGTTCGCTTCCTTCACCTTGCGCGAGAGGACGGTGACGACCTCCTTCGTGTAGCGCTCGCGCTCCTCGCGCTTCTTCGCGACGCTGCGCTTGAGCTGATAGTAGACCTCCGGGTGGAGGTGGCGGAGCGCGTTGTCCTCCAGCTCGCTCTTGATCCAGTAGATGCCGAGGCGGTGGGCGATCGGCGCGTAGATGTCCAGCGTCTCCTGCGCGATCGTCTGTTGGCGCTCGGCGTCGAGGGCGTCGAGTGTGCGCATGTTGTGCGTGCGGTCGGCGAGCTTGATCAAGATCACCCGGATGTCCCGCGCCATGGCGAGCAGCATCTTGCGGAAGTTCTCGGCCTGCTTCTCCTCGCGCGAACGGAAGTCGATGCGGCCGATCTTGGTGACGCCGTCGACCAGCTCCGCCACCTCGGGGCCGAAGCGTCCCTGGATCTCTTCGAGCGTGGCGAGCGTGTCCTCGACCGTGTCGTGCAGCAGCCCCGTGGCCACGCTCGGCACGTCGAGCCGCATCTCGGCGATGATGCCCGCCACGGCGAGCGGATGCGTGAGATAGGGCTCGCCCGACCGCCGGCGCTGGCCGCGGTGGACCTCCGCCGAGAAGTCGTACGCCTGCTGCAGCGTCTCGAGCGGGCCGCCGGGGTTGTAGGTCCGGACCCGCTCGACCAGGTCCTGGATGGTCATGCCCGGAAGTGCGCCCGGCACTTCGCGACGATGGCGCCGGCAAGCTCCTCCGGCGTGCGCCGGTCGGTCTGCATGACCAGATCGTACCGTGCCGGGTCGTGGTAATCGACCCCGTAAATCTGCTGATAGCGCCAGCGGTCCGACGCCTCCCGCGCCTGGATCTCCCGCAGGCGCTCCGTCGTGGCGCCGCCCTCGCGCCCGGCGATGCGCTCCGCACGCACCGCCTCGCTGGCCTCGAGGAAGATCCGCAACGCGGGCGTGCCGGCCTGCTGCGCCATGTACGCCGCCAGGCGCCCTTCGAGCACGGCATTGCCGGCCGCGGCTCGCCGCAGCATCTGGGCGTCCAGGTCGCGGTCGATCGACTCGTCGCTTTCGGCCATGCGCACGTACTCGGCCAGCGGCAGCCCCCGCTCTTCGGCCTGCCGGCGGAAGATCTCGCCCGCGTAGACGTGCTCCAACCCGAGCTCGCGGGCGACGAGGCGTGCCACCGTCGTCTTACCGCTGCCGGGAAGGCCGGAGATCGTGATCAACATGTGCGCGTGTCGCTACTCGACATTCTGCACCTGCTCGCGGAGCTTCTCCACGTCCTCCTTGGCGCGCAGGATGGCGTCCGTCAGCGCCGGCACCGCCAGCTTCGAGCCCGTCGTGTTCAGCTCGCGCTGGACCTCCTGCAGCAGGAACTCGATGCGGCGTCCCACCGGGTCGCTCGACCGCAGTGCGGCGCGCAGACCCTGCACGTGGCTGTCGAGCCGTACCAGCTCCTCCGTGACGTCGCCGCGGTCGATCTGCTGCGCGAGGTCGGAGGCCAGCCGCGCCACCTCGGCCGGTACGTCGCCGAGCAGGCGTGCCGCGCGCTCGCGCAGGCGCTGCGCCAGCAGCCGGTCGAGCCCGGGTAGCTCGCGCTCGACGCGGCGAACGACCGCGGCGATCGCGGCCACCCGCTTCGTCATGTCGGCGGCCAGCACCCGCCCTTCCTGGCGGCGCTGACGGTCGAACGCCACCAGTGCCGCGGCCAGCGCCCGACGCACGCCCTGCAGCTCCACCCGCACGTCGGGGGCCTTCTCCCGTACCTCCAAGAGCTCGGGAACGGCGAGCAGCTCGCGGACGTCCGGCGCTCCCTTCATGGCGAGCGAGCGCCGCAACCGTCGCAGCGCGCCGGCGTAGGCCCGCGCGAGGTCGTCGCGGACGTGAACCTCGAAGCGCCGCCGCGACGCGATCGGCAGCCGCGTCACCGTGACGTCGATGCGGCCGCGGGCGACCGCCGCGCGGACGATGTCGCGGAGCTCGCCCTCCGACGACGCGAACTCGCGCGCGCCGAGGACGCGCACGTCGAGGTGGCGTTGATTCACGCCGCGCACCTCGACCACGATCCGCGCGCTGGGCGTGTCGGCGCTCCCCGCGCCGAACCCGGTCATGCTGCGCATCACCGCTCCGCCAGCGCGGCGCTCAGCTCCCGGACGTTCACCGTGGCCGTTCCCACCTTGCCGACCACGATCCCGGCGGCGAAGTTCGCGAGCAACGTCGCGTCCTCCAGCGTCCCGCCGGCACCGAGCGCCAGCGCACAGGTGGCGACCACGGTATCGCCGGCGCCCGTCACGTCGAACACCTCGCGCGCCGCGGTCGGAAACGTATGCGCCTTGCCGCCCGGTCGAAAGAGCGTCATCCCTTCCTCGCTGCGCGAGATGAGCACCGCTTCGGCCTGCCAGCGCTCGAGCAGGATACGGCCCGCCTGGCGGAGCGAGGCCTCGTCCTTGATCTCGATGCCGGCGGCCACCGCGGCCTCGCCCAGGTTCGGCTTGACGAGCGACGCGCGGCGATAGTGGCCGAAGTTGACGCCCTTCGGGTCGACCACCCACGTAAACGGCCGCTGCTCGTGGACGGCGGCGAGCCGCGCCAGCAGCTCCGGTCCGATGGCGCCCTTGCCGTAGTCCGACACGACGAGGACGTCGGTGCGCGCGAGCCGCGCCAGCACGCGATCGATCAGGCGGCGCTGCAGGGCCGTCCCGATCCCGTCGGGACGCTCGTGATCGAGGCGCACCACCTGCTGGTGGTGTGCGATGATGCGCGTCTTCTCGATCGTCGTGTGCCGGCGCGCGCGCAACACGCCTGCCGTGTCGGCACCCGCCCGGCGCAGCGCCTCCAGGAGCTTCGTGCCGGCGCCGTCCGCGCCGACGATCCCCGCCGTCGAGGCGCGTCCCCCGAGCGCCGCCACGTTGGTCACGACGTTCCCGGCGCCCCCGGCACGGGTCTCCTCCGCCGTGACCCGGACGACGGGCACGGGTGCCTCGGGCGAGATCCGCCGCACCTCGCCCCAGACGAACCGATCGAGCATGAGATCGCCGAGCACGAGCACGCGCACGCGCGCGAAACGCCGCACCAACGCCCGCAGGCGCGCTCGATCCCGGGCCGTCATGGCGATTCCCCGTAGCAGGCCGGCGTTCCTTCTGCCATCAGGACGCGCCTCACGAGCCCGCATGAGCCCGCGCCCACACGCCGGCCCACCGCAGGAAAACGTAGAACGCATCCGTGGCTGCGACGAAGAACCCCGCCGTCCCCTCCAGCGCCCCGCGCTTGGCGAGGTAGGAGCGCACGAATCGCCAGCACGGCTCGCCGAGCAGGCGTGCCGCACCGACACGTCGCGCGCGCGGGATCTGTCGCACCGCCGTGTCGGTGAGACGGCCGACGCTGCGCACGTGGTCGCCCATGCCCGCGTACGTGTAGTGCAGCAGCGGCACCAGCAGGCGCTCCACGCGACCGTCGACGTCGAGCCGGTCGTGCGGATCGGTCCCGCCCCAGCGGGCATGGCCGCGCCGAACCAGTCGCGGCATCGCCCGGGGAAACCAGCCGCCGCGGAACCACCAGCGCCCGAGGTAGGGCACCAGCCGCGCCACGGCCACACCATGGACGTCGGGAGGCGCCGTGTCGGCGAGGCGCTGCAACGCCTGTCCCAGCTCGGGCGTCACGCGCTCGTCGGCGTCCACGCTCAGCAACCACGGCATGGTCGTCTGCTCGAGGGCGAACTGCTTCTGCGCGCGGTATCCCGGCCACGCGTGCTCGATGACGCGTGCCCCGGCAGCGCGGGCACGTGCGACCGTATCGTCACGCGATCCCCCGTCGACCACGACGATCTCCGCGCACCACGCGACGCCGGCG
>Ga0187893_10015817_pt1 | contig 10051 bp, 9 predicted proteins | sample MA1701074metaG_FD_139574 | JGI IMG/M metagenome (GOLD analysis project Ga0187893, IMG submission 139574) | White microbial mat communities from a basaltic lava cave in the Kipuka Kanohina Cave System on the Island of Hawaii, USA - MA170107-4 metaG ... | reverse complement strand
TCCAACGCGCGGCGAACCTTGATCTCTGACTCGGCCCGCCCGGTGCCGGAAAGGTCGAGCGGCAGACGGGCGTTGCGGGCGATGTCTGCCCAGGGCATCAAAGTCGGGTTCTGGAATACGAAAGCGAGTCCGGCGGCACTGACGTCGGGAGAAACTTCGATGCGGCCCGCGCTTGGCCGCACCAGCGCGGCTATCAATTTCAACAACGTGCTCTTGCCGCAACCGGAAGGGCCGACCAGCGTGACGATTTCGCCCTGCCGGACGACCAGGTCGATCGGATCGAGTGCGCGCACCCCGTTGGGAAAGACCTTGTCCGCTGCGCGTACTTCGATGGCAGAGGCTGGGGCGCTCATTGCCTGCGTATTGCGCGCAAAGAGGCTGCCGGGTTTTCGAACCCCCGGTTTCTCAGGCGGGCCCCATGCTGCGTCTGATCGCCGTACTGCCTACGCCCATTACGGCGAATAACGAAAGTGCCTGGAACAGTCCGATGCCGACGAATACCCATGAGGGGTGGCGCCAATCCATCAGCAGGCCGAACAGCGTCGGCGCAACCGACAGTCCGATATCCAGCCCCGAGTACACCACACCGTAAACGCGGCCGGTGGCGTTTTTCGGCGCGGCGGCGCGCACCAGCAGATCGCGGGAAGGACCGGCGATGCCGGTTCCGAATCCGATCAATCCCAGCAGCACCACAACGCTGGCTGCAGGGGGGATTCCGGTGGCAACCAGTACGGCGATGGCAGCCGCAGCGGCAAACGCCGTTGCGACGACCTTGTCGTGATGTACGGTTCTGACCGCGAGAAAGCCGCCCACCACAATGCCACCCGCGCTTGCCAGCATGAACGCGGTAATGCACGCGGTCGCGAGGGCAAAGGGAATCGCGTAAATGTCGCGCAGTGCCGCCGGCGCGAAACTCTGGATACCGCCGAAGGAAAACGACGAAATCAGAAAGAAAGCAAAGCACATCCACACCGGAGCGGACATGAAGCCGAGAATGCTGCCGCCGGCATCGCGCGAAGGCTTTACCAAGGCATGTTGTACCTCGCGCGGATCGAGCAGATCGCGGAAAGCCGCCAGTGCCGCCAGAACCGCGAATGCCAGCACGGCGGCGGCCAGCAGCGCGATGCGCCAGCCCGCGATGGTGGCGATGCCGACAAGAAATACCGGAGCCAGCGCCCAGCCGAGCGTTCCTGCGAGTCCGTGCGCGCTGAACGCGTGACCGAGCCGCGGCACGCTTACCCGCCTGTTGAGCAGCGTGAAATCGGCCGGGTGAAAAACGCTGTTGCCCAGGCCGGCGACGCCCGCGAACAGGATCAGCATCGGATAATTCTGACTGGCCGCCAGTCCGAGCGCGGCCAGGCCGAGCAGGGCAACGCCGCCTAACAGCACCGGCAGCGCACCGAAGCGGTCGACCACGAAACCTGCGAGCGCCTGTCCAACGCCCGATACGATGAAGAAGACCGTCATCAGCAGCCCCAGCTCCGCGTAGCTCAGTACGAACGCGTCCTTGAGCCAGGGAAACAGGGACGCGAGAGTCAGGTGGTAGAAGTGCGAAGTGCCGTGGGCGAGGCCGACCAGCCCGATCACCTGGGCGTCGCTGCGAAAAGAGTCAACAGTTGCGGCGGTCATGATTCGGGACGCAATAAGTAAGCACGCACCATAGCGTAACCATGATGCCGAGGCAAACATCAGGGAGCGGCGAACGCGTGTGGCCGTAGAACGGTTAAAATCGCGGAGCAGACCCGCGATCAAGCGCGCCTCGCGAGTGCCACGCATGACCGGAGGAGACCATGACAACTGCTGTGCTGACACCGAAGCAGGCCGCGTTCCGCGACGAATACAAACGCAATATCGCTCCCTGGTACAACGGCTGGGGGCACCTGTTGTCCATATATGTGCCGGGAGTCGCCGTGGTCTGGTACTGCGCATCGCACGTCGGCAACCCGACGATCTGGGAGGTGCTGTTCGTGATCCCGGTTCTGTTGTTCTACAATTTCAACGAGTGGTGGCTGCACAGGAACGCGATGCACCGGCCGATCAAGGGCCTGGGAGGCATTCTCATGCCGGTCTACCACCGCCATACGCACCAGCACCACCAGTATTTCACCGCGCAGGTGATGACTTACGACACCAACCGTGAATGGCGCATCGTGCTGTTTCCTCCGTACGCGCTGCTGGTGTTCATGCTGCTCACGCTGCCGGCGGCGCTCGTCCTCGGTTATCTTTGGTCGGCTAACGCGGGGTACATCCTGATGATGCTGACGCCAATTTACTACCTGAATTACGAGACCTTCCATCTGTGCTGCCACGTGCACGACAACTGGTTCGTGCGCAATTGCCCGCTGGTGAATACCATCCGCCGCCATCACGCCGCACATCACAGCCAGCCGATCATGATGGAGCACAACATGAACTTGACCTACCCGGTTGCCGACTGGTTCATGGGGACCAGCGATCTCGACCGCGGACTGCTCGGCCATTTGTTCAACGGATACAGCACAAGGCACGTGAAGAAGGAGTTTCTCGGCGACCAGGGTGCGCAGCTCGATGGCAGAGCCAGGATGGCTTAGGTCGGCCGCTCCCGCGCCAGAAACGGCGGCGCCAGGGCCCGCGATGAAGGTCGAGGATTTCGAGCGCACGACATCGATGAAATCGCCGCCGTCAGGGCTGAGCGCGATGCTGGAAGCGCTGTGGTTTTCCCGCAGGGGAGAGTGGGAGCGGGCGCACGCCATCGTCCAGGAACATGAGAATGACGCAGAGTCCGCGCTGGTGCATGCCCATTTGCACCGGGTCGAGGGCGACCTGTCCAACGCCGGCTACTGGTATCGCAACGCCGGACGCAATCTCCCGGACATGACGCTGGACGATGAATGGAAAGCGCTGGCAGCGCAGTTCCTGATGGAGACAAAAAAGTGAGCGGAAGCAGGATTCGCGTCGAGCCGGCGGACATTGGTGTGCCGGAGAACCTTCCGAAGGAACTTGGTTTCGGACGCGTATTCACGAGCCGCATGTTTTCCCAGCGCTACTCGGCGGCCAAGGGCTGGCACGATGCTCTGATCGGGCCGTACCGGACGCTTGCGCTCGATCCCGCCGCGGAAGTGTTTCACTGCGGACAGATGATTTTCGACGGCACCAAGGCCTATCGCCGCCCCGACGGCGATCTCAACCTGTTTCGCGTGGAAAAGAACGCAGAGCGGTTCAATAACTCGGCCAGCCGCATGGCGATGCCGCAAGTGGACATTGGCGAGCATGTGCAAGCCATCTCGGAACTGGTGCGGCTCGAGCATGCCTGGACGCCGACGCAGGAAGGAGCGGCGCTTTACATTCGTCCCGTGATGATCGCCACCGAGAACACACTCGAAGTACGCGCCAGCCGCGACTTTCTGCATTACATCATCCTCAGTCCCGTCGGGCCTTACTTCCCGGGCGGCTTCAAGCCGGTTTCCGTTTTCGTATCCGACCAGTACGTGCGCACGGTGCGCGGTGGCACCGGTGAGGCCAAGACGCCGGGAAATTACGCGGGCAGCCTCGCCGGAACCGAGAAAGCGCTTGCGGCGGGATATCAGCAGGTCCTGTGGCTGGATGCCGTGGAACGCCTTTATGTGGACGAGGTGGGCGCCATGAACATCGCATTCGTCTATGAGGGAAAGCGCATTCGCACGCCGGCCCTGTCGGGAGCGATCCTGCCAGGCATCACGCGTGATTCGTTGCTGAAACTCGCACCCAGTCTCGGTTACGGCGTGACCGAAGATCGTATTGACATCCGCGACGTGCTGCGCGACATCGAGGCGGGCAATGTCACCGAAGCGTTCGGCATCGGCACCGGCGCGGTGATCGCGCCGGTTGGCCGCTTCGGTTACCAGGGCCGGAACTACGACGTCTGCGGCGGCGAGCCGGGACCGGTCGCGAAGCGCTTATTGAAGGCGCTGACCGACATCCAGTACGGCCGCGCTGTCGATCCTTACGGCTGGACGAGCATCGTCAAAGTCGCGTCGGCGACGCGGGCAGCAACCGCCGCAGGCGCGTCGCGCTTCTGATTGGTCCACCCGCCTCGGGGTGCCCGCCGTTTCCCGCAACGACCATTGCCGCCATACATCGACCTGAGTATGCGGTACGTGCAACTTCGCGCCTGTGGTTTGCTCTTGCTGCGGGTCGCCGGCGGCGGTCTATTCGGAGCCCTGTTCCTTGCGAATATTGCCCGCGGCGAGGACCAATACGCGGCGGCGCGTCGCGAGATGGTTCGCGAAATCGAGCACATGGCCGCATCGACCCCGCTGGAAACCGGAAGCCGGAAGCTCGACCGTAAAGTGCTCGACGTGATTGGAAGGGTTCATCGCCACCGGTTCGTGCCTGCGGCACAGCAGCGCCATGGCTACGAGAATCGGCCGCTTCCCATCGGCAACGGCCAGACCATTTCCCAGCCCTATATCGTCGCATTGATGACCGATCTGCTGCGACCCGAACCGGGCCACGTGGTGCTGGAAATCGGCACCGGTTCGGGTTATCAGGCCGCAGTGCTGGCGGCGCTCACCCGGTCGGTGTACACGATGGAGATCATCGAACCGTTGGGGCACAAGGCACGCGACCGGCTCGCGCAACTCGGCTATCGCAACGTGGAAGTGAAAATCGCCGACGGTTATTACGGCTGGCCCTCGCAGGCACCATTCGACGGCATCATCGTCACTGCGGCCGCGAGTCACGTTCCGGTGCCGCTGGTGCAACAGCTCAAGCGCGGGGGGCGCATGGTAATCCCGGTGGGCACGAGTTTTCTCACGCAACAGCTGATGCTGATCGAGAAACGGCCGGACGGCTCGGTAGTGAGCCGGCAGATGCTACCCGTGCGTTTTGTGCCTCTTACGGGCAGCCACTGACCTCGCATTGGTACGGTGTCCGCGCCTCGAGCAACGGCCGACGCAGTGACTCCGGCAACGCGCACCATGTCTGAAGACACCGCACGATCCGAATCATTGCCGCCCGGTCTGGGACTGGCAGTGTCGCTGGTGTCGGCGGCGGCTCTTGCCTACGAGGTATTGCTCACCAGGTTGTTCGCCATCATTCAGTGGCATCACTTTGCCTACATGATCATCAGTGTGGCGCTGCTTGGTTACGGCGCCGCCGGCACGGTGGTTACCGTGTTCCGGCGACAACTCGAACAACGCCTCCCGCCGGTGTTCGCATCCGCGGCGCTGGCGTTCGGCGTCACCTCGATGGCGTGTTTCCTGATGGCGCAGGCGCTGCCCTTCAACGCGCTGGAATTCCTCTGGGATGCGCGGCAGCCGCTATGGTTGTTGGCGATGTACATGTTGTTGTTCGTGCCGTTCTTTCTTGCCGCGATGTGCGTATGCCTTGCGTTCACGCGCTATGCGGCGCAGGCGCGCCGCGTCTATACCTTCGACCTCGTTGGCGCCGCGTTCGGCAGCGTGGGCGTGATCCTCGCGTTATTTGTCCTGAAGCCGGCGATGGTTCTCGCCTGCGTGGTGGCGCTCGGCGCGATCGCGTCGGCACTCCTGTGGCTCAGCACCGGCGGTCGGCCACGCACCGCCGCGCTGGCGCCCGTTGCACTGGCCGTTGTCGCGTTAGTCGCGGCGCAAACGCCGGTCGGGCAGTTGCGCATGTCGCCATACAAAAGCCTCAGCAAGGCGCTCGAAGTCATGGGGGCGGCCGTGCGGGCGGAGCGCTCCAGTCCTCTTGGCCACTTGACGGTGGTGGAGAGCAACACGGTACCGTTCCGGCACGCTCCCGGCTTGAGCCTGAACGCGCCGCAGCCACCGCCCGATCAGCTGGCGGTCTTTACCGACGGCGAAGGAATTAGCGCACTGAACCATTTCGACGGCGGCCGCGAGGCGCTGGTCTACCTCGATTACCTCACCTCCGCGCTGCCTTATCACCTGACGCGGGCACCGCGGGTTCTGGTTCTCGGAGCGGGCGCCGGCGCGGACGTGCTGCAGGCGCTGTATCACAGTGCGGAATCGGTCGACGCGGTGGAGCTCAATCCGCAAATGGCGGACTTGGTCGAGAGCGAATTTGGAGAATTCTCCGGGCGCCCATACAGCAGGCCCGGCGTGGACCTTCACATTGCCGAAGCGCGGAGTTTCGCGGCCGCGAGCCGGGTCCGCTATGACGTGATTCAGCTCGGACTGCTTGATGCGTTCGGTGCGTCCGCGGCGGGCCTGTACGCGTTGAACGAGAGCTACCTCTATACGGTCGAGGCGCTGCAGCGTTATCTTCTGCGGCTCCTTCCGGGAGGCTATCTGGCGATAACGCGCTGGGTGGACCTGCCGCCGCGCGATGCTTTGAAGCTGTTCGCGACGGCGGTCGTGGCGCTCGAAAAGGAGGGCGTGCGCGATCCGGGGGCGCGCCTGGCGATGATCCGCAACTGGAACACCGCCACGCTGATAGTAAAAAATGGCGCGCTGACGCTGCAGGACGTTGCGCGGCTGCGGAAGTTCTGCACGGGACGCGGCTTCGATCTGGCCTGGCATCCCGGAATGCGCGCCGGGGACGCCGACACGTTCAACCGGCTGCAACAGCCTTACTTCCACGACGGTGCGGTGGCGCTGCTCGGCTCGCAACGCGCGGACTTCATCGAGCGCTACAAATTCAACATCGCGCCGGCAACCGACGATCGCCCCTATTTCTTTCATTTTTTCCGCTGGAAAGCGCTTCCCGAGTTGCTGCAACTGCGGGAGCGCGCCGGCCTGCCTTTGCTGGATTGGGGATATCCGCTGCTGATTGCGACGCTGGTACAGGCTTTGGTGCTGGGTGCGGCACTGATCCTGCTGCCGCTGGTCCGCCTGCGCGGCCCCGGTGCGCGCGTAAGCGCAGGACTGAGATGGCGTACGACTGCTTACTTCGCCGCGCTTGGTACCGGATTCATGTTCGTCGAAATCGCATTCATCCAGAAATTCATGCTTTTCCTCAGCCACCCGCTGTATGCCGTAGCGGTGGTGCTGTTCGCGTTCATGCTTTGCGCCGGTGTGGGCAGCCTGCTGTCACGCCAGCTGGCAAAGGAGGTCGCCCCTGGAAGGCTGTTGCTGGTGCCGGCAATCGCGGCGATCGCGTTTTTGTGCGTGGTCTATCTGATCTGGGTACCGGATTTCGTCGGCGCGTTGCTGGCGTTGCCCGACCCTGCGAGGATCGCAATTGCGGTGCTGCTGATCCTGCCGCTCGGCCTGTGCATGGGCGTGCCGTTTCCGCTGGGACTCGAGGTGTTGGGCGCGCGAACGCCGGCATTGGTGCCGTGGGCGTGGGGTATCAATTCGTGTGCCGCGGTCGTCGGCGCGGTGCTCGCTTCGGTGGTGGCAATCCACGCGGGCTTCAACGCGGTACTGATCGTCGCGGTCGCGCTGTATGCATCGACCCTGGCAAGTTTTCCTGCCACTGCAGCGATGCGGCACTGACGGCCCCACCACGGGCATACGGCTTACCGGTCACGCGTTGTGAACGTCTCGTCGAAAATCGGGGTGCCAGGCACCACCCCTGTGTTGCCGTCACCCAATTGTGCTGGCATCGGATCCACATGCGAGCTGAATGACCGGCGCTTGAGCCAAGTCAATCGCCAGGCCCGTAACCTGCGGTTTCATGACGTAGTTCAAATCGTGAAATCGCCTTGTGCGGCGGAGGGATCAGTCCATGCTCACGCTCGAAGACTGCATAGCACTTTCGGAATTGACCGAGGAGGAGATCCTGGCCATTGCCGATCACGAGCATATCCCCGCAATGGCGGCTGCGGAGATGGGGAACTACCTGGTGCATTCGCCCAGTGGAGAAATGCGCGTGAGGGCGATCATCGTCGACGACATCAAGGAAGCCGAACGCAGCGGTGACGGCACCCGCGTGATCGTTCTCAAGCTGATCCTCAAGCGTTACCTCGGAGAACATCCCGTCGCGGAGCGACGCCAGCAAAGGCGCCCCGCATTCTGATCGGTCACTTGCTGCGCAGCAGCGGGAGCACGTGCTCGGCGAAGTAGGCGGGTGTCTTGGAACCCCGGGTCCGGCTACGCAGGATACCCTCGCGGTCGATGACGAACGCGGTTGGCGTCGGATACTTCTTCTCGAATCCGCTTTCCTCTAGATCGTCCACCATCACTCCCTGTAAGCCATACAGTGCGACCATGCGCTCGACCCGGTGGCGATCCTCCGGACGGTCAATTCCCACGACGATAACCTCGAAGCCTTGGTCACGGTGCTGTTCATAGAACGTCTCCAGATTGCCGATCTCATAGGCGCAGAAGCTGCAGTAGCTCGAATAGAAGTTCACCAGCACAACCTTTCCGCGCATGTCACTTAAATCGAGAACCTGCCCGGAGAAAAATGTACCTTTGAGTGCGGGTGCGGGCTGGTCGACTTCGGGCAACGCCAACGCGGCTGTGGCGGCAAACAGAAGCAGGACGACGAGGTTTCTTGCACGGTTCATCGAATGTGCTCCGCTCGGCTTGAAGTCCTGAAAGACGGATGCAGTCAGGTCCGGCTACGGCAAGTATACTTTGCCGCACGTTCATTCAGAACGGGGAGCGGCCGACAATGGCGGAAAAGGACAGGGAGATCACCGCGGACTCGCAGGTCGCCAGGATTTTCGAGTGGCGGCGCGGATTCAATACCATTCACCTCATCGATGTCGGCGTGCACCTCGGACTTTTCCGGGCGCTGGCGGAGAAGCCGGGACGGAGCGGCACGGAACTGGCGGAGGCGCTCGGCCTGCATGCGCCTTATGTCGAAGCCTGGTGCAAAACCGCCTATGGCCAGGAGATTCTGGACGCTGACGGCGCCGGGAAGTACAAACTCGCCCCGTATTTCGATCTCATTCTCGCCAGTCCGTCCCATCCGCGCTATTTGGGTGGCTATGTCCGGCTCGGCACCGAAGTCGCGGCGGAGGATTTCAACCGCTGCCGCGAGGCCTTCCGGACCGGCAGCGTCAAGCCGTTCCAGGGCAGGGGCGATCATTTCAACCAGGCGATCGCCGAGTCTACCCAGGGGCTGCAGGTGGTGACGGCAAAGAAAATCCTTCCGGGGCTCGAGGGACTTGCGGACAAACTCGCGGCGGGAGGCGCCATCCTGGAAATCGGCTGCGGTACCGGCAACTTCCTGCTGCAGGCAGCAAAGGCGTTTCCCAAAGCGCGCTGTGCCGGCGTCGACATAGACGACGACAGTCTTGCGCTGGCGCGGCAAAAGGTGAAGAAAGCCGGGCTGGACGAGCGCATCGCGATTCACAAGGAAAAGGTTGACGACGCGACGGGGGCGTTTGACGCCTGCGTGATGATCGAGGTATTGCACGAGATCGCGCCCGCAGTGCGGCCAGCCGTCGTGAGCGCTGCCGCGCGTACGCTCAGGGCTGGCGGATGGATGGTGATCGTTGACGAAACCTATCCGTCGACGCTGGAAGAGATGCGGCGGCCCGAATTCCGCTTTCCGCTGCAGACTGGTTTCGAGGAACTTCTGTGGGGCAACGTCATTCCGACCCGCGAAGAACAGGAGAAGCTGCTTCGGGATGCCGGGCTCAAGGGGCGGATCAACCGCGAACTGATCGGCGAGGGCTTCACCGTCCTGACCGTTAAGCGCTAAAGCAAGCGTTCGCCGCGGAGGACTCGGAGGAAAGGCAAGAGCAAGAAAACAGGTCGGGTGAAAACCTTTCATCTGCTCATGATCTATTGCAGCGAAAGTTGGCGGTACAGGTTAGCGAACAGCTACTCGCTTTTGTCCCCAACTTGCTTTTCCTCGTTTTTGTTTTTCCTCCGCGTCCTATGCGGTGAGTGTTGGCGTTTTCAGACGCCGAAAAGAGCGCGTTCGACGAAGAGAAACAAGCCGACCGCGAGCACGACAGCCGAAAGCGTCGCGACCAGCTTTGGCTCCCACGGCCTGCTGTGAGTCAGCACCAGGATCGGCGCGATCAGCAGAACGACGAAAACTTGTCCCGCTACGATGCCGAGATTGAAGTTCAGCAGAGACGCTGTCAGGTTCTCGCGCGGCAGGCCGATGTCCCGTAGTGCTCGAGCAAAGGCAATGCCATACAGCAAACCGAACACAAAACTCACGGCCCAGCCCCGCGCGATCG
>Ga0187893_10015816_pt1 | contig 10052 bp, 12 predicted proteins | sample MA1701074metaG_FD_139574 | JGI IMG/M metagenome (GOLD analysis project Ga0187893, IMG submission 139574) | White microbial mat communities from a basaltic lava cave in the Kipuka Kanohina Cave System on the Island of Hawaii, USA - MA170107-4 metaG ... | reverse complement strand
CGTGATCATCGCCGACGACAACCACGTCGGCCCCGCATCGCGCGGGATCGCCGACGCCGGCGTGCGCGTCCCGCAGGACGCCGACATCGTCGCCTTCGCGAACATCCCGTTCCTCGCGCCCAGCGTCGTGCCCGTGCGTCACCTGGGTTTCGACGTCAGCGGCATGCTCCAGAAGTGCATCGACACGATCGAACACCAGCGCCGCGGCGAGCGGGTCGAACCGATTACGCTCGTGCCCGTGCGATTTGCCGACGAACCCGCCAAATAAGAATCGCCCGGTATTTCCGGGCGATTCGCTGCGTTGCTGATACCCCCTAGGGGGGTTGAACAATCTCCGAAATCGCCCGAAAAACTGGGCAGTCACAAGGAAAGCGGCACATATTCCGGCACAGTTGATAGCGGAAACGGCCCAACAGGGCAATCTTCCGCACCAGAGCTTCGGGCCGTGATTGACGCATGGCCGAATCTATCCGCCGTGGTCAAGGCTGGCATTCTGGCGATGGTCAGGGCCGCGAAGGGCTGAAGCTACCCGCCGCTTACCAGAGCGCGCCAGAAGCTCGCGTATTGCGATCGCGAACCATCGCGCCGCGACACATCCGATCACATCCGATGCGCGGCGGTCGCGCATTCTCAAATCTTGGCGCGCCGCATTTTAGGCCGATGCGTGTAAACGAAAAAGGGCTGTCCGAAATGGACAGCCCGTGAGTGAGAAGAGAGAGAATCGGGGGAAAGCGTCAACGCTTGTCAGGGGTCATCAAATCGAGCACGCCGCGGGCTAGCTCGTGGTCTACCATGCTGGGCCGTGTAAACGCTTTGCGGACGGATTCGGGCGCGTTCGCGGTGGTGCTGATCAGGGTAGCCGCGACTTGCACCATCGCGTAGCTAAGCCACATCGTCACTTCGCGGTCATCCGTCGCGGTCACTTCGCGTTCACTGCTGATCTTCAGACTTTGGGCATTGCTCATAGCACACCTCCATTGTCGGCGAACATGGCGACTATGCATGATGAATCGAGCGTAGGCAAATCGGTTAATTGCGTGTAATGCAATCGCAATGAACGCAACAATCGGGAGTCCGCCGGGGGAGGGGGGAGGCCGGTCCCACCTTTTGCCTTCAGATGGAGTCCTCAACAGGAGTCCCATCTATTGATTCCCAACTATTTTCATTTTTCGAGTTTGACACTTTTGACAAACCGCTATCATCGACCGCATGAGCAAAATAACCATCAGCCGCCCAGAAAAGTGCCTCAAATGTGGCGCGGCGGGGCCATTCGTCAAGCGTCAGGAAACGTTTGTACAGGATCATCAGAAGCAGTTGGGTACGTCGGAGCCGACAACTTCGCTAGTTGCGATAGTCGTCGCTTGGAAATGCAACTCGTGCCAGCGAGAGTTCGAGGTTCGTTACGAGCAGTGACGAGCGCCTCACTTCACCGGGTCGGCTGGCGGCGGCCACACGTACACGTCCGTTGCAAGGGTCGTCGCTCTCCTGCGTCGTCGCCTGATTCGCTCACGCGGAGCGGGCGGCTCTACCGGCTGCACGTTCAGCAAGTCCTCCGGCTTGATGCGATAGACCTTCCGCCGTCCGTTTCCGTAGTTAAGTGCGGGCAGTTTCCCGGTCTCGATCAACCGTCTGATCGTCCACCGCGATGTCTTTGTGATCTCACCGGCTTCTTCTTCAGTCAGTAGCTCCAAAGGCAACTCCATCAGAAAAAAGACCAAACAAAGAGTGGCATCGCAAATCGGAATGCGATGCGAGTTCAAATCCGCGGGAGCGTAGTGAAAAGGTAGACGCTCACGGCCCACGGAATAATCGCTAACAAGAGGACTTTGAAGGCGCGTCGAAACCATTGGAACTTAGCAGATATGATTTCAGCGTTGCGATGCGCCTGTTCCAAGAGATCGCACAGATAATCCTCTTGGGTCTGACTCTTCCAGCGTTCCCGGAACTTGTCGCACGTTTGTTGGGCTATCGTCCCGAAGAATAGAAGCGAGCCATTCGGGGCGCGCGTGTCCGGGTACAAGGCCATCTTGAGAAACACAAAACTTAACGATAGTGGGACCACTGCACAGGCGAATGAAATGGTACTGAATAGTGTCCAATCGCTCGGCTGGGGCATGATGCTTGCGAGGAGGCCCAGCATGCCCGTGCTAATGCCGAAGATGATCAACACTTTATTATCGAAGCGGCTGTTCCATTCGAGGAGACGATCTAGGTTCAATTCGGCGGCGGCGGTTCGTTCCTGCTCATTCATTGGTTTTCTCCAAACTTCGACCTCAGGCGCAGTTGGTCTTGTACCATTGTTCCATCACGGTATTGACAACGTTGCCGTGATAGCAGCCCCGACGCGAGTTGTACGAAAGCAGCGTCTTATTTCTATCGTTGAGATTCTGGTAGAAAACATTTGATGCCATCATTTCTTCATCGCCAAACTCCTTGTTGCCGTAAGAGCCGAGATGCGCCGCTTCATTGACGACTGGGCCGATCCATACAACGTCATTGATTGCACTTCCACTGAACCCAGCTTTGATCATGAGTGCTCGACCAAAGGACATTCCGATTCCAACGCGAATGGCGGGCATTTGGCGTTTCTTCATCTTGCAATTCAGTGTCTTAATGAGCGATGACAATTCTGCGGCGGTAGAAAACACGGAATCGATATCTGCTTTGAGCGGGGTATCGAAGATTCCCGACACAGAATCTCCAACGATGTTCACCTCTGCGCACTTTGGATTACCGTTCACCACAGCGACGGCCTCCGAGATGTAGGCCCGGTACAGGCGTGAGAGGGTTGGGCGCTTTAAGGTCTGGTTCAACTCCGACGATTTGCGTATGTCCATGAATAGCGCGGCACAATAGCAATAGAAGCCATTGGTAAACGTCAAACGATCCCGACTCGGGATGGAATCCACCTCTTCAAAGGACTCATCCGCAGCGTCAAGAATTTCGTCGAGACGTTTCAAGCTCTCATCAAAGCTGTACGGTGCATTCGTGGCTTTCATCGATCACCCCTTGAGGATTTGACATCGCTCACGATCCTATCACGGACGGGGTTCAGGGCCGCTATGCATGGCGCATAAACGACAGATGTGTTGCCAGCGGGCAGCATGCATTGTCGAGAGCAGCGGAGAACGTCATCAGACGGCACTCGGCTGAGCGCACTTCAACCAAATCACGGCGTCGGTTAGACTGGCATGCGTGATTGCGAGACCGGATCAACATGGATGGTGCTCGGCATGGCAATTTCGACCAATGAGCGGGAATTTCAAGGCGACGTGCTCAAATGGATGCGCGAAGTTCTGTCGCCGCCCTTCACCGAAGTAACACAAGAGACCGGCGTTGAGGGTAAATTCCCCGACGCAGTTCTTTGGAAGGATCGTACCACCAACGTCGCGCTCGCGACGTGCGAGTTGAAAACGCTTGAAACCTCCCCATACCTGCCCGAAGTGCTGAGCAACGGCAATCGCAAGGCGCGCGACCTTAGTGCCAAACTGCTCGTCACCTGGAACATGTCGGAAGCGGTCGTCTGGAAGGTGACTGCCGCCGAGTTGCCCGAACAGCTTTGGACGTATCCGCCCGTGACGGTGCGCTCGTCGAAGCGCTGGCGGGAAAGTGCCGATGAACTTCGGTCACTCGCGCACGAGATCGTTGTTGATCTTGGGCAGTTTCTACGCGACGGCCTACCGCCCCAACGTGGGACACCGGAATCCACGGTATTCATCGAGGGGATTCATCGCACCGTCCAAACGCTTGTGCCGCTCTATCAGGGGTTGATGAACGCGGCGCAGAATGAAGTTTTGAAGTGGTGCGCACGGCAGACGATCCGCACCGATGACGGATTTGAAACCGCCGCCCGGCACGCGGTCTATCGGATTGTGGGCAAGCTGCTTTTCTATCAAACGCTCGCACGCACCCGCAGCGATCTTCCGGCGATTTCCGTTCCCACGGGGCAAAGCCCGGAAACATTGCAGAAGGCGCTAACGAGCTATTTCAAGAGCGCGAGGGAAATCGACTATCAGGCGATATTTGAGGAACACTTTCCAGACCGTCTGCCGTTCACGAGTGAAATCGCTGACAGGTTGCGCACGTTCTGCACCTCATTTCTCGCGCTCAATCTGCCGCGAATGAAGGTAGACGTAATCGGGCCGCATCTTTGAAGCCCTTGTGCCGGGCGACGACAAGAAACGGCTCGGCCAATACTTCACGGAGCCGTACCTTGCCGATTTGATCGTGTGCAGCGCGATCCGCAATAAGTCAGACGTTGTATTTGATCCGACGTGCGGCACGGGCGGCATCTTGCTACGCGCCTACGCCTACCTTCGCGCTCGCGGCATCACAAAACACTCTGACTTGCTCGACCAGCTTTGGGGCAATGACATCGGCGACTTTCCTACCGAACTGGCGATGATAAATCTCTTTCGTCAAGAGGTATTGGACACTGCCAATTTCCCGCGCGTTTTCACGAAAGACATTTTCAGCTTGCGACCGGGGAGCAAGATGGAAGTTCCGCCGGTTAAGGCGAGCGGCGGTATCACCAAAGTGATGTTGGAAATGCCACATTTCGACGCCGTGGTGGGAAATCCGCCGTACCTGCGCCGACAGGACATCGGTGAAGGAACGCCGAACCCTGAAAAGTATCGCAATACCATTTGGGATAAGTATCCGCACTTCGAGCACACGTCCGACCTGTACGTATTCGTGTTCGACAAGGGTGCGGAGTTTCTGCGCACCGGCGGAAGGCTCAGCTACGTCACTAGCAACGCTTGGCTTGACGCTGAATACGGGACAGAGTTGTGCAAGTGAAGATTTGGTGGCTTTCCGTGCCCGAAGCGCACGACTGGGGGATGCGCTTTGCGCTTTGCTCGCTTGGCTGGTTCCTTCTCTTGTACATCATCATGTGCTATGTCGATATGATGCGTCACCGCGTGCCTTCTGGAATGGAGCGTTACGTTCATAACAACGCTGGCAACTTCAGCCCGTTCAAAGACACCGTTGACCTCAAGTTCTGGTCGCAATCGCTTCATTCATTCGTGTTGATTTTTTTCGTTTTGCTTGCTGGAGGCTGGCTTGGATACGGAACTGTACGCGCAATGACCGCTTCATCAAATCCGACGACAAAGGTGCCAACTACTGCTCCGACGACACAATCAGCACCTTCTACCTCACAGACTCAGGGATCACCATAGATGTGAGCATTGCGAGAATCCCGTACACTTCAACTTGGGGACATCCGACAGCCGCAATAGCCGTTCTGTGGTGAAGTTGATCGGCATCATAACGGTGTACAACCGCCGATGACGTGAGCCCAGCACTCTCCGGTCCAAGTTTTCCCCGTCTGATGCACCGACCTCATCTCTCGCCCTATGTAGCGCCTCCGCGGTAGGATTCGCAGCATGATCGTTCGTCCTCGCATCGCTGCGCTGTCAACTGCGGTCGTCATCGCGATCGGCTTCGTCACGGTCGCATTTGCCTACTTCTACTTGCACGCGCATGAGACTGCGTTCGTCCAGAACGCGATGGGCAACTTCTTCGCGACCGCGCTCGGCGTCATTATCGGTGTTCCGTTGGCGCTCTGGATTGAGGAAGTCATGCGCGGGATCGATGCTCGGCGTCGGCAGGAGGAAGCGAAGCAACGTCGGCGGCTGGTGCTTGAAGTCATCATGCGTGAGCTTGAGCACAACGCGAAGACGATCCGCGATGCCATCAATAACGAAAGAAGGGAAATCGCATTACCCGGCCTGAAAGACGAGCTATGGCGCGGCCTCTCAACAGGGGGAGAACTCGAACGCATAGACGATCCAATTCTCCTCGAAAAACTTTCGGATGCTTATCACTACGTCAGCGCGCTCGTCGTGCTCGAACGCCAGTGGTTGCACATCGCCTACTATCCCGGCATGACCGGCCCACCCAAACTGCTGGCTGAATTGAAGGCTCATATGCGCAATGTCGAGTCCGTCGCGTTAAAGGGCGTTGACAAGGCGCTAGCTGCGATCCAGAAGAATCAGTGAAACGCGTGGTCAGCGGTCTACCGGACGCCAGTCGCCGTTTTTCACCATTCGCCAACGGTTGCCCCACAAATCTACTACCTCCATGTGCTCGCCGCGCTTCTCGATTTCAAATTGCTCGCTGCCAACGAAGCGTCCGTCTGCTGATTGAACTTGGACAATGAGATACTGCCCGTCGCTATCCTGCTCATCATGGATACCTGGCTGATACGCGCCCATCATGATACTGCCGTACATTTCGCCCCGGCCTGCTTCCAGAATGAAAAGATCAGAATTGAAGAACAACACGTACCCTCGTTCCTTGTATCGATTAGCGCGTCTTGCCTTCTCTGCTTGTGAATTCGCATCCGGCTCAGATCGACGCGTCGTAGGCGATGGGCGCGTCGTTGACCGCCCCTGTCGTTCTACATCCTGATCGCTCGCTTGTATCCAACCATTCACAATCGCCGCAAGGCGCGCAGATTTGGCGGGATGCGTCTCCGAGGCACGTTCATTGGCGACTTCCTTCATCGCCGCCTGAGCCTCCTCCAGCGTTGCCCCCATACGGTACAGAATGTGCCCTGAGAATTTGTCGGCTTCTAATTCGATCGGGGGTCTGCTTCCTCCGGGTTTGAGCGTATGACCTTGTAGGTGATGTCCGATTTCGTGAGCCATGATGCTCACAGCGGCCCAATCTGTCTTCGTCGCGTCTTTCACCCGGCGCATGAACTCTTGGTTGTAGAGCAGCAGTCTCTTCTCTCCTCTGACAACAGCTTGCGCGTTGGGGACGCTCGCTGCTTGAACTTCAAAATTCTGTTCCAAGCCCGCGTACTTGACGATTCGCGCCACTACCTCCTGTGCCTCCTTGTCGGAGGCGAAGAGGTATACGTCCTCCTCTGTCACGGAGCCGTCGAACTGACACTGCCACTGCACGTCTTTAAGCAGTTCAGGCTCGTCAGCCGTGACGAAAGATTGGATCGCGCAGCAAAGTAGCAGCGAATACCGAAGCCAATGTTTTGGCAGCATCAAGACCTTCCCTTTCGATTCGTGAAGCGCACGTATCCTATACGCACACAGCAGACCCAGCGGCAACTGTTTTGACGATCCAGCACCCAACTCGTTTTTGGGCAGGGCAGGGTGGTCGTCAAAAGTGTCAAAGATTGTGAAACGGAGCAACATCAAACTCCCTAACAAAACGCGAAAACAGGTGGTCGCGCGAACCGGAAGATGGGCAATTTCTGCACATTCAGCCGGTGTCGATCCTCCGTGACGTGTCAAAAGTGTAACGACCCGACCCAGATTAACCTAACACACTACGAACTCAACCCGTTAAGCTGGGTAAAGTAAAAATTGTCAAACTCGCCATAAGGGTCTGATATGACAATGGATACGAAAAGTAGGGTTAAATGTCCCATTGACCATTTTAATCGCTACAAAGGAAAGAGTAATGAGCTTATGTTAGTGCATACTACGCCACTCAACATGCCTCCCGTGTATAGATGTCTTTGCTCAATGGGACATTTTCGGCTCATCGCGTCAACTGCTGACGGATACAGGAGATACGGCGATTGTTCATCTGGGTGTTTCCGAAAAGCAACACGATGTTGCCGAAAAACAACGTGAGATGTCAAACTGGGGCCGGAACTCAGGGGTGGGCTGGAACTATCGATCCTCCCGACTCTCCCATTACTACAGTGAAAACAAGTAGTTAACGATACAACGACGCACCGCTGAAATGCCCCGGCACGTCTCACTTTCGCGAGCAATATTGACATAAGACTTTATGAAGACTGGAGTTACAAGAGTTGTTTGACACTTTTGACACTTAAATCATTGTGAATAATGGAGTTACATTTGCTTTTCTCCGAATCTGTGGTAGATTGTAGTGTAACCCTTGATGCGTGTTTGCATATCAAGGCTAGTTTTGGAGGGAGGAGAGAGTGGAAGCGTTACTTACCGTTCGGCAGTTCGCCGACTTGATGCAGGTTTCCCCGGCAGCCGTCAAGAGATGGGTCCGGGATCGCAGGGTGCCCGTGGTGCGTCCGACGAAACGGACCATCCGCATCCCCGCCGACGACGCCCTAGCTCAATTGAAGCAAGGGAGTGCCGGGCCGTCGCCTGATGGCGTCGCCGTCAGCGAAGGGGGTGCCGCCAATGCTCGCTGACATTTCCGCCGTTCCGTCAGCGCCGAGCGTGATCGCCGGGCCGCCGAAGCACATTCCAGAGTGGAAGGTCGCAACCGCGGCCTTGCCGTTCCCGTTCGACTCCACTGCCACATGCCCACAGTGGGAAGAGTTCCTGCAACAGACGATCGGCGAAGAAGCCGAAAAGATCGAGCTTCTGCGGGAGTGGTTCGGCTACTGCATGACACCCGACACCGGGATGCAGAAGATGATGTTCCTCCGCGGCCCATCGGGGACGGCGAAGAGCGTCATCCTCAACACGCTTTGCCGTCTGATCGGATGCGAGCGGGCGATATCAATGCTGTTCTCACGTGTGCTGACTTCATCCGGCACGAAGTCGCTGCTCGGCAAGACAGTTTGCGTAATCCACGATGCCCGCGGAGGGGGAGGTGAGGCCCGCCGGAATACGTGGGAGTTGCTGAAGTCACTCACAAGCGGGGCGTTCACGATCGACAGGAGCTATCTGAAGCCGCTGATGGAGAATCGTGCGTGCGTCCGGTTTACGTTCGCATCCGACGACTTCCTCGACATTCCGAGAGAGGCGAGCCCGATTCTTCCTCATCTCTGCGTGATCGATCTTGCGTGCGGTCGCGAAGACTTCGGGCTCGAAGACAAGCTCGCGACCGAAATTCCCGGCATCGCTGTGTGGGCGTTGCAGGGTCTTCGCAACCTGCGGGAACAGGGGCGATTCACAGTACCCCCTTCTAGCCAGATCGCGTTGAGCGAATGGCGAACGTCTACTAGTCCGCTCGCGGCGTTCCTCGAAGAATGCACGGATGAGACCGAGGGCGGGGAGGTATTGAAGCAAGAACTCTACGATTGCTGGTCGAAATGGAGCGTGGAGCGTGGCATGACGGTCACAAATAAGGCCAAGTTCTCCGAGCGTATCAAGGCAAACGCTCCGTTCATCGTCCCATTTCAGCGTGAGCGACAGGGCGAACGGTTTCAGATGTATCGCGGCATCCGGCTGAAAGACAACCCGGCCAGAGCATCAACAGGGAAGCGGGGAAATGAATTATCTGATCAAACACAAGTTCAGGACTTGGAAGCTGACAGACGAGGAACTTCAGATTCAAGCCGCATTGAAGTCGGCAGGCTATGAGGTATTCGCGGATTTCACACTCGACTTCACGCCGACTCGCATTCTTTATGAGGCATATCGCAAGTGGTACGTGCGATTTGCTGTGTCGTGCTCGCCTGATCTGCTCGACCCACGGCGATTCGGGATTGCTCTGCGGCGTGCGTGTGGGACGTTGGATGACGCTGATAGGCGATCACGTCACACCTACCACGGCAATCGGGAGTGGGGGTATCTCGGTGTGAAGGGGCCGGGGTCAATCATCGCACATGAGACGAAGGGGCGGCCCAGAAGGGAACTCTGCCCAGCAGTGTGACGGCACAGAGTTCTGTAGTCATCGCGCGAAACACAACGAAGAGGGAGGAACGAGTGCAACAGGAGAGGCATCTTGGATTGTCGGAGAGCGAACATCGGCGGGCCAGCGGCCTGATGACGCGAGTGTACAGCGGTCTCCGCGGCGTCATGCAAATGATCCATCGCCGCTATCCGCGGACACACCAGATTCATAAGGAATTGGAAGAGTCGGTTGCCAGCGTGCAGGCTGCTCGGCTGGAGATGGAAAACGCGGCTCGTGCCGAGCACCCGGCAGGCCACATCGTCTATTTGAGCAACGACATCGGGATTTCGCCTGATGTGCTGGAACATGCCTGCGCGACGAGCGGGGATGACATCGAAACGAATTGAATGAGATTGCCAGAAGGGAGAGAGGGAAGGGACATGCCAACGAAGATCGAACTACTGACGGAAGCGTATCGACGCGGGATTTTGCCGGAAGACAAGAAGCCTCTGTACGAAGAGGCGGTGCGTCGT
>Ga0187893_10015815_pt1 | contig 10053 bp, 6 predicted proteins | sample MA1701074metaG_FD_139574 | JGI IMG/M metagenome (GOLD analysis project Ga0187893, IMG submission 139574) | White microbial mat communities from a basaltic lava cave in the Kipuka Kanohina Cave System on the Island of Hawaii, USA - MA170107-4 metaG ... | reverse complement strand
GGTTCAGGGCGATGGTAGATGGGCCATTTCAATAAGTTAGACTGGCGATGCATGGGACCTCTCCAGTGAACATGGAAGGCGGCCGCCCATCGGCAGCGGACCTCACGCGCGGCACGAACCAGAGCGGCGTACGCCTTTATAATGAGCGGCTGGCGCTGTCGCTCATCCGCCGGCACGGCAGCCTGCCCAAGGCCGAGATCGCCCGTTTGACAGGGCTGTCGGCGCAGACCGTCTCGATGATCATCAAACAACTCGAGGCCGACGGGCTGGTCCTCAAGGAAAAGCCGACGCGCGGGCGTATCGGCCAGCCGCCCGTCCCGATATCGCTCAATCCCGATGGCGCGTACTCCCTCGGCCTCAAGATCGGGCGCCGCAGCGCCGATCTCATGCTGCTCGATCTCGTCGGCGGCGTGCGCGGAACGACCCATCGCACGTTCCGCTACCCGACGCCGGAGCAGACGATTCGCCTCTTTGAGGAAGGCTTCGACGCTGTCACGCGCGATTTCGAGCCATCCCAGCTTTCGCGCATCTGTGGGGTCGGCATTGCATCTCCATTCGAAATCTGGAACTGGGAAGGCGAAATCGGCGCTCCCCACGATGTGCTCCAGGAATGGCGCAGCTTCGACATCGAGGAGGAGATCGCCAGGACCTTCCGCGGACCGGTTCATCTCTGCAATGACGCGACGGCCGCCTGCGCGGCAGAGTTGACGTTCGGCAACGGCAGTCGATACCGGGACTATGTCTACTTCTTCGTCGGGTCGTTCGCGGGCGGCGGAGTCGTATTGAACGGAAGCCTCTTCCAGGGACGCACCGGCAATGCCGGCGCCCTGGGATCGATGGCCGTTCCTGCGGCTGGTGTCACAAATTCTGCGCAGCAGCTCATCCGCAGCGCTTCCATCTATGTGCTCGAGAAGAACCTGGCCGCGAACGGAATCAACCCGATGCTGCTATGGGAGAGTCCCAATGATTGGGCGGCGTTCGGGCAGCCGCTCGACGACTGGATCGACGAGGCGGCCACCGGCCTCGCCATCTCGGCACTGTCGGCCGTTGCCGTTCTCGACTGCGAGGCGGTCATCATCGACGGCGCGGTTCCTGCCGCGGTGAGAACCCGTCTTGTGGCCGCAACGAGGGAAAAGGTCGACTCGCTCGATCGGCAGGGATTGTCGCCCTTCACGGTCGTGGAAGGCACGATCGGCAGCGATGCCAGGGTCATGGGGGGCGCCAGCGTTCCGCTCCTCTCGAACTTCGCCATCGACCGCGACGTGCTGTTCAAGGAGAACGCCTGATGCGCGCGTACGGTTCGGGGGGAGGATCGGCGACATGATCCTGGTCTGCGGTGAAGCTCTCGTCGATTTGTTTGTCCTCGGCGAGAATGGCACCCGGCTGGCGGCCGAAGTCGTCGCCGGCGGCTCGCCCTTCAACGTCGCCATCGGCCTCGCCCGCCTGGGCTGTCCGGCGGCGCTCTGCACAGGGCTGTCGACGGACCGCTTCGGCCGCCTCCTGACGGACGTGCTCAGCAAGGAGGGCGTGAGTCTGGACTATGCCATGCGTACGCCGAGGCTCACGACCATCAGCGTGGTCGCCACCGATCGCGAGGGGCATCCCATATACTCGTTTCACGGCGAAGGCGCCGCCGACCGCAATATCACGGCTGCGGATCTCAAGCCGGATCTGGCCCCAGGAATCGAAGCCGTGACCTTCGGCTCCTATACATTGGTCGTGGAACCTGTCGCTGAAGCCTACCTCGCGCTCGCGCAGCGCGAGGCCGGCCAGCGGACCATTTTTCTCGACCCGAATATCCGGCCCTCGGTCAGCGGAGACATCCGGAACTGGCCGAGCAAGTTCCGCCCGTTCCTGCGCACCGCGAGAATCGTGAAGGCGAGCGAAGAAGACATAGCGACTGCCTACGGCGCGGATACCTCGATCGCCGACGTGGCGCGCGACTGGATGGCCCAGGGCCCTTCGCTCGTGGTGGTGACGCGCGGCGGCGACGGCGCGGTTGCGTTCCTGGACGACCGGACGATCGAGGTGCCGGGCCGCAAGGTCGATGTGATCGACACCGTCGGCGCCGGCGACACCTTCAGCGCGGCCTTGCTGACGGGACTTCGCCAGTTCGGTCGTCTGGCACGCAAGCGGGTCGGCACGTTGGATCTGGAAACGCTCGGGTCCGTCCTTAGCTATGCCATCATCGCCTCGTCGATCACCTGCAGCCGGCGGGGCGCCGACCTGCCGACGGCCAGCGACATCGAGGCGGTGCTGGCAGGCGTGGCCGCGCGCTAAGGACGCGGGAGCGGTCGCGATGGAAGCAAGTCGTTGATGAGAGATTCCGGGGACGCGTGATGACTTCTCTCGAATTCGAGCGCACAAAACATCGTGCTGAAGGCGGACGAGATCTCGCCTCGCAGCCGAAGCCGGAAGCCGGCAATCCCGCCGACTTGAAGGCCGCCATCGCCGCCAAGCTCACCTACGCGATCGGCAAGGATTCCGTTGTCGCCAGGGATCATGACTGGCTGGCGGCGACCATTCTCGCCATTCGCGATCGCGTCATCGATAGATGGATGGCGTCGACTCACGATGCCTACCACGCGCAGCGCAAGCGCGTTTACTACCTGTCCCTTGAATTCCTGATCGGCCGGTTGCTGCGCGACGCCATGAGCAATCTCGACCTCACGGGGGAGGCACGGGCGGCGCTGCAGAGCCTTGGCGTCGATCTGGAGATGATCTCCGACCTCGAGCCCGATGCGGCGCTCGGCAATGGCGGCCTCGGACGGCTTGCCGCCTGCTTCATGGAGAGCATGGCGACACTCGATATTCCGGCCTACGGCTACGGCATCCGCTACGATCACGGACTCTTTCGCCAGAAGATCATCGAGGGCCGACAGGTCGAGCTGCCGGAGGACTGGCTGTCTCACGGCAATCCCTGGGAGTTCGAGCGACGCGAATCTGGCTACGAGGTGGGATTCGGCGGTGGCGTCCAGGCAGAGACGGGCGATGGCGGTATCGTTCGGCATGTCTGGACTCCCGGAGAGACCGTCATGGCGGTCGCCTATGACACCCCTATCGTGGGATGGCGCGGCCGGCGCGTGAACACGCTGCGGCTATGGAGTGCGCGCGCCATCGATCCGATCCGGCTCGACGCGTTCAACAGCGGCGACCATGTCGGCGCCTTGGACGAGCGCACGCGGGCGGAAAGCATCACCCGTGTGCTCTATCCCTCCGACGCGACGCCCGCCGGACAGGAGCTCCGGTTGCGCCAGGAGTATTTCTTCACCTCGGCGTCGCTTCAGGATTTGCTGCGCCGGCATCTCCAGCAGTTCAAGGACCCGCGCAACCTGGCCGACCAGGCGGCCATTCAGCTGAACGACACGCATCCCGCCATTGCCGTGGCCGAGCTGACGCGACTGCTGGTCGATGTCCACCACATCCCCCTCGACGAGGCCTGGGACATCGTTCGGGCGACGACATCCTACACCAACCACACCCTGCTGCCCGAGGCGCTCGAGAGCTGGCCGATTCACCTGTTCGAGCGGCTGCTGCCCCGGCACATGCAGATCATCTATGCCCTCAACAGCAAGCTGATCGAGGAAGCGCGCGGACTCGGGCATGCCGACGGCGACATGCTGTCGGCCATCTCGCTGGTCGCCGACCATGACGGCGGGCGCGTCCGCATGGGCCAACTCGCCTTCGTCGGCTCGCATCGGGTGAACGGCGTTTCCGCGCTTCACACCGATCTCATGAAGGTCACTGTCTTCCGGCAGCTGAATGCACTCTATCCCGACCGCATCACCAACAAGACGAACGGCATCACGCCGCGCCGTTGGCTGCATCAGGTGAATCCGGGACTGACCCGCCTGCTGCGGGACTCCCTCGGCGATCGGCTGCTGGATGACATCGATGCGCTGACGGATCTCGAACGGCTCGCCGACGATCGCGGATTTCACGAGCAATTTGCCGGCGTGAAGCGCGCCAACAAGGAACGGCTGGCGCGGCTCATCGGCCAGAGACTGGGGATCGCGGTCGATCCGGCCGCCATGTTCGACGTCCAGATCAAACGGATCCACGAGTACAAGCGCCAGCTGCTCAACGTGCTCGAGGCGATCGCGCTCTACAATTCGATTCGCGCCCACCCGGATCGCGACTGGGTGCCGCGGGTCAAGATCTTCGCCGGCAAGGCGGCGGCGAACTACGCGCAGGCCAAGGCGATCATTCGGCTGATCAATGACGTCGGGGCGATCGTCAACAACGATCCTGCCGTCCGCGGGCTGCTCAAGGTGATCTTCGTGCCGAACTACAATGTGAGCCTGGCGGAAGTGATCGTTCCCGCGGCCGATCTTTCCGAGCAGATTTCGACGGCCGGCATGGAGGCCTCAGGCACCGGCAACATGAAGTTCGCGCTCAATGGCGCGCTCACCATCGGCACACTCGACGGCGCCAATGTGGAGATCCGCGAGCGCGTCGGAGCGGACAACATCGTGATCTTCGGCCTGACGGCGCTGGAGGTCGAGGAGCGCCGCCGGCAAGGATTCGACGCGCGCGCGCTCATCGAGCAGTCGCCGGAGCTGAAAGATGTTCTGCACGCGGTCGGCGGCGGCGTTTTCTCCCGGGGCGAGCCCGATCGTTATCGTTCCATCGTCGATGCGCTGTATCGCCATGACTGGTTCATGGTGACGGCAGACTTCGCCGCCTATGCGGCCGCCCAGCGCCAGGTCGACGCCCTCTGGAGGGACCGCACCGCGTGGTCCGCCAAGGCGATCCGGAATACCGCCCACATGGGTTGGTTCTCGTCCGATCGGACGATTCGCGAGTATGCGCGGGATATCTGGAATGTCCCCACGAGCTGACATCACGCCGAGTCGGGCAGGCTCGGATCGGCGCAAGGCCGGCGCCGCCGACGTCGCGGCCATCGTTTCCGGTACGCACGACGATCCGTTTCGCATCCTCGGCCTGCACGAGATCGGGCAGACCTGGATTGCGCGAACATTCATCGCCGGCGCCGATCGCGTGAGCGCGACGCTCCTCGACGGCACTCCTATAGGTGCGCTCGTGCAGAAGGATCCGGCCGGCTTCTTCGAGGGCGAAGTGAAACTTCCCGGGCGCCAACCGATCCGCTACCAGGCCGCCAATGCCCGGGGCCAATGGAATCTTGTCGATCCCTATGTCTTTGGACCAGTGCTGGGTCCACTCGACGACTACTACGGCGCCGAGGGTACCCATCTCCGCCTCTATGACAGGCTCGGTGCGCATCTGGTCAGGCATGAAGGCGTCGAGGGTGTGGTCTTCGCCGTGTGGGCACCGAACGCGCGCCGCGTCTCCGTGGTCGGAGACTTCAATGCGTGGGACGGGCGGCGCCACGTCATGCGCAAGCGACAGGGCTCCGGGCTGTGGGAGATCTTCGCGCCGGGCCTTGCCGAGGGTACGGTCTACAAATACGAGCTCATCGCTGCCGATGGCCGGCTGTTGCCGCTCAAGAGCGACCCCTACGGCTTCGCGGCCGAGGTCAGGCCGAAATCCGCCTCGATCGTCGCCCGGGTCGATTCGTTCGAGTGGCATGACGCGGCCTACATGACCGAGCGCAGCTCGCAGGATGCGCGGCGCGCACCTGCTTCGATCTATGAGGTCCATCTGGGTTCCTGGCGTCGCGGGGATGAGGGCGCTTTTCTCTGCTACGACGAGCTTGTCGACAGCCTGATCCCCTACGTCCGCGACATGGGCTTCACGCATGTCGAGCTGCTGCCGATCACGGAGCATCCGTTCGATCCGTCCTGGGGCTATCAGCCGACCGGCCTGTTTGCGCCGACATCCCGCTTCGGCACGCCCGCCGAATTCGCGCGCTTCGTCGACAAGGCCCATCACGCGGGACTGGGCGTCATCCTCGACTGGGTGCCCGCGCACTTCCCGACGGATGAGCATGGCCTGGCGAGGTTCGACGGTACCGCGCTCTACGAGCATGACGATCCGCGCCGCGGCTTTCACCCCGACTGGAACACCGCCATCTACAATTTCGGCCGCCGCGAGGTCGCGAGCTTCCTGATCAACAACGCGCTCTTCTGGCTCGAGCGCTATCACATCGACGGCCTGCGGGTCGATGCGGTCGCCTCCATGCTCTACCTCGACTATTCGCGCAAGGAAGGCGAATGGCTGCCCAACGAGCAGGGCGGCAAGGAGAACATCGAGGCCATCGCATTTCTCCGCCGCATGAACGAGGCCTGCTACGGCCTGCATCCGGGCATCACCACGATCGCCGAAGAGTCGACGGCGTGGCCCTCCGTGTCGAAGCCGGTCTTCGCCGGCGGGCTCGGGTTCGGCTTCAAATGGAACATGGGATTCATGCACGACACGCTGACCTATCTCGGCCGCGATCCCATTCATCGCCGCTTCCATCACAGCGAGATCACCTTCGGGCTGCTCTACGCCTTCTCCGAGAACTTCGTGCTGCCGCTCTCCCACGACGAGGTCGTGCACGGCAAGCGCTCGCTGCTGGAGAAGATGGCGGGCGACGAATGGCAGAAGTTCGCGGCGCTCCGCGCCTACTATGGGTTCATGTGGGGCTATCCCGGCAAGAAGCTGCTGTTCATGGGGCAGGAATTCGGGCAGCGCCGGGAGTGGAACGAAAGCCGGGGCCTCGATTGGCACCTGCTCGGCGAGCCCTCGCATGCGGGCGTGAAGGCGCTGGTGGCCGACCTCAATCGCCTCTACCGCGAGCTTCCCGCGCTGCATGCGCGCGACTGTGAGGCCGACGGCTTCGAATGGCTGATCGTCGATGACGCCGAGAACTCGGTCTTCGCCTGGCTGCGCAAGGCGGATGACGGCCGGCCTCCGGTCGCGGTCGTGACGAACTTCACGCCGGTGCCGCGGGACCGCTACCTGCTGCCGCTTCCGCGACCCGGCCCCTGGCGGGAGCGCCTGAACACGGACGCGACCGCCTATGGCGGCAGCGGCCGCGGCAACCTTGGCGCCGTCACGGCCGGCCCGCATTCCTCGCACGGCAAGCCGGCGTCCGCCGAGATTTCCGTGCCGCCGATGGCGACGATTTTTCTCGAGTACGCCGGCAACTGAACCGAGCCTTCGAACGAGGCCAAGAGGGAGGATGCTGCAGTGATCGATCGTCACAAGAACGCCCCGCTCGCGCGCGACGCCATGGCCTATGTGCTCGCAGGCGGCCGCGGCAGCCGCCTCATGGAACTGACGGACCGGCGGGCCAAGCCGGCCGTCTACTTCGGCGGCAAGTCGCGGATCATCGATTTCGCGCTGTCCAACGCGCTCAATTCGGGCATCCGCCGCATCGGCGTCGCCACCCAGTACAAGGCGCACAGCCTGATCCGGCATCTGCAGCGCGGATGGAACTTCCTGCGCCCGGAACGCAACGAGAGCTTCGACATCCTGCCGGCGAGTCAGCGCGTCTCCGAAACGCAATGGTATGCGGGAACGGCCGACGCCGTCTTTCAGAACCTGGACATCATCGAGAGCTACGGCCCTCGATACATGATCATCCTGGCGGGCGACCACATCTACAAGATGGACTACGAGTTGATGCTGCAGCATCACGTCGACAGCCGCGCGGATGTGACGGTCGGCTGCCTTGAGGTGCCGCGCAAGGAGGCGTCGGGATTCGGCGTGATGCATGTCGATGCCGACGGCCGCATCCACACGTTCCTGGAGAAGCCGAAGGATCCGCCGGCCATGCCCGGAAAGCCCGAGATAGCGCTCGCCTCCATGGGGATCTACGTGTTCGAGACCGCCTTCTTGTTCGACCAGGTGAAGCGCGATGCCGGCACCGCCGGCTCGAGCCGTGACTTCGGCAAGGATCTGATCCCCTACATCGTGAAGAACGGCAAGGCGATCGCGCACCAATTCGGGACGTCATGCGTGCGGTCGGACCAAGAGTCCGAGCCCTATTGGCGCGACGTCGGCACCGTCGATGCCTATTGGGAAGCCAATATGGACCTTGTTGACGTCACGCCGGAGCTCGATCTCTACGATCACAACTGGCCCATCTGGACCTACGCCGAAGTCACGCCGCCGGCGAAGTTCGTGCATGACAAGGACGACCGCCGGGGACAAGCGGTGTCATCGCTGGTTTCCGGCGGCTGCATCGTCTCGGGTGCGGCGCTCCGGCGGACGCTCCTGTTCACGGGCGTGCGCGTCAACTCCTACACGCGCATGGAGGAAGCCGTCGTCATGCCTTATGTCGACGTGGGCCGGCACGCGATGCTGAAGCGGGTCGTCATCGATCGCGGCGTCCAAATCCCCGAAGGCCTTGTCGTCGGAGAAGATCCCGAACTCGACGCCAAGCGGTTTCGCCGGACGAGCAATGGAATCTGTCTGATCACGCAGCCGATGGTCGATCGACTCTCGGCATGAGCGAGCTGAAGGTCCTCGCCGCCGCCTCGGAGGTCTATCCGCTCGTCAAGACGGGCGGCCTCGCCGACGTCGTGGGTGCGCTTCCGGCGGCACTGGCACCCCACGGCATCGCCGTCAGGACACTGGTTCCCGGCTATCCCGCCGTACTGCCGGCCTTGGAGGGTGGGACGGCCGTGCATCGCTACGAGAGCCTGTTTGGCGGCGCGGCAACGCTCCTGGCCGGCCGGGCGAAGGGCCTCGACCTGTTCGCCCTCGATGCGCCGCATCTCTATGCGCGTCCCGGCAATCCCTATCTGGGGCCGGATGGCAAGGATTGGCCGGACAACGCCCGCCGCTTCGCCGCGCTCGCCGCCGTGGCCGCCGATGTCTGTCGGGGCGTCGTGGCCGACTTCCGGCCGGACGTCCTCCATGCGCACGATTGGCAGGCGGCGCTCGCCCCCGCTTACCTCAGATATGGCAAGCCCTGCGCGGCCAAGTCGGTCGTCACGATTCACAATCTGGCATTTCAGGGAACGTTTCCGGCGGCGGTCTTCGACGAGCTCAAGCTCCCGCCGAGCGCCTATGCGATCGACGGCGTCGAGTACTACGGCGGCGTCGGCTATCTCAAGGGCGGTCTCCAGTGCGCGGACGCCATCACGACCGTCAGCCCGACCTACGCGCGCGAGATCTGCACGCCGGAAGGCGGCATGGGCCTCGACGGGCTCCTGCGCGTGCGTCGCACGGCGCTGAAGGGGATCGTCAACGGCATCGACACGACCGTCTGGGACCCGGCGACCGACACGCACGTCGCCGCGACCTATGACGCGAGACGGCTGGCCCGGCGCGCGACCAACAGACGCGCCATCGAGCGGCGCTTCGGCCTCGCGCCGAGCGAGGAACTTCTCTGCTGCATCGTCAGCCGGCTGACGGGACAGAAGGGCATGGATCTCGTCATCGAGTCGATCGATATGCTGGTGCAGACGGGCGCCCGGCTCGCGCTGCTCGGTTCCGGCGATGCGGCGCTCGAGACGTCCTTCGCTGCGGTCGCGAAGCGTCATGCCGGGCGTATCGGCGTCGTTCTCGGCTATGACGAGGCGCTCTCGCATCTCCTTCAGGCCGGCTCCGATGCAATTCTCATTCCCTCGCGCTTCGAACCCTGCGGGCTGACGCAGCTCTATGGCCTGCGCTATGGCTGCGTCCCGATCGTGTCGCGGGTCGGCGGACTGGCCGATACCATCATCGACGCGAACGACGCCGCGCTCGCGGCCGGCGTCGCTTCAGGCGTCCAGTTCTCGCCCGTCGACCAGCCGTCGTTCGAAGGTGCGTTGATGCGGTCGGCGGGCCTTTTCCGCGACCAGAAGGTGTGGCGGGAAATGCAGCGGCGCGGGATGCGCGCCGACGTTTCCTGGCAGCGCAGCGCCGGCCAGTACGCCACGGTTTTTCGTGGTCTCTGCGCAGGACGAGCGTCGCCGGCGGCAGCCGATGAAAAGCAGCGAGTGAGCCGATGATCAGGATCGTCGCAACGAAGCCTTTCGAGGGACAACGGCCCGGCACGTCCGGACTGCGGAAGAAGGTTCCGGTCTTTCAGGAGCCTCACTATGCCGAGAACTTCATCCAGTCGATCTTCGATACGCTGGAGGGCTTCGCGGGCCAGACGCTCGTCGTCGGCGGCGACGGCCGCTTCTACAACCGCGAGGTGATTCAAACGGTCGT
>Ga0187893_10015814_pt1 | contig 10053 bp, 3 predicted proteins | sample MA1701074metaG_FD_139574 | JGI IMG/M metagenome (GOLD analysis project Ga0187893, IMG submission 139574) | White microbial mat communities from a basaltic lava cave in the Kipuka Kanohina Cave System on the Island of Hawaii, USA - MA170107-4 metaG ... | reverse complement strand
GCTCTGGGGGCGGTTCTCCGACCGGTTCGGCCGCAGGCCCGTCCTTCTGATCAGCCTTTCGGGATCGTGCCTCGCGTTTCTGGTTTTCGCATTCGCCGACTCCATCGCGATGCTCTTTCTCTGCCGCATCGTCCAGGGAGCGAGCGGGGGGACCACGAGCGTGATGCAGGCGTACATCGGAGACTCCGTCGAGCCGAAGGATCGCGCAAAAGCGCTCGGCTGGGTGTCGGCGGCAACCAATACGGGGGTCATGATTGGCCCCGTGGTGGGCTCGGCGGCGTGGCTTCTCGGGTCCCATACGCCGGGCCTCATCGCGGCGGGACTCTCGTTCGTGAACCTCGTCCTCGCCTGGCGGCTCCTTCCAGAGTCCAAGCCGGGGAGCTCGAAGGCCGAGGGGGAGCACGAGCGTCGCTCCATCTCCGCCACGGTGTGGGAGACGCTCCGTCACCCCGGAAAAGAGACTTCGGAGCTCATCTGGATCTACGCGGTGGCCATGACCGCCTTCAGCTCGATGACCGCCGTCCTCGGCTTGTACCTGATGAAGGTCTTCGCCTTCAACGAAGGAAACATCGGGAGAATCTTCACCATTCTGGGAGCGGTCTCCGTCGTGATGCGCGCCGGGATCCTCGGGCGGCTGGTGAGCCGATTCGGGGAGGTTCGCCTCATGAGGGCCGGTGCCTTGTTCCTTGCCCTCGGCCTCGTCGCCTATCCCTGGCCGAAGCACCTCGCGGCGTTCATCCCGGTGATGCTCCTCGTGCCGATTGGGACGGCTCTGCTATTTCCCGCGACGAGCGCCCTTCTGAGCCAGCGCTGCGATCGGAGAGAGCTCGGCCAGGTCCTGGGGGTGCAGCAGGCCTTCGGCGGGATCGCGCGGATCCTCGGCCCGATCTGGGCCGGAGCCGCGTTCGAGAAGCTCGGGCCGGGCGTTCCATTCGAGGTCGCGGGGGTCGTGGTCTTCGGAGTGTCGCTTCTCGCGGCCCGAGTGCGCTCGGCAAGGGAGCTAGACGATAATGCGCCGCTCGGCAAGCCAGCCGGGTCGGTGGCCGACGGGGGCTGACTTCGAGATCCGATCGCGGAGAAACGCGACCACGAAGTCGTCGAGCTGCTGGGCGGCCTCGGGCCTCAGGTTCTCGAAGCGCACGCCCATTCCCCTACGGGCGGAGCGAGCTTCGCGAGCAGCCCAGACGACGTCGACCGTGGTCTCGAAAAGGCTCTCGTAGCCCCTGCCGAGGTTGGGCATGTAGAGCGTCATCCGGTCCCCGCGCTCGAGAGTCACATCGGAGCCGAGGAAGAGCCCGCCGCAGCTCAAGTTGACGGAACGGGCGGGCGCGTAGGCGTCCTCGTGGCAGAAGAAGATGCTCATGTCCGCCGGAATCCGCAGGCGCGAACGGCCCGTAACCGCGCGGCGAACCTCGAACGTCTCGTGGCGATCGAGGAGCGGAATGCGCTCGTGGGACCGGCGGACCATCAGGTCGTCGAAATACGCCTTGAGCTCCCGGAAGCGCTTCTCCGCGGCGACGGGAAGCGTGCCCCAGGAATCGACTTTCGCCTCGTTCAACTCGGAGAACTCCCGCACCAGCTCGAGCTCGCTCTTCATGGTGATTCCCATTCTGCGGGCTCTCTTTCGGAACAGCCGTGATCCCGGTTGTGGGCGTTCCCCCGATGTCGCTGTAGTATGGTTCCCCACGGACGGGAGGAGAAGCGGACATGACACAGTTCAAGATCGGGGTGTGCGAATCCCATCCGGAGCTCGCGCCCGGCTCAGCCGAGTGGAAGGATCTCAGCCGGACGGTCACGCGGGAAGCGCCGGACCTCTTTCTCCTGAACGAAATGCCCTTCGGCCGCTGGATCGCCGCCGGAGCGATCTTCAACAAAGGCACGTGGAAGCAGGCCTGCGCCATCCATGAGGAGGCGCTCTCGAAGCTCGGTGAGCTCGGCGCTGGTGTCGTCCTGGGCTCGCGCCCGCGCGAAGACGAGGGCAAGCGCGTCAACGAGGCGTTCGTCTGGACGAAGGCAGACGGCGCCACCGGCATTCACACCAAGCAGTACTTCCCCGACGAAGAGGGTTATTACGAGGCCCGTTGGTTCGAAGGGGGAGAGCGGCATTTCCGCGTGGCGCCGGCGGGAAAGATCCGCGGTGGATTCCTCATCTGCACCGAGCTCATGTTCAACGAGCGCGCTCGCGAGTACAGGCGGGGAGGGGCGCAGGTCCTCTGGGTCCCCCGCGCGACCGCGAAACTCTCGGTCCCCCGGTGGACGGTGGCCCTCCGCATGGCGGCCATCGTCTCCGGCTGTTACGTCCTGTCGTCGAACCGGGCCGGCACCGACTCCCGCGGGCAGCTCTTCGGGGGCGCGGGCATGATCGTGACCCCCGAGGGGGACGTCGCGGCACAAACCTCGGAGGCGACGCCGACCGCGTTCTACGAGATCGACACCCAGGCCGTCGCTCGCGCCCAGAGGGATTACCCCTGCTACGTCAAGGAGTAGGTGCGTCCGGGTTTCCCCACATAGGCAAAACGCCATCCACCGCTAAACCTTTGACCAGACTCCACTAGACCCTCCTTCAGGTCGGCACGAGCCTTGCACCTCCCCGATTCGCAAGGGGGGACTCTCTGACTCGCAGTCTGTTCGTTCGGCTACTGGCGGGGGTGCTCCTTCTCTTCACTCCTCGGGTCGTCGGCGCTCAAGCCATCATCGGAACGACCACCTCGAGCGACGTCTTTCACTCCGCCTCGCGCTTCCACGTTCAGTTCGCGGGCGGCTACTACTGGGTCGCCTATCACGATGGTGTGAGACCCGTCCTTGCGCGGTCGTCGGACGGCGTGTCCTGGACGAATCTGGGTGCCATCTTTTCGAGCTTCAACCCGTCGGACGTCGGCGAGTGGGCCGTTCGGTACTCGGGAAACGTCGTGGTCGCCTTCGGCCGCAATAGCGCAGACAATTTCCGCTACTACCGGAACGGAACTCTCAACCCCGACGGCACCGTGACGTGGAACGCCGCCGACGCTTCCACCGCCGGCGGTAGCTGGCCGATCCTGAACGCCGCCATCGCCGGCGGAAAGCCCATCCTTTGGCGGGCGGATGCGACGACTGATGGGGCGGTTCGTATCGGAAGCCAGCTCAACGGTCCGATCTGGACCAACCCCCCGAGCCCTCCCGTCTGGGCGGGAGCCACCGGCGGAGGTTTCTCCGCCGGGGCTGTGTTCCCCGCGGGCGGCGCCGACCCGAACGACCTCATCGTCCTGCGAGCGGCGACGGCGAACGCGTACCTCCTCGGAAATCACCGCGTCCTTTCCGTCAAGTACGACGCGAGCGTGCCCGGTTTCGATGCCGGGTGGTACAACGTCTCGACGCTCGGCGGAACGCTCACCGAGGACGCGACAACCGAAGTCAAGGTCCAGACGGACAACAGCGTCCACAAGCGTTTCGCGGCGGTCAAGGATACGGCCGGGAACCTTCACGTCGTCTACGTGAACCGCAACGACGACGTCGTTCACTACCGGAAGGCGCCCGGCTTCAACGACACCTGGACCCGGCTCTCGACGGACGTGACGCTCTCCGCGACCGCCATCGACAAGATCGCGTTGAGCGCCGCCGGAAGCGGCAACCTCTACCTCTTTTATGCGTACAGCACGGACGAAATCTTCGTGCGCCGATTCGACGGCACGGCCTGGGGACCCGCGACTTTTCTCTATGACCCGGGGACCGACCTCAACGACGCTCTCGCGCCCATGGAGTCGAGCGCCGGCTGTCAGGCGGGGCTCGCCTTCTCCGAGGGCACGGGCTCCCCGTTCAACGTCCGGTTCCTCATCGCGGGCTCGCCCGACTGCGGAGCGCTCACGACGAGCCAGGGCCCGGGCACCGTGACCGTCACCTCGCCCGCGAGCTTCGAGATGACGTTCTCGACGCAGGCCGGGGGGAGCATGCTCTCTTACTACGACCTGGTCGAGGATCCGACGAAGCTCTACGACCTCGCCGGAGCGCTCGTGTCCAGTTCCAGTCCCCACGGCCTTCACAACGCGGGAATGAGGGTTTCCGGCACGAACTACAACGCGGGTACGAACGGGGTCGGCGCGCGCGTCGACCCGCTGGAGGTGACGCCCGCTCGCGTCCGGCTCCGGCAGGAATCGTTCTACGAGAACAACGGGACGGGGACGCTCCTCGCGGGAGTCAAGGCGACGGGGGACTATACCATTCTGCCCTCCGGGAAGATCGCACTCCGCTGGAACCGCAAAACAACGCAGGTGGTGAGCTACGAGACGGAGTACCACGAGCTCATGATTCACCAGGCGGCGGCGCCCCTCGACGCCTGGGCGACCTACAGCGAGACGGACGGGGTCATCCCGCCGAATAATCCCGGCGACGACGATTTCCTTCTGGCACGAAAAGACGTCCCCCTGGTGCGCACGGACTTCCTCCACGTCCTCTCCCGCGACTGGACGGCGGCGAACGGGCACTTCGGCACGGCCGATTTGACCGGCTGGACCGTGAACGCCCCGGCGGAGCGGGTGAACCTCTACTGGGTCGAGTCGACACCGCTCGTCCTTCCCGCGGGCTCGAGCGAGTCCTGGAACTTTCTCACCTATTTCAAGGCGAATCAGCTCGGGGACAACACGGACCCCGCCGTTCTCGAGCGCCGGGACGACTACCGGAGCCCGGATTCTCTCGCGGTCACGATCGGCAGTCCCTGGATCGACGCGAGCGAGAACACCGGGGGAGGCGATGACTTCAACGAGTCGGAGGACGCGTACGCTCTCACCTACGATCCTTCGCTCGGCCTCACCTTCGACATCGACGGGGGAGCGACGACGCGCTACCGCCCGTTCTTCAAGATCCGGCAGTGGCGTTCGCTCCAGGATCCGCCCGCGGTGACCCTCGAAGGCGCCGTACTCGCGAACGGAGTCGACTACCACGCCGACGTCAAACCCGTCTCGCGCGCCCACTGGGCGAACACCCTGACCTGGCACTGCACCGTCGAGACCGCTACCGCCTGCGATGCGGGAAGCGTGGACGTCGGGAGCACGGGAGCGCAGACCGGTGTCGTCATCGTCCCCGGCCGGTACGGAAACGCCGCAGAGTTCAACGCGAACACGGACGCGGTTTCCGCTGGCTCGACCGGCAGTCCCGACTTCAGCCCCGTCTCGGGGTCGGTGGAGCTCTGGTATCGGCCGTACTACGACTCGAACGAGGGGGCCCCTCCCCGGCGCGTGATCTGGATGAACCAGGGAACGGGGAGCGATTACTTCATCTTCGAGAGGACGACGGCGAACGAGCTGAAGCTCACGATGAACAACAACGGCGGCGTGAGCGCCTCGAGCACGATCGCCGCGGCCAACTACTCCTTCCGGCCGAACGACTGGGTCCACCTCCGCACGGCCTGGAAGAACACGGGGCTCGCCGTCGACCGCGTCAAGATCTACGTGAACGGCGTCGCTCCGACGCAGACCGTGACGGGCACCTGGGACGGGATCGGCATGAACCACGGCCCGACTCTCTTCGGTGGCTGCTCGGGTCCCTGCCCCGGCGCGGGGAACGGGAACGCGAACGGCATCATCGACGAGCCGCACATCTTCGTCTCCGCCGATACGCCGACTCTCGCCGCCTACGCAGGCCTCATTGGCAACACCGGGGAGTACTTCGCCGATCCCGGACGTAGTTTCAGTCTGAACTTCGCGGTGGTAGACGGCTCGAAGCGGGGCCGCTACCTTTTCATCGGCGCGGATTCGAAGTTTCGCGGTCTCAACGTGGCCCTTTCAACTCTCGGTGTCGGCGCGGTCGATCTCAAGTGGGAGTTCTGGAATGGAGCGGCGTGGGCCGACCTCGAGAGCGGATTCGGGTTCACGGATCAGACGAACCACCTCACGGCGAACGGAACGATCTACTGGACGGGCGATCCCTTCGGGTGGGCCCCGTACTCGCTCGGAGGCGAGCCGGACCTCTACTACGTGCGGGCCTCCATGATTTCCGGGGCCTACACCCAGACCCCCTTCGAAGGCCTCATCAAGACGGACATCCTTCTCTTTCAGTACTGCGCGGACATCGCCCTCGACGGTCAGACCTTCTCGTTCGCCGTGCCCACTCCGACCGCGGTCGAGCTCGTGTCGTTCGACGCCCGCGGGATGGACTCCGCAGTCGAGCTCTCCTGGGAGACGGCCTCCGAGCTTTCGAACCTCGGGTTCCACCTCTACCGGGCGAGCTCGGCCGATGGGCCGTTCGAGCGAATCACCAGCCGGCCCATTCCCGGGCTCGGCTCGTCGCCGTCGGGGGCGCGGTATCGCCACGTGGACGCGGGGCTTTCGAACGGCGAGCGATACTTCTACGTGCTCGAAGATATCGAGGACACGGGGAAGACCAAGCGGCACGGTCCGGTCTCGGCCATGCCGGATCCTGGCAGTCCTCTGGACCCGGCCGCTGCCCCGAGCGTCGTCACTTTCGGCGAGCCATCCGCGGGCTCGTTCTCGGTCGCGGAGCCGAATCGGCGGAGCATCCTCATCGATCTGCGCACGGGCGGATTCGAGGCGGAGCCCCTGTCGGACGGATCGGTTCGCCTCTCGGTCCCAGGATTCTCAACGGAGGGAGAGCCGGGATCGCCGGCAATGCCGCTGAAGCGCTCCTGGATCCCGATCCCCGAGGGGACCGACGTCGAGGTCGCCTCTGTCCGCGTCGAGGGCGTCGAGCGATTCTCGTCGCTCCGGCCCGAAGCCGCTTCCGTTCCGGAGGCCTTCGCCTCAGGCGCGACCGTTCGTGCGGGCCGCCGACGGGTGCGCGACGGTGCGGGCTTTTATCGCGCTGGTCTCGTCCCCGAGAGCGGGGCAAGGGTCGTCGCGGTCGGCTACCAGGGGCTGGAACGAAAGGCGTTGGTCGAGCTCGCACCGCTGAGGTGGGATGGAGCTCGCGGTGAGCTTCTCCTCGCCCGCCGGATGCGCGTTCGCCTGGTATTGACTCTCCAGCGGGTGACGGATCGGCGCGGGAGCGGGAACCAGAGGAGCATCGCGCTCCGGCTGGGGGCAGCCGAGAAGGGGCTTTATCGCGTGAGCTTCGAAGAGCTCTTCGGGGCCCAGGGGCGCGCTCTCGGTCCGTCGAGGCTCCGATTGAGCCGTCAGGGAAAAGACGTGGCGTATCACCTGGAGCCCGCTCCCGAGCGATTCGGGCCGGGGGCGAGCCTCTACTTCTTCAGCCCCGGCGCCGCCCTCAACCCCTACGGCAGGGAAGCGGTGTACGAGATCGAGACGGGCACCCCGGGGACGACGATGTCCGTGGTGAAACCCGCGGCGGAAGGGGCCTCGGCGTCCTACCGCCACCGCCTCGAAAGGGAAGAGAACCGCTACTATCAAGCAGGCCTCCTCGACGCCGCGGATCCGTGGTTCTGGGACCTTCTGTTCGCGCCGGTGACGAAGAGCTACGCCTTCGACGCGGACGCTCTCGCGCCCGGTGCCCCACCCGTTGTCGAAGTCCGGCTCCAGGGAGTGAGCGATTCGGAGCACCACGTGCGCGTGTTCGTGAATGGGACCTTCGTAACGGAGTCGGCCTTCGCGGGGAAATCACCGTTGAAGCTCGTGGCCGACGTACCGGAAGGAGTCCTTCGAGAAGGAGAAAACGAGATCTCGATCGAGAACGTGGGCGACACGGGAGCCCTCTATTCGATGGTCATGCTCGATTCTTTCGCGATCGAGCATTCGAGAATCGTTTTTCCAGGCGTCGTTCTCGACGTGACCGATCGCATGAATCCCCTGTGGATTCCGGACGGAAGTGCCCTTCGGGTGGAAGAGGGCCGCTCCTACATCATGGTCGGAAGCAATTTGAAGTCCCCGCGCGTCGAGAGGGCGGCGGCGGGCACGCTGAGGAGCGCGGGCCGCCGGGCGGACTACCTCGTTGTGGGGCCGCGGGACCTCCTCCCGGAGGCCGAGCCTCTTCTCACCCTGAGACGCCGCCAGGGGTTGCGAAGCGTCGCGGTCGCGGTCGAAGACATCTATGCGGAGTTCGGGTTCGGGGAATCGACGCCGGAATCGGTCCGGGAGTTTCTCCGCTACGCGTACCACCACTGGCGGAAGCCCGCCCCTCGATACGTCGTTCTTCTCGGAGACGCCACCTACGATTTCAAGGACCACCTCGGAACCGGCGTCGTGAACCGTGTGCCAACTCTCGTTCTCCAAACGAGCTACTTGTGGACGGCGTCCGACTCCGCGTACGCGGCCGTGAACGGCGATGACGTGCTTCCGGACTTTGCGATCGGTCGGCTTCCCGCGAAGAACGCTTCGGAGGCTCGTGCCATGGTCGCGAAGATTCTGACCTACGAGGACGGGGGCGCCTTCGGAAGCGGCCCGGTCGTACTGGTGGCCGACGATCCCGATGCAGGCGGCGACTTCGAGGCGAGCGCGGAAGAGATCGCGGCCCTCGCCGCGGCGAGGGAACCGCGCCTCCTCTTCGTGCGGGAGCTCGGCGCCGAAGCCGCTCGACAGGCGATCCGGGAGAGCTTCGCTTCCGATCCAGCCCTCGTGAGCTACCTGGGCCACGGGGGCATCTATCTCTGGGCGCAGGAGAACGTTCTTGACACCTCGAGCGTCGCTTCTCTCCCGAGCCGGGAGAAGTGGCCCCTGGTCGTGACGTTGAACTGCCTGAACGGATACTTCCACTTCCCGTATTTCGATTCTCTCGGTGAAGCGCTCTTGAAGGCGGACGGGCGCGGAGCCATCGCCTCGATCGCCCCGAGCGGGCTTTCCCTTCACGAGCCCGCGCACGTCTTCCACACAGCTCTCGTCTCGGAGCTCCTGTGGGGGAGACACGAAAGACTGGGGGACGCGGTGGCGTCGGCGCAAGCGGCGTACGCCGCCTCGGGGCAGTTTCCGGAGCTCCTCCGGATCTACGTTCTGCTCGGCGACCCGGCGCTGCGCCTGCGCTAAGACCCGTGAAGGGAGCAGATCTCCCGCGGGGCGGTCTCTTTCCGGAACACTTCCCGGACGCGGCGGGGGCAGCGCGAAGTCGCGCGTTTCCCCGTCGCCGGATCGATCTCGACGGCGGCTACTCCCTGGGGTGGGGTGAACGAGTCCTTCTCTTCTCCCGCGAGGGCGGCTTTCATGAACCGCGCCCAAAGAGGGAGCGCGGCCTCGGCCCCGGAAAGGCCGAGCGCGCGGTTGTCATCGTAGCCCACCCAGACCACGGCAACGAGCTCCGGCGTGTAGCCGACGAACCAGGCATCGCGCGTATCGTTGGTGGTGCCGGTCTTCCCGGCGACGTCGGCCGTGAGGCCGCGCGCGCGAATCTCTCTTCCGGTACCGGCGTCGATCGCGGTCCGCAGCATGTCGGTGACGAGATACGCGCTCTCCGCCGAGACGACACTCTCGGAGCGGGGCCGATTCTCGGCGAGCGTCTTGCCGGAGGCGTCGGCTATCGAGGTGAAGAACCGGGGCTCGACCTTCTTTCCTCCGTTCGCGAGAGCGGCGTAGGCGGTTGCGAGCTCGAGAGGAGACACTTCGAACGTGCCGAGCACCAGGGACGGGTACGGCTCGATGCGGCTCGCGGGCGCGAGATGGTGCCACAGCTCGACCACCCGCGCGAATCCGGCCCTCTCTCCCACGGTCGCGGTCGCGACGTTGAGGGAGAGCGCGAGCGCCCTCCGATAGCTCACCGTTCCCTCGAACCGCCCGGTGTAGTTCGAAGGGGTCCACGACCGGCCGCCCTGGCGGAACGTCCGGGGCGCGTCCTCGACCGAGGTCTTCGGCCCGAGCGCCGGGTCGCTCTCGAACGCGGCGAGGTAGACGAATGGTTTGAAGGCGCTTCCGGGCTGGCGCCGGGCATCGATCGCGCGGTTGAACTGGCTCTCGCCGTAGCTCCGAGCTCCGACGAGAGCGAGGACATCGCCGGTCGAGGGATGCATCGCGACCAGGGCGGCCTGCGGCGGATCGATCTCGGCGCGGGAGAGCTTCTTCGAGATCTCGTCGAGCCCTTCCGCGAGGGCGTTCTGCGCCGCGCTCTGGAGATGCCGATCCATCGTCGACTGGATGCGCAGTCCGAGAGAGGGAATCCGACCGGTCTCGTAGTCCGCGAGAAGCTCCT
>Ga0187893_10015812_pt1 | contig 10055 bp, 7 predicted proteins | sample MA1701074metaG_FD_139574 | JGI IMG/M metagenome (GOLD analysis project Ga0187893, IMG submission 139574) | White microbial mat communities from a basaltic lava cave in the Kipuka Kanohina Cave System on the Island of Hawaii, USA - MA170107-4 metaG ... | reverse complement strand
TGTTTTATTTTTTCAAAAACAGAAGCTTTCATGGATGTTTCCAAAAGCTCTTCCAACTCAACCGTTGATTCCATCCTGTACGTGTGATACCAATATTTTTTATAAAGAGCAGTTGTATCCTCTGAAGTATTACATTTTCCTTTTATCAGCCTTGCCGCTTGCAGTCCCCAATGATTATTTAATACCCATGCATTGGGGTCATTGATGGCAATATTGGGAGAAAGTAAAATTAGCGCTGCTATTTCGGGATATTCTGCTGCCAGCTTCAGTGCTAAAGTGCCCCCGGTAGATGTACCGATAAGTATCACTTTTTTTCCTAATTGTTTGCCAATGGCATAAGCTTCTTTTGCAGAGTTCCACAGCTTATCGGCTGTCAGGTTCACCATTGCATCTGTTGTATCCAGTCCATGTTCAGCAAGTCGTGACAAATAAAGATTGCAGCCAAATGTATTTGCAAAATTTGTATGAACAGGATCACCTTCTTCCTGGCTGGCCGAAAAGCCATGGAGGTACACAACAGCATATTCAGTTTTTGCTTTAGATGAATCATTAAACCAAATGATCCTTGCTTCATTATCCGGTTTTATTTTGTGCAAGGCTTCCTGGTCACTGATATATTTTTCTAATTGATCAGAAGCAGACGGTATTTGCGGCAACTCTTTATCATATTTGGGAGAAGAGGGTTGCGGCCCCAGGAAGTAAACAACGATCAACAGTAAAACGATGAGGCCTAACCATTTGAAAAACTTCATTAGTCGCTTTTTCATAAAACTACATTAAAAGCTGGTTTTTGGAAGGTTAAGCTGCTATTAATTATCCCTTTCCCTTGTTGCCCCCGCTTTATTGCTGTACCTTCGCCGCTCGTTTTTCGAGGCTTGTCAGAACGCAGTTATTAATCTTTAACTAAGCGCTGAAAGCTAAAAACTTAAATATGCAAATCAGAAATATCGCCATCATTGCCCACGTTGACCACGGTAAAACTACCCTCGTTGACAAGATTTTACATACAACAAAAGTTTTCCGTGACAACCAGGAAACTGGCGAACTGATCATGGATAGCAATGACCTGGAAAGAGAACGTGGCATCACCATTTTTAGTAAGAACGCCTCCGTAAACTATAAAGGAGTAAAAATTAATGTAATTGATACGCCGGGTCACGCCGATTTTGGTGGTGAAGTAGAAAGAGTATTGAAAATGGCGGATGGCGTTTGCCTGCTGGTAGATGCTTTTGAAGGCCCCATGCCGCAAACAAGATTTGTTTTGCAAAAAGCATTACAGCTTAACTTAAAGCCAATCGTTATTATCAATAAAGTGGATAAGCCTAACTGCCGCCCTGATGAAGTGCATGAGGCGGTATTTGAATTATTCTTTAATCTCGATGCATCAGAAGAACAACTCGATTTTCCAACCTATTACGGTTCAGGTAAAAATGGTTGGTTCAACGACAGTTTAGAACAGATAGATAATATTAATCCATTGCTGGATGGTATTTTAAAACATGTGCCGCCACCAAAAGTGTCTGACGCCTCCAACGGAGCGTCTGACACTTTGCAAATGCAGATCACTTCGCTTGATTATTCTTCATTTCTTGGACGTATTGCAATTGGTAAAGTAAGTCGCGGTTCTATCAAAGAAAATCAGCCTATCGCTTTGATGCAGGCCGATGGATCTGTTAAAAAAATGCGGGTAAAAGAATTGTATGTTTTTGAAGGCATGGGCAAAAAGAAAGTGGCTGAAGTAATAGCTGGTGATCTTTGCGCCGTAGTGGGTATTGAAGATTTTAATATCGGCGATACCATTGCTGATGCAGAAAACCCGGAAGCATTGCCCATTATAAGCGTAGATGAGCCAACGATGAATATGCTGTTTTCTGTAAACAATTCTCCTTTTTTTGGTAAAGACGGAAAGTTTGTAACCAGCCGCCACCTGCGTGACAGGCTGATGAAGGAAACAGAAAAGAATCTGGCCCTGAAAGTAACGGACAGCGAAGAAGGTGACAGCCTTGTAGTATATGGCCGCGGTATTCTGCATCTTGGTGTATTGATTGAAACCATGCGTCGTGAGGGATATGAATTAACAGTGGGTCAGCCGCAGGTAATTGTAAAAGAGATCAATGGTAAAAAATGCGAGCCTTATGAAACCCTGGTTGTAGATGTACCGCAGGAATTTGCCAGCAAGGTGATTGACCTTGTATCAAGAAGAAAAGGTGAAATGCTGGTGATGGAAACAAAAGGCGAAATGCAGCACCTGGAATTTGATATTCCTTCAAGAGGACTGATCGGTTTGCGTACACAAATGCTTACCGCAACCACCGGTGAAGCAGTAATGGCGCACCGTTTCAGCGAATACAAACCATGGAAAGGCCCGATCCCCGGAAGAAACAATGGCGTATTGCTTTCAAAAAATACTGAAAAAACAACCGGATATTCTATTGACAAATTACAGGACAGAGGAACCTTCTTTGTAGATCCGGGTGAAGAAGTTTATGCAGGACAAATTATTGCCGAAAACATTAAACCGGGCGACCTGGTAGTAAATGCTACGGAAGGAAAGAAATTGACCAACCACCGTGCCAGCGGCAGCGATGATGCAACCCGCATTGCTCCAAAAACGTTGATGACACTGGAAGAATGCATGGAATATATTCAGCAGGATGAGTGTATCGAGGTAACGCCCAACTTTATCCGTATGCGCAAAGTGATACTGGATGAAAACGAAAGGTTGAAGCAAAGCAAGAAGATGAGTGCGGAAGCGGTGTAAAATTTCAAATTGTACTATAATATAGAAGAGCCGGTCGTTTGACCGGTTTTTTTATTAATTGATAGATAGTGAATTATGGTTAGACTGTTAAATGATTGGATGGTTTGTGCAAAATAACAATCATCACGGTAGGAAAGCTACCGGGACAACCATCAGCCAATAGTGAATTAATGTCGTTTACTTTAGCTCCGTTAGGAGCATCCTGTTTATAGAAAATTTTTAGAGATTGACGAAGGCTCCGTAGGAGCCTCCTGTTTCAAAGGCGACTCCTGCGAAAGGTCAAAGCAAGTGTTTTGTCTCGATCCGCCGTGACGGATAAGGCCAAAGCATCTGTTTTGCCTCGATCTGCCGTGATAGATAAGGCCCAAGCAAGTGTTTTGCCTCGATCCGCCGTGACGGATAAAGCCAAAGCAAGTGTTTTGCCTCGATCCGACGTGACAGATAAGGCCCAAGCAAGTGTTTTGCCTCGATCCGCAGCAGCAGATAATGCCAAAACAAGTGTTTTGCCTCGATCCGCAGCAACGGATAAGACTCAAGCAAGTGTTTTGCCTCGATCCGCCGTGACAGATAAGGCCCAAGCGAGTGTTTTGCCTCAACACGGAGCAACGTGTCAAGCCAAATAAGGTGTTTTGCCTCAACACGGAGCAACGTGTCAAGCTAAATAAGGTGTTTTGCCTCAACACGGCGTGACGTGTCAAGCCAAATAAGGTGTTTTGCCTCAACACGGAGCAACGTGTCAAGCCAAATAAGGTGTTTTGCCTCAACACGGAGCAACGTGTTAAGCCAAATAAAGTGTTTTGTCTCAACACGAAGTAACGTGTTAAGCCAAATAAAGTGTTTTGTCTCAACACGAAGTAACGTTTCAAGCCAAAACAAGTGGTTTGCCTTAAGACGGAGTAACGCTTCAAGCCAAAACAAGTGTTTTTACTAAAGTGGCTGCAACAACTCAAGCCAAAACAGTTGTTTTGGCCACATCTCCGGATAAAAACAGGCGTTTTGAAGTTTTCGTAACGAATACCCGGCAAAGAGGAAAAACTCCTTTAACTATTTTTGTCAAAAAATTGTATGGCAATTAAAAATATCATTTTCGACCTCGGTGGAGTATTGTTGAATCTCGATTTTGCCCGGACCTACGATGCGCTGAGAAAGTTGGGAATAAATAATCCGGAAGAAATAATACGCCTGGGTCATGGTTCTGTGATGCTGAAAGATCATGAACGTGGCGCTATAACAGATGAAGAGTTTATTCAATCGTTAAAAAAATCAGCAGCGGCTTCAGTGGGAGATAGCGACCTCATCAATGCCTGGAACAGCTTGTTGGTAGATTTTCCAAAAGATCGTATAGAATGGCTGACAGCACTGAAGAAAAAATACCGGCTCTTTTTATTCAGCAATACCAATGGTATTCATTTAACCAGCTTTCGCAAGATTTATAGCAATGCGTTCAATAATGCTTATTTCGATGATCATTTTGAAAAAGCTTACTATTCACATATCGTTGGCATAAGCAAGCCCGATCTGCGGGCCTACGAACTGGTGATCAGTGAAAATAATTTATTACCCGCCGAAACTTTATTTATTGATGATACACTGGCAAACGTAGAAGCCGCCAGGCAGGCAGGTTTGCAGGCATTGCACCTGCATCCGGGTATTACTGTGCTTGATCTTGAATTAGAATCGCAGATTGTATAATGAATAAATGGAAAGCTCTTATCGTTGAGGAATTAACAAGGGTCTGACGTTCACGTCTGACCCACAGGTGAAATCAGCGAATGATCAATTTCATGGCGGCAGCTCCAACTTTCAGCAGATAAACTCCTGCAGACAAACTACCAACATCAATCTTAATACTATTTTGTGCAGTTGTTTTTTTCTTTTGTAAAATCAATTTTCCATTCAAATCAAAAAGACACACATCAGTAAAAGAAATTGGCCCCGTAACAGTGATCTTATTTTTAGCAGGATTAGGATAAACAATATTTGCATCAGCTAAAGAAGGAACATAAATTTTTTGCACAGCAGAATAACTAACCTCATTATTCTTTCCGATAATCTTCAAACGATAAAAATTATTTCCTGTTTGAGGAAAAAGATCGTTGAAGTTGTAAACGGTAATATCATCGTTCGAAGCCTGCCCATTGATTGCAATCCATACATTGTTGTTGGCTGCCCTTTCGATAATAAAACGATCAATAGATTCAGCTTCTGTTATTTTCCAGCTCAATGCCGATTGCTGGTCAATATCTTTTGCCTTAAACCAAACCAGGTTTACCGGCAGCAATAATCCACAATAAGTACTTGTGATAACAGACGATGTAATGAAATCATAATTGGAAATGACCTGGCCTGCAGTACCCGCCGAAGAAGGAACTGCAGGATTGCATGTGGCCGAACGATTGGTTTCAATGCCACCATTACCACCATTAACTCCTATCGAAACAGCCGACGTAGTTCCTGAAAAATAAATGGCACCACCGCTTCCTCCGCCGCCACTGCCATAACAACGGCCCGCGGTAGCCTGGTTGTTTACTGAACCACCCAATCCGCCATTTGATTCTACGGTTGTAGTTCCAAAGTAGTTGGCAATATCCATAATAATAGTGCCACCGGCTCCGCCCCCACCCGCTCCATCGCCTATTGCCGCACTGCCTCTTTGACCATTTGCGGTTATTTTTTCAGTATTACCTATTATATTTTGTGCCTGAATAAAAATAATTCCACCACCGTTTCCGCCGCCATAAGCATTAGGGAAACCATTGTTTGCATGACCAGCCCCGCCACCGCCACCAAAAAAGATCTTTGTTCCGCCATAACTGTTCAATGCTTTACCCGCAAGTCCCTGGATGGTGATTCTGCAACCACCTGAACTTGAATTACCCCCACCTATCCCGCCTTCAGTAAGATTTGCGCCGCCTCCACCCCCGTTGTTATGATTATTTCCACCACCGCCTCCATTTGCAGGTGCTCCTCTTCCTCCACTTTGAGCCGCAGTTACATCAGCTATACCTTCGCCTTTGAAAGCGCCGTCTTGCGGTGCAAGATTATTGGCGTTATAGAAATAATCGGTAGCGGCAGGTGGAAAAAAATTACCACAGGTTCCATCACTTAGCCTGTATTCTCCACCTCTGAATCCACTTGAGTCGGCATAAATAGGTGCATTCAGAATAAGATCATTTTCTACACTGATAGCTATTACTCCACCTCTTCCAGTAGTATTGTTCCATGGCGCCGCCTTTAATGTATCAATGACATTTGCTGAAGTGTATTGCTGTATTCTTACCACCTGCACCTTACCACTCACGGTATATTGATTCGCCAACATATAAACCAGGAAAAGTGAATCGCCAATGGTATGGCAAACGGTTGCTATTTCATAGTTGCCTGCATTGTTCAAGGCTGTGGTATCGCCAAATGAACTTGTATTGCTCGTATTGATCGAAGCTCCTTTCATCTGAACGATCATCACTTTATCATTATAAGCCAAGCCGGCGGTTGTATTTAATCGAAGACAGGCTTTGGCAGGAATGGTTTCTGCTACACTGTAATAAGTATTAACAATACCGCTTATAGGCGTTTGGGATTGCGCCCATAAACAAATAAAGATGACAGGGAAAATGAAAAACCACCGCAATGGATTGGCAGTACTGGATTCCAGATGGATTGGCTTCCGGTTTTTCATATTCAGAAAAGTACAAACTATTTCCTGCCTTTAATATGAAACACTTAAGCAGCAGAGGTATTAATGCTAAAAATTGACCGCCGGCATCGTAAAAAATCCATGGTTTTATCCCCGATCAAAGGCTTTGATAGCTCTGCGGGAAATTTATTGTCAGTAATTTTGTGCAAATGATTGGAATGAAAAAGAGGGTTTTGATGTTGGTTCTGGTTTTTGGTTGCCTGATAGTTATTGCCGATCCGGCCCTTGCGCAATGCTCAATTTGTACCAAAACAGCCCAGCAATTGGGTGAAGGGCCCGCCAAAGGGCTAAACAGCGCCATTCTCTATCTTGCTTTTTTCCCTTTAATACTTATTGGTTTTATCGGTTATCGCTGGTGGAAAAGCAACCGTGACGCCTGATCTTCTACTCAACATAAATACCATTCACTCAACTATTTTGCACTTGACACAGGGCCGGTCTGAGCGGTCAGCAAATTGTCTACTTTTATATAAGGCAAAAAAGCCTTTTACTACTGTTGGCTCTGCATAAACAATTCATCTTTGTTATCATCTTTTGTTTTTTGTTATTAGTAAAAACAGGGGCACAACCTCTTTCGTTCCATCATGTCAATACATCTGATGGTGGCGATATATGAAATTCTGCACATCAAGCCAAAAGCTTTTCACAAAAGAAAATCAGTAGTACACAAACCGCAACTCAAAAAAAGCGAAACCCTTTACAATAAAGATTTTACGCCTGGTTAGCTGCAATGTGGGTTAATAGTTTTATCACCTCAAAACATTAACCATAAAAAAACCTGATCATGAAAATTTCAAAATTTATTCTCGTGGCCATTGCAGCAATTATTGGTCTTGCTTCCTGCTCAAAAGATAAAGCAGATACTGCGCAAAACACCAGCATTGAAGGACGTTGGGTAGGCACTTATGTCAACAATGCATCCGGCAACACGTTTTATTACAGTTTCAATGTTAAACCCGGCGGTGTTATTGAAGAGATCAATCAATCCGGTCAAAAGATCGGCGAAGGAACCTGGAAGCTGGAGAATGATATTCTCACAGCCGCCTATACTTGGCCAAGCGGCAGCAAATATTCTGTCAGTGCCTTCTATAAAAGCACAGCAAAGCTCTTGGGCGACTGGGGCTATGGCAGCAGCGCTACCAATGGCGGCACCTGGCAAATGAATAAACAGGGTAATTAAGGATCACAGTTGAATAATCAAATGAGAAAACCGGCGGCTTCATAGTGAAGCCGCTTTTTTTATTGTGAGATTAAGCCATAGCACAAATGAAAAAGGGTTAAAAATTTTGTATCTAAACATTTGATAGAATGATGGAAGATTAGCTGATTGATTGACTCAAGCAGATGCTGCTTAGTCAAAAAAGCCTGCCATTCGCCATCAGTTGCGTTATTTTGCTCTTAACATCAACTTTTTTTGAATTAACTTAGATCATATCTTTTGGTTTTTCACTTTTTCAATGACAGGTTTTCGGTTAAGAATTTATCGTTACTAATTTAAACAGCTATATGGCTGAGATAAATTTAACTGGTAAACATCAGGGTTTTGGTCATACCGGCCGCAGGGATGCGTGGTGGGTAAGGCCGCTGATTATCTTTATCTGCCTGTTTGCTTTTGTTATCTATGCTACATGGGCCGCTTTGCAGGGCAATCATTATTCGTATGGGCCTTATCTTTCGCCACTTTATTCTCCTGAACTTTTTGGGGATTCACCGCATGCCTGGTTTGGCCCTAAGCCGGGCTGGTGGCCGAACTTTTTACCATGGTCACCTGCTCTTCTGATATTATGGGCGCCGGGATTATTTCGTTTGACTTGCTATTATTACCGTGGAGCCTATTATAAATCATTTTGGGCTGATCCGCCTTCATGCACCGTCACTGAGCCACGCAAAAAATATTGGGGTGAAAATTCTTTTCCTCTCATCATGCAAAATATACATCGTTACTTTCTTTATATCGCTTTGTTCTTTTTGTTTTTTCTTTCTTATGATGTTTGGAAGGCATTGTGGTTTACAGATACTGCTACCGGTGAAAAGTCATTTGGCATTGGCATAGGTACATTGGTGTTAGCTCTCAATGTTGTCTTCCTGGGCGGCTATACGTTTGGTTGCCATTCTTTGCGTCATGTTGTGGGCGGATATATGGATCGTCTTTCCGGTGCGCCGGTTCGGCGAAACATATACAGGTGTGCAAGCTGTTTCAACAGGAAGCATCAACTATGGGCATGGATGAGTTTATTCTGGGTAGCGTTTTCAGATATCTATGTCCGCTTGTGCTCTATGGGTGTGTGGAGTGATTGGAGAATAGTGTAAAGAGGAGTGATGAGTAATGAATAATGAGTAGCTCTATTGTCTTTGGATAAATTTTAAATATTCAGACACACATTGACCATTCACTATTGACAATTCACCATGTCATTCGATACATACAATTACGATGTGCTTGTCATTGGCGCCGGCGGTGCGGGTCTTCGTGCTGCTATCGAAGCTGCTGCTAACGGAGTCTCTGTTGGTTTGATTTGCAAATCTTTATTGGGCAAAGCTCATACGGTAATGGCAGAAGGCGGAATTGCAGCCGCCTTGTCAAACGTGGATGAACGGGATAACTGGAAAGTGCATTTTACCGATACAATGCGTGGCGGACAATATCTTAATGATTGGCGCATGGCTGAGCTGCATGCTAAAGAAGCGCCGGATCGGGTAAGGGAATTGGAAGCATGGGGAGCATTATTCGACAGAACAAAAGACGGCCGCATTTTACAAAGAAATTTCGGTGGTCATAAATATCCGCGGCTGGCGCATGTTGGCGACCGCACCGGATTAGAAATGATCCGTACACTCCAGGATCATGGTATTCACCAGGGCATCACCGTTCACATGGAGTACACCATCATAAGTATTTTAAAAAATGGGGAACGTGTGGCAGGCGCCTTTGGCTATGATAGGGAAAAAGGCCAGTTTAAATTATATAATGCCAAAGCCATTGTAATAGCTACCGGTGGTATTGGCCGGGCTTTTAAAATCACCAGTAATAGTTGGGAATACACTGGCGATGGTCATTCATTGGCCTATCATGCAGGTGCTGAATTGATGGATATGGAGTTTGTACAATTTCATCCTACGGGAATGGTATGGCCGCCAAGTGTTCGAGGTATATTGGTAACAGAAGGCGTTCGTGGCGAAGGCGGAATACTGCTCAATAAAGAGAACAAGCGGTTTATGTTTGATGAAATTCCTGAACTATATCGCAACCAGACGGCAGACAATGAAGAAGAAGGATGGAAATACACACAGGGGGATCGTTCTTCAAGAAGACCGCCGGAACTGCTTACCCGTGATCATGTGGCCCGTTGTATTGTTCGTGAAATTAAAGAAGGAAGAGGCAGTCCCCACAATGGTGTATTCCTTGACATCTCCTGGATCAAACAAAAGCTTCCCAATGCTGCCGATCATATAAAGAAAAAATTACCCAGCATGTATCACCAGTTTAAAAAGCTGGCAGATATTGATATCACTAAAGAAGCTATGGAAGTAGGGCCTACCACGCATTACATGATGGGTGGCATTCGTGTTGATGCAGATACGCAGATGTCAACTGTG
>Ga0187893_10015809_pt1 | contig 10056 bp, 7 predicted proteins | sample MA1701074metaG_FD_139574 | JGI IMG/M metagenome (GOLD analysis project Ga0187893, IMG submission 139574) | White microbial mat communities from a basaltic lava cave in the Kipuka Kanohina Cave System on the Island of Hawaii, USA - MA170107-4 metaG ... | reverse complement strand
TCTCGCATGCCGACCAGCCCCAGTGACCGCGCGCGCCGCTGGTCTTCCTCGGTGATGCCCCGGCCGTTGTCCTGGATCACCAATTGCACGGCGCCGTTGTCCGCCGAAAGCCGCGCGGTGATTTTCGTGGCTGCAGCATGGCGCGCGGCGTTGGTGAGCGTCTCCTGGAAAATGCGGAACAGCGCCGTGGCCGCCTCGGTCGGGATGTCCGGCGCGGCGGGTTCTGAAGACACGACGCAGGACACGCCGGAGCGCGCCTGCCATTCGCGGGCCTGCCATTCCAGCGCGGCCACTAGGCCGAGGTCGTCGAGCACGCCGGGACGCAGTTCGGCGGCGATGCGCCGCACGGTCTGCACCGTGTCGTCGATGAGCGCGCGCATGGCCGTCAGTTTCTCGCACATGGGCGCGCGGACCAGTTCGTCGGACAGCGACTGCGCGCGTTTGTCGAGCCACGTCGCATCCATGTACAGGCCGGTCAGCATCTGGCCGAGTTGATCGTGGACTTCGCGGGCGATGCGCGCGCGCTCCTCCTCGCGCACCGTTTGAAGATGCGCGGCGAGCGAACGGAATTGATCACGCGACCGATTCAATTCCTCGTCCGCGCGACGGCGTTCCGTGATGTCGCGGAACACGAGCACCCGGCCGGCCGATTCGCCGGCGTCGTTGATGATCGGCGCGGCTGTGCATTCGATGGGCGTTTCGCGGCCCGTGTCCGTGCGAAGCACAGCCTGCCGTCCGGCGCCGGGAACGGCTTGAAAAATCTCGGCGAGCGGCCTGCCCAGCGCTTCGGCGAGCTTCCAGCCCGTGAGCGTCTCGGCGACGGGATTGATGTAGGTGACGACAGAGCGCGCGTCCGTGGTGATGACGCCGTCGCCGATGGACCGGATGGCCGCCCCGAAGGATTGTTCGATGCGGCGCAAACGGCTTTCCCCGGCGTGCTTGGTGAACGCCAGATCAATGCTGCTCTTGAGGTCTTCCTGCCGAAACGGCTTCAACACGAAGCCGAATGCGCGGGCCGCTTGAGAACGCTCAATCGTCGCGTCGTCTGCCAGCCCAGTGAGAAAAACAACGGGAATTCCAAAACGGCTGTAAAGCGTCTGCGCGGTCTGTACGCCATCGAGCGCGCCGCCGAGGTTGATGTCCATGAGCGCCAGGTCCGGCTGCAAACTGGCGGCGCGCAAAACCGCGTCTTCTCCAGTGGTGACATGCGCCGCGACTTCATAGCCGGAGCGCGTCAAAAAGCGCCGGATAAGATCAGCGACCGGCGTCTCGTCTTCGACGATGAGAATGCGTTTGGCGTTGATCATGTGCAGGCTGCCCACGGAATGCGTTGCAGAGTAGGGGCGATGGCCCGGTCCGTCAAAGAAAAGGCCACCATCGTGTTAGTGTTGGGCGGACGGGCGGCCCGAAGCGCCAGAGGACTGGCGCAGTCCAGGACGCTTCGCGAAGAACGGGGCCAGTCGGCGCGCCAGCGTCCTGGACTGCGCCAGCCCTCTGGCGCTTTTCCGCAGCGATTTCAATGCTGAGATAAACCCTTTTCACGGCTGCGGCGCGGCGTGCTTCTTCATCACGTCACGAAGCATCACGCGCTGGCCGCCGAGACGCTTGCTTTCATCCGCCGCTTCCATGAACGCGAAAATCTCCAGCGTCTCCTCCGGCGACACGGGCGCGATGCCGGTTTGAAAGAACTTCATGATCTCGCGCACCAGCGGCGCGTAGTCGCCGCTGCCCTTCTGCTCGGCCACGCTTTTCGTCCCGAAGACGATGACCTTGTGCGGCGCGGGGCCTTTCTTGATCGCGTGCAGCGTGCCGACGCGGCCGCCGGACCACGCGCCGGTGATCACGTCGTTTTCCGCCGTGGTCGTGCGGACGACCGATTCGCAGCCCGTTCCCAGCACCGTGAACAGCGCCTCGGTCGGATGAATGCCATACCAGAACAGGTCGGGATGATGCGGCTCCGTCGGCCCTGGACCGTAGGAAATGGCCGCGCGGACCGCGCCCACGTCGGTCTTCTTCACCTCGGCCATCGAATTGTAAAAACGATACGACGACGATGTGAAGACCGGCGTCCTGTGTTCGCGGGCGAGGCGAAAGATTTCAATGGCGTCGCGCAGCGAACCGGCGACGGGCTTGTCGATGAACATCGGTTTGCCGGCCTTGAAGACGGGCCGCGCCAGTTCCAAATGGGGCCGTCCGTCCACGTTTTCGAGCAGCACGGCGTCCACCTGCGAACACAGCTCCTCGACGGTCGGCACGAGCTTTACGCCGTATTTTTCCTGGAGCACGCGCGTGTATTCCTCGACGCGGTTCGCGCTGGACTCGATGTCCGGACTGAAGCTCTTGAACGCGGCGATAACCTTGCCGCCGGGAACGTGCTTGGGGTCGTTCGTGTCGTTGATCAGCTTGGTGAACGCGGTGACGTGCGACGTATCGAGGCCGATGATGCCCAGGCGCAGTTCAGCGGCGGGCAGATGAGTGGCAAGGCTGACGACGAATACGGGCAGCAGAAGGCGGAGGTTCATGCGTCCGATTCCTCCCGCGGCTGCCGCCGGATGCAAGCCGAATTGCGCGGCGCGCGCGTGAGGATGCAGCCGGTGTCGCGTCAAATTAGTGCTTGGCAGGGCGGCGGGCTTTGGCGTATTAGCCCTCGCAATGCCACCTGCCACAGCGGGATGAGGCAGGAGACAACAACGATACGGAACAAAACTATGAAACTATTCGCGCTGTTCGTGCTGGCGATTTCGCTGGCGTTCGTGGGGTGTGACAAGCCGGCGAGTGATTCGACGCCTCCCTCCACCAACGCTCCGGCGAAGTAATTGACGCCGCGGACCCGCGCGAAGCGTGCCGTCGTTTCGACGCTGTGCGGGGTCTTGACCGACAATTCGCCGGCCACTGGTTCGCGAAGCCGCCTCGGGCGCTTCCGCCGGTGGCCGGCTTTTCTTGGTTCATCACGCCTTGAGCTTTGAACTTCCGCGTCCGACCTCGGATCATTCCCCGAAGTGAACCTGCCCGCTGAGGTTCGTGCTGAGGTAGTAACCCGCCCCGAAGTCCTGCTTGGGGAACAACGCGCCTTTGAAGGAGATTGTCCTCGTTTCGTTCGTCGGTTTCACCGTGCCGCTGAACAGCCCGCTCGATTTCACGATGCTGAAGGTGAATTTGTTCGTGGCGGGCGGCCGGTTGACGACGGTGTTGTTGACGTTGAGGACCACCTCGTTGGCCAAGGGCGTGAAGAGGTTCGGTCCCGTCAGCGCGACGACGCCGTCGCTGAATGTGAGCACGCGGTTGGTCGCAGTGGCCGTCGTGTACGTCGAGCCGAACAACGTTGGGAAAACCTCGAAGCCGAGTGGATATGGCTTCCCCGGAAACGCCAGCTTGCGCCACCGCATCGAGCCGTGAAGGTTGTTCGTCGGGTTGTTCAAATCAAACCGCGTCCACCCGGACAGCCAGCCGCGCGCGCTGTAAAGTCCCGCGTAAAGCGGCCACAAGCCATTCGTCGTGACGGGCGCCGATGCCGTGAAAGCAGTGCCGTCCGCCAGTGAACCAACGACTTTTCCCGCCCCCGTGTAGCTGACCGTGGCCGCGCCGTAGCTAGTGCCGCCGGGTTGCGCCGTGGCGTTGCTGCTGCCGGGGAAACCCAGCGTGTACTTGCCCTCGAAGCGCGAGCGGTCCGTCTTCGTGCCGACGCGAACGCGAGTCGCGTTGAGCGCGGAGTTGAACGTGAGTCCATCCCAAATGTACGGGTAGCCGGTGCCGCTGGCTTCTGAGGCGAAGACCTGATCCGATTTGTTCGTCACGTCGATGCTGAAGACGGCGAACCAGTCCTTTCCCGCGGCGTATCTTGACGCGACCGAGGCGGCGTTGATGCGGATTCTCGCTTCCCCGTACGGCGTGAGCGCGCCGCTGAACGGGAGACTCTTGCCCAGCACGTTGAGTTTTCCGCTGACCTTGCCGGAGTCGGTCACCGCGAACGTCAGCAGGCCGCCCGGTTGGAAAGGCACGTTGGTGTTGTAGAACAAGCCGGAGTAAGTCCCTTTCATCGGAGCAAACGGGTTGGTCACGAACGTCGCCGTGAGCGTGGCGTTCGAGTACATGAAGAACCGGTCCGTCGTCAGGTAATGCCGCGTGGCACCCGGCGACAACCCGCGGAAAAGGAACACCGAGCCTGTCCAGCCGCCGAACAAATGACCGCGCGCCGGTCGCGCAGTGAGGATGTGGTAGCGGCCGATCTCCAGCGGCTGGCCGTTCGTGGCACCGATGACCGTGCCGCTGCCGCTCCCGGTGATGGTCAGGGAGAGCGGCTCAGGCACGCTGTGGAAAAAAGTGCGCGCGACGTACGTCGAGCGCTGCCCGGCGCTGTCCACGCTGGACAGCTCCAGATAGTTTGTGCCCGGGGGGATGTCGGCCGTGAAGAACCAGTTCGTCCCGCCCGGCGCGTTTGTGAACAGGTTCGGTTCGACCGTATAGAGCAGGCCGAGAGAGTAGAAGATTGAACTGATGGGCAATTCGCCCGCCGCCGTGCCCGTCACGGTGAGCGGGTTGCTGGTGACTGTCACGTTGGGAGTCGGATACGTGAGCGTCACCGTGGGCGGTTTGCCGCTGGGGGGAGGGTGGATCGAAATCTTCATGTGATAAAGGTCGAGGGAACGCGGGCAGTTTCCCAGTGTGGTGCAAGGGCGGCTCGCCGTCGCCACGGGCAAGTCCGCGTAATAGCCGCCGAGGTGAAGGATGTTCAGCGTGGGCGAAGGATGATTGAAGTAGTCGAGCACATGAGGGTTGGTCACCACCCGCCCGAACACGGTGAACCCGCCGTCAAAGTTGTCGAGGTTCGTCGAATTGTTGCCCAGGTTGAAGAAGAATTCCGAACTGGCCGAGTTGGTCTCGCCGCCGACGCGCGCCATGGCGATGGTTCCAAAAACATTGCTCCATTGCTGCCCGACGCTGAACTCGTTCGTGATCGGCCCGTAGTTCGGAGTGAGCCTCAAGTCGGGAAAAAACAGCGAACTGCTCAGTGGCTTGGGAGACCAAAGGGCGCCCGCCTGGATCACAAAGCCGGGGATGCACCGGTTGAGTACCAGGTTGTGATACCCGCCGTTGCGCACGTAACGCAGAAAGTTCGACACGGTCACCGGCTTCTCGTAGTCGAACATCTCCACGTCCAGGTCGCCAATGGCGGTCGAGCCGCGATAGAAATGGAACCGGACGATGGTGTTGGAGGATTGCGCGGCAGCCGGCGGGACAACCCACGCGGCGGCGCACAGGATGAGCAGGGCTGGCAGTGCTTTCACAGTGGACACAAAAAGACTCGCAAAATTAACACAAAGCCGCGCCGGGAGAAAGCCCTTTTCCCACTTGCCTTCAATGTTTTCGCGTCCAAAGACTCCTCGCGCCCGCATGAACCCCCGCATCGGCGTTCTCATCAGCACGTACAACAACCGCCGGTTCGTGGAGAAGAAACTCCGCGAGGTGCGCGCACAGACGATCTTCAAGGACGCGGAGTTTCTGTTCATCGAGAACGCATCGCCGGAACGCGAGCGCGAGTTGCTGCAACCCTTTTGCGACTCGCATCCGAACTGCGGCCTCATCACCACGGAAGACCGGCGCACGCTCTACGAAGCCTGGAACCTGGGCTGGGACGCCGCGCGCGCGCCGTTGCTTTGTTACTCGAACATGGACGACACGATGCACCCGCGCCTGCTCGAACGCGTCGCCTCCGCGATGGAACGCCGCCAGTGGGACGCCTGCACCGTCTTCATCGCCAAACAGACAGCGGATGATCCGGCGCTGGACGACTTCTCGCGCGGGCATCTGCGAAAGCTCCCGCTCAGTCTCCGGCCCGGCCCATTCACCGCGTGGCGCGCGGACTTGAAGGAGCGCATCGGGCAATTCGACGGACGCTTCTTCGTCACCGGCGATTGGGAATTCTGGTCCCGCCTGCTCGCCCGTGGGATGAAGGCAGGACTGGTGAGGAAAATTCTATACCTCTACACGCGAAGCCCGGAGCAACTGTCCAAAGGCGGCTTCAACGCCGACCGCCGCGCCAACGACGACCGGCTGTTCGCCGAGAAGTCTTATCCCCGCCGTTGGCCCTGGCTTATCCGGGAACAGGTGATGTTGCTGCGCTATCTGGTTCCCATCTTCCCAACGTGGTTCATCGAAGGCGACAGAATGGCGCGCCGCTCGGAGTCCCGCCTTTAGCCGGCCAATGCGTCCCAACCGCCTAAAGGCGGAACTCCAAACGGCGGAACTCCAAACAACAGTCCGCTGCGGTCAGTCCTTCGTCAAAGCCAGCAGGCGGCGGTCGAGTTCCCGGCGAAGCGATTCGCGAAGCTCGTCGTTGGCTTCGCGTGGGACGGCAAGCGGTTCGGCGAACGTGACGGTGACGCGGCTGAAGGGAAGCGGGATTTGAAAGCGGTCCCAGCTTCGCAAGGTAATCTTCCAGCCGAGGCGGTACGACGCGGCGACGATGGTGCGGCCCGTGAGTTGCGCCAGCGAAATGGCGCCGTCCTTGCAGACGTAGCGCGGGCCGCGAGGACCGTCGGGCGTGAGCGCGATGTCCCAGCCTTGTTCGGAGATGCGGGCCAGTTCGAGCATCGCTTGCGCGCCACGACGACTTGAAGAGCCACGCACGGCCTGCACGCCGAACAGTTCGATCAGCCGGGCCATCATCGCGCCGTCGCGACTGGCACTGACGATGGCGGCCATGCGCGGCGTGCGCCCGTGCGCGCGCATGAAGCCGCGATACATGAACAGGGAAAGCGGAAGGCGATTGTGCCAGCCGCAGAAGATGTGCGGGCCGGGCGCGGCGGAAAGCGCGGGGGGAAAAGTATCCCAACGAGGGCGCAGCGTCGCGGTGACGAGGCGGACTACCCAGTAGATGAGCCGGGCCAGCGCGCGCTGCGCCAGGGTCGGTTCGTGCGGGACGATGACGCCGGATTCGCGTGGCGTTGCCGGACGGACGGGAGCGTTCACCGCGTTCACGCGCCGCCTTTCTTGAGCGCGGCGCGCACGAGATCTTCGACGGCGGCCTGCGGGCCGAGCAGCGCCTGCGCCGCGCGCACAGCGTCGTGGGCTTCGATTTGTTTGAAGCCGAGCGCGATGAGCGCAAGGACGGCGTCGTTGAGTTTCTGGTCGGTTTCGCTGAGGGCGTGTTTGGCGCTGGCGGCTTCCCATGCGCCGGCAGCGCCGATCTTGTCCTTGAGTTCGACGACGATGCGCTCGGCGGTCTTCTTGCCGACGCCGGAAACTTGCGACAACGCCTTCACGTCGCCGTTCGCCACGGCGCCGCGCAGGGCGGTGACGTTCATGCCGCTGAGAACATTGAGGGCAATCTTCGGTCCGATGCCGCTCACGGTGTGGATGAGCAGCCGGAACATGTCGCGCTCGGCGGAGGACATGAAGCCGTAGAGAACGTGGGCGTCCTCGCGCACGGCAAGGTGAGTGAGCAGGTGAACGTCGTGGCCCGGCTGCGGCAGCTTGTCGAACGAGGACAGTGGAATGAGAACCTCGTAGCCGACGCCCTGTACATCGACCGTCACCTGCGTGGGCAGGGCGTCAACGAGTTTGCCGCGGAGGAACGTGATCATTGCCGGGCGAAGTATTCACAAAGCCGGGCGCAGCGGCTACGGGAAAGCTCTGCGAAAGGGGGCGCGTGACTTGCCTCAGTCTCCATTCCCGCCATTCCCTCCGTCCCCGCCGTCTCCTCCGTCAGAACCTCCACTGTCGCCATCGCAGTTGGCATCGCGACGACCATTGGAGGATCGATTGGCGCGAAAAAGTCCGCCGAAGATAACGGCGACAACCACGACGACAATCAGGCCGATGATGAAAGGGCTCACGGTCAGATCCTTTTCGGCGGCATGAGCGCGGCGCGCCCATTCTCCTGCGCGTAGGTCAGGGCGAGCGCAAGCGCGTCGGCGGCATCGGGCGAAGGCTCTTCAGCCAGGCGCAATAGTCGCTGGACCATCTTCGCGACGGCAAGTTTCTGCGCGCCGCCGTAGCCGACGATGGCCTGCTTCACTTTGCGCGGCGCGAGTTCGTAAATCTCAAGGCCAGCCTCCCCGGCCGCGACGAGCGCGGCGCCGCGGGCTTCGCCCATGATAAGCGCAGTCTGGAAGTTCTGCGCGTAGAACAACCCTTCCACGATGCAGACGGTGGGCTGGCAGCGCTGGACTATCTCGCGGATGGCGCGGGTGATTTGGACGAGACAGCGCGAGCGTTCCCAACTGGCTTGCGCCTTGATGGTGCCTTGCGCCAGCACGCGCGATTGTCTCCGGTCGAAGTGCAGGACGCCGTATCCGGTGCCGCGCAGCGAAGGGTCGATGCCGAGGATGACTTTGTGCGCGGTTGTCGGCCGGAGCGAGTGCGTGCTTTCAAAGACGCTCCCGGGCGTGCGGCGGACGCCGGCGACGCGGCTTTTCATCTGTTCGAACTGGCGGAGCGAGATGGCCATTGCAAAAGCAGAGATTTGCGCACGGCGGCGCGCGGCGCGCTAGATGCCGAGGTTCGACAGCGTCGTGCAGATGGAGTTCACGGCTTGCACGAGCTTGGGGTGGGATTCCTCGAAGCCCACGACGGACTGGGAGAGTTGCTTGAGGGAGGTTTCGACTTGAGCGGCGTCGCGGTCGCCGCGCGTGGCTTCGTGAGTGAAAAGGTCGGTCCGGCCGGCGATCGCCTGGGCTTGGTCGGAGTGCGTGCGCGCGAGTTCGGACACTTCGGACTTGAGCGCGCCGACGAGGGTGAGCAGTTCGGCGCGCTGCTGCGGCGTGAGGGATTCGGCCTGGCGCAGGCGTTCTTCGATTTTGTTCAGCGTGTCGGGCAGCATCGTTTGCGGGTGAGTTTTACGGTTCCGGTGTCGAAAAGGGAAGTCGCTTCGCGCAGTCCGGGGGGAGGGGAGCGCACGCGCCCTCGCGGAGAACAGGGGTGCGGCCGCGCAGTCCACCGTTTGATGATTGGGTGCGCCCTACTCCGACCCGCGTGTGCTCCCCAATCCCTGCTGCGTGCGCCAACCTTCAAACCACTTTCGCCTCGCCGCGGCCCTTGACGACTTCGCCGATGTGCCACGCGCGGTGGCCGGCGGCGCGGCAGGATTTCAGGACGGCGTCCGCGTGGTCGGCGGCGGCGATGAGGGTCATGCCGATGCCCATGTTGAAGACTTGGTAAAGCTCGGCTTCGGGCACGCCACCCTTCGCCGCGATGAGCCGGAAAATGGGGAGCAACTCCCACGAGCCTTTGCGGATGACGACGTCGCAGGTCTTCGGCAGCACGCGGGGGATGTTGTCGATGAAGCCGCCGCCGGTGATGTGGGCGAGGCCTTTGATTGCGGATTGCGAATTGTGGATTGCGGATTTGTTGAAGCAGTGCAGGAGTGATTGCACGAGTGGGCCGTAGGTGACGTGGACCTTGAGGAGTTCGTCGCCGATGGTGTTGCCGAGTTCGGCGACGCGGCTGGTCGGCTTGAGCTTCATCTTGTCAAAGAAGATTTTGCGCGCGAGCGAATAGCCGTTCGTGTGAAGGCCGCTGGAGGCAAGGCCAATGACGGCATCGCCGGGGCGCACGGATTTCTGTCCGTCGAGCATCCGCGACTTTTCGACGACGCCGACGATGGTGCCGCTCACGTCGTATTCGCCGCGCTGGTAGAAGCCGGGCATCTGCGCCGTCTCACCGCCGATGAGCGCGCAGTTGTTCGCCGCGCACCCGCGGACAAAACCCTTGATGATCTCGCTGAAGACGTGCGGCTCTAGCTTGCCGGTGCCGAGGTAGTCGAGGAAGAAGAGCGGCTCCGCGCCGAGCACGGCGATGTCGTTGACGCAGTGATTGACGAGATCCTCTCCGATCGTGTCGTGGCGATCCATCGCGAAGGCGATCTTCAGCTTCGTCCCAACGCCATCGACGGAACTGACGAGCACGGGCTGGCGAAGCTTCTTTGTGTCCAGGGCGAACAGTCCGCCGAAGCCGCCGACCTTACCCAGCACTTCGCGCCGGTGCGTCGAGGCGAGCAACCGCGGCAAAGTGGCCTTGACGCGATTGCCCAAGTCGATGTCAACGCCTGCGCGGGCG
>Ga0187893_10015808_pt1 | contig 10057 bp, 14 predicted proteins | sample MA1701074metaG_FD_139574 | JGI IMG/M metagenome (GOLD analysis project Ga0187893, IMG submission 139574) | White microbial mat communities from a basaltic lava cave in the Kipuka Kanohina Cave System on the Island of Hawaii, USA - MA170107-4 metaG ... | reverse complement strand
ACGCGGTGCCGATTCCCTCCTTGAACCGGATGCGATAGCCGATGCCTACCTGGCGCTACACCGCCAAAAGCGTAGTGCCTGGACGCTGGAGCTTGATCTACGGCCTTGGGTCGAGAAGTTTTAGTTTTGATTTTAAGCGGCCATAAAGCTCTCGGCGGCATAAGCGTTGATGGACGATCTATAGGACTTCCAATATCGGTTACGCTCGTGTCGGTGAACCAAGCAAGGGTTTCGCCTGGATCGCTCATGATAAAGAATTTCAACCGTTTTTTGGGCCACGGCAAGCCTGCCACCGGGGGGAACACCGCAACCGCACCCCAACACCAAAGCCAACGCCTTCAACGCCAGCGCATCGCGGGCCGGCCAGAGATCCACTTCATCGCCCGTGGGCAAGCTAACGCGAGGTAGTACCCCAAAGCGAAACGGCCCAGCGCGCAGTTTGGCCTGCAGTTGAGCTTTAGCCTCGGGCCATCGGGTGCGGACATCCACATCGGCATGCACAGTGCTTTGACAGAGCCAGGGAAACGCAGTCCCCGAGAGATTATCGTCCCCCAGAGCGGCGAAGCTAATGCTGCTCATGTTTGGAGGCCGAAAGGAGGAAAGGGGCAAGCGCTCAGGACGCCTCAAACTCAGCTTGCAACACGTTTACGGCGCTCCTTAAGAACTAACGTATGAATGTCCAACAGATTGACTGCGCCTGCCAAAGGCCTACGTCAACGCTCCGCAGAAGCCGAACGGCTATTCTGGAGCCGCGTTCGGGCGCATCGCTTAGGTGGTTTTAAATTTAAACGGCAACAGCCTTTGGGTCCTTATATTGTGGACTTTGTTTGCTTTGAGGCCCGTCTTGTCGTGGAACTGGATGGTGGACACCACACGCAGACACTCGTAAGTGATACCGAGCGGGATCGCTGGCTCAGCGAACGAGGTTTTCGAGTGACGCGGTTTTGGAACAATGAGGTGCTCGGGAACATCGAGGGTGTCCTGGCTGAGGTGGCTAGCACCCTCTCCCCATCCCTCTCCCATGGAGAGAAAGGGAGCTTGTGAGATGGAAGCCTCTACCGCTGTCTTGGGAGGCTCAAAAGGAGGTAAGAATGCCAGAGACCGTCAAGGTCTTCGTGAGCTATAGCCACCAGGACAGCGCGTATCTGGAGGGCGATTCGCTGCTCGGATTCGTGAAGCGGATCGAGAAAGACAAGATCGCGTTCTGGACCGATCGCAGCATTAGGCCGGGGGATCCCTGGGATGAAGTGATCAAGGCCAACATCCAGAGCGCCGACATCGCGCTGGTCCTGGTCAGCCAGGGCTTTCTGGATTCGGAGTATTGCCAGAACGTCGAAATCGCGGATTTCCTCAGCCACAAAAAGCATTTGTTTCCTGTCATCCTCTCACCCTGTGACTGGAGGCGGCACGAGTGGCTGGGGAGCCGCCAGTTTTTGCCGGGCGGTGACAAGACCATCGAGGAGCACTACCAGGACATCGGCAGCCGGAAGCGCTTGTACCTAGAGATCCGGGAACGGCTGCGCGAACGCGCCGCGCTGATCCGCGGGACAGAGCCATTCTCCCCCGGGCCCACGCCAGGCTCGTCAGGCCCCACACCATCCGGGGCTAGGCGCTACTCCGGTAAGACTAAGCTGGCGTTTTGCGAGCGGCTGGGCGCCGACTGGAAGAAGCTCGCCGACCGCTTGGAGATCTCGCCCGCCGATCAAGCCCGCTTCCATCACGGCGATGAAGGACGAGGGATCTGGGTGTGGCTGCACAACCGGGAACAGCTCGGGCGCTTGACCGAGGCCCTGCGCGATATCGGGCGCAGCGATCTGGCCACGATGCTGGATGGCCACACATGACCGACGGCATGGTGTATTCCGGAAAGACCAAGCTCGAGTTCTGTGACCGACTCGGGCCGGACTGGCAGCGCCTCGCGGATTATCTCGACATTTCACAGAGCGACCAGGAGCGTTTTGCGCAAGGCGAGGAGCCACGCGGGATCTGGGACTGGCTCTACCGCCGCAGGGAGCTGGCCAGACTCTCGGATGCACTCTGTTTCGTTCGGCGCGAGGACCTCGCGAGACTGCTGGAACCCGAGCATCCTCCGGCCAACACCACCAAGTCGACCTGGGGCGGCTGCCCTTATCCGGGACTGCTCTCATTCAAACCGAGCGAAACGGCGATCTTCTTCGGGCGCAGCGCCGAGACCGAGGAATTGCTGCAGCGCCTGCGCGATCCCGGCAATCGATTCATAGCGGCGGTCGGTGCCTCCGGCTCCGGCAAGTCCTCGTTGGTCAGGGCAGGCGTCATCCCGCGGCTCGAGGAGAAAGGCGGGTGGCGTTGGACTCGATTGACTCCGGGCGAAATCAACGACGATCCGTTTCTGGCTTTGGCGACGGCGCTCAAACCGCTGCTGCAAGACTACGCCGTGCGCCAGATCCACACCCGCCTCACAGAAACAGGCGATATCGGCGGCCTCGTGCGCGCCGCTCTGGCCGAGCAGCCTGGCGCTAAGTTGCTGGTGTTCATCGATCAGTTCGAAGAGCTGTTCATTCTGTCCAGTGAGGCACATCGGCTACCCTTCACGATCCTCCTCGGCCGCATGGCCGCTACCGCTGGTCTCCGCATCCTGATCACCTTGCGCGCCGATTTCTATCAGCGCTGTCTGGACTATCCGCATCTCACTGCGCTGTTGCGCCGAGCCCAGGCGTCGTTTCCGCTGCACACACGGACATGCCCGCCCTGTACGAGATGGTCACCGGTCCGGCGGGCGTTGCGGGACTGAGCTTCGACGCGGGACTGGTGAGCCGCATCCTGCACGACACCGGCAGCGAACCCGGCGCCCTGGCGCTGATGGCTTTCGCCCTTCGCGAGCTGTACCGGGCCAGCCAACCCGATAGCTGCTTGACGACAAAGGCCTATTCAAGCTTCAGCGGTGTGAAGGGAGCGATCGGCAAGCGGGCGGACACCGTCTTCGCCCAAGCCGAGGGAGCGGCACAGCAGGCATTCGATACCGTCCTCAAGGAGTTGGTCGATGTCGACCCCGAGCGCGGTATCCCCACCCGCAAGCGCGCGGCGTTCTCCCACTTCGAGCCTTTGGGCCCTGCTCGCCAGCTCATCGACGCCTTTGTCGCGGCGCGGCTCTTCGTCAGCGACGACTCGGACCGGAGCACGGCCGTGGTCGAGGTGGCCCACGAGGCTTTGTTGACGCACTGGCCACGGCTGCAGAAATGGATCGCGGCCCGCTTCGACGACTTACGCCTGTTGCGGCAACTGCGGCAAGAGGCCGCGGAGTGGGTGCGACTGGGCCGACCAAAATCCCATCTTTGGCCGCACGAACGGCTGCAGGCGGTTTATGCCATGTCAGAGCGTTTGGACCCAACCTTGACCGCAGTCGAGCAAGACTTCATCCGTTTTGAGGCAGAGCGCCTGATCGAGGAGATCGCCGATCCCGCTACTACCCACGAACGGCGCGCGACGATTGGCGACCGTCTGGCCGAGATCGGCGATCCGCGACCCGGTGTCGGTGTCGATGCTAGGGGCCTGCCTGAGTTTGTGTGGCTGGCCGTGGCCGCCGGAGACATCGATCTCGCAGGAGGTGCCGGTCGTTTTTCGGTGCAGCCGTTCTTCATTAGCAAATATCCGGTGACCTGGATCCACAGTATCGCAGTTTCCTGCAGGCCGATGACGGTTACCCTAAGGAGGGCTGGTGGCAAGGTTTGGCAGAACGCGAGAACCAACCCGGGGCGCAGTTTCGCCCCAAGGACAATCATCCGGCGGAGAATGTCTCCTGGTACGACGCGATGGCCTATTGCCGCTGGCTCAGCGCACGGCTGGGTTATGAGATACGCTTGCCCACCGAATGGGAGTGGCAGCAGGCGGCGACCGGCGGCGATCCGGCCCGTAAATACCCTTGGCCTGGGAATTGGGATCTGGCTCGCGCCAACACGGATGAAAGCGGTCTGAATCGCACGACTGGAGTCGGCTTGTATCCAGCCGGAGAATCACCGGTCGGGGCCCTGGACATGGCAGGTAACGTTTGGGAATGGTGCCTGAACGGGTACGGGGGGTCAGAGAGCACTCTGCTATCCGGCAACGCCCGCCGAGTGGTGCGCGGCGGCTCTTGTTACGTCGTCCAGGACCGCGCACGTGTCGCCTTCCGCGGCGACTTCGATCGCGACGCCCGGGGCATGAATCTGGGGTTGCGTGTGGTGTGTTTGTCCCCGATCGGCTGAATTACTCGTTACTGTCCACCATAACATCTCGTGGTTAGTGTTCATCGTGCATCCCACCCACCGTCGGGTCAAAGGGCGCAACGTGCGCCACTTTAAAGCACCGCCTGCGCCAGCGCTGGACGGAATACTGCGATGGCTGGATCAGCTTCGGCGACTTCGATGTCAGTGTTCAGGGTCGGATCAATCACGTGCGCTACGCCGACACCTGGGGCTTTCGCAAGCACCTCCTCGGTAGACCGTTCCGACGTGCCGACCCGAAAAAAATCGCGCGGGTGCGCTACCCGCGCCATTCGCCGCTCACGCTGCTGGCAGTGATCAGCAGATCATGCGATGGGGGACAAACACACCACACGCAACCCCAGACTGCCGTACCGGAGGCCGGGAACGTGGTTGACGCGGTAGGCGGCGCGCGCGTCGTACTGGCTGTAGTCCCAAGAGCCGCCGCGCACCACTCGGCGGCCTTTCCCGCTGAGCGGTTCCTCCCGGCCATCGCCCGCATCGTACGGATAGGGTCGATACAGGGTGCCGGTCCAGTCCCAGGTATTGCCGCTCATGTCCACCGATCCCTCCGGTGTATCGCCGCCGGGGAAGACACCGATGGGCGTGGTGCGCCGAATGTGGGTCTCAAAGGTATTGCAGAGCGCCGCGTCGAAATCCTTGCCAAAGGCATAGCGGCGTGCGCCGAGGCCGCGCGCCGCCGCTTCCCATTGTGCCTCGGTGGGAAGGGCGAACGTCTCTCCGGTCTGCGTGCTCAGCCATTGGCAGTACGCGTGCGCCTCGTGCCACGAGACCCCGACCACCGGTTGTGCCGGGTTGTTGAACGCGGCATCCTCCCAGCGCGCGGGTTCGGTCCGTGGGCCGGGCGGATACCACGCCCCGAGCAGCTCCTCAAATTCCGTATCGCTCATATCTGCGTAGCGCTTATAGTTCTCGATTGCCCGTGACGTAAAGCTCTTGAACGTGTGCAATTCATTATAGTGTTGCTGGATCCACCTTCGGTTTTCCCGCCGTTGCTGCTTCGAGCCTTCCGCGGTCGTCTCACCTCGCCGCCAGGCCCGGGCTTCGTCCCTCTCCCACCAGCGCTCCTCGTCATAGCCCCCGGCGCGCAGGAAGAGATCCCACTCGGCGTTGGTGATTGGGAACTGGCCGATGCGGAAGGCCGCGAGCTCGACCCTGTGCGCCCGCCGTTCATCTTCGTGTCCGTCGTCACTGCCGAGGATGTAGACGCCCCCAGGGATCTGAATCAGCGGTGGCCGCAGATAGTCTCCGTAAGACCCCCGACGGCGCTGAAGCGCGGATCGCCCAGCTCGCCCAAGGCGAGCCCTGCGGCGATGCGCGCCCGCAGATCGGCCTCGGGCGCGCGCGCACGGGCGACCAGGGCCCACCGTAACCGCTCTTTGAGCGCCGCCGAAACCGCGATATCCGGCTGCGCCGCACAGCGGCCCGCCAGGGCCAGATGATGGACCATGAGATCGCTGACGAACGGGTCCGGGTCGGCGGCCATGGCCGCCGCCATCAGGATGGTTTCCTCCCAGCCGCTGGCGGGCAAGGGCGGCAGCGGATCGGCATCGGCCAAGCGCTCGAGCGCCTGCTCCAGACTCTGGTTCACCGCATCGGCGCGCCAGCCTTGCGCTACGAGCGAAAAATCGGGGGCGCACCCGAACTGTCGGGCGGCGAAGTACTCCTGCATCAACTGATGGACGTATAGGACTTCTTCCGAGCCGAGGTCTTGATCGAGAACGCCGATTGCCGTGTCGGCCTCAAGGAGATCTTTGGCGCGCGGGTGGTCGACAATAGCGACAGCCTCATCCTAGTCGATCCGCACCTGACCCGCTTCGGTCGTCAAGCGCTGGGTTTGCATTTCAAATGCGAGCTGGCTGAGCTTAGGTAACAGCACGCCCTTGTCGGGCAACTCGAACGCTGTCTTCCAGCGCACCGCTGCCGGCGCCAGCCGGCGGATGTCGCACTCGTCCACCAGCTCACCCGCTTGAAACAGGACGTGTTCGCCGTTCACTTCGCGTTTCAAGCATTGGCGCACGATACCGGTGAACAACGCGGCGCGGCCGGAGGGCACTCGACCGTCTGTCGCCTGTTCCACTAAGAGCTTGAGATAATACGGGAGCCGAAAGAGGTCGAGCTGCGGAGTATCTTTGAGGTTACGCCACAGCGCGGCCCCGTGCGCGGGTCGTGGGCTTCGAGGAATTTTTGCACTTGCGGATCGGACAGCACTTCTAGGCGCGCTTGCGGTATAGGTAGCTCCTTGGAGGAGAGCGAGGCGCTGTAGTCCAGGCTGCGGCAGGAGAGGATCGTCCGGTTGCCTGGATAATCATGCGCCAGCTGGCGCAGGAAATCTTTCCAATGGCGGATCGCGGCATCCTTGGCGTAGGGGATCTCGTTGATCGCATCCAGCAGCAGTGTCAGCCGCTGCTCACGCAGCAGTGTGGGCAACGGCGGCAGCTCGGCGTCGACGGCCTGCCAGCGCGCCGCCAGCCAGTCCTTGGGTAGCGGCAGCGGCTGATCGGCGCGCTCTGGCTTGTAGTCGTTGAGCGGGACGAAGAAGGTTAGAGGCGTTGGGTCTGGTGGTTTTGCGGCCGCGTTCGCCAGAGAGGCCTGGCAGCACTCCAGTTCATAATGGCACAGCAAGGTGGACTTACCGGAGCCCGGCGGGCCGAGCACCACGATGGCCGGCTCTTGCACCTGCGCCAGCACCTCGCGCACGTCTTGAAACCGCCTGCTTTCCTGCCAACGCACCCCCTGTGCCTCTTTTCCCTGGTCGATGAGTAAGGTCAAGCGCACGAAGCGTTGGTCGAGGGCGTAGCGCGGCTGCGACCAACGGGCTATACGACTCTGGCGATAGCGATCCACTGCTCACGAAGGCGCCGTGTCTGCTCGGCCCGCCGCGTCTGGCGCGGCATCTTGCGACGGGCCTAGCGAGGGCGCTCGGGGAGCCGCGGTACGAGGTCTTCGCGGCCGATGTGACTAGCGGCATCGGCCAGCTCGTCAAACCGCCCGCGCGCCCGCAACCATTCCCAACCAGCGTGCGGCTCCTGACCCCGCTCGAAGCGGGCGCGCTCGGCCGATGATATATCAAAATAGTCGGCGAGCTTCTGCCACTCGCCGATCAGCCGATCGCAGACTTCCATCTTGGCTTTGCCGACCGGGTTGCTGATCGCAGTCGCTGCAGGCGACTCGGCCTTTACTATACATAGCGTCATAATTCTACTGCGCATGGCGGATGCGGGGTCGGGCGGTGCTCGGAATCCTCACATACTATCGTGTATGCTCCGGTTGCTCATCTCATCCTTGAGACTCGCCCCTTCGGGGCTTATGCGCCGTTTCGCTCCCGGCGAAACGGTCCTGTGCTCCAACCTCACCCGCCTGCGCCACGCTCGCTACGACTTCTGACGCTATGTATAACGTGTCTGCCAACAAGCGTTTTACGCGTCGATAGACCTGCGCTTCTTTCGAGAGGGGCTTACAAACTGAAATATGGTCTTCATCGAGCGGGACGACATCGACGCCGGGGATCCCCGGATCCACAGTCGTCTGATTGACGACCAGGACCCCACCGGTTTTGAGCTTTTCGCAGTAGACAAAAGTCTCGATCCCCATCGGCCCGGCGTGGTCGCGGTACCATTTATTCAGCTCGAGCAGGCGCGGATGATGGGCTTCCAGCTCCTCGACGCTGACCGTGGTACGCAGCAGCTTTCCGATGTAGGCGATCCAGCTCGCCATGTCGGCCCCCGAGTGTGGTGTCGAGAGGAAAACGACCAGCTTGGTCCGCCCCGTGAGCGATTTATAGGTTAGTTTGTTGGAATCCGAGGCAAGCCTCAGTAGCTGCTTGATCAACAGGCCGCCGAGACTGTGGCAAACGAACGCCACGGGGCGCCGCCCGATCTCGTCCAGCTCCAGCAAATCGAGGGTGTTCGTGGTCCGGTCGACCAGCGGCATACTGTGCCCTTTCCAGGCCGATGAATGAACCTGATAGCCGAGCGACCAGACCCCGAGGCTAGGAAAATCGTCGCCCAACCAAGAGGGCCAAAATGCCTCAGGATTGTTCTCTGGATGCCACGTCGTCCTGTGATCCCCGTCGAGGCCGTGGACAAACACCACGTCTGCGACCCGCTCGGGGTTTTCGCAACCGGATATTCTGCTTAAGCTCACGACACCCTCCTGTTACGCTTCGGTCTCTTTGAATTGTAATATCTTACCGTCGGCCACAGCGCCCAAAGGACCGAACAGCTTTCTCTTATGTTGTACAAGGAAAACGCGGATCGGCCTTGATCCGCCGTGCCTGCCGCAGATGCCGCCGCTCATGAGCCGCATGGAGCGCTAGGTACTGGCCGAGGCTTAAGGTGAACCATTTCGTCACCGGATTAGGAACCTTTGTCCTGGACAAGTCGATGCCATGCGCTTTACGAAGCGACTCGATAAACTCATCCTGAACCGCAAAGAATGAGGGAGCCACTTCGGCGTAAGGCCGGGCGGTCGATAGAACATAGCCTTTCGGCGCCTTGAACTTTGTTCTCCATGGCGCTTCGGCGAGAAACACGATCCATCTTTCAAGCAAGCGATATCGGAAAGGCCCTTGCCCGAAAAAGCCCTGCGAGCCCGCGTCAGTCGTCACCTTCTCGATACGGGATAACGCTCCGCGGCCGGTCACTACCAGATGCTCTACGCACTCGGCAATCGACCATTCACGCACGCTGGGATGCCAATTGAGCTGGGTATCGCTTAGACCCCTGAGCAGATCCTGCGCATCGGTCTTGATCGCCTGGAACTGGCGCTGAGGATCCTGTCGATCGTCAGTCAACGCTCTCGCCGCTGGGGGTGGTGTGTCTTGCTAAGTTTGACCGCAAATGACCGATACTGCCACCGGTGCGTTGATCCGTCAGAGCTCGTGAAAAAATCTGCTGCGCTCGCGATCTCGCCTTCCGGCGGTGCTCGGAATCCTCATGTATTTCAATATACACGCCGGTTGCTCATCTCATCCTTGAGACTCGCCCCTGGCGGGGCTTTGCGCTCCGTTTCGCTCCCGGCGAAACGCTCCTGTGCTCCGGCGAAACGCGACCTCCCTTCGCTCGCGACGATTTTTTCACAAGCTCTCAGCCGGCTTTCCAGTGCGGCGGAATCGTTTTTTCAAAGTAGGGCAGCGCCTCGATGCGTCGCATCCAATTCGATAGTCTTGCCCCAATCAGCGAGTGCACGGCGAGATCGGGCTTCTTGTGTTCCAGGCGCAACGCGAGCGCAAGCCAGGGATAGAGCGTGAAATCCGCGGCGGACAGTTCCGACATCAGATAGTCACCCCGCACTTCTCGCTCAAAACGGGCGAGCTCCGAGGTTAATTGCTCGCGGCCCTGGGCGATGGCTTTAGCGTCCCACTCGGCTTGCTGTTTGAAGAATAGCTCGTGACCTAGCTGTCCCATCACGGGGGCTAGATACTCGGTCTCCTGGATGAGTCGCCGAAGGATGGCGCGCTCACAAACATCCTGAGGGAAAAGCCTGCCGTGCCCTGCCACCGGATATCGATCTTCAAGGTACTCGAGGATGGCGACAGATTCATAGAGCACGAAACCGTTGTCCTCGATCACCGGCACCCTTTGCCGAGGATTAAGCTCGGTGAACTCGGGTGTTCGCAGATCGCCCCCGGAAAACGAGAGCACCCGCAACTCATAGGCCAACTGCTTATGTTCGAGCGCCAACCACACCCGCCACGCGTATATATGGACTCCACCCGGTTTGCAAGGAGAAAAACACTGATGGGCGCAAGGAATGACTGCATGTATATATCCGGCCTGTTGGTGAGCACGGTATCGGCTCTGGCCATGATGGAATGT
>Ga0187893_10015807_pt1 | contig 10058 bp, 10 predicted proteins | sample MA1701074metaG_FD_139574 | JGI IMG/M metagenome (GOLD analysis project Ga0187893, IMG submission 139574) | White microbial mat communities from a basaltic lava cave in the Kipuka Kanohina Cave System on the Island of Hawaii, USA - MA170107-4 metaG ... | reverse complement strand
TGCTCGGCATCGCCGCGAGGAGCGCCTGGAACCGGCGCTTCGTGCTGTCGCTGATCGCGCTGTCGATCGCGCTGGCGAGCTTCCTGCTGCTGGCGATCGAGCGGCTGCGCAGCGACGTGCGCGAGACCTTCGCGCAGTCGGTGTCGGGCACCGATCTCATCGTCGGCGCGCGCACCGGCTCCGTGCAGTTGCTGCTGTACTCGGTGTTCCGCATCGGCGCGGCGACCAACAACATGCGCTGGTCGAGCGCCGAGAAGATCGCCGCTCACCGGGCGGTCGCGTGGACGGTGCCGATCTCGCTCGGCGATTCGCATCGCGGCTTCCCGGTGGTGGCGACGACCGCGGCGTACTTCGAGCACTTCCGCTACGGCGAGCGGCAGCCGCTCGTGCTGGCCGAGGGCCGCGCCTTCGACGCGCTGTTCGACGTCGTGCTCGGCGCCGAGGTCGCGTCGGCGCTCGGCTACCGCCTCGGTGACCGCCTGGTGCTGTCGCACGGCGACGGTGCGCTCGCTGCCAACGACCATACCGACAAGCCGTTCGCGGTCAGCGGGATCCTCGCGCGCACCGGCACGCCGGTCGATCGCTCGCTGCACATCGGGCTCGACGCAATGCAGGCGCTGCACGAATCGACGACGATGTTCGCGCCGATGTCCGTCACAGCGCTGCTCGTCGGCCTGAAGAACCGCGCTGCGGTGTTCTCGGTGCAGCGCGACGTGGCGCAGTTCGACGGCGAGCCGCTCATGGCGATCCTGCCCGGCGTCGCGCTCGACGAGCTGTGGAGCGCGGTCGGCATCGGCGAGAGCGCGCTGCTCGCGACCGGCGCGCTGGTCGCGCTGGTGAGCCTCGCCGGGCTCGCGGCGACGATCCTTGCCGGGCTCGACGAGCGCCGGCGCGAGCTGGCGATCCTGCGCGCGACCGGCGCCGCGCCGAGGCACGTGCTGCTGCTGCTGTGTCTCGAAGGCACGCTCGTCACCCTGGTCGGCGTGGCGTTCGGCGCGCTCGCGTTCAGCGCCGCGGCGGCCATGCTGGGCGGCTGGTTGCAGTCGCAGTTCGGCATCGCGCTGCGTGGGCGCTGGCCGTCGGCCGCCGAGTGGGCGCTGCTTGGCGCGGTACTCGCCGCCGGCGTCTTGACCAGCCTGGCGCCGGGGGTTCGCGCGTACCGGCTGTCGCTGGCCGACGGGTTGTCGCCGAGAATCTGAGCGATGCAACGACGTTCGCTGTTGATCGCGATCGCCGCGGCGCTCGCCGGCGCGCGCGCCGTCGCCCAGAGCTATCGCGAGATTCCGTGGGACGACCTGATCCCGAAGGACTGGGATCCGGTGAAGCTGCTGCGCGGGCAAGGCAATACCGACGCCGTGCGCGACGGCACGCCCCAGGCGGCGGACTTCATGCGCAAGCTGCGCGAGCTGTGGGACAACGCGCCGACGGTGGGGGCGCTCGACAACGCGTCGATCAGGCTGCCCGGCTACGTGGTGCCGCTCGAAGCGACGCGCGACGAGCTGAAGGAATTCCTGCTGGTGCCGTACTTCGGCGCCTGCATCCACACGCCGCCGCCGCCGGCGAACCAGATCGTGCACGTCGTTGCCGCGACGCCGGCCAAGGGCTTCCGCACGATGGACACGGTGTGGGTCAGCGGCCGGCTGAAGACGGTGCGCGGCGACTCATCGATGGGCGCGAGCGGGTATCGGCTCGACGCGGCGCTGGTCGAGCGCTACACCGCCACGCGCTGAGCGCTCAGCGCAGCGCCAGCCAGTGGTTGTCGAGCCGCACGCCGGCCGGCAGCGGCTGCGCGCGCGATCCGGCGCCGCTGCCCACGCGCACCACCGCCGCCCGGCCGCCGGCGATGCAGCCGCCGCGATGCTCGGCGAGCGCGCAGGCTTCGTCGAGCGAGATCGCGCCTATCCACTCGCACGCCGGGCTCCAGCGGCCGATCGCGCCGGCACGCGGCGCGCTGACGCTCCAGCCGCCGTCGCCGGCCGCGATGTCGCCGCCGTAGCCAGCAAGCGAGTCGCCGCTCGCGCAGACGCGCAGCGAGCGGCCGTCGAACAGCGCGAGCACCGGCGCGGCGCGGCGCAGCGCGGCGTCGTCGTGCTCGGCCTGCAGCGCGACGCCGATGCCGACGCCGCGCCGCGCCAGATGCCGCAGCGACAGCCGGCGGTCGTCGAGCCGCCACTGGCCGACGAGGCGGCCGTCGCGGGTCGACAGACGCACCAGCGACGAGTCCATGCGGTCGAGGTCGCGCTTCGTGCGGCCGGTCTCGGCTTGAGTCGGCACGCCGCCGTTGGCGACGAACAGTTCGCCCGGCGCGGCGAGCAGCAGCTCGTGCGGGTCGATGCCGTGCGTCGGCCATTCGTCGAGCCGCGCGAGCGTGTTCGCGTCGCGCACGCCGACCACGCCGGCGCCGCTGCCCAGCTCGGTCTGCCCGGTGTAGAGCCGGCCGGCAGCGGCGTCGAGCGCCGCATGGCCGGTGAAGCAGCGGTCGGGCTCGATCCAGTGCTCGCGCAGCACGCGCCCCGTCTGCGCGTCGAAGCGCAGCAGCCAGTCGCCCGGCCGCCGCGCGACGGCGAGCACGCTGCCGCCGGGCTCGACGACGAGGCCGTGCGCGCGCGTCGGTGCAACGGTCGACGCGGCGACGCGCCAGCCCGCCGGCGCCGCGTGCAGCACGCCGATGAGCTCGCCGCTCGCGTCGCTCCACGCCGCCGCGACGCGCAGCGGCGGCGCGGCGGCCAGCGCGGCGCACGGTGCGAGGCCGACAGCGGCGAGCAGCGTGCGGCGGCGCATCGCCGTCTCAATCGCCGTCGGCGTCGGAGAAGCCGACGCTGACCTGCAGGGCCGGCGCGACCTCGTCCTCGGCCAGCCGCTTCAGCGCAGTCAACTGCCGCACGGCACGCCGCAATGCGTCGGCCTTGGTCGGCGCCGCCGAGCGCATTGCGCGATCGGCGTTGCCCACCGCGACAACCAGCCGGCTCGCCAGCGGATTGAGCCCGCGACCACGCAGCAGATGCTCGATCGTCACGAGCGCGGTGCCGCTGGCAGGCGATGGCGCGTAGTCGGTCGCGGCGACTGCGCGCAGCGATTGCCAGCGCGCGGCCCACGCGCGCGCCGTCGTGCCGCTCTCCGCCATTGGAAACTCACCCGTCCGCGACGGCTTGTCGATGCGCTGCCAGCGCAGCGACTCGATGCCGCCGATCCACTGGTTCAGCGCCTCGGCCAACGCGCCCTCGTCGTCGGCGCGCGCGGCGGCGAACGCCGCGGCCAGCGCATCGGCCTCGCGCGCGACGGCGGCCACTGCCTGCACGGCATACGTGCACGCCGGCGTCGCCGGCTTCGCGGGCCGCACGAACAGCAGCCATTCGAGCGCCGGCAAGCCCTTGCCCGGCGCACCGATGCGCTCCATGTCGTCTTCGCCACGCGGCGCCGCCTGCACCGCACGCTCGATCGTGGCGGGCCGCGCGGGCCGGAAGTCGATGCGCCGCGCCGAGCGGCGAGCGATCAGCGGCCCGATCGACGTCGCCGACAGCGACTCCCACGCCTCAGCGGCAGCGCGCCATCGGCGCCGCGCCGACGCGAGGTCACCGCGCTCGCAGTGCGCGCGCAGCGCGTCGTCGAGCCGATGCGCCTGGTCGGCGAACGCCGCCGCGCGCGGCTCGAAATGCCCGCGCAGGAGGCTTTCGACGAAGCGCTGCGGCGTGTAGTACGGCACCGCGATGCGGCGCCAGTCGTCGTCAGCCGCCTGCGCGGCGAGCGTCGCGCACAGCAGCGCCGCGAAGACGGGCCATCTCATAGCGACTCGACGAAGCGCACCAGCGCCCCGCGTTCCGCGCGGCTCATCCTCAGCACGCGATCGCGGCTCGCCTCGGCCTCGCCGCCGTGCCACAGGATAGCCTCGAGCACGCCGCGCGCGCGGCCGTCGTGCAGCAGCCTCTGGTGGCCGCCCACGTCGCGGATCAGCCCGACGCCCCACAGCGGCGGCGTCTTCCACTGGCGGCCGTTGGCCGCGAAATCGGGCCGATGGTCGGCGAGCGCCTCGCCCATGTCGTGCAGCAGCAGGTCGGTGTACGGCCAGATGCGCTGGCCGGCGAGCGACCGGCTCGTCATCTTCTCGAACGGCGCCGACGCGGTGACGTAGCTCGGCCGGTGACAGGCCGCGCATTGCGATGCGTGGAACAGTCGCTCGCCGCGCCGCACCTGCGCGTCGCCGGCGTTGCGGCGCGCCGCCGGCGCGAGCGTCGCCTGGTAGAAGACGACGTTGCCGAGCGTGGCGTCGTCGATCTCCGGCCGCCTCGCTTGCGCGTCGCAATCGGCCTGCGCGAACGTGCAGCTCGGCTCGGGGAAGCGCGTGGACGTGATGCCGATGTCGCCGAGGAACGCCGCGCCGGTCTGGTGCGCGATCGTCGCGACGTTGGCCTTCCAGCCGAAGCGGCCGATGCGCATCTCGCTCGCGAACGCGTCCCACACGCGGTTCGGCACGCCCTTGATCGGCCCCGGCGCCGCCGCCTGCTCGCGCGCATTGCGCTCGATGTCGGCGTCGGCGATCGCTTCGAGCAGCCCGACGCCGGCAAGCTGCGGCGCGATGCGCGGGCTCAGCATCGTGCCCGGCGCCAGCGGCCCGCGGCCGAGCCGCTTCAGCGCGTACGACGGCTGGCGCAGCGTGTGCGTGCTGCCGTCGGCGAAGGCGAGGGTCACCGGCCGCTCGCGAATGACGATCTCGGCCTCGGGCCGAACGCCCTGCACCGCCGCGTTGGTGATCTGGTCGCCGTAGCGCGGATCGGGCTTGGGCGCGCCGTGTTCGGCGGTGCCGGGCACCGACAGCCGCAGCAGCAGGGCCACCGGCTGATCGTGCGTGCCGTCGCCTCGCAGCTCGGGCGGCGCGCCGCGCCCGTCCTGCACGTGGCAGCCGCCGCACGAGCGCGCGATGAAGTGCGGGCCGAGGCCGTCGCGCGCCTTCGTCGACGACCCCGCCTCGATCCAGTTGCGGCGGAAGAACGAGTTGCCGATCGCGAAGCGCGTGCGCTCGTCGTCCGGCAGGTTCGCGGCGGGGAACGAGAACGCGTTGCGCCCGGTCGCATCGACCGTGGTGTCGCCGCCAACTCGCACACCGAGCGGGTCGGGTTCGGCGCTCGCGACGACGAACGACGCTGCGGCGAGCACCGCGACGACGACGCACACCCTTGCGATCACTGCTGCTTCGGGTCCACCAGCCGCAGCTTCGTGATGCCGATTGCGTTCGCGGCGGCGACGAGGTCCTTGCTCTGCTGCGTCAGGCTGTCGATCGTCGCGCGGATGCGCTTGCGGCCCGGCGCGTCGTCGCCGCCGACGATCTCGCGATCGAACGGCGCGCGGATCGCCTGCGCGGCGGCGAGCGACGCCGCCATCTGCTTCGTCGTGCGCTCGGCCGTCGTCGCGTCCTTCGCCGCGACCAGGTCGCGCAGCGACGGCCCCTGCAACGTCGTGCCGTCGCGCCGCGCGTAGCGGCCGAGCCAGACGTTCTCGATGCCGAGCGCGTTGGCGACCGCGTCGCGGTGCGTGTTGTCGGAGAAGCACGAGTGCTCGTCCTCCTGGTCCTGCGTCGCCAGCGCCACCTCGAGCCGCTCGCCGGCCAGCTCGCCGCGCGACAGCGAGCCGAGGCCGACGAACATGCGGCGCAGCGACTCGACGCCGCGACGTTCGAAATCGGCGCGGTAGTTCTTCTGTCCCGGCGCCCACGCCATGACCAGCGCGTCGAGGTCGTCGAGCAGCAGTTCGGTGACGACGCGCAGGTACTGGCGGCGGCGGTCGGCGTTCGGCGCCTTGCCGTCGATGAAGTCGTCGGCATTGCGCTTGCCGGGGCCGTCGTCGTACAGGTCCTGCCCCCACAGCATGAACTCGATGGCGTGCCAGCCGGTCGCGATGTTCTCCTCGCCGCCGCGTTCGTTCATTGCGGCGAGCGACTTCTTCGTGATCGCCGCCTTGCGATCGTTGACGAGGCCGGCTTTCGGCCGCTCCTTCACCCCGTCGACGTACGACTCGTCCATCGGCCACGCGTTGAGCCGGCCTTCGATGTTGCGCTTGTCGTCGATCGGGCCGCCGTAGAAGCGATAGGCCTCGGTTTGCCCGTAACACTCGCGCGCTGCGAGCCAACTCTTGCGCGCTTCGTCGAGCGTTGCTGCGGACGGCGCTGCGAGGAACGTGTCGATGCGCTGCCGCATCGTCTTCGCTGCTGCGAGCGTGTCCGCGTAGCTCGCGTGCACGATCGCGGCATGGTGGCGCGCCACGTCGGCCGCGGATTGCGCATGCGCCGGCGCGAGCGCGGCCCAACCGAGCAGCAGCGCGGCCGCCCACCGTCCTGCTCGATGTCGCATCGCATACCTCCTGGACGAGTTCCTCGGAGCGCCATCATAGATGCGAATGATTATCAATGCCGCGAATGCACCTGGCGTCAGCGCGGCCGGGTGCGCGGCCCGGCGCTGCGGCCTCGCGCCGCCGCACGCCTGGGCACGCACTCGTCGCAGCGGCCGTAGAGCGTCAGCTCGTGGCGCTCGACGGTGAAGCCCTTCGGCGCCAGCCGCGCCATGTCGCCGGGACAGTCGTGCACGTCGTACACGCGCCCGCAGTGCTCGCATTGAAAGTGGTGGTGGTGCGGATGCCGCGCGGGTTCGTAGCGCGCGTTGTCGCCCGGCAGCGTCACCGCGGCGATCTCGCTCTCGTCGAGCAGCAGCTTCAGGTTGCGATAGACGGTCGCGAGGCTCAAGCCCGGCACGTCGGCCTGCGCGGCCTCGAGCACTTCCTGCGGCGACAGCGGCCGGCCCGCGGCCTCGATGACGGTGCGGATGGCGCTGCGCTGGCGGGTCGAACGTTCCATGGCGGGACTGCAAGCGCGAGCACGCGTTCGCGGTGCAGTGTCGCATGCTACGATATTGCGATTGCATTTGCATTAGAGGCGACATGACCGTCCTGCCCGCCGTCGTCGTCGCCTGCCTGCTCGGCGGGCTGGTCAGCCTGACGCTGGCCGCGCTGCTCGCGCTGCGGTTGAAGCCGCAGGCGCTCGGCCGCATGGTCGCGTTCGCTGCCGGCACCATGCTGGCCGCGGCGTGGCTCGACCTGCTGCCCGAAGCGTTCCACCTCGGCGCGGCGCAGCACGACGCGCTGTTCGCGACGACGCTGGCCGCGCTGCTCGGCTTCTACCTGCTCGAGCGCGCGGCGCTGTGGCGGCATGCGCACCCCGAGCCGCATGGCGGGCCGGCCGCCGGCACGCCGTGGGTCGTGCTGCTCGGCGACGGCGTGCACAACTTCGTCGACGGCGTGCTGATCGCCGCCGCCTTCCTCGCCGACCCGTGGCTCGGCGTGACGACGACTCTCGCGGTAGTCGCGCACGAGGTACCGCAGGAGCTGGGCGACTTCGTGCTGCTGCTGGCGGCCGGCTGGAGCAAGCGCCGCGCGCTGCTCGCCAACGCCGCGTCGAGCCTGGCGTCGGTGGCCGGCGGCATCGTCGGCTGGCTCGCGCTCGACGGTGCGCGCGGCGCGTTGCCGTACGCGCTCGCCGTCGCCGCGGCGAGCTTTCTCTACATCGCGGTGGCCGACCTGCTGCCGCTGTTGCACCGCCGCCGTCGCATCGACGGCTTCGTTCCGCAATCGGCGCTGCTGGCCGCAGGGCTGACCTGCATTCCGCTGGTCGGCCACTGGTTGCATTGAAGGAGCAGGCCATGGCACTGGTCCCCGTCACCATCCTCACCGGCTTCCTGGGCAGCGGTAAGACCACGCTGCTGAACCGCATCCTGAAAGAGCAGCATGGCCGGCGCATCGCCGTCATCGAGAACGAGTTCGGCGAGGCCGGCATCGACAACGAGCTGCTGGTGCAGGAAGGCGACGAGCAGATCGTCGAGATGAACAACGGCTGCATCTGCTGCACCGTGCGCGGCGATCTGGTGCGCATCCTCGGCGAGCTGCACGCCAAGCGCAGCGCCGGCACGCTCGCGTTCGAGCGCGTCGTCATCGAGACCACCGGCCTCGCCGACCCGGCGCCGGTGGCGCAGACCTTCTTCGTCGACGACGAAATCGCCCGCCGCTACCGGCTCGATGCGATCGTCACCTTGGTCGATGCCAAGCATGCGATGACGCAGCTCGACGAGCACCACGAGGCGCAGGAGCAGGTCGGCTTCGCAGACCGCATCCTGCTGTCGAAGACGGACCTCGTCTCGACCGACGAGGTGCGCGCGCTCGAACAGCGCGTGAAGCGCATGAACCCGCGCGCGCCGGTCCGCGCCGCGCATTTCGGACAGGCGCCGCTCGATGACCTGCTGGACATCCGCGGCTTCGACCTGAGCGCGATCCTCGAGATCGAGCCCGCCTTCCTCACCGACGTCGAGCACGAGCACGACGACGACGTGACGAGCTTCGTGTTCCGCGCCGAGCGGCCGTTCGACGGCCCGCGGCTGGACGACTTCTTCGGCGGCCTGCTGCAGGTCTATGGCCCGCAGCTGATGCGCTACAAGGGCGTGATCGCGCTGGCCGGCGACGAGCGCCGCGTCGTGCTGCAGGGCGTGCACATGCTGATGGGCACCGACCGCGGCGCGCCGTGGAAGCCGGGCGAGGCGCGCGCCAGCCGCATCGTCTTCATCGGCAAGGGCTTGCCGAAGGATCTCATCGAGCAAGGACTCGAGCAGTGCGTCGCGTCCGCCGGCAGGACGCGAGCGCGGACGAGCGTGTGAACCGAAAGCCGAAGGCTGGGTCGATCGTTGTCTTGTCGACACGGCGGCACAGGAGAAGACATGCGACTGATTCGACACCTTGCGTACCTTGTCGCGCCTCGCTCGAGTCGCGCCGCGCCGGCCATCTGCGCGTGTACCCTGCTTGCCGCCGTGCCGGCGCCGGCGAACGACGCCGCTCACGTGCACGGCATCGTCCGTCTCGCGGTGGCGGTGGACGCGCAGACGCTGGCGATCGACATCGAAGCGCCGCTCGACAGCCTGCTCGGCTTCGAGCACCGGCCGCGGACGGCGGCGCAGCGCCAGGCCGCCGATGCGGTGCTCAAGCAGATGAACGACGCCGCCTCGCTGTTCCGCCCCGACCCGGCGGCGCAGTGCACGCCGTCGAAGACGACCATCGACGCCGAGGTGCTGCAAGCCGCCGCGCCGGCGGCCGCGAGCAAGGACAAGGACAAGAACGACGAGCACGCCGAACTCGCCGCACGCGTCGAGTACGCCTGCAAGGAACCCGGCAAGCTCGCGACGATCGAGGTCGGCCTGTTCGACGCGTTCAAGCGCATCCGCCGCATCGAAGCGCAGACGGCGAGCGCGCAAGGGCAGTCGAAGCAGACGCTGTCGCGCAACAGCAAGGTACTGAAGCTGCGACGATGAGCGGCCGTCGCATGGACTCGAGGAAGGCCGCGGGCGCAATGATCCTCGCAGCCCTGCTCGTGGCCGGCCCTTTGGCGGCAGCGCAGTCCGCGGCGACGCCGGCTGCCGCCGCGGCGGGTTTCCGCGAGGCGCGCTGGGAAGAGCTGATGCCCAAGGGCTGGGACCCGTACGCGCGCTTTCGCGGCATGAACCTCGGCCTGCTCAGCGACACCCACCCGCGGGTGCTGCAATTGATGCGCGAGCTGCGCGAGATTCTCGACAACGCGCCCATCAACCCGGCGCTGGCGGGCGCATCGATCCGGCTGCCCGGTTACGTCGTTCCGCTGGATCAGGCGAAGGGCGAGCTGAAGGAGTTCCTGCTCGTGCCGTACTTCGGCGCCTGCATCCACACGCCGCCGCCGCCGAACCAGATCGTGCACGTCGTGCTGGCGAAGCCGGCGAAGGGCTTCCTCGCGATGAGCGCGGTGTGGGTCAGCGGCGTGCTCGACGTGCGGCGCAACGACTCGGCGATGGGCGTGAGCGGCTACGCGATGCAGGCCGCGGCGGTCGCGCGCCACGAGCCGGCGGTGCGGCCATGATCGAGACCGCGCAAGCGCAAGCGACGCGAACGACCGGCAGAACACGACCAGAGAGACGACGAAGGCGAGCCGCATGACGCTGGTGCAAGCGAGCGGGCGCGTGCGTGCTCATCGGGGCGGGCCTCCTGCTATCGGGCGCGGTAGG
>Ga0187893_10015806_pt1 | contig 10058 bp, 9 predicted proteins | sample MA1701074metaG_FD_139574 | JGI IMG/M metagenome (GOLD analysis project Ga0187893, IMG submission 139574) | White microbial mat communities from a basaltic lava cave in the Kipuka Kanohina Cave System on the Island of Hawaii, USA - MA170107-4 metaG ... | reverse complement strand
GTCTTCAAGGTGGTGGCCCAGCAGGGCGTGCCGCGCGAGGAAGCGGCCGCAGCCGTGGCCGCCGAGTCGTCCACCGGCACCTGGACCACGGTGTGGACCGACCTGCTGACCGACCTCGACTACTACAAGGGCCGGGCATACCGAATCGAAGCGGTGCCGGGAGACCCCAGCGCCTTCTTCGCCTTCGTCGCCTACCCGATCGACCTGTTCGAGGAAGGCTCGGTCGTCAACGTCCTTACTTCCCTCGTAGGAAACGTCTTCGGGTTCAAGGCCGTGCGCAGCCTGCGCCTCGAAGACCTCCGCTTCCCTTTGGCCTACGTCAAAACCTGCGGAGGCCCCCCCAACGGCATCCAGATGGAGCGCGACCGCCTCAACAAGTACGGGCGGGCGTTCCTGGGCTGCACCATCAAGCCCAAGCTCGGGCTGTCGGCCAAGAACTACGGGCGTGCGGTGTACGAATGCCTTCGAGGGGGACTCGACTTCACCAAGGACGACGAGAACATCAACAGCCAGCCGTTCATGCGCTGGAACCATCGTTTCGAGTTCGTGATGGAGGCGGTGAACAAGGCCTCCGCCGAGACCGGCGAACGCAAGGGCCACTACCTCAACGTCACCGCGCCCACGCCGGAGGAGATGTACAAGCGGGCCGAGTTCGCCAAGTCGCTGGGCGCGCCGATCATCATGCACGACTTCCTCACCGCCGGCTTCACCGCCAACACGGGCCTGGCGAACTGGTGCCGCGAGAACGGATTGCTGCTCCACATCCACCGCGCCATGCACGCGGTGATCGACCGCAACCCCATGCACGGCATGCACTTCCGGGTGCTCGCCAAGTGCCTGCGGCTGTCCGGCGGCGACCATCTCCACGCCGGCACGGTCGTCGGCAAGCTCGAGGGTGACCGCGAGGCCACGCTCGGCTGGATCGACACGATGCGGGAGTCCTTCATCCCCGAGAACCGCAAGCGGGGCCTCTTCTTCGACCAGGACTGGGGGTCGATGCCCGGCGTCATGCCCGTGGCCTCCGGAGGCATCCATGTCTGGCACATGCCCGCTTTGGTGGCGATCTTCGGCGACGACGCCTGCCTGCAGTTCGGCGGCGGCACGCTCGGCCACCCGTGGGGCAACGCTCCAGGCGCCCACGCCAACCGGGTGGCGCTCGAGGCCTGCGTGGAGGCACGGAACCAGGGCCGTGAGGTTGAACGGGAAGGTCGCGAGATCCTGACCGAGGCGGCCCGCCACAGCCCCGAGCTCGCGATCGCCATGGAGACCTGGAAAGAGATCAAGTTCGAGTTCGACACCGTGGACAAGCTCGACGTCGCCTGATCCCGGACTCTTGAGGAGCGTTTGACATGCACATTGACGCCTACGGGCCCACCCTGCCTCGCGGGGAGACCTTCTCCTACCTGCAGCCGATGACGCCTGAGCGGCTTCGCCAGCAGATTGCGTACCTCGTCGGGTCCGGCTGGAACCCCGCGATCGAGCACACGGAGCCCGAGAAGGCCTTCTCGAACTTCTGGTACCTGTGGGAGCTCCCGCTCTTCGGCGAGCGATCGGTCGACCGCGTCCTCGCCGAACTCGACTCCTGCCACCGCGCCAACCCCGGCCACCACGTGCGCCTCATCGGCTACGACAACTACACGCAGTCCCAGGGCACTGCCTTCATCGTTCACCGTGGTGGAGTTCGCTGACGATGGGGATGTACGCGGTCCAGAGCGCCGACACCGGTGAGCTGGCCGCGCTCCGGAATGCGGCCCGCGACAGCCGCGCCGTCGCGATGGAGCGGCGCCGGGCCCTTTCGGCGGGCCAGTCGGGCCTCGCGCCCTCGCATGAGCGGGTGCGCTCCGGGTCGCGCCAGGCCGAGCTGCCCCAGCCCGAAGCTGCCGCGCCACAGCCGGCGCCGGCGGTCCCCCCCGGGGGGGCGGTGGCGGCGAGCGCCCACCTCGGTCGCGCCCTCTCCATGCAGCGGCGCCGCCAACTGTCCCAGGGCAAGGGGGCATTGAACGGGGCCGGCGGCGCGCCGAGCGCCACGGAGAGCACCACCCCCCTCAACGGCGCCACGCCCCGCGCCCCGCTCGTCACCCCCGGGGCGGCCGCCGGCCGCCTGGGCCGCGACCTCTCGATGCAGCGCCGCCGCCAACTGTCCCAGGGCAAGGGGGCCTTGCCAGGCGGGGCGGCGGCTCGCGCGCCGGCTCCTGCCCCCGGCGGGCAGGATGCGCAGCCCGTCGCCGGCGGCGCGGCGGCCGCCGCCCAACTCGGTCGCGCCCTCTCCATGCAGCGGCGCCGGCAACTGTCACAAGGCAAGGGGGCACTGAACGCGGCGTCGGCTCAGCCAGGGCCCGGGGCGGCCAGCGCCAGCGGCAGCGCCGGAGCTGGCGCGCCGGCCCCTCCGGAGAGCAACCCGGTCGGCCGCATCCCGCCCCGTGCGCAGGCCCTGGCTCGACGCGCCGAGGCGAGCCGCTTCACCGGGGCCGCGATGGGCAGGCCGCAGCGCGAGGGTCGGGCCGCGCACGCACCCAAAGTCCTCGCCTCGCCGACCTTCGGCGGCCAGCGGGTGACCGGACTGCGGATCGGTCGTGGGGTGCAGGTCACGGGCGACGAGGCCGGCGCCGCGCTCCCGGTGTCGGGCACGCAGTACGTCGCGGCCGACGGCTCGACACCCCCGCCGGGCGCGGGGCCGAAGGTCGGGCTGGTGCGCACAAGCCAGGGCCTCGTCGTCTCGGGGACCACGGTTCGCAACAAGGTCGCGATCACGGGCGACGAGTTCGGCGAGCACCTCCCCATCACGGGCGAGGCCGACCAGAAGCTCGACGACGACCTCACGCCGCGCCGTGACGACACCTACCATCCAGCGCAGTTCCCGCGCCAGGCTGACCCGCACGGCGCCTCCGCGGTCGGCACCAGGCTGGGGGCGCGGCTCGAACGGGCGGCCTCCAGCGACAGCGGGCCTTGGCGGGCCTTGGAAAAGACCGACGGCGGGCTTCCCGTCACCGGCACGGCCGTCGGCCGCAGCGGGCGCGTCACCGGGAACGAGGCCGGCGCCTGCCGCCCGGTCACCGGCGACCAGTACCAGGGCCTGTCCGCCTACTCGAGCGAGTGCGGCGGCGCCGGTGGCGGCACCGCGCCGGCCGCTCAACTCAACCGGGCGCGACTCGACCCCGCTACCGGCGGGAAGGTGACCGAGGCTCAGACCTGGCGAGGCCAGCGGGTCACCGGCCCCAACGTGGAACACCAGCCCAATGTCACCGGCGCCGAGCCGGGTGTCTGCCGGCCGGTCACCGGTACGCCCTATGAGGGACCGTCCAGCGCCTTCGCCTGGTGCGAGCCCGAAGAGGGCGAGTACGCGGCCCAGCGCCTCGATCCCCGGCCGCATGGCGTGGCCGTCACCGGTGACGTTCCCATGCACGCGAAGGCGGTCACCGGCACCGAGCGCGGCGGCCGCCGCAACATCACCGGGACGCCCTACTACGACGACCTGCGGGCCGCGGAGGCGGCGGTCGACGATTGGGCCAGTGGCTCCTTCCCGGTGGCCCAGGCGCGGCGCTTGGCGGGCGGGGACCGCGCTGACGCCGCCACGCCGGAGGGCACGAACGCGCCGCCGCCCCCGTCCAGCGTGCCGGGCCGCATCACTGGGTCGTTTACATACGGCGAAGGGAAGGTGACCGGCAACAACGAGTTCCTGTTCCGGGCCCGCCCGAGCCGTGAGGGCAAGCAGCCGGCGGTCACCGGCGAAGGACGCACCGAAGGCCGGACGGTCACCGGTTCGGCGTGGACGGCCCACGAGCGGGTCACCGGCACCGAGGGCTACATCGCGGCCCGGCGCAACCCCAGCGAGGGCGGCGGCGCGCCCCACGGCTGGGCCGGCGCCGCCAAGTTCCGGGACCGGGGCACGCACGAAGGGCCGCGCCAGATCGTGACCGGCCTCTCCGGCTGGAGCGCGAAGGCGGCGGCCAGGATCACCCTGTCCGGCGGAGCCCAAGGATGAAGTCCCTTCTCCAGCCCGACGGGCGGTGCCGTGCGCCCTGGCACGAGGCTGCGCCCTGGCCGCGCCCGAATGCGGTTTCGACGCTGGCGCCACCGCCGGTCGCGCCGGCGGGTGACAGGTTCGCGCCTGGCGTGCCGGCGGGTGGGCATCCACTGGCCGAGTCCGCGCTCAGCGGCGCCCTGAAGGAACGAGCCGAAGAGATCGCGGCCGCCTTCGCTCTGATCGAACCCGTCTTGCGCCGGCTGGCGCCGCGCCAGTTCGAGGACGGATTCCCCGAGGAGGCGCGTCGAGTGTTGGCCAACTCGCTTGGGGTCGACATCCCGGCGGCTGACCTGGAGTCGGCTTGGAGCACACCGCTGGACCTCGGTCGTATCCACGCCCGCTGCGTGCTCGAGACCTTCCGCAACCTCGTCGGGCGTGAGTTCGACCGCAACCTTGCGCTGCTTGACGAGGGCGAGAGCGCCGAGGTGTTGATACGGCGTTTCGGGTTCCACGCCGTCGACATCACCTCCTGCTCCGACGGTCGCCTCGGCGGGGCGGTGGACTTCATCCTGCGCATGCCGCCCGCGGTCGTCGTCTGGCACGACTCCTATGCGGGTTCGATGTTCGACGTCGAGGACGCTCTGCACCGGTGGGAAGCGGCGGAGCTGCGACGCTGGCGCGAGGGCTGGCCGAACGACGCCAGTGAGCCGACGCGCTACCTCAAGATCGGGATCTACCACTTCAGCAGCGTCGACCCCCGCCATGAGGGCTGCGCGGCGCACGGCAGCGACGAGGTGCGCGCCGCGACCGCTCTGCTGGCTCTGCTCCGGCAGTTCGAGGGCGCCGTCGAGTCCACCCACTGCTGCGCCGCGGGGGTGGCCACGCTTCTCGTCGGGGTGGACACCGACACCGACGCCATCCGCGTCCACGTTCCCGACGCCGCCGGCGCCATGGACGTGGCCCGCTTCGTCAGCAGCGCCACGCTCTACGAGGACACGGCGAGCCTCGAGCGCGAGGCGGCGAAGGAGTTGATCCGCCAGGCGGTCGCCCGCTGCGCCGGTGTGGACTCGGCCGACGCCGCGACCGAGGGCATGCGTTGGCTGTGCGGCTACCTGCTGAAGAACAACATCGGCCAGGTCGACGCGGTTCACAGCTGGAACGGCGGGAAATACGCTGACTCCGGCCACACCGAGAAACTGGTCGTGGCCGGCGACGCCATCGACGATGTCCAGGTGCGCAACCTCGCTTTCCAGGCCCAGATGCGCACGCTCGAGGAGGGCGCAGTCGACCTCGATGTCGGCATCCGCATCCTCCGGAAGACGAACGGGCCGTACAGGCTTGCGACGCCGGTGCTCGTGCACGTCGCCTATGACGACCGGGTCCCGGGCGCCAACGACCGGGCCCAGGCACGGGCTCGCCGCCTGGCCGCAGCGATCGAAGCCCGTTATGCGGGCGCGGCCGGGCCTCCCGGTCTCGTCACCCAAGGATTCGTGCGAGCGCGCGGCCGGTCGCGCCTCGACGTGGTCGAGCCGGAGGGCGACGGCCGGAGGGAGGCACACGGGTGAGGATCTTCCGCGTCGACAGCACTCTGGTCGCCACCGCGCGCATCGGGGGCCTCGACAGCCACCGGCTGCTGGTCGTCCAGGAGCGAGCGTCGGCCAGCAAGCAGGTGGCGGTCGACCCCGTCGGCTGCAAGCCCGGCGACTGGGTCATCGCGGTTGGCAGCTCGGCGGCTCGTGACGCCGCCGGCAGCAAGGAGTACCCGAGCGATCTGACCATCGTCGGCATCATCGACTACTGGGACGAGGCGACCCCGGGCCCCAGCGAGCGCCGGACCGCGAAAACTGCGAATGGTGAGGCCCGCCGATGAACATCCAGCGCGTCCGCTCCGACCTGGTCGCCACGTACCGAGTCCCCTCGCTCGCCGAGAAGTCGCTACGTGTGGTCGAGGACCACAGCGGCAACCTGGAGGTGGCGCTCGACCCGGTCGGCGCCAAGCCGGGCGACTTCGTCATCACCATCGGCATCTCGGCGGCCCGCTTCGCCGCCGGCGATCCGAGGATCACGACCGACCTGACCATCGGCGGCATCATCGACCACTGGAGCGAGGAGCGCTGGCGCTCATGACGGCGCTCATGACTCGGTCCGATCCGACCCTGTAGCACCCGGTTTCACTCACCCACGGAGGAAGCAGAGAATGGCAACAAACGAGAAGATGGGTATCGCCCTGGGCATGATCGAGACCCGAGGGCTTGTCCCGGCGATCGAGGCCGCCGACGCGATGACCAAGGCGTCCGAGGTCCGGCTGATCGGCCGCCAGTTCGTCGGCGGCGGCTACGTGACCGTGCTGGTCCGGGGCGAGACGGGCGCGGTCAACGCCGCGGTCCGAGCCGGCGCCGACGCGTGCGAACGTGTGGGCGACGGCCTGGCTGCCGCGCACATCATCGCCCGGCCGCACACCGAGGTGGAGCAGATCCTTCCCACTGGCGCCGACGACGCCCAGTACTCCGGAGCGGCGAGCTGAGCGCACTCGCCGGGCGAGATGACCACGGAACCCCGAGGGCCGGAGGGCTGGACGGAGGTCGAGCAACCAGCGTCGCTGCACCGCCGGTTCGAGTTCGCCGGGTACCCCGAGGCGCGAGCCTTCCTCGACCGGCTCGCCAGCCTGTCGAAGGAGACCGGGCTCTATCCGGATCTGAGCTTCAGCCGGACCTACGTCAACGTCAAGGTGTACGGCGCCGGTGGAGCCGGCGTCGGCGCGGAGGCACGGGAGTTCGCCGCCCGCGCCGATGCGCTCGCCAGCGGGGACGAAGCGTGACATGACCCCGGCCAAACGCCGCCCGGCCGCTCCTGCGACTGGGAAGACGGCGAAGACGACGACTACGAGTGCCACAGGGGCGGTGACGAAGGGCGGCGCCCCGCGGGGGGATGCCGGTGGGCGATCGGTCCCGCAGGCAGAGGCCGCGCCCGCGGATCTCGAAGACCGGGCGACGCCGGCGGCGCCGGGGCGATCCCGTGCGCGTCACCCGGGACGGGTGTGGCCGGACTGATGCTGCCCTGCCGCCGTCGACCCCTCGCCGGCCGTCCCGTGGTCGAGGTGGCGGTCGGCGTGGTCCGCGCGCCCGACGGACGCGTGTTGCTGGCGGAGCGCAAGGCCGGCAAGGACGCAGCCGGCTTCTGGGAACTCCCCGGGGGCCAGGTCGATCCGGGCGAGAGCGCGGCCCAGGCCGCCGCTCGCGAACTCGTAGAGGAGGTCGGTGTCCGCGCCCTCGAACTCGCGCCCTGGCGCGTCTACGAGCACGACTTCGCGGCCAAGCGGGTGCGGCTCCACTGGTTCCACGTGCGCCGGTGGTCGGGCGAGCCGAGCGGCCGGGAAGGCCAGCGGCTGGCATGGGTGGACCCCGCGTGCCCGACGGTCGGGCCACTGCTGCCGAGCAACGAGCTCGCCCTTGCGACGTTGGCCCTCCCCGAGCTGGCCGCAGTCGCCCGGGTGAACCGTGCGCCCGGCGCTGCCGGTGAGCTGCTGGCGAGGATCCCGGCGTTGGCGGCGGGCGGCTTGCGGCTTCTGATCGTGCGAGCGCCGGCGCTCGCGCCTGCTCAGCGCGTCCAAATCACCCGCCGGCTGCGCCAGGTCAGGCGGGGAACGGAGTTGCGCCTCTTGCTGTCCGGGACGGCGCTCGAGGCCCGTCAGGCCGGCGCCTGCGGGCTGCACAGCCGCGCCGACGCGCTGGCCGGCCTCACCGAACGGCCGCCCACACGGTTGTGGGCGGTGTCCGCCCACAACGCACGCGACCTCGGGCGCGCCGCGGAGCTGGGCGCCGACGTCGCCCTACTGTCGCCGGTCCTCCCGTCGGCTTCGCACCCGGCGGCCCAGGCGCTGGGATGGGAGGGCCTCCGGGCGTTGGTCGCCACCAGCCCGTTGCCCGTCTACGCCCAAGGCGGGCTGGGGCCTGGCGACGTCGAAGACGCGCGCGCCGCGGGAGCTATCGGTGTGGCGGTCGACATCTCCCGTCTCTCCGTGTTGAACGGCGGGACACGCCGTGATGGAGCGTCTCATGCTCGGCGGTAGCGATCGGCCGTCTCCCGCGTCGATCGGAGACCCTCCGGGGGCCGGCCGAGACGGCACATGATGATCGAATGACCGCCCAGCGCGCTGCTGGGATGCCTCGGTCGAGATGACGCTGCCCGAGATCATCCTGGTCGCCGTCCCCGCCCTGCCCGTGATCGCCGCCGCGGCCATCGCCTTCACGCCCCCCGCCGGCTGGGCGACCTCCACGGCGACCGTCGGAGAGCGATCCTCCCGATGGGCGGTACGAGCGGGATCGGCCGCGTTCGCCTTGGCGCTCGTGCTGGCCGTCGTCGTGACGGTGAACGGGCCGATCGAAGCCGTGGTAGAGGGGCGCGACGGCCATGCGCTCGTCGGCGTGATAGCCACTCGCCTCACCACGCTGTTGGGCTTGCTCACCACCGGCGTCGGTTTGGTCGTGCAGTCCTTTGCCAGTCGCAACCTGCAGGGGGATCTTCGGGGGCGCCGCTTCTTCGTACTGGCCTTGCTGCTGACGGGGGCGACGACGTCGGTCGCCTACGCCGCCACCCTCGGCCTGCTGTGCGCATCCTGGATCCTGGCCGGCATCTCGCTGGCCGCGCTGGTGGCCCACCGCGCCACCTGGGGACCGGCGCCGCGCTCGGCCCAGCGGACGCGCTGGAGCCTCCGGGTGGGAGACGGCGCGCTCGTCGTGGCCACGCTGCTCGCCGTCGTCTCCACCGGTGAAGTCGACCTCCGCTCGCCGGCCGAGGCCGCCGAGAGCCTCGCGGAGGCGTCGATCCCGGGGCTCGGTTGGAGCGTGTTGCCGGTCGTGGCCGTGCTGCTGACCGTCGCCAGCGTTTCCCGGTCCGCCCTCGTACCCCTGCACCGGTGGCTGCCGTCCACGATCGCCGCACCAACGCCGGTGTCGGCGCTGCTCCACGCCGGCGTCGTCAACGGCGCTGGGGTCCTGCTGGTGCGGCTGGCGCCGGTGTTCGGGTCGTCGGCCGTGGCGACGCACCTGGCGTTCGCGGTGGGCGCCGCCACCGCCTGTTACGCGACGGCCGTCATGCTGGTGCGCAGCGACGTCAAGGGGAACCTGGCGTGGTCCACGGCCGGGCAGATGGGCTTCATGACGGTGCAGGTGTCCATCGGCGCGCTCGGCGCGGCGCTGGTCCACATCATCGGGCACGGCATGTACAAGGCCGCGCTGTTCCTCGGAGCGGGCGGTTCGGTGACAGGTCATCACCGCCAGCGGCAACGCCCTCCTCCGCATGCCGTCCCCCGCCGCGTTCGGCTGACCGTCGTGGTGCTCGCGCCGGCCGCCGCGCTTGCGGCCGCCTACCTCGCCTTCCAACCGCACCTGTCGGCGTCGGCGTACGTACTCGTGACGGTGTTCGCGTGGGCGACGGCGGCCCGGACCGTCCATGGGTGGCTGCACTCGGCGCCCTTCCGACCCGTCCCGGCGGTCGCCAGCGCGGCTCTCGGCGCCACCGCCGGAGTGTTCGCCTACGTCGGTGGGCTGACCGCAGTGGAGGCCTACGCCGCTCCCGGGCTTCCCTCCGAGGTCTCCGAGCCGGTCAGCGCCGCGCTCCTCGTTGGGACGCTCGCCGTGATCGCGCTTCTGGTCGCCGTCGTCTGGCACACCCCGGGAGAGCGGATGCGCAGGTTGCGCAGCCGGGTGTACGCCCTCACGCTCACGTCGGCGCCTGTCGCCTCATTGTTGACGACCCGAGGGAGTTCGACCGGGGTGGCGCCCGTACCCGAAACCCGCCACGCGCGGTCCCGACCGACACGATCGATATGAGCAACCGAGGTGACGGTGACCGCGAACGATCGGCCCTCGACACCGAGCTCCTCGCCGATGTCGCCAAGGCGGCGGAGATCGTCGCTCCGCTCTGGCCGCTAACCAGCTTCGTGGCGGTCAACCCCCTCCTCGGCTTGCAACACCTGCCCTTCGACGACGCCACCGCCGTCGCTCGACGGTGGCTGCGGGCGCGCACCCACCAGACGCTCGCGGCGTTCCGCGAGGCCCACGAGCGCGGGGCCACCACCGATGCCGATCTCCGG
>Ga0187893_10015805_pt1 | contig 10058 bp, 7 predicted proteins | sample MA1701074metaG_FD_139574 | JGI IMG/M metagenome (GOLD analysis project Ga0187893, IMG submission 139574) | White microbial mat communities from a basaltic lava cave in the Kipuka Kanohina Cave System on the Island of Hawaii, USA - MA170107-4 metaG ... | reverse complement strand
GCGATTTCCCCTCGATCGGATTGCGCCTCGACGTCAGCCGCATGAATTTCGACCATGAGTTGTTCGATCGAATGGCCGTACCGCTGAATTGCGCCCTGGGCGCCATGGAAAAGCTCGAAGCCGGCGCGGAGGCCAATACCACCGAACGTCGCCGCGTCGGTCATTATTGGCTCCGCGCACCCCACCTAGCGCCGGAACCAGAGATTGGGGCGAAAATCGAGAAGACCATTCGGGCGATCCGGGGTTTCGCCGACGGCATTGCGACCGGCGCCATCAAGCCACCGGGCGCGGATGCATTCTATATACTCCTTATTATCGGAATCGGCGGCTCCGCCCTGGGTCCCCAGCTCCTTTGCGACGCACTCGGCGACGCCGACGATCCCTTGCTCGTTCGCTTTCTCGACAACACCGATCCCGACGGAATTGACCGCACGCTCCTCGAAATCGGAGAATCGCTTTCCCAAACTCTTGTCCTGGTGATTTCCAAATCGGGCGGGACGCGGGAGACACGCAACGCCATGCTGGAAGTCATGGAGGCCTATCGCAGGGCGGGTCTTGAATTCGCTCCCCATGCTGTCGCCGTCACGTGCGAGGATAGCGCACTGCACCATCAGGCCACGGAAGAAAAATGGCTGGCGACTTTTCCAATTTGGGATTGGGTCGGCGGCCGTACGTCGATCACCTCCGCCGTCGGACTCCTCCCGGCCGCGATTCTCGGCATCGACACTGACGAGTTTTTATGCGGCGCGCGAGAAAGCGACGAACTCAACCGAAACCGCGACGTCTTGAAGAACCCAGCCGCCCTACTCGCCTTGATGTGGCATCACGCCGGCGGAGGTCGAGGCGACAAGAACATGGTGATTCTGCCCTACGCCGACCGTCTGGCGTTGTTTGGACGCTACGCCCAACAACTCATCATGGAGTCTCTCGGCAAGGAAAGGGACCGTGCGGGGAAGGTGGTCCGTCAGGGACTCACCGTTTTCGGCAACAAGGGCAGCACCGACCAACACGCATTCGTGCAGCAGCTTCGCGACGGGCGCGACGATTTCTTCGTCACGTTTCTCGATATCCAACTCTCGCGCCGCCGAGATTCGATCAACGTCGAACCCGATATGACCTCTGGTGATTACCTCCGAGGGTTTCTGTATGGAACTCGGGAAGCGCTCTCCGCGTCCGGGCGGGAATCGATCACGTTGACGCTCGACCGCGTGGATGCGAAGTGTCTTGGCGCGCTGATCGCTTTGTTCGAACGCGCGGTCGGCTTGTACTCCGAATGGATTGACGTGAACGCGTACGACCAACCCGGCGTCGAAGCCGGCAAGAAAGCCGCCGAGTCCATTCTGAACGTTCAGCGCCACATTCTCCGGCTAATGAAATCGTCGCCCGCAAAGAAACGATCCGCCGAGGAAGTTGCCGCCGACCTTGGAATGAGCGAGCATGTAGAAACCGTCCACCACGTGCTGGAACATCTCTCCGCCGATTCCATGCACGGAATCGTTCGAATTGCGGGAAGCCATCCGTCCGAAGCCAAGTATGTAAGAGCCCTTTGAGTCTCGGCCTTGGGCCGACTTTCGCACACATACGGTTCCGAAGCGCAAATACAGGCCGCAAATCCTGTTCTTGACTCCGGCGTCGGAAATACTATGTTTTGGTCGCGAATACGGAGTATTTTCGATTCCGCATGGATGCGATGATTGGCGTGGGCGTCGTCCACGCCCGAGGCGGAAATGAAACTTCGATTCCCCTTGCTCCGGAAGGTCTTGCCAGCCGCGCTAGGCTTCGCCATTCTGCCGCAAATATCGAGCGGCCAATCCATTCCTAATGATCCCGATTTCCCCATGCAATGGGCCCTTCAAAACTCAGGGCAAGTCATTGCCGAGGTGGAGGGGATTCCCGGTGCGGATATCCAAGCACTGGAAGCATGGAACCATGCCGTCAGGACAAGCCCGGTCGTCGTGGCCCTGATTGGAACCGGCGTAGACGTCCACGCCGAATTCGCCGATCGGCTTCTGCAGGGATTTGTCACGTCCGCGGCGGGCGGCGACCCCTACAGCACGTTGGATACCGCCGGATACGGAACGCACTACGCCGGGATCATCGCCGCGAAACGAAACAACGACTTCGGGATCGCCGGAATCAATGACAGCGCCGTCATCCTGCCCGTCCGGGCGTTCAACGGCGCTGTGGGCGGCGATGCGTCCGTGGCCGAGGGTATCCTCTGGGCCGTTGACCACGGCGCGGATATCATTCTGGTTCCCGTTCAGTTCTACGACAACTCCGAAGCGCTGGAGAACGCAATCGCCCATGCGGAATCGCAAGGCGTGTTGCTGGTCGCGCCTGCGGGACATACGGGATCGAATGAAGTTGCTTTCCCGTGCCGTTATCCCTCCGTGCTTTGCGTCGCGGCTTCGGACTCAATGGACGCCCCGGCGTTGTTCTCCAATTATGGTGACGAAGTGGACCTCGCCGCGCCGAGCGTGAACATCTGGTCGACGCGCATGGGCGGGGGATTCGGATTTGAACCTCAGGCGACCTCGGGGCTCGCGGCGGCCCATGTTGCCGGGGCGGCGTCTCTCATGTTGGCGGTTTCTCCGCAACTCACCGCGCCCGAAATTCGGTCCATTCTTGTCGCATCAGCCGATGAAATCGGTAAACCGGGTTGGGATGTTCATTGCGGGGCGGGACGCCTAGACCTACGGCGATCTTTGGAATTGACGCCCGAGCCCGCAATACGATTCGAATGGGACGATCCACCGCCGGAGGTCATTCCGCCGCATGTCGAAACGGGCTTCCACGTGAATATCCTGGACGACGCCGGCACCTTGAACCCCCAGACGCCGTTGCTTCATTTTCGGTTTTCCACGGCAGGCCTCGAAATCCAGCGATCGCTTCAGCGAACCGGCGCGAATGGGTTCGTCGCCGAACTTCCCGCCGCCCCCTGCGGAACGGCCATCGAGTACTTCCTGTCCGCCCGTTCAACGGATGGGGAAGAAATCAGGTATCCCCGCCGAGCACCCAATCAATGGAGCGTCGCACGGGTGGATCGCATCGGGCGATCGTTCACGGATACCTTTGAAGAGGATCTCAGATGGACGACGGAAGTTGAGGGCGATGACACGCGCGGTGCATGGACGCGGGTCGCCCCGGTCGCCACGACCGCGCAGCCGGGCTTCGATACAACGCCCGACGAAGGCCGCCTTTGTTTCGTCACCGGCCAGCACGCCGGCGGCAGTCCCGGAACCAGCGACGTAGACGGGGGCCCTGTTCGACTCCTCTCGCCGACCATATCCGTCGATGTCGAATCGGCCGAAGTCGAGTTCGCCTGCTGGTTCGCTTCCCAAGGCGGCACGCCGGATGTTCTTGCGGTCGAGGGTTCAATGGATGGTGGCGAAGACTGGGGGCTGTTGGATTCGATCGCAGCCACCAACGGTTGGGAGAAACGCCGATTGGTGCTTGGCGATTATTCCGGGTTGAGGGGCGACCGGTTGCAATTGCGGTTTTCGACTTCGGATGTTCCCAGCGATTCCTTGACCGAGGCCGCCATCGACGACGTGCGCGTGATAGAGCGCTTCTGCACCGCGGTGCCCGGTGATGCAGACGGGGATGGTAATGTTGACCCGGACGATTTTTCAATATTCGTCAATTGCCTTTTGGGCCCGAGCTCGCCCTTCCCAGATTCAGACTGTCTCATCCTCGACCTCGACCGCGACGACGATATTGACTTGATGGACGGTCGGATTTTGATCAATGATATGCGAGCGCCAAAGGAATAAGGGCGCGACTTTGACCGACCGGCAGGCGGAGGATACTCCTTGCCGTTAAACAATCGGAATTGACGAACGCGATGGGAATTGTATGTTCCATGGCTGGTTGAATTTCGGCGGCGACGCATCCGAGGAATGCGCGAGATCAACGAATCATGAGAATCGGATTCAGTTCCCTGGCGTGTCCGACGTGGGACCTCGAAACCCTTGTCGCCCAAGCCTCCTCGATGGGTTTCGACGGGGTGGAGCTTCGCGGCCTGCGCGGCGAGCTGAACCTTCCACTCCTTCCCGAATTGGCCGGTCGCGATGATTCGGTTCGCCGGTTGTTTCTGGAAAAGAATATAGGCCTGGTTTGCCTGGGATCGTCCGCGACGTTGACGCCTCAGGATCGACGGGAGTCCGCCCGGCAAAAACGGGCGATCGTCGAGTACATCGATCTCGCCGCTCGGCTTGCCTGTCCGTTCGTACGCGTGTTCGTCGGGGACATCGGCAAATGGGACCATCATCGCGCCGCCCTGGTCCGGGCCGCCGAAGTCCTCTCCACGCTCGCACCCGAAGCCGCCCGCGCCGGCGTCACCCTCCTGGTCGAGAACGGTGGCGATTTCCCTCTCAGTAATGATCTGTGGTTCCTCATTGACGCCGTCTCCCACCCCGCCGTTCGATGCTGCTGGAATCAGTGCCACGCCATGACCTCGCGGGAACGGGCCACCGTTTCCATCCCCCGCTTGGGAAGGAAAATCGGGTTGATCCACCTTTGCGACGCCGACTTCGACGAAAACGCCGTCCTCACCCAATACAAACCCTTGGGAGAAGGGGACGTGGAAATCGCCCGCCAGATTGAACTCCTGAAAGGCATTCGCTACGACGGATATCTGGTGTTTGAATGGCCCAGGCTCTGGGTTGATTCGCTTCCTGATCCCGCGTCGGCCTTTCCACTCGTCGCGAATTACCTCCGCGCCCGCCTCGATGCCAAGCAGCCGATCCTCACCGCCTACAAAGGCGACAAAAACGCCCCGAGATTCGCCGCAAAGGCGTAACGGGCATTAAGTTCATCGTCGCGTCAGAAGATGAATCGAAGTCATCGAAATCGATGTCGCTGTTCGTATCTACCTTGCTGAATCCGCGACAACTATTCCTGGGTCATTTCCCGGGGAAGTTCCTTTCCTGGCTACTTCCTTTCTCGGATTCGAGACGTGCGCTGCCCGACAAACAAAGCAACGCACGATGCTTTAAAAAACGGACTTGATTCGCGGGAACGGATAAGCCAATCATTGTGAGGCGACAAAGACACTACCAATGGCCCGCCATTTCCGAGCGGCGTAGCGCCTCCGCAGATGCGAAATGATGGCGATTGCCGCCCGACCGGCGATCGAAGGGCTTGACCGCGCGAATCCTGGAATACCGACAAAGGGAGAACAAACCATTCGACTGGAACTTTGCACCGAAGACGTAGACTTGCTCCGAGGGATTGTGGACCAACGAATCGTTACCCTCGGCCAGGAGATCCACCATACCCAAAGCCGCGCGTTCCGGCACGCCCTCGAAGGCATGCAGGAAAAACTTCAAGCATTGAGCGACAGGTTTCACTCCGTCGCTGCCGCGCCGTCGAACTAAAGGACGTGCGGTCGTATTCACGCTCCGCAGTGTGGGTAAACCAAACCGCCGACATGCGGGTTGGGAAGGCGCCCCTGCGCCTGTCTCTTTGATTCTGTTACCATGCCTCCATGAACGCAGATTCCCTCGGTGCATGGTGCGACTGGGCCAAGGTTGTCGCCCGGCAGGCGGCTCGCATCGCTATTGAGCGGACCGGCACCTTCGCCTTTCAGAAAAAATCCGACGCCAGCGTCGTCACCCAGGCCGATCACGACTTGCAGGCTTTCGTTCTCGACGCCATCGCCCACCGATTTCCCGACCACGCCGTCATCGCCGAGGAATCGATCCAAAACGCCGCTGCCCACGCAGACCCAACCACAGCCCGATACGCCTGGATCCTTGACCCCATCGACGGCACGCGGAATTTCGTTTCCGGCTTCCCCTGCGTCGCCACCGCCATCGCCCTCCTCGATCGCGGTGACCCCGTCATCGGCGTCATTCACGAGCACTTCACGGGCCTGATGTACTCGGCTTTTCGCGGCGGCGGCGCCTTCCTCGAAGACAAACCCGTCCGCGTTCGCCGCCCCTGGCCAATGTCCGATTTCCTCGTCGCCGTCCCGTCAAGCAAGGACGAGCTGGCCCATTTCGCCCTTTCCCATTGGGGCGGGCAAAAGGACCTTGTACTCCGAAATGTCGGCGTTTCTAACGTGCATCTGGCCATGGTCGCCGCCGGTCAACTCACCGCAGCCTTTGGAACCCAAGCCAAACTCTGGGACGTTGCCGCCGGATACCTCCTCGTGATCGAGGCCGGCGGAAAAATCTCCGATCCATCCGGCCAGCCATTCACCCCGTTCCGGATCGATGACGACCGAAGCCGCGATTACCCCTTCCTCGCCGCGACCCCCGATCTCTACGATCGTTTCCTCCATTCATTGCATGGGCGAACCCGGGTTTCCGACAGATAAGGGACGATCGGATTCCGTCGAACGCGCGCTGGGCTTGCTTTGAGACTTTCCCCATGCGTTGCCGCATTTCAACCGGCGAAACAGCCATCGACTTGCCCATCGGTCATGACGGCGATACAAATCAAACCTTTGCAAGATCACCCGGCGCCGCGAAACGTTTGCCAGACCGACTGGCCGAACCATGACTTCATCCGCCGACCGATCCGCCCGACTCCGAACGCTCCTCTCCCAGGGAGTCGTCATGATGCCCGGCGCATTCAACGCTCTCAGCGCCCGCATGATCGAGCGCGAAGGGTTCGACGCGATGTACGTTTCCGGCGCTGTCCTCGCCAACAGCGTCGGCGGATTGCCCGACGTAGGCCTCATGACCGTCTCCGAATCCCGCGATCACGTCGCCCACATCGCCGCCGCCACGACCATTCCCATCCTCGTGGACGCCGACACGGGCTACGGCGGCCCCGAAAACGCCGCCCGGACAGTCCGTACGCTTGAGTCCGCCGGCGCCAGCGGACTCCACCTGGAGGATCAGGAATTTCCCAAACGCTGCGGCCACCTGCCCGGCAAGAAGCTCGTCTCCCTCCACGAGTTCACCGAAAAAATCGCCGCCGCCGTCGCCGCCAAATCCAGCCGCGGTTTTCTCGTCCTCGCCCGAACTGACGCCAGGGGCGTCACCGGCTACGACGACGCCGTCGCCCGTGCCCACGAGTACCTCAAGGCAGGGGCCGACGGCATATTCCCCGAAGCCCTCGAATCCCAGGAGGAATTCGTCCGTTTCGCCCGCGATGTCCCCACCTTGCTTCTCGCCAACATGACCGAATTCGGAAAGACACCCTATTTGACTGCCGATGAATTCGCGGGCATGGGTTACCAATTGGTCATTTTTCCCGTAACATTGCAGCGCCTCGCCCTCAAGGCGGTTCAGGAGGGCCTGCGCGGGCTCAAACAAACTCGGACCCAAAAGGACCTGGTTGGGAAAATGCAAACCCGCGAAGAGTTATACGACCTTCTGGGCTATCGAATGCAAACGCCGGATGACCGGCGATAACGTACGCGTCTTCATCGAAGGAGCCGCACCATGACCGAAATGGCCAAACCAGGACTCGAAGGCGTCGTTGTCAGCGAAACGGCGATCTGTTGCGTTGACCAGGGACAGCTCCTCTATCGCGGATACCCCATCGCCCAACTCGCCGAAAAAGCCGCCTTCGGCGACGTCGCCTATCTTCTCCTTCACGGCGAACTCCCCACCACCGCCCAGCTTAGCGAACTTAGAAACCGCCTTTCCGAGTTCCACGGCTTGCGACCCGAAGTCTTGAGCACCCTGCGCATGATCCCGCCCGGCACGCCCATGATGTCCGTCCTCCGCACCTGCATTTCCATGGCCAGCCACTTCGACCCTATCGAAGGGCAGACGCTTGACGCCCTTCGCCAGCGCGCTGTCTGGCTCCTCGCTGTCGCTTCCGACATCGTCGCCGCGAGGTACCGCCTCCTTCAGGGCAAGGAACCGGTGAAGCCCAAACCCGGCCTGCCCCACGCCGGCCAAATGCTCTATATGTTCCACGGAACCGAACCCGATGAACTGTCCGAAAAACTCCTTGACCTGTCCCTCGTTCTCTACGCCGAGCACGACTTCAACGCCAGCACTTTCACCAACCGCGTCGTGGCCTCGACCGCGTCAGACATGACCTCCGCGACCGTCAGCGCCATCGGCGCCTTGAAGGGCCCGCTCCACGGCGGCGCCAATGAAGAGGCGATCGGCCTCATCCTCAAGTTCAAAACGCCGCAGGAGGCGACCGCCTGGGTCAAGGACGCCCTCTCCCGCAAGGAAAAAATCATGGGATTCGGCCACCGAGTCTACAAACACGGCGACCACCGCGCCACCATCCTCGAACGTGAAATGCGAAAGCTCGCCGCCGTCAAGGGACGGCAGGACCTCGTCGCCATTTACGACGCCATCAAGGAACCCGTCGTCAACCGCGAGCACCCCATCTATCCCAACGTCGATTACCCCTGCGGCCTCGTCTATTACCTCATGGGTCTGCCGCCAGATTTGTACACGCCGCTTTTCGCGTGCAGCCGCATAGCCGGCTGGTGCGCCCACTACATCGAGCAGATCCAAAACAACCGGATTTACCGCCCGCTCAGCAAATACTCCGGCCCGTCCCTCCGCGATGTCCCCCCGCGCGAAAAACGCGGGTGATCCCTCAGGCCACCCGTCTCCCCCGGAGCGAGGCACGGGTGAGGAGTCGCCACCATTCCGCCCCGCGCCAATCCGAGCCGCACGCGTGATTAGGCGGTTTCATTTCCGAACCGCGCATGAATTAAGCGGTCCATATTCGAGCAGTGGGAGGCAGTCCGCGGAATCGGCGATTCACGAATTCTTCAGTCACGCCGTCCATGGCGGACTGGGCATGAAGACGCGCTGGGGGGAGTCGAAGTCCTTCAAATCCGCGTCGGCCAGCGCGCAACCTGAGCCGCAGGCGCGAGCCTGCGGAACCTCAGCGCGTGGAGCGGAAGCGACATCCCCCTTCGTCCCCGCATGCCAATGGGGGAGGCGTGGGGGTCGCCCGGTGTCAATGTTCCGCCGCCGGCAAGACCAGCTGCAGGGCCGATCAAACATTCCACGAACGCCGAGTATTCGCTCAGCGTTGTATACGAATCCTTTTCGAAGTCGGCGCGGTATTCGCAGTTGTCGGGAACGGCGTTGGCGTTGCAGTCCCGCGAAGTTCCCCGGGGCGATCCGATCGCCCTGGAGGTCGGATTTCGTTCACTTTGACAAGTCGGTCCGAATGGGGTCAATTCATGTTCGGGATCGCGAGTCAACGCGGGCGGCCTTCGGGCGTCGTCCCGTGCATCAGTCAATTTCTGGAAAGGATTTGGCGTGTTCCGAATTCGCTTGCCGCTCGGCGGTATTTCGATGTTCGGCCTTATTCTTATTGCCGGTTGTCCCGATCAGCCGACCGGCGACGGCTCGCAGAATATCGACGGCCCGTATAATCCCACGTCGAGCCGGACCATCTCCGGAACGATCGAAGCCGATTCCATCACCGTCCCGGCGGGCGTAACCCTCACCGTCGTTGGCGATTTGACCCTTCGTTCGCGCGGCGCTGCTGAAATCGCCGGCGAAGTCGTCGCCGACGGAAACGCCGGACACCCCGTCGTCATCGACGCCCAGGACGACATCGTCGTTTCGGGCCGCGTTATTGCCGGAAACGGTAATGGCGGTGACGGTGGAATCCTCGCCCTTGTCATTGCCAACGGAAGCATCACGCTCCAGGACGGTTCCGAAATCGCCGCCGACGCCGCCGGCTTGCAGCATTACGTATTTCTCTCGCCGAGGGAGTAAGCGAGAATGGACAGGTGGTCCGGATTACTTCTCACTTGAATTACGACCACGGATAATAGCGGAAAATGGGGATAGTTACCCTTTTCGGACACCTTTTTCGGAGGCGAACTTCCTGCCTGAAACGAGCCAATATCAGGGCGCCCAGGCGAAAAGGCAGGAGCAATTGGGCTTGCCCCGCTTGGATAAGTCTGAAGCAGCTTCGGCGGAGCTGCGTAGTGCGCAACGGACTGATTGGTTCTTCAACTTCCTGATTTCCTACGAACCCGGCGGGAACATCGGTGATTCCGACTTCGTCATCATCGTGGACGGCCTGACCCAATGGATCGCGGATCACTTCTCCAAAGGCGAGCGCGCCGACCTTGTCGAAGCCATAACCGACCAAGAATTGACTCT
>Ga0187893_10015804_pt1 | contig 10058 bp, 7 predicted proteins | sample MA1701074metaG_FD_139574 | JGI IMG/M metagenome (GOLD analysis project Ga0187893, IMG submission 139574) | White microbial mat communities from a basaltic lava cave in the Kipuka Kanohina Cave System on the Island of Hawaii, USA - MA170107-4 metaG ... | reverse complement strand
TTTTGCTCTTCATCCTATTTATATAAATCTTTCGGAAGTAGCCGGTAAACATTATGCTGACAAGATTGATGCTTTAAAGAAAAAACAAACACAACTTAATGAACTGGCTGAAGTAGATTATGAGGAAGTGGTTCGATGCAAAATGACGACGCTAAAAGAGCTGTATGAACATTTAGGTAAACATTGCTTTGAATCGGAAGATTATGCCAATTTTTTCGAAGAAAATAAACACTGGCTGGTTCCTTATGCAGCTTTTTGCTATTTCAGAGATAAATATGGCACTTCGCATTTTGATGAATGGAAAACAAACAAAGCTTACAATAAAGACGAGATCAGTGAACTGCTTAGCGAAAAATCACCCGCCCAAAAACAAATAAAATTCTATTTGTTTGTTCAGTATCACCTGCACAAACAATTGAAGGATGCTGCTGATTATGCGCATAAAAAAGGGATTGTTTTAAAAGGCGATATCCCAATTGGTATTTACCGGCATGGATGCGATGCATGGGTAGCACCTGAACTATACAATATGGAAGCGCAGGCTGGTGCACCGCCTGATGATTTTACACCCATTGGACAAAACTGGGGTTTTCCTACGTACAACTGGAAGCGAATGCAGGAAGATGGCTTTGCCTGGTGGAAGCAACGTTTTGAGCAAATGAGCAATTACTTTGAAGCCTTCCGCATTGATCATATACTTGGTTTTTTCCGTATCTGGACAATTACTTCTCATGCTGTACAAGGCATCATGGGGCATTTTGTTCCTTGCATTCCCGTACACTATATAGAGTTTGGTGAAAACGGAATTTGGTTTGATGAACGGCGTTATTGCAATCCTTTTATCAATGATGATATACTGCATGAAGTGTTTGACGACCTGGCAAATCATGTAAGAGAAAATTATCTCGTGGCTAATGACATAGGCGGTTATGATTTGAAACCAGAATACAATACGCAGCGTAAAGCAGAAGCTTGTTTTTTAAAACAGGAAGAAACGCAGGAAAACATAAGGCTGAAGTTCGGCTTATTTGATCTTATATCAAATGTATTATTCTTTAAGCAGGAAGGATCGAGAGGGCAGGAGTTTCATTTTCGTATTTCAATGGAGAAAACATCATCTTTCCGTTACCTGATACCGCATGTGCAGGAGCGGTTAAGGAATATGTACATCAATTATTTTTATCGCAGGCAGGATGAGTTTTGGAAAAAAGAAGCAATGCAAAAGCTTCCTTATTTAAAAGAAGCTACGAATATGCTGATCTGCGGTGAAGACCTGGGAATGGTGCCTGATAGTGTTCCCGAGGTAATGAAGCAGTTGGGAATTTTAAGTCTTGAAATACAGCGCATGCCTAAAGATTCAAAAACAGAATTTTTCTATCCGCAGGAAGCGCCGTACTTATCCGTCATTACACCATCTACTCATGATATGAGCACCGTCCGCGGATGGTGGGAAGAGAACCGTGAACGAACACAGCATTTTTACAATCTTGTTTTGGGCCAGTGGGGTGAGGCGCCTTACTTCTGCGAATCATGGATAAACCGGGCAGTAATATTGCAACATTTATATTCACCTGCTATGTGGAGCATTTTTCAATTGCAGGATATATTGGGAATGAGTGAAACGTTGCGAAGAGAAAATCCACACGACGAGAGGATCAACAATCCGGCTGTGGCCAAACATTACTGGCGGTATCGCATGCATATTACACTTGAACAATTAATAAAAGAAGAAGAGTTCAATGAAGAATTGAAGGGATATGTGGTGCACAGTGGAAGATAACTGTGAAAACAGTTATCAACGCCTATAAACCTAACTTGTTTTTTGCTATGATCAGTATAAGCAGAATGATTACAGAAAATAATGTTCCCACAGGCAAATACCACAGAGTAAAAATAGAAATGACGATGCCATACATGTATGACCATTGCTGATGGGTCCAAAATGCATATAACCAGCCAAGCCAAAGCAATCCAAAAACAATAAACAAAGGGCCGAGTTTGAAAACGTTGATGTCAAGCTTATAAAAAAGATTGGCCCATGGCCCCGGCTTCTCCGGCCCTATATATTTACCTTTCAGCATAACATAAATTCCATCGAGCAGCATAAAGCCGCCATTGAGCAATCCGAGTATTGTTATTAAAATTTTCATTGCACTATGCTATCGAATTCGCTGATCGAATGACCTAAAGCTAATATCTATTTTAATAACTTCGTTACAAGGGTTTTTAATATTAAATCCCGGTTTGCTTTAATGGCGAATAAACGCCAATCACGACAGATGGCTTAGGAATATATATCTCTTATTTTGTTTGAGATAAAAGAAGTTCATATTTCAATAACTTCGCCGGCATCATGAAGGTTTCGTATTTCCCTTTCAATTTAAAATTCCGCCATCCTTTCACTATTTCTAAAGGAACAAAAACACATCAGCCAACATTAATTGTCGGGTTGGAGCATTTTGGCATTAAAGGATATGGCGAAGCTCCCGCAATTACTTACTATGATATTACGGTGGAGAAAATGATTGAAGACCTGGAAAAGAAGAAAACTTCTATTGAAAAATTTGCTTTCACCGAACCGGAACGTTACTGGCATTACCTGCATCATTTGCTGCCGCAAAATCCATTTTTGGTTTGTGCACTCGATATAGCAGCATGGGATCTGTTTGGTAAAATGCAAAACAAAAAGCTATACGAAATATGGAAGGGAAATATTTCAAAAAATCCATTGACTGACTATACTATTGGCATTGACAGCATTGATAGAATGGTAAGCAAGCTGAAAGAAAAGCCCTGGCCTATTTATAAAATCAAAGTAGGTACCGCCGATGATATTGCCATTGTAAAAGCATTGCGGGAAAATACAGGCGCCACAATAAGAATAGATGCCAATGCAGGCTGGGATCTTGAAACAGCATTGCAACTGATCCCACAATTAAAAGAACTGGGAGTAGAATTAGTGGAACAGCCGCTGGCAAAAGATAATTGGGATGGAATGAAAATTTTATACAAGGAATCTTCGCTGCCATTATTTGCAGATGAAGCTTGTGTATTTGAACAGGACGTAGAGAAATGCAAAGCCCACTTTCATGGAATCAATATCAAGCTTACTAAATGCAGCGGAATAACTCCTGCCCGGCGTATGATCAAAAAAGCAAGAGAACTGGATATGCAAGTGATGATTGGTTGCATGAATGAATCTACTGTTGGTTCTGCTGCCATCGCTCATTTATTGCCGTTTATTGATCATGTGGATATGGACGGGCCGCTATTATTGGAAGAAGATGTAGCTACTGGCATTGAATATGATTTTGGAAAAATTATTTATTCCGATCAGCCGGGTTTGGGAATTAATTACACAAGCCTTTTTCAAAAATAGTTTTTTGTCAATAACCTTTTCATTAAGCCTGATTTTTCACAGCAATAATTCCGGCCGTTTTCAGTAAATTTAGTTCAGACATCAAAATGGTATGAAAAGCTTACTGCTTATCTTATGCAGTATTCTTTTACTGCATAAAAATTTTGCTTTTACACAAGCTTATACTGCAAAGCAGGCTTATGCAGACTGGGAAGATTTGAAAAAAAAGCCCCTTAACGAAAAAAACTTCAGAGCTGCTTGCGACCTGATGCAAAATATCGGAAGAACAGATCTAAATGTTAGCTACGAAATGCTCTCTCAATATGTGCCGATGGTGAAAGCTGCCGGCAACCGTCAATGGGTTCATATTCTATTGATGGGTTGGGGCAAAGCCAAAGCTTCATTTGGTTTTTTTGAAGAAGCGCAGCAACTATACATGCAGGCCAGAGACAATGCAGTATTTGATAAACGCAGTTATAATGAATCGCTGGTAAGCACTGTACTGATGTATCTTGAATGGGGCAAACAAGATTCGCTTGAAAAATATCTTGCACTGGGCCTGAAGAATTGCGAAGAAACGAATGATAACGAAAACCTTTCATTTATTTATACATTCAGGGCGATGGCCAATCAGCAGGATACGGCTGCTATGCGTCAGCATCTGGACAAAGCCATGAACTTATCAGCCGATTTGCCTGATAAGAATGCTTTTTTTACTGCTGCTTACAATCGTGCCGTTATTTATAGTCAGTTCAATCTTGCCAAACAAGTTGCAGAGTTGGAAGAGCTGTATGAATTATCAAAGGATTCAACGCTCAATCGCTACCCTGTGCGTCTCTATGATCGTACTGCATTTACTTTTCGCAATGCCGGGCCAAGTGTTTATTACAACCTGATGCAGGTAAATTTTTTGCTTACCGATTATGACAATGCCTGGAAGTTTGCGGAGTTATTTTATAATGCTACCATCAAGCCCAATCCTGCCAGCATCAATGCACCTTATTTCAATGCCGACATGGCTATTGCAAAAGCTTATCAAAATGATTATGCAGAAGCAGCTAAGTATCTTAATGAAAGCCGCAGGCAGTTTAATATTCATGAAGACAATATTCCTTATATCAGTTACTTTATCGCATCTGGTATGATAGCTGAACATGCCGGTGAAAATGAAAAAGCACTGCGCTATTATTCCCAGGCATTGCAACGTGGCGAAACAAAATCGCAGCATCTTGTACCGCCGGAAATGTATTATGCCAATGCACTGATTGCAACCGGCAAACTGAAAGAAGCAGAACAGGAGCTTGGAAAGCTGCAACAATTTTTGCAAACCCGAAAGTATTCAGCCATTGGTTTAAATTATTACAAAAGCTATTCATCGCTTTTAAAAGCTAAGGGAGACTATGCAAATTATGGCCGTGCATTGGACACCTACACTTCAATAAAAGATTCTCTCACCAATCTGAATCATTACCGTGTCATCAAGGAAGTAGAAACAAGAATGCGGATACACGACAAGGAGCAGCAGATAATCCGTCTCAATTATGAAAATGAGATGAAGCAAAAAGAAATAAAAAAAGAAAGAACGAATCAAATCATCTTTACCAGCCTTGCTGCCATCATCATTGTATTGCTGCTGGCCTATAGCCGCAATCTCCGGCAACGAAGGCTGCAATCAGAAAAAATAGCAAAGCAAAATGAAATATTGCAGCAAAATAAAATAGCGGAAATGGAAAAGCAGCATCGTATCGAAGTAATGCAGGGCGCCATAGATGCCGAAGAAAATGAGCGGTATAAAATCGCCGATCAGTTGCATGATGAAACAGGAGGTATGCTATCGCTGGCTTCTCTTAATATTTCTTCTGCTTTAGAGAAAGGCGATGCGGATAACTTATCGAATGAAAAACTAAAAAAGGCTCATGAAATATTAACTACTGTTTCCACTTCTATCAGGGATATCAGCCACCGGTTGACGCCATTGGTGATTGAAAAATATGGTTTTCGAAAAGCAATAGAAGATATGGATCACACAATCAATTTATCGGGCAAAATAAAATTTCAAACCGTTATAATCGGTTTTGATGATGCAGCTAAATATCCGGTAAGCCTGCTTAATAATATTTACCGCATCATCCAGGAACTGGTGCATAACATACTTAAACATGCACAGGCTACCAAAGCTATGCTGGAAGTAGTAGAGCATGAAGATAGCATTTCAGTAATAGCAGAAGATAACGGAATTGGAATAAGCGACTATACTGCCGCAAAAGGTAAAGGACTGGAAGCAATACAATCTAAAATTGCGTATCTTAAAGGAAGGATGGAAATTAATCGAAAAAATGACAGAGGCACATTGATCGTAATTGAAATTCCGGTTTGAAAAAAAAAGAAAACTGAACCGTATGCCATTAAAACTGGTAATTGCAGATGATCATCCCTTATTGATTGACGGATTGAAGAGAGTATTGGAAGAAATAGACAACGTAGAAGTGGCAGATATCGCAAGTAATGGCTTGCAACTGATCAGTGTTTTACGTAAGACCGCCGCAGATATCGTATTGCTCGATCTTCAAATGCCAAAATTAGATGGCATAGAAACGATGAAAATATTGAAAAAAGATTTTCCAAAACTAAAGATCATTGTGTTCACTAATTATGGTCAGCCCCGTTTGATCAAAGAAATAAAGGCAGCCGGCGCCGATGGATTTCTTATCAAGAGCAGCAGCTCTGTGGAATTGAAAGAAGCGGTTTCTTCTGTTGCTGCAGGCAACACCTGGTTTAGTGATGCAGAACAGGAACTACCCGAAACATCTCCGTTTGTAAATGATTTCATGAAAAAATATCAGTTGACAGAACGGGAAACAGAGATCATCAGCAAAATATCAAAAGGACTTACTACAAAAGAAATAGCAGTACAACTGTACCTCAGCGAATTTACCATTAACACCCATCGCAGAAACATCTGCCGCAAGCTCAACATCTATACTCCCGTTGGGCTTGTCAATTTTGCCAAAGAGCATGGACTTGCTTAGGCCATTCAACTTTTCATCAAAAATAGTTAAGACTAAGTATTTTTTTCATTTAAGTGCTGCTGGAAATTTGGTTAGTAATGAGACAATTTTCCGGCAAGCAATATTCCAGGTATTGTCCTTACTTACCTGGATAAGAGAGCCGCTTTACTCATTAATCAAAGTTTTTCGAAACATCTTTAATTAACCTGCAATTGAATTTTATGAGAACAAGAAATACTTTTTATATCCTGATGCTTTGTGGCGCCATCACTATGTTTTCACATTTAGGCATGGCTCAAAAAGACAAAAATAAAACCGATAAAAACAAAACTGACAAAACCGATCAGACCAATAAAACGGACAATACCAATAAAGCGGACAAAAAAGATAAGAAGGATAAACCAAATAAGGATAATGACTACAGCTCCAAAAAGGTGAAGCTGGCTTTTTCAGTAAGTGCTGATGCTTCCAAAACAAAAGACAAGAGTGCAAAACTAAGTGGCTACACTGTAAAATCACTGCTTGCATTGAATGCCAAGCTGCATGCACAGATGGAAGGTGTAATAAAGTTTTTAGATAAGGGTACTTTGAATAATCCCATTTTTGAACCGGGTGGCTGGGCTGCTGAAAAGGCGCAAAATTATTTACAGCTCAGGGGAGACTTAGGAGTACAGGGCAGAGGTAATGTTGAGAAACTGGATAACGATTCTTATAAGCTTTATATCTATTACCTGACCATACAGCCATATCTTTTATACAACCACCGGACAGAAAGCGGGGGCAATGTTTTTGCAGGCCTCGGGCCATACTTTGGATACGGTCTTTTTGGAAAATTTGTTGAAAAAGTAAACGGCCAAACCACCAAAGAGAAAATAAAATTCGGCGAAGATCAAAGTGGATTAAAGCGTGGCGATTTTGGGTTAGGGCTTGTTGCGGGTTATATTATTAATAATATATTTCTGCAGCTTTCTTACGACTTTGGTCTCAGCAATATTGGATTTGATAAGGACAATAAATTAATGAACAGGACTTTGGGTATTTCAGTAGGCTATATGTTGAAATAAAAACTCTCCACATTAACGGAAAAACCAGAACCATGTTTTTTCTTTCTTAACCTTAAAAATAGTAACATGACACTCCGCACTTTAACGCATTATTCTCATAAGCTGATGAAGAAACAGTTTGAATTATTTGAATAAAATTGATTATAGCACAAAACAGATCCCATGAAAACGGAACGATGAAGAGTGTGACACAACAGACGATGCCATGAAAATATGTCGCTGGTACAAAAAAGATAAATAACTCAAGCAATTTCTAATTGAATATTCTTATACAAAACTTACTGCAATGAAAAAAAGATCAATATTTTTTGTGGCTTTTGCATGCATGTTTGTAATGATGGCGAATGCAAAAAACATTCACTCTGGTAAAAAAACTAATGCTTTTCCTGTACATCCCGACATTTTCATTGACAGCTTTTGGATCAACAATGACCATTTGCAGGATGGAAAAAAAGGAATGCTTATTCACATGAAATTGACTGTATATGGTCTGAAAGATGTTGATTGCGCCGTTGCTATCTACTTTCTGCACGGATTTGACAATCCGGTTAAAGATAAAAACAAGAGTTTTTACACCACTGCCGGCAATGTTGCTGTGTTTAAAGATATCAAACCTATATATGCCGATGCAGTATTCAACGACCTGCAGGTATTTATGCCTTATGATGAACTGGATCTTGATCCCGGCAATCATAAATTGAAAATGGATATAGACTTTACCTACTCGGACGGAACAAGGATACAGCATTTAAAATACTATGATTTCAGTTATACACAACCGGCATCAGGCGGTGCAAGTGTATCCAAAAACACTGCTCCGGTTATTGCAAAATCAGGCTTGACCAAAAAAGAAGTGTTGTCCCAGGTAATAAGCATCGTTTCAGAAGTATTGAATGTAAAATCTGAAACCGTAAAATTGCAAAGCAGTTTTATGAAAGATTTGGATGCAGACCATTTAGAAGTAGGAATGATCTTCATGGATATTGATGAAAAGTTTGCTGTCAAAACTTCAAATAAAGAGAAGGCAGATATTACCACTGTGCAACAGTTGTATGACTATCTTGTCAAAAAATTAAAAATAACAAAGTAAAAGTAGAAGTAAGACATTAAGATCATCAGCGCATATTGATAAATCAGCAATTCGATCTCCGGCCTTAAATTTGCAGAGTGATAATGAATCAATCCTCTGTTATGAAAAAAATACATCTCGTTTTGTTCTTTGTTTTTATAAGCCAGTTAGTTTTTGCACAACGATTTCATATTGGAGTTTACGGCGGTCTTGCAGCTTACAACGGTGATCTGACTGATAAAATTTTCCCAAAAAAAGTAACCAACGGAGCTATCGGCATTACGGCCAATTATGAGCTTACTGATAATATTATGCTTCGCGGCGGATATACTTATGCAGTAGTAGGCGGCGCCGACCGTTTTAGCAGCGATTCAGGCAGAAGGGCCCGTAACCTGGCGTTTGAAACCCAGCTTTCAGAATTTCACCTTGTGGGAGAATATTATTTGCTCAACCTGTATGAGCACCGTTTTACTCCTTACGCTTATGCAGGCCTTGCTGTTTATCACTTCAATCCCTATGCTTTTAATGGCACTACCGATAAAATATATTTGAAGCCATTGAGCACCGAAGGGCAGGGTTTGCCCGGTTATCCCGACAAACAACCGTATAGTTTAACTCAATTTGCCATACCATTTGGTGGCGGAGTAAAATTTGCAGTCACTGACAATCTTCATTTGGGTCTTGAAGTCGGTTTCAGAAAATTGTTTACAGATTATCTCGATGATGTAAGCACCACTTATGCTGATCCAAATGATCTGCTCGCAGCAAGAGGACAATTAGCTGTAGATATGTCTTATCGCGGTGATGATGTAGGCAATCCCACTTATCCTGCAAAAAATACCGGCCGCGGTGGCGCTACCCGTAACGATACTTACTATTTCACCGGTTTGCATTTAACCTATCGCATTGGTGGCGATGGTGGTAGTCGCAGCAGTTTCTTTGGCGGTGGCGGAAGAGTGAAGAAAAACAGTACGGGATGCCCTGTAAATGTTTATTAAATAATTTTTGAGTTATTATTTTTTTGAACCCAGCGATATCTTTTCATGGCATCGCCGGTTGCGTCGCACTCTTGTGCGTTCCGTTTTCATGGCATCAGTTGAACGTTGTAATCAATTAAAACAATTTCTAAAAAGAATATTTTTAAAAGAGCCTGCCTTCCGTCAGGAAGGTTGCAAATTAATTGCAGCTCTTTTTGCTTTATAGAGCCATCAATGTTGTTAGTAAGCATCATTACTGCCACGTAGTGGCAACCTGTTTATAAAAAAATCATTGTTTCATTTATGACAGACTCCATAGGAGTCGCCCACATAAAACAGGCGGCTCCTATGGAGCCGGCATGTACTAGCTAATTTTTTTTCTAAAAACAGGAAGCCCCGGACGGAGTTTAACCAAACGACATTGATTAAGCAATGAACCTTTTCTTTTATACTTTAATCAACGGCTAATTAATACTTTGAGGTGCTATGAGTAGTAATGAGCTAGCCTGTAAAGAAAGAAATCTTTATCTCTTACGCCATAATTAGCTGTGATGAAGCGTTGTATTTTACTGTTCATAGCTT
>Ga0187893_10015803_pt1 | contig 10059 bp, 2 predicted proteins | sample MA1701074metaG_FD_139574 | JGI IMG/M metagenome (GOLD analysis project Ga0187893, IMG submission 139574) | White microbial mat communities from a basaltic lava cave in the Kipuka Kanohina Cave System on the Island of Hawaii, USA - MA170107-4 metaG ... | reverse complement strand
ATGCTTCATTCGATCTGGCTTTCTCGTTCGGTGTCAATCTGAGTCCTGGCCTGTCGGCCAATGAGGCATTTTTTGTTCAAATCAATGAGATGCTTTTCAGCGCGTCCATCGACAGCGACAATCTGGACCTGGAGCTTGAGCTTGGTTTTCTTGGCGTCCAAGTGGACAACGGTTCGCTTCGGCTCGGCGGTGCCATCGAGCTTCAAGTGATGGATCCGAGCAACGACGGCCACCTCACGTTGGCGGAGATGCAACGACTCTCTGTGCTGCAATTGCTTCGTGTGCGTGCGAGCGGTGCGCTGGAGGCGGACCTGCCCATTCAGGGCGGGGGACTTGTGTTCGAGTGTGCGATCGAATCGGAGCCGCGAATTGCCATCCAGGACGACAACATATTTGATCAGACTCTTCCCACGGTAGAGGCTGAAAACCTGGCCGAGTTGCTCGGCTTCGGCGTGGTCACACCGCAAGGCGTAATCGCCGCCCTGGAAGAATTGACCGATTGGGCGGACCAACTCCGCACCGCGCCAGTATTTGCGACGAAGATTCCGTTGACTCAGAAGACGCTCGGAGACGCGTTCGATCTGGCCAGCGCGTTCGTCGAGCGGCTCACAGACCCGCTCCGCGCGATTGACGGCGATACCAACTTCACGACCGTTCAAGGACTGACAGAGCTCCTGTCTGAAGGCTTGGGTCTCGAACCGGGAATGCTCAATGGCCGGTACGATTGCATTTCCCAGGAGTTGCTGTTCGACGTTGCGCTGCGGCATACCTTCGAACCTGTCGAGATACCAGTCGATTTCGCCGTGCATGCTGGAAGTTTGGCCGAGTTCAAAACCACGAGCACGATCACAGCCAGTGCCGCCCTCGAGATGACGTTCACGCTCGGCGTCGATCTGCATGCCTTGGCTGCCGGTCAGGTCAGCGCGACGAGTTTCTTCGTTGAGGATATGTCACTCCGTGGAACGGTCGCGCTGAGTTCGAAAGATATTAATGCCACGGCACGCCTGGCCTCGCTCGAAGTTTCTGTGGCCAACGGCGCTGTCGCGGTGGACGGCACAGTCGCATTTAAGTTGCAGGACCCGGACACACAAGCCCCGGATGGCCGGTTGACCCTTGCAGAACTGTCCACCGGGTTGGCCACTCCAGCCGCGTTGATCCCTGCGCCCGAGGTTCAAGCCCGTGCGAGCTTCTCCCTGCCCGCGCAAACAAGGCCATTCAGCATTGGAGGGCTGACTCTCCTAATGAACGGGGCCGTAACAGGCACGGCCAGTTCAGTCGATTACACGCTTAATGCCGCCGTGACCGGCACTCTCCTAAACGTCCTCACCATTCGGCCACTCGCTTCCGGTGGACCTTCAACCGTGACGCTCACGAAGGCAAAGGGCCTCGAATTGCAGGCGCGAGCGCGCGCCTTTGGTGTGACGGTAAATCTTGAGGGCGCACTTCAAACGCCCGACCGGTATTCGATTTCCGCGGCCGCCGAGCCCTTCCAGATCGCGGGGACAACGGTAACACTCACTGGCAAGGCTTTCTCAGACGCGAACAGCACCGGCTTCACCCTTACCGGCAAGGTGACCAACTGGAAGCCCGTGTCATTCCTCACGGTGAATGATCTCACTGTGACGCTCGATTCCGCAGGTCTCGGACTGGACACGATCACGACCATCGCGGGCGTTGAGGGCGTCCGCTTAAAGGGCAAGTACCGATTCGAGGATGGCGCCTACACAATTACGGCGATCGCGCCTGTGGACTGGACCCTGATCAGCGGTGTCAATCTCAGCAATGTCCTCTTCGCTATCTCGAATCAAAATGCCGACGGAACGAAAGGAGATACGCGCGTCAATGCGAGCGCGGATCTGCGCCTCTTCGGAATCAATTTCAACGTTACTGGCCACATCACGGGAAATGGCTCGTGGATTGCCGCGCGCCCGACGGAAGGCTGGTCGCCGATTCCCGGTCTAGCCCTCAACGATACTTACGTGGTCGCGACTACCTACGATTTCGTCTTCGAAGCAGCCAACGCCCGCGAGGTGACGCCGCCGCCCGCGCAGCTCGCGCCGACCCAGCGTGCCCTCAAGACGGGTGTGAATCTCGTCGCCACGAGTCGTCTGCCCGACAACGTGCCCGGCGTCGGAGGAAGCGATTTGCAAATCGCCGGCATTATCGGCACCGATCTTTCGCAAATGGCGATTGAGGCGAAGCTGGTTTTGGCGCGTCCGCCCAAGATCGCCGATCTCTTGGCCTTCGACAGCGTGGGTTTGCGCATTACGGGCGAGCCTGCCATCACCGTGTTCGGTGAAGGCCGCGTTTTGCACGATCGCATTCCGGGATTGGGCGAGGACATCGCAGTGCGCGCGGGGCTAACGCTCGATATCGTCCACACTACGTTGAGTGGTTCGCTTTCGTTGCTGCGTCCCGTGAATAATTTCTTTGGCGTGCAAGGGTTGAACATTCTCGAAGGTGACGGCGAGTTCGGCATCAACTTCGCCACGACACCGTTGCCGCTGCCGACCATGGGATTCAATCTCGTCGCTGAACTGCCGCGGTTCGCTCAGGACATTCTCGCGTTGCCCCCGAGACTTGGCGCCGCCCTGAACGTGAGCACGACGGAACCGATCATGGCCATGTCCGTTGCCGACTGGCAGCCTTTCGCGAAAGTTGGTCTGACCAACCTGAAGATTCAGGAAGGGACGGTAATTTACGCGCCCAACGGCGGGAGCATCGGACTCAAAACGTTTCCGCGCGGACTGAGCGCCAGTTTCATCGCGAATCTTTTCGGAACGGATGTGAATTTCCAGGGCCGCTTCGACGAACAGACCAAAGGCGCAGACCTTGAGGCATACGTCTCCGCGCTGGAAATTGCGGGGATCGATATTACGGGCGCTGGTCCGGACAACATTTATCAGGATGGCGCACTCTACGGCGGGGTGAACGATCCCGACCATGATAATGGCGCGTACTTCAGAGCGCAGCTTACGCCCGAAAAACAAGGACTCATGGTCTCAGGCCGAATCAACCTTCCGGGCCAGGACACTTCCGGGAACGATGCGTTCGTGCAACTCATGGGCAATCTCAGCGCCGATAACGCGATGCTCGAAGGCCAAGTCCAGAATTGGAATGTTGTCCCTGGTGTGCTGCAAGTGGACAGCGCCCAGTTCACCTTGAACATTTTATTCGCGAACCCGCAGAACAGCTCTGTGGCATTCAAGGGCGGCCTCGAACTGCTCCGTACCCCAGTCGAGATCGAAGGCAAAATCAGCGGTGACGGCGTTGCCTTTGCCGGGACATTGAAGAATCCAGGTTCGTTCGCCGGCCTCAGCGTGGGTCAATTCACCCTTTCCTTCAGCACTCTGCCGGAGAACCGACATGTGTTTATCGAATTCGCGATTGATCTGCCGGGCGCGGGAGGCGAGACAAGGGTCCGCGGCACGTTCGAGAATCAAACCGTTGTGCTCGACGCCGCCATCACCGATTGGCGACCGCTCACAGGTTTGGACTTCGACGGGACTCTGAGCGCGAGGTTGCCGCTTTCGGGCGAGGCTGTCGAACTTGACTTCGATATTACAGGGGTGGTCCTTGGAGTTTCTTCGCGATTTGTCGGATCCGTCTCGGCCTCTCCGCGTGGTTTCGATCTGTATGCGACCGGGCTGGTCGCGCTCAAGTTGCCCACCGGCCAGAAGCTGGTTGACCTGACAGGCACAATTGACCTCGGCAAGGACTGGGCATTTTACATCGCCTTGGGTGGTGACTTCACGTTGCCAGGAACTGAACCGGCTGATGTCCGCATCGAAGGCGGTATTGGAACGAATGGCGTCTCGCTCTATGGGCGTGTCGATAACTGGCAGCTCGTGCCGGGTCTGCTTTTCGACGGGCTCATCGCTTTCAAGTTTGGGAACATTTCGACGCTTTCAGCGCGCGGGCTTGCGAAGGCGCCGCCGGGGGACTCAAGGCCGGACCCGATTGATCCCAGCCCGATTGATCCTATTCCGGTGGATCCAAACAAACCTGGGCCGGGGCCAATTGATCCCGGTCCGATCGACCCGGGGCCAATCAAACCGCCACCGACTGATCCCGGGCCAGTCAAACCACCTATCGACCTGGGCCCGTTCGATCCCACACCGATTCTGCCCGACTTAACTATTCCGATTGGCCGATTCCCAAACCAAGGCGAGTCCGGAGCCGTTGAAATTGATGTCAGCACGGTCTTAGCCGGAACAAGATTCCGCTTGAAAGGCAAGCTTGTGGATGACGGCCGCGGCGGCTTCGACTTGGATTTGAAAGGCAGCATCCATTTCGGTGGTCCGTTGGTTGGAATGGTCAGTCTGGACCTCAATGGTCAGTTGGTAACAGCGACCTCGCGCACCGGCGAAAAAACTTACCGTCTGGAATTCGATGGCGATCTTCAGTTGTTCGCCGGGGCGCAGAAAGTGCGCGTGTCCGCGACGCTGCAAGGGGATTCGAGCGGCAATTGGTCCGTGACCGTGCGCGGCGGCGTGGACTTTCGATTCGAAGCCACCCTGGAGGACGTCATCAGATTCACCCTGACCATATCCATCGACGGGGAACTAACGTTCGGCAGTGATCCGAATGCCTTGTCGTTCGGGTTGAGAGCTTCCGGCCGAGCCAGTGCCTCGGTCCCGAAGTGGAACTTGAGCGGCAGCGTTAGCGTAAGTGTGGGCATCCGCATCGACCTCAACGAAGGCAAACTGACGATCCCCGATGCACGGCCCTCCTTGCATCATCCGTGTAATGGGTGCGCTCCCACTGGCATTGACTGGAAGAACTTTACCCGCGACTCCGCTGAGAAATCGCCGCCGCCTCCGAGCGTCACGGCCAGACTGACACGACGAGTCTTGCCTGTTCCTGATGCCAAGGCGCAGCCGAAAACCTTGCAAATCCGCGGCAGCGAACTTTCGGAGCGGGTTCAAGTGGCCCGCTTGGTGAGGCTTTTCGATCCGATCAGTGGTCCAAGCGATGAGCTGCGGGTCTTGCTGAACACTGCGGGGAACACATGGACGGAGATTTATTCCATAGCCACATCGGAGGTCGAACTGATCGACGTGGACATGGGCGGGGGCAACGACGTCTTTGAGATCGCTTCGAATCGTGCAAATCCATTTTCCACTATCACGGTGCCGACCGTGATCCGCGGTGGGGCCGGGAGCGACACGCTTGCCGGCGGGTCGGGCCCGAACACGATTTACGGCAATCGCGACGGTGACAGCGCCAGCGGGCTGGATGGCGATGACGTCCTGACAGGTGGCGCTGGAAACGACATGCTCGAGGGTCAAAGTGGCAACGACATCCTGCGCGGCAATGGCGGCGCGGACACGCTAGTTGGCGGCGCCGGTGTCAATATCGTCAATGGTTCGCTCCAGGTGACGGGCAGCTCCGGCAGTGATCATATCGTGGTGGACAGTGTTACTTCGAAGTTCTTTGATGGTCGCCGCGCCATCACGACTCGTTCCGGCATCACCGTTCGGTTCGTTGCGCCAAACAGCCCGCCGGTAACCGTGAGCCGGTTGCCTCTGGATGAGATTCAGCGCATCGAAGTCGATGGGGGCGGTGGCAACGATGAAATCACTATCTCTCGGACGTCACTGCCCACGGTTCTCAAAGGCAGTCACGGAGCCGATAAAATTCTGGCCGGAGGCGGGCCGAGCACGATCTACGGTGGCGCGGGCAGCGACGAATTGCATGGCGGAGCAGCCAATGATGTCATTTTCGGCGAAGGCGGCAATGACCTGCTCGTGGGTGGCGGGGGTGACGATACTTTGGATGGTGGGGAAGGGGAGAACACGGTTAAGCCCGGCACCGGGACGAACGTCGTCCAGGCGACCACGCTGGACTCGGTCTTGAAGGAAGGTGGGAGCGACTCCATTACAGGCGGAGGTCCGTTCGTGCGTCACGTCGCGTTTGGGGAAGACTTGGTACAACGGTCCAATATTTCTTCAATCACGCTCCAGTTCAATCGCGACGTCTCGGCCACTTTGGACGCGACCAAAGTTACACTGCGATCGTCGGCTGGCGCCGTCATCGACCCCAATTCGATAGCTCTCACTTGGGATGCCAGTTCGAACACTGCAAGACTCACGTTTCCCGGTCTCACTGAAAAAAGGCTACCAGAAGGTCAATACACACTGACATTGGGCGCCGGCGTGAAGGACGTGAGTGGAACGCCGCTGGGCGATTACTCGCACGAATTCTCCGTGGTCTTTGGCGATGCCACCGGGGATGGGCGCGCCAACGATCTCGATCTTTATCACGTTTGGCAAAATCAGCAGAAGGCGCCCAAGGCCCAGGACAAAAACGCGGACGTCGATGGCGATGGCTTGATCAACGCGGAGGACCTCGCACTGGTCCAAGCTCGGTATCTCCGTTCTGCTTCGGGCACACTCAACGGGCAGGCGCAAATACTAACGACACCCACGAGGGTACAGGCACGTCCCATCGCGGCTGGTCTCAAGGTTCCTGCAGTTCCGTGATGTACGCTTCACGCGAGCGCCGGATGTTTTGTACGAAACTTCTGACCTCACTGAAACCAGCCTATCTCTGCTGGCGAACGCATCCAGGGTCCGTCACGGTAGCCGATAACTCGCCCAACGACGTGAGCTGTCCTGCACGAGAGCGCCGCTGCGTTGAAGCTTCTGCAGGAGGTACCAGGCGCGGTGAATCCCGACTCCGAGCAAATCACGGCATTGCGTGTTGTTGATGCTGCCGTGCTCGCGAGCGTACTCGAGGATGCGGAGCTCGTCAGCTTTCAGAGCTTGCGAGGAAGCGGCCATTGGCTTCAGACCGTCAGTGGGTCCGGGGCGAGTGGTTTGCCCACACACGAAGTGCAGGTGTTCTGGCCCGATGTCATCACCACCGCTCTCGATTAACGCCCGCTCCAGCACATTCTTCAGCTCGCGGATGTTGCCGGGATAATCGTAGCATGCGAGAGCGGCCACAGCTTTTTCGCTCACGCTTGGTTTGGGTAAGGCCATCTCTCCTGAGAGTTGTTCCATGAAATGCTCTGCCAATAACCGAATGTCTTCGCGGCGTTCGCGCAGCGGAGGCAGCTCGGCGACAAACCGGGCTAGACGGAAATATAGATCCTGCCGAAACTTGCCGGCGGCGATCTCCTCTTGAAGGTCGGCGTTAGTCGCCGCCACCACTCGCACATCGACGGCCACTTCCTTCTCTGCTCCGAGCGGCAGGATGCGGCCTGTCTCCAAGACGCGCAGCAACTTCGTCTGCAAGTTCAGAGGCATCTCCCCGATCTCATCCAAGAAAAGCGTGCCGCCGTGAGCATTTTGGAAATAACCCTTGCGATCGGATGCCGCACCAGAAAAGGCGCCTTTGACGTGACCGAAGAACAGTGACTCGGAAAGCTCGGACGGAACAGCGCAACAGTTGACCGGAAGGAACGGACCTTTGGCACGGGCACTTCCAAAATGGAGCGCACGCGCGATCAATTCTTTGCCCGTGCCGCTCTCACCAACGACCAAAACACTGGTCGAGGAATGCGCCTGCAACTTGCGAATGTCCTCGATAATTTTCCCCAGTGTCCTGCTTCTGCCGATCAAGGCAGTGAGGCCCCAGCGCTCTGTTTCCAATTGGGAGATCAACGAGAGTTGCTGGTCCGCGGTTTCGAAAGAAGCTTCCGCTTTTTTTCGTCGCGCGATTTCCTGGCGCAATTCCTCGTTGGCAGCATGCAGTTGCTGGTTTTGCTCAACGACCGTTTTTGTTAGGCGGGCATTTTCGAGGTGAGTCTTCACTCGGATGAGCACTTCCTCAGCTTGGAACGGTTTGGTGATGTAATCCACTCCGCCGGCTTGAAACCCTTCTATCATCGACTTCGTCTCTCCAAGCGCGGTGATGAAAATCACGGGGATGGAACGTGTGGACTCGCTCGTTTTCAAACGGCGGCAAGTCTCGAAACCGTCGAGGCCTGGCATCATCACATCGAGCAGGATTACGTCTGGCAGAGCCCGGGGCGCGATCTTCAATGCGGTCTCACCATCGGGCGCAAGCAGGATTTCGTAGCCTTGCGGTTCGAGGGTCTCGCGGAGAAGATTGCGGTTGGCGGCAATGTCGTCCACGACGAGGACAATCGCATCTGCGCCCTGCCCTTTCGCGGGAGGATCGACTAAGGCCATGCGTCACCTTCTTCGACGAACTGCGCGCCGGCCTCGCTCGGCGTGCGCCTCATCCGCCGGGCCAGTCTCGTCAGCTCCCGCTTACTGCGCTCGCTCAGTCGAAGGGAAATGACTGAGGTGCTCATGACGCTTTGAACTCTAACGGAGAAGGTGCGGTGAGCAAGGCTGCATTGGCTTAGTATTCCCGTCGATGTGACAGACGCACAGGAGCGTGGAATTTATTCCGCTTCATTTTCGTTCATCAAAACAATGTCCGCCCGAACCTCGAGCTGATTCGCTCGGAGCGGAATAAATTCCGCGCTCCTGTGCGGTCTTATGCCCTGCTCAACTGCATGCTCACTGCTGAACGTCCGTCGGCAGCGTCACCGTGAACGTCGAGCCCTTTCCCAGTTCACTGGAAACCGTGATGTCGCCGCCCATCATCTGGCAAAAGCGTTTGCTGATGGCGAGGCCCAGCCCAGTGCCGCCGAATTTCTTGTACGTCCAAGCGTCGGCTTGAGTGAAGGCCTGAAAGAGCTTCGACAATTGTTCCGGGGTCATGCCGATGCCCGTGTCACTCACTTGAAAGAGAAGATAGCAGATGGAAGATGGAAGATGGGAATCTGGGGCTGGCAGTGAAGCATGGGGAGTCGGAACGGCGTCTGTGCCCTCTCTCCCATCTCCCATCTCCCATCTGCTAACTTCCAGTCGGATCGTTCCCTTCTCCGTAAACTTGCACGCGTTGCTCAACAAATTGAACAGCACCTGTCGCAGACGGGTCGGGTCGGTCCTCATGGACCCGACGTCCGCAGCGCAAAGGACTTCCAGGCGGTTTGCGTTTTTGTCCAGCAACGGCTGGACGGTGGCGGCGACCTCCTGGACCAGAGTGGAGACCACGAACGTCTCCCGGCAAAGAGTCACCTTGCCCGCTTCAATCTTCGAGAGATCCAGGACGTCATTGATCAGCGCGAGTTGGTGGCGCGCGGCCGCGCGAACTTTCTGTGTGTCGGCGACTAAGTCCGCCTGGCCGCGTTCCTGCAGTTCTTCTTCGAGCATTTCGCTGTAGCCAATGATGGCGTTGAGTGGCGTCCGGAGTTCGTGGCTGACGTTGGCGATGAACTGGCTTTTGGCCTGACTCGCGGACGTGGCGGCCTCCTCAGCCGCCCTGCGACGCGCCACCTCCTGCTCGAGTTCTTCGTTCTTGCGCGACAGCGCACGCGTGAGCCGGCTCACTTTCAAGTGCGTTTCCAGCCGCGTCAGCACCTCCTCCGCTTTGAAGGGCTTGCTCACGTAATCGACGCCGCCCGCGCGAAAGCCTTCCACGAGGCTCTGCGTGCCTTCATTCGCCGAGATGAAAATAATTGGAATGTACCGTGTCGCTTCCATCTCCTTCAACTGCCGACAAGCAGTGAACCCGTCCATGCCAGGCATGTTCACATCGAGGAGGATCACGTCTGGAACGGCGCGTTGGGCGACTTTGAGCGCCTGCTCGCCGTTGGCGGCCAGCAGGACTTCGTAGCCCTGCGGTTCGAGTGTGGCGCGCAGCAGGTCGCGGTTGGCGGCGATATCATCCACCACGAGCACGGTGAGGGTGCTTATCGTCTCTCCGGACACTGGTTCTTTATTCGTCATGGCTTCAAGTCGGTTTGCTTGAGGAACCGAGCGCCAGGGTTGACCCTTGGAGTGCAAATTTGTAGTTTGCCATAGTGTTAGTTCCAGCAAGCCAGATACAATTGCGACAAGATGAGGACGGAGTCTGGATCGCCAAATCCAAGTTGTTGCCCGGTTGCCATGCCCATGGCTCCGACCGAGGCGAGGCGAAGCGGCGGTTCCAAGCCGCGGCCAAAGCCCACCTGGAAGCCTTGCTTGAAACCGGACGACCGATTCCCCGCGCGTTTCGGGATAAATTCGTCCTCGCGGCCTGACTGTGGGCAAGTAT
>Ga0187893_10015802_pt1 | contig 10059 bp, 13 predicted proteins | sample MA1701074metaG_FD_139574 | JGI IMG/M metagenome (GOLD analysis project Ga0187893, IMG submission 139574) | White microbial mat communities from a basaltic lava cave in the Kipuka Kanohina Cave System on the Island of Hawaii, USA - MA170107-4 metaG ... | reverse complement strand
AGGGCGACCTGGGAAGACGAGAAGATAATCAAGGGAACGCTGGGTGACATTGCAGCAAAAACCAGGGAGGCAAGGATAGTCAAGACAGCGCTTATCATTGTCGGCGACGTGATTTCGCCGGCAAAGTACGAATATTCAAAGGTGTATGATTCTGGTTTTACTCATGGATACAGAAAGGCTGCAAAAGGAAAAAAAGAAGAAGGTTAGGGTTTACGGTCTTCTCGCCCACACGCTGACTAGCGTTGTGCTGATGCCGGCGCCTGCTGCCCCGCTGATCGTGGCAAAGACTACGGCCTGATCCACCACAATCGTTGGCAGCCACGCTGCTATCGAGGGCGATGCTAGGAACGTTAGGAACCCTATTGCGAATCCTACCGCCCCAAATATTGCGAGTATGGTTGTTCTTGATGCCATTTTCTATCACTACTGCTGGTTGCTCTCCGAGTCCGAAATCCTTATCCCGGAACTAGGGATTGACGGGAACTTGTCTGTTACTTTTTGCTCTGCCACTGCCGAAGCCTCCATCATTATCTGGTCAATGTCGCCGCTGCTGCCGGTGTTGACTTCGATCCCAAGACCGCTGCTCTGGAGCGATTCTGTCATGATTCCGCTCAACAGGTTCTGCATGCCGTTGATCTCGCTGTCGGCACCAGGTACGAACCTTTGCAGGCCCGGCTTGAGGCTCTTTATCGACGAGATCGCCGGGCCGAGGGCGACCATGGCGTCTCCAAGTTCGTGCACCGTTGAAAGCCTCATCGAAACCTGCTCAAGGGCCAGCCTTGCCTGGCCCAGCGTGCGAGATATCTTGCGCATCTCGGCAAGCTCGTTAGAGAGCACCTTGGCGCTGTCAGAGTCGTGTCGCTGCATCGCGTCGACTACCTTGCGGAAGAGAGATGCGTCCCTCTCGTTCAGCTTGGTAATCATGGTGTCTAGCTTTGACGTTTGCAGTTGAAGCTTGTTGACGGCAGTCTCGATCCGCGGCTTCAGCGGACCCTGGGGTGTCAGCGACTCTTTGAGTTTGTCGCTGGCCGTAACCCTGCTCTGGCTGCTCCAGTTCTTGTCAAAACCGGTCATGCCCATCCCTGAGCAGGTTTGCTATTAATTGCGGGTGTGCAAACCAGTATACCATGGTGTTAAACAAATCAGCTGTTGGGGCTGCCTCACTTTAGCGGAACTCGAAAGAGCTCTTTTTGGCCCACAGACGCCCACGCGCCCATTCCCCTTGACGCCCCTGCCCCGGCTTCTGATGTAATCTCGCTGACCACTATCTCGACTGGAGCCATCGGGGGCCAGATCATGGCGACGTACTCGCCGGCATCGCCGGCCTTCTCAAGCGAAGCAGGAAGCATGTTCTCCTTCTTGAATTTCAAAGCAAGCTTGTCCTTGATGGCTTCGACGAGCTGCCTCTGGCCGTGCACGATGAGGTACACCTTTTTGGTGTCGTCTATTTGAGACATGGACGCATAGAACTATTAGGCTCGATAAATGTCTTTGTCGTTGCCCCTTGATAGTCGCCGACTCGTATCTTGCCATGATACTGCCTGACGACATTTCAAAGAGGATTTCGGACTTTATCGCCGGCCGGCTGAACTTTCCGTTCGTCGGGCGTGACGAGCTTGTTTGCCTGATGTACCTCTACGGAAAGAATAGCGGGATAAGAAACGAAAGCGAGGTCAAAGAGGCAGGAGCTCTTGCGCAGCAGACTGCTGTTCAGCTCGGGCACGAGATAGACATCTATGCGAACAGCTCTTCTGGCAAGCTTGACTCTGAATACATCAGGAGCAAGTACGTCAACAGGCAGCTGCAGCTTGCAGTTGAAAAAAAGAATACTGGCGACCGGATTTCAAGAGACCCTGCAGTGATTGCGGACTGCTTTGCGCAGCATGCCGCGCATTACCGGCACGGTTACAGCTTTGAGCTTTACGGGCCCCTCAAGGACTCTGAGCTGACATCTGACGTGCGGCCGGCTCTTGCAGGCAGGATGGTGATGGTATGCTACAACAGAAAGAGCGCGCAGGATACCGGCCTTGCGCACCCGCTCATTCCGGTCTATGTCTTTTTCAGGGATCAGGCAGGCGCAAAGCCGTGATAGTATGACACCTGGGTGGTGTCTTCCTGCGGCATCTGCATTATAGATATCAGGTGTCCGTCGGGATCCTGTATGATGGTGTGCTTTCCAAATGGCTCCTCCGTTGGCTTTTTGTAGAATTTTACCTTTTTCTTTTTCAGGCCGGCGCAGATGTCGTCAAAGTCGCTCACGCTAAAGCCTACAAGCATGCTGTTGCTCTTTTTCACCTGTTTTTTTCTTGAAGGGTGGAGGGCAATCACTGTGCCCTTCTCCGAGAACTCGATCCAGTCCTTGGACTTTTCCTTCATTTTCATCCCCAGAACGTCCTCGTAGAACCTGGCGGACTTTTTCATGTCCGATACAAGGAGAATGACGGCTCCAATTCGGCTGAACATTGCCCAGCTATCCACCTTACTGAGATATAATGACTGCTGCCAACAAAGATATATCGTCAATGAAATTGAGATAGCCAGGTTGCAGGCCGGTCCCACAGTCAGGTTCTCCGAATTTCTGGGGATAGGCTACTTTGGCGATGAAAGGCAGCATGTCATAGCCCCCATCTTTGACACCCGGCTAAATGCAGAGCGCGCGTGGACCAAAGTGGCCAAGAGCCAGAACCAAAAGATCCCTGCTTTTCACACGGTATTTGTTGAGCATGGGACAAAGTATGAATTTGTTGCCTATCCGGTAGAGATGAGGGCGGACGAGATCAACTATGCCCTGTACCGCTCCTTTTCAAGCCTTGCCAGCCTGCACAAATTCAGGTCAAGCTACGGGGGAACCACGTACATAAAGTTCGGATGGCACGACCTGACAAAGCCGCAAAAGTTTGACGTGCTTGCGGACTATGCCGTTGTAGACGCTGTAGAGTTCATAGAACCTGACGAGGTCAAGCGGGGCACCCTGGTGGACCAGGTAAGGAAGAACCTGTAGGCTGAGTCAGCCCATCTTTTTCATCAGTTCCTGCTTCATCTGCTGAAACTCTTGCTCGGAAATGGCGCCCTGTTCCTTGAGCTTTACCAGTTTCCCGAGCTCGTCGGCAATCGATGCGGACTTTTCGGTCTGCGCGACAGACTTTTTGGCTTCTGCCATCTTGCTCTTTGCGTACTTCACTATCTGCTCGGCCTTTGTCTTGTCTATCGCGTCAATGTCGCCGTGGTAGCCCGAAGCGAATATCTTGAGCGTTGAGGAAAAGACACCCTTTTCCAGGTCAACGGAAGAGATCTTGTTGTAGTCAATGATCCAGATCTTTTCGCGCATTCCCATCATTGACGGGTTCCTGATGATCAGATGCCTGTCAGTCACAAAGATACTATCAGGAGACATTTTCGAGCCACCGGGCTTTAGCCTGGACTGCTTGGCGGTAAGTATGACCACCTCGCCCTGCTCCAGCCTCGGGGTTATTTTCATTATCTCCTCGATCTCGTCCTTGTCCGTAATGTCGGTGGTGAAATGCGCCTGCGAGCTTTCCTTCTTGCCCATCTCAAAGGTCATGGTCAGTGATACCTTGATCTCACTAAATAGTCTTGCCGCATGGCACTGTGGGGCTAGGCCTTCTGAAAAAGCCTTACCAGCCTTGCCATCAGGTTTATCGACACAAAGAAAACTGCCCACGAAATGACCGAGCTTATCATTGACGCTTCGTAGGGCTCGAGCCCCGCCTGAAGAAAGCCGTACTGCGACAGAACCCTGGCTATAGAAAATACGACCTCCGAAACAGAGAACGCGGCGAGCAGTTTCTTTACATCCTGCCAGATCTGCCAGTGGTTTTTCTTTCCTGTTTGCGGGTCAATGTACCTGTGCCTGTTTTGGAAGTAGAAGAGGAGCGCGAAGAGTGGGAGGTAAACCGCGTATTCAGTGCCAAGTGCGACAGCAGAGTTTGCCAGATCGCTGTCGCTGTAAAGAGAATAGAGGTGCGAGGTATAGGCGCTTGCCAGAAAACCCGCAGCCCCTGATATTATCAGGTTCCTGTTGAACAGTATTGCATCTCTGTATCTGCGGAAAAAACCTGCGTCCGGCGCCGACAATAGTTACGGGTTAGCTTGTCATTTTGTATAAAGCTTGAGTCATCAGAGAAGCTACTGTGGCCTCATTCTGATCGATATTTCAATCCGGGCAAGAGGGCTGAACACCCGTCTGCAGGCGCCGATGCAGTAGCTGCGGACAATGTCGTATGCCTGTGCTAATGGGTTGCGGAACCTGTTGCCAAGGGCGTGGTGTGGTCTTTCGAACCGCTGGTAAAGGTAGTCGTACGTGTGTCCCTTGACAAATTGAGGAGCGGAAGCTATGCTCCTGATGCGACCGACATTGTGGACTAGGTTCATCTGACCGAGTAATGACATGGCAAGAAAAAGCGAGCAGGATTATTCTGGCGGTGAGCTTGAACTTGTGCTCATAATGCTCAACTTTTTTTCGTTCTTGGCTAGGTTGCGCCCTTTACTTTCTTCAGGACGGAGTCAAATGTGTTGAGTGGAACTATCTTTATCTTGCTAAATGACGACAGGCCCACGTCGATGCAGAAAGACTCGATGTCGTGAGCGCTCTCTCCTTCGAGAATGATAACCATTTCATGTTCCAGAGCCGAGAGATAAAATCCCAGCATCTTGGAAATCCGGTGGTTCCAGAGCTTGGACTGGATCGTTTCGCCAATAGAAATGAACTTTTTGCGGCTCTCACTATTGTTCATCGGACATGACTCTGGGCTGTGACTGGCAAACACGCCGAATAGCTGTTGCATGCGACTACAAAGCCGGGCTGAGTATTAAAATTTAGTGAGAATGATCGAGTAGCAAACGGCTGGGCCTCTCGTTCTTGCACTTTTTCATGAAATCCAAGAGCTCTACGTAGGTCTCGAACCTGAAATACCTCATGAGTCCATCTATCTGCCCGTCGCTGTACTCGGGATGGCGGTACCTTGCTCGCTCGGTATTTTCCAAGTCGCGCAACGTTGGCTCGCATCACTAAAAAGACTTGTTGTGTAATCCGCTTGCACTTTACAATCAAACAGTTTTGAAGGTGCCTTCCACTATCGTCGAATGGTTATGCGAGAATGCGGACGACCGCGGCCACAACAGCGATGCCGATAGCCACCACTAGGACTGCCTTTATGCTCAATTCTCAGAGGAGCCGGGAGGACGCCTCCCTTAAACGTTGCACTTCGATTTCTGTTAACTTGTGGGTGGTATTGTTGAACAAAATTCAACAACCTGTACATTTATTTTACTTCATTTCGTCATAACAGCGATTGACAAGCAATCCTGTGGCGATATTTGATTCTGGCATCGGCTCACTCTCGATAATAAGAGAGTTGCGAAAAGAGGTGCCCTACGAGGACCTGCTCTATTTTGCGGACAGGGCGCATTTTCCGTATGGAACGAAATCTCACGGCGAGCTGCGTGAGATAATTTCCAGCACTATCAGCTATTTGAAGCGATACAGGCCAAAGGTGGTGGTCGTGGCCTCGAACACACCCACCGTCCAGGTGCTAGACGAGGTCAGAAAAATAGTAACCGACATCCCGCTGATAGGTGTGAGGCCGCCGCTAAAAGAGGCTGCACGGATGACGAAAAAAAAGCACATCGGAATAATGGCGACTGAAGGCACAATAAGGAGCAGGGAGCTCGAGAACCAGATAAAGCGCGAGGTCCCGCAGCACATACTTGTCACCAAATTCAACGCATCGCCAATAATCGAACTGATAGAGCGAGGAGTCCATCTTGAAAATGAGCGGAGGACTTTTGACGTTATTTCCAGAGTGCTGGGGGACGGGGTGGACGAAAAGATGGACGTGATAACCCTGTCAAGCACGCACCTTCCGTTTGTAAAAAAATACCTGAATGCTCTTTTGCCCACCGTCAGGTTCGTTGATCCCGCGCAGATCGTGGCAAGAGACGTGAAGAAGCTCCTCTCGTTCTACCGGATGAACAAAAAGAGCGGGACTGGCAGGCTGCAGATTCTGGTGTCAGATGGCAAGAGGGAATTTGAAAAATCCGTCAGGGCCATGGGCATCAGGGAGCCAGTGGAGCAGGTTTTCCTGACCTTCTGAATGTATATGGCGCTCACGACATACTGTAAATATATGGAAACTGCGATAGCTCTCGCGTAATATCCAGCTGATAGTTAATGGGGCTCCAGACAAACATCGACAGGGGAGGCAAGGCTCTGATGGAAACCTTCCTCCAGCTGAGCAGAATATATTCGCTTTATGAAAGGCACCTAGAGTCTGAAATAGTAAAGCAGCCTCTCCCCAGCCACGTAGCAATAGTGCTTGACGGAAACAGGAGATGGGCAAAGTTCAACCTCTTTGATGTTGGCGCCGGCCACACCCACGGGGCTGACAAGGCCGAGGAGCTGCTCAACTGGATACATGACATTGGGATCAAGATAACGACTCTTTATGTTCTGTCCACTGAAAACCTGGACAGAAAGGATCAGGAATTGGAAAAAATCTACGACCTGCTAGAGATAAAGCTGGAGAGGCTCCTGAACGATGAAAGGATCCACAAGCGCAAGATGAAGATAAAGGCGATAGGCGACACCAAGCTCCTTCCTACAAAGTTGCAGGAAATCCTGACAAAGCTGGAAGAGTCCACAGCGCAATACGACACCATGTTCCTGAACATTGCAATCGCCTACGGCGGACAGAAGGAGCTCATTGACGCGGTAAGAAAGATAGCCCAGATGGCAAAGCAGGGGCAGATACAGGTCGATGAAATAGACGAAAAGACTATTGAATCCCAGCTCTACACGTCGCACCTCCCGCAGCCGTCGCCTGACCTTATTCTCAGGACGTCGGGAGAGAAGAGGCTCTCAGGGTTTCTTATCTGGCAGAGCGCGTACAGCGAACTGATGTTCATGGATGTCTTTTGGCCCGAGTTCCGCAAGATAGATCTCATGAGGGCGATCAGGACCTACCAGCACAGGGTCAGAAGGTACGGAAAATAAGCTAGCGCCGCATTCGCGCTTTGAGCTTTGTGTTGTGCGGCTTTGTCCTTAGTACTTTGCGGCAGCACGGACACTTTGCCCCGGCCCATTTCAAGAAGAGCTCGCATTCGTTGCATCGCTTGTAGCCGTTGCCGTAATAGCTGCCGTGTTCCTGCCTTGTGGCCTTGTAATCAATGCAGATGTTCCTGCAAGGCACGGCCTAAGTTCAGCGCGGTAGTATTTTCATTTTGCTGCGCAAATAGAACCTGGGTCGGTAGTTATAGAAAAGGAAAAAGGGCTGCTGCCAGAGCAGCAGTCTGCGTCTAGCTGGCCTCTATGGTTCCTTTCAGCATCAGTTCCCAGTCGTGATTCAGGGAATTCCGTCCGGGGCCGCTGTTGCCACCGAACGTCATTTCTATAGACTCGCCTGCGCTGTCCGGGAACTCGGAATCTTCAGCCGCATGACCTCGTAGCTTTAGCTTGTAGATTCCTCCCGAATCATCGCTCACAAAGGCAAACAGCCTCATCACGTTGTGATTCACCGAATACAGCGCATAGCCCAGCTCTACTTCATATTCTTCTCCTCCGACTTCGACGGTTCCATCAAGAACGCTCATCAGGATAAGCGCCCTGTTTGACTTCCACACTCCAAGGTCGATGGTGACGTTTGCTGTCGAGTCCTCGTCTATTGCCCTGTGCTCGGCAGTGCCGTTCGCAACAAGGGTATAGTTCCATCCCGGATCATAGTCTCCTGGGCTTGCTGGATTGGCGTTGATGCGCCTCTTGTGGATCTCTTTTCCGTCGAGACGTGAGATGATGTCCCTTCTCTTCTCCTTGCGCTTGTCGCTCACCTCGTCATCGTCGTTTTCCTCCGAGATCGTGAAGGACCTGAAAGAAGCCAGGACATCGTCGCCAACAGCCAGCTCGCATCCATTGTATGTGCCATCAGCCAGTTCTAATTCAGCCTCGAGCTCGCCTTCGCCATCTTCAACTTCAAAGGCGCCCGGGATGGTCATCTCTGTCGTCGGGTCGTCGCAGGTAAGGACAGCGTCATAGGTGCCATCGCTCATGTTCAGGCCCCGGACCTTGACCTTGAGTTCTACGCCGTCGTCTTCAAGCTCTAGTCCGACTCTCCTGTCATGCTCGCGATACCTGCGGTCGCCGTCATCATCGTCATCATCGTCCTTCTCTTCCTCCTCATCGTCGTCACCGCGGTTGTTCTCGCGATCCCTTTCATTTTCATCATCGTCTTTGGCTTCGTCATCACTTCCTACATTGACCATGAAGGCCGGCAGAGGAACTGTCAGGTCGTCGCCGATGCCCACTTCGCACCCTTCGTAGGTAGTGCCGTTAACGAGCAAGAGCTCTCCCTCGAAATCTCCGTTCCCGTCCTCGACCGCCAATTTGCCGTCAAACAGCTTTTCCACATCAGGAGTTGTGCAGTTGAACATGACTGCATATTCGGCGTCGTCAAGGTCGCCATCCTCTGTCTCGACTTCCAGGTCTGCCTTGACAGATTTGTCATCTTCAATGTGGTCCTCGACTTCGAGCTCGACCTTGCTGTTCTCGCCAAATGTCGCTACTGTTTTCTGCCCGTTTTCTTTACTGTCTTCTTCCCCGTTATCGTCATCATGGGAGCTTGCGTTGTTGTCATCTTCCTCTTCGTCGTCGTCAGCGAACGCAACATACCCTGCAAAATAATTCGGGTTGGTGCCGCTGACTGCGGAAAGCAATAGGGTCAGCGCTGCAATTACGGCCAGCAGCTGCCTCAGGTTATCCATAGTAATCTGGGCTACTGAATTGCCCTATAAGCACGATGGATTAATCTTCTATGGGTAAAACATGTAGCGCGTACCGTGCGGAGGTTTGTGCCCAAAGGCGGGATCTAGTTTCCATGCACGGTAGTTCTGAGCCCATGAAAGGAGTACATGTTCCAGCTCCTTGGATTGATGCTGTCAGAAACTGTCATCTTGTTAGCCTGTCTTCATGAATAAGTAAGACGTCATATTCCGCGCAGCTGTCTTTACGCTTTCTCTTCTTTGGAGCTCCTTTAATTTCCTGAGCGCTCGCCTAGATTCCTTTGATCTTAGATAAAGGTCTATGGCCTCCTTTACAACTTGGGATATCCTTCCGTACTTCCTGAGAGCAGCCTTTTCCTTTTCTGAGATTCTTACGCTTATGGTTGGCACATTACATGTAATACGCGTTGTCATATTTCAATGCAACACCCGATCGGATGGCTTGCACTATTTGCGTCGGCGATCCGGCTCACAGTAGCCACATTTTTTTCCGAACCAAAGCTTAATAGTAGAATTATGGGAGTGAGATGTACTATTGGAACGTCAGTACCTGATATTCATTGTGGCCGCAGGAGTGGCATTTGGCGCATTGATAATTGTCGGCCTCTTCTTTAACCCGCTGCGGACTGAAGGTGACAGTGGCAATGGCAACACGGACACCGACCCCAACCTGATCCAAGCCCGGGTCGGGCAGGAGGTGTACGTTCGGTATTCGTACAATGTCATCAAAATGATTCAGGGCCTGCCGGCAAAGAACAGTCTTGAGCTCAGAGCCGCGTCGGAGCTGCACAACATCAACCTTGGCGGCTTGCGCGGAGAGTTGCGATACACTGATACCCAGATAGAATTTGTCCAGAACGGCAAAGAGGAAAGTGTGAGCGGAGAGGAATTCAAGTCGATAGAGTTCAGGTTCCTGCCGGATTCAGGGAATCGTACCACGTACATCTACGAAGACGTTACGTTCAACGCCAGGTCGACTGACAGCCAGCTTATCGCCACCTTTGTGCCTCTTTCGACGGCCAAAGTAGGGGAAAAGTACCCTGTAAAGCTGGTCCTTGATGCCGGGATAATCAATTACGGCATCGAAGACAGAATAATAGAGATAGTAAGGTGAGCTAGATCCTTGCGATCGGTGGGAGGTCGCGCTTGTGCTCGCTCTTTTCCACCATCTCTTTGACCTTGCGGACGTCGCTCAGCGGGAGCTTTAGCTTTTTCGCAATCTCTTGCGGCTTTCTCTTTTTTTCTAGCAGCTGAAGAATGTGATCGAGT
>Ga0187893_10015801_pt1 | contig 10059 bp, 9 predicted proteins | sample MA1701074metaG_FD_139574 | JGI IMG/M metagenome (GOLD analysis project Ga0187893, IMG submission 139574) | White microbial mat communities from a basaltic lava cave in the Kipuka Kanohina Cave System on the Island of Hawaii, USA - MA170107-4 metaG ... | reverse complement strand
GGGAGCGATCTCAATTGGGCGCAGTTGGTCGGGGCGGCGGCCATCACCACGGATCATGGCTCGAGTATACGTTACGGCAGCAGCGTGACCGGCACCTGGTGGATCATCGAGGGCTCGCCATCCATCTCGCTATAGTCGAACACCCAGAGACAAACCGGCGTGGGATGATTCACCGTGAAGACAACGCTAGCGGAGAACGGCGCCAGGGTCTGACCTTCCGCGGACATCGCGTTGACTTCGGTGATTGTGTTTCCACCCGCGTCCTTCAGCGCAATGTTGAACTGAGCCTCGAAGGCCGCGATCAAGCCCGTCACTTGCAGCGGACTCGTGACCTCGGCGCCCGGCTCGGGTGCTGTGACCTGCACCTGCTCGGACGTGGCGGGGTCTGGGTTCTCTTGGCAAACGTCAACCGGCGTTGCACCTGCCGGAGTTGTCGCAGCTGCGGTAGAGGTAGCTGTTCCCTGATCTTCGTCGTCATCGCCGCATCCGATAGCAAGGACAGCTAGAGCCCCTATCGAGATTAGAAGAGCGTTTTTCAAAAGCAGTCTCATCTTGTACCCCCGGGCAATAGCGTGATCGGGATTCGGATCGCATCCGGTGGATCCTCCAGGTTCAAGTGTGAGACCCAGAGACAGGCCGGCGTTTCCTCTTCTACTCCAAACGGGACCGCCTGCTCGAAAGATACGCCCTCACCGACATCCGGTCGTCCGGGATAGTCGGCAATGTGAGTTCCGTCCGTGGCGATGAGGGCAATGTGGATCAGCGATTCATCAACCGTGAGTACAGCCGAGATCGTGAGTGGGCTTGCGGTCCTCTCGCCGGCCTCCGGCGATGTAACCTCGATGGTGTCCGTGGCCGCCTCTTCTCGCTGAGTACACACATCCTCCAGCTCTTCGGGTACCGAGACACCGTCATCGCCTCCACATGATGCCACTAGCAGCGTGAGGCCAACCAGGGCTAGTAGATACCTCATGAAGACAGCATATCGAGCCGCTTCGTCGAGAGTCGAGAAAGCCGCTGTTAGAATGTGTGACGAAGCGGGAGTAGCTCAGTGGTAGAGCATCTGCCTTCCAAGCAGAGGGTCGCGGGTTCGAGCCCCGTCTCCCGCTCCAGATACGATTTCGGCCTCTTAGGCAACTAAATAGACCACCTCGTTTTCGGAGGAATATGGCCCTGCTTCTCGGAAGAATAGGGCCATTTTGTTGCCCGGTTGGCCATGCTGCCGGGCGGAAGGAGAAGCGACGATGCCTTCGAGAACACGACGAAAGAGGTGGCAAGACGTGAAGAAGCAGGACATCCCCCTGGAGAACGCGCTACGTGCGTACCTTCTCCACCACGAGGACATGAACCATTCAGCCAAGACCGTCCGCACGTATAGCGACACGCTGGACCGGTTCCTGAAGTTCACCGGGCCGCACGCCAAGGTCAGTGAGATCGACGCTGACATTATCCGCAACTACCTCCGCGAGGTCCGGCGGCGTGATTTCAAACAGTTCACGGTGCACGCTTATGCACGAATGCTGAAAACGTTCCTCCGCTGGCTCGACAAGGAGGGCTACACGACCGAGCCCTTGGCCAAGGCCATCGACATGCCGAAGGTCCCACGCTACCAGGACGTGACGATTGACGTTCTCACCGACGAGGAGATCGAACACCTGCTCGGCATGTTTGACGCCAGCACCGACGTAGGATCGAGGCAACGGGCCATGTTCTGCCTGATGTTGGAGAGCGGCCTGCGGCTCGCCGAGGTCTCCGGGCTCAGAGTCGACGACGTGCATCTCAAGGACATGTATGTCCGAGTCAGAGGTAAAGGCGGAAAGGAGAACTACGTCCCCCTGGGGCCGACCACCCACAAGGCGCTCACACGCTACCTGACTTCGTTCCGCGTGCCGGCCAATGGCAACGTCAACACGCTCTTCCTCAACGTCTACGGCGAGCCCTTGAAGTACGAGTCGATAAAGACGATCTTCGACCGGCTCGCGGTCAAGTCCGGGATCACCCGCCTACACCCACACCTACTTCGTCACACCGCCGCCACGAAGATGCTGGCGAATGGGGCTGACCTGCACTCCGTCCAGCGGTTGCTCCGTCACTCAGATATCCGTACCACGCTTCGCTACTTACACTTGGTCCCGACACAGCTCCAGGAGAAGATGCAGGCGTTCTCGCCGCTATCGGGAATCACCGAGCGAAGAGCTCGCGTCATGCCACGCCTTCGACGAGTCAGCTGAGGGATTTGTCCAGTTTGGCGAGAGGCTGTGGTATAACGTCTCACCAGAGGTTGAGCCATGCTGGACAAGAATTCGTCAACGTCCGACAGGTTGATTCACGCGCTGAGCAGCCAATTTGCAACCAGAGTAGCGACGCTGGGCATCAGTGGCTCGGGCATCGTCTCCCACGATGATCTCTCAATTGGAGAAGTTATTAGACACTTCGACACAGAAACCAAGGCCCGTGTGACGGGTTGGTTAGACCACTCGCTTCAGTTCAAGGGCTGGGGGATCGGCGTCTCTACCGGAAGAGTTGGAATCGGTACAGGACGCCTAGGACTCGTCGGAGGGTCGGCAGTTGACCTTACCCTTACCGGACACACCAAAGCAGATCTGATGGGCGACGGGTTGGTTGCTGTATTCGACACACCTTCATTCGATACTATCCGCATGGTTTGCCCGTCTGAGCAGGTAACCTCACAAATCATTGCAGAGTTCCTTCGCTCTCTTCGTCAGTCAGTCAAACCAAGTTCCTGGCTCGGAGAGGCGCTCACTGAGTACGAAGATGTCATTATAAGTAGTTACTCTAACCGAGTAAGCTATGTTTCTGACCGGCTGTCCGCGGTTCTCCGAGCTCCTAGCGAGCGTCGGCCGACGTTCCGGCTATCAGGCCTAGACATAGGTCACAACGCGCTGCTTGGTAGCGCAATTCAGATCGGCGAAGACGAATGGAACCCGCTCTTCCCCTGTGGCTTGGTCAATCTGCTGTCCGGAGTAGACTCTTCCATCTCTCCCGAGCCTCTTGGATCCGTCGATGTATGTCGAGTGTCTGTGAGATGGATCGACCAAAAGAACATCAAAAAGAAGCTGCTGAGTAAAGCGGTCGTACGAATCGACGGTCAAAAATTGGGAGAACTGGGAGTCAGCGAGGGCTTACAGACTCAGCTGGGTGTCGGACGCCACATCCTTAGCGTTAAACCACCATCGCAATGGTTTTATCTCAAGGAAGTGGCAATTGAGTTTCAAGTAGTGGATCAGGATGATCTTCGGTTTGTGTGCGGACTCGGGACCGGCTTAGGTACCCCCTGGAGATTGCGCAGAGCTGGCACCCAAGGACATCCACTCCGTGATTGACATTTCATTGATAAGAGGGAGGGACGGTTCGGCCAGCCCTCCGGCGTGATCCTTAACGAATACTCGCCGGGAGAACCAGCGGTTTGTAGTCCGCCGCCATCAGGACTTCGTCCAGTTCGTGAACCGCGAGTTCCAGGCCGAACGCACCGATCAAGATCAGCGCGTCGCGGCTAGGGTTCGCCCGCTCACCGGAAATCAGCCGCGAGACGTAGCTCTCATCGAGCCAGGCGTCGCGAGCGATCTGGGCCTGCTTCTTCCCCTTACGAAAGCGCAGCTTGTCGCTGTACTTCCGAAGAAGCTCCGGCAGGCTTTCGCCGGGCCTTACCTCAAAGCGTATCAGGTCGAGTGATTGCATCGTGTCAGCTCCTTTCGTATCACTCCAGGAGAACCAGCCGATGCTTCGACCCGTCGGGCTACTCCGTCCCTCCCTTCGCCCGACATTTTAACTGAGATGGCTCACCAGACAATTGCCGCGCAGGCAACGAATTTTCATGCCGTCCCTGATACGCTCGTCACGCAGCAGAGGAGCTGGCAGCCGGGTGAGGACGCGTTCCTGTCTACCGTCCTGGAAAGGGGGTGGAACCCCATGCAAATTCCACAATTAACGTGGGGTTGGATCAGGGAGCGGGACCGAGCCTACAAGCGCAGAGAGTACATCCGGAGACTAAGCCGAGATGTTCGCCGGCTCGACGAGACGCTACCAAGCGGATCACGAGCGAACGAACTCTGGCAGCGACTCCTGAACGACCTCTCCCGCGTCGGGGATGCTATTCCCGAACGCTAAGGGGCTCGGAAACCTCCTCCGGTTGTCACTCCTCCTGCCTGCCCCCTTTCTTGTTTTCGCCCCGTGCACATTGCCCCATCTTTCCCTGCTGCAAGTTATAATCCACTTCAACTCAGTGCCGGAGTGAACGACATGGTCCGACTTATCGTTTTCTGCCTACTCTGGTCCATCGCCCTAACGCTCGGTTGTTCCGGCGGTGGCAGCGATGCCCCTTCGTCCTCTGACGCTTCCGTCGATGTTTCTCCTGAGAGTGGCGGTCAACAAACGTCAGACGATGTAACCGTAGAGGTCCCTGCTGGCGCGGTTAGTAATCCCGCAACGCTGCACATATCGCGAGGCGAACATGAAGTCGACGATCTCATGGGCGCACAGAGTATCGGGGACGACTTTCTGGTTGAGTTGGATGAGCCCTTAACCGCCCCAGCAACGATAAGCGTGGACGTCCCCGAGGGGGAAGCAGAACGAGCATCCCTGTTTCTCGCTTACTTCGACGACTCTACTGGCAAATGGGTTCCCATGCCCGGTGCTCTCGTCAATGATCGAATCGTCGTGGAGACCATCCACTTCTCGTGGTGGAAAGTTTGGAAGTGGAACTGGAGTGCTTGGACCGCCGCCCTTAAGTCGGCGTTGAGCCTCGAGGTTACCGAGTGGATCCAGGGATTCCAAGTACTGACTGGGGAATGCGAGAAGAAGGGCAACACAGTATCGGTCGATGACGCGGCAGGGAGCGGGATCCTTGAGGGTTGTATTGACTCCGAAACTGGAACCGCCGCGAAGGTCCGCGTTCTCAACGAAAAGACGTTCATTGTCGAAGTAGTCTCGAGCAACGATCCGGAAAAGTCGACCCTTCTAAACTCTGGTGACTCGCTGAATCTAACTGTCGATACCACCCTGGTGCCGCCCGTTCAGGTGACCGCGCAGATTAGCCAGCAAGCCGGCTATCGTCTTGTCGCCGAGCTCATCCTGAGACTCTTGCCGGCAAAAGAGATATTCGCGGTGAAGTCGCTCGCGTTTGAGGCGATCGCATCACTGGCCGATGCTCTGGCGGTCATACCGGAAGCCATCGAGGCATCGGACGCTCTAGCTGCAGGAAACCGCGCCGTCGCGGTGGACAAGATATACGCTGTTTTGACGAGTGAACGGACGGGTGAAACCGTCGCCAAGTGGGCCATCAAATTCGGTCAAGATCACGGGATTAACACACTGACGAAGTGGAGTTCGGGCACCGTCAGCAAGGCTCTGATCGCGGTCGCGTCCGTTGACGTCATCGTGACCGTCACGGACTACATCTCCAACTATTTCCTCAACAACACGACGTTTGTGCGGTTCACTTGGACCGGTCCAACACCCCCGCCTCCAACAACGCCACCGCCCACAACTCCGCCCGCAAACCTATGCTCGGACACGGCCCACAGTGGACGTCCCCAATCTGGTTCTTTGGAGGAAGACCGATTTCTTGAGGCACTTACTCACCTGCAACGTGTTGAGCAGTCTTTCACTGCGTCCACAGGTACGACCATCACCATCGGAGTCTTCCCCGACCCTTATTACCGATCCGTCAACTTCTTCGTCTCCCCACTTCAGCAAGTGTTGGATCCCACTCAAGATGACGGTCTACCGAACAGAATGCAGACGTTCAGGGAGGCAGCCGCGGCCATCTTTGCCTTGGTGGCAAGTCAGGGCGTTTGTGTCGGCGACCTATATGGCTACTGGCACACTGCGGCGAGCAACACTGCCCACTACGACGACCTCGCGTGGCAATGGCTCGGCACACAATGACCTGTTGAACGAGTTTGACATAGATTGACCCCCTTGCCGTCGAATTCGTGACGGCGAGTACATTGCCGGGCTGTAGGGCCGGCCGGTACCCCTCCTACGGCATGGGACGGTATGGGCGCAGATGTTTGTCCATCGCGCCGGCGAGAGCGACGCCCGCGGGTTCCCTCCACAGGCGGGCAGGCGAGCCCCGTCCCCCGCTCCAGATAAGCTCTCTAATCGAGAAGGCGCAGACCGAGGACGCGTGATGGTCAGGACTTGCCGCCGAGTGCCGGGGACGACCGCAGATACGACAAGCCGGCCCAGAAACCGTTGTTAACGTAACATAAACATTCCTCTCGCTGTTGGAAATGTTGACAAACCGTAAAGACTTGGCTGTAATTAGGAGTCCGAAGGGGCAATTTCAAGAGTCCGCACCGGGGAGTGCTGAACGGGGAAGGCGGGGTATCCACCCAGTCGGCACATTTAACCTCCGTGTGTGTCTCCCAACTTCGGACGCTGGATAAGGACTGCTCCCTGGATTCAGCGTGAACCCGCAAATCGAGCGAACGACTGGAAGCGGGAGGGGGAAGCAAATGAAGATGATCCTGGTCATAGGTGAACGGCCGGAACATGCCTCGGCGCTCGCCCAGAACCTCGGCCTCTGCGGGATCGAGGCTATTCCATGTGCGCGCGACTGGAAGCTGGCAGTGCGCTGCCTCACCAGCCACCCAGTCAAGTTGATCCTTGCAAACGTGGACAACACCGCCGAGGCGCGGGAATTCTTTCACTCTCTGGAGGAACTGACAGAGGCGCCGATCATTGCATTGGGCCCCGCTTCTGACTACGACGGTATGGTTTGGTACCTTGAGCACGGAGCCGCCGACTATATGGCCGCTAGTACGCCATTCAACGCGCTGGCGGCCAAGATATCCGCCCTCCTTCGAGAGGGGGCACAGTTCGCAAGTGATGTCATGCAACTGCGCGATCTCCGCATTGATCTTGCCGCACGGCTCGTCATGCGTGGTGCAAAAACGATATCCCTGACACCAATCGAGTTCAAACTGCTGAGCGTCCTCGCCCAGAACGTCGAACGTACATGCAGCCGGCGGATGCTTCTTGAACAGGTGTGGGGGAAGGACTTTGAAGACTGCGCGCACTACCTGCGCCTTTACGTTGGGTACATCAGGCAGAAGCTCGAGCCGAACCCGGCCCGGCCGCGATATCTCGTGACTGACTGGGGGTACGGCTATCGGCTTACAGACCCACAGCGCAACGAGAGCCGCGCCATCCGCCATCGCATCGCCGCCAAACGACGCGCTTCTGCTGAACGGAGGACCGTTCCCTCTCCGCGGAGGATTCCTTCGGCGGCCCTTCCCGGCTAGCGCCTGAGACGATCTGCAATTTACCCTGCTCTTATGAGCCGCTGCGCCTTCGCAGTTCTGGTCTTTGTTTCAGCGTGGCTCGTGACTCTTGCCGCCCCCCCGCCAGCAGCCGCCCAGACGAACCAGGTTCAGATTACCTCGCTGGTTACCGAAAACTGGCCCTCGGTTGAAGCGACCGTCACCGTCATCGATGTAACCGGACAACCGGTCGCCGGCCTCAACCAGGAGAACTTTGCTGCCTCGGTAGACGGCGCGACCCTGCCGCTCACCAACCTGACCACAACCAGTGATCCCTCAATCGGCATCGCGGTCGTCCTCGTTTTCGACACCAGCGGCAGCATGGCCGGAGTACCTCTGGATGAGGCAAAGGCCGCCGGGAAAGCGCTGCTGGCACAACTCGGACCAACCGATCAGGTCGCCGTCATGTCCTTCTCTGACCAGCCAACCGTGGTTCTCGGCTACACCAGCGACCGTATCGCTCTTGAGCAGGCCATCGATTCGCTCGTTCCTGCGGGGAATACGGCCCTCTATGGCGCGGTGGAGCAGAGTGCAATTCTCGCCGGGCAGTCGCCTCTGCAGAGGCGCTCCGTCGTTCTTCTCTCAGACGGCGTGGACTTTGGTGCCGTAAGCACTGCGACCAGGGAATCGAGCCTGGCTGCGGCAGCCGAAAGCAGTGCGCTGTATATCACCGTTGGTCTTGGCCTGGATCTGGATGCTGAGTATCTGGACGAATTGGCCAGGATTGGCAGCGGTCAATTCTTGACCGCACCACGGCCTTCCGACCTGCAGGCTGCCTTTAGCACCGCCGGGGAAATCCTTCGCCGGCAATACGTTCTGACGCTGAATGCCGAGACGCTGGGAGCGGGCTTCAGCCAGGGCACACTGAGGATTGAGGTCCTTAGCGCCGGCGCCCGAGACTTCGTCGAAACCCCGCTCGCCGCCCCCGTGGTACAGCCTTCGCTAACGGCGTCACCCGCACCCGCCACACCCTCCGTAACCCCGGTTCCGGGAGTCGAGGAGGAGGAGGACGGCTCGTCTGGAATCCTCCTGCTGGTGCTGGGAGGCGTAGCGATGGGGGTTCTCTTACTCGGTGTCCTGGTGGTCCTCTTCATCGGGAGGCGAAGGGGCAGCCGTGGCTCTCGCGAAGAAGCTGCCCAGGCAGCCGCCCAGCTGGAGCGACTGCAAAGGTCCCCCGGTGCGGAACAACCGGCCTTCCCCGAAATCACCCGCGCGGTACCGGTGCAGGAAACCGGCGCCTGGCTAGCTTTGCCCGGCGGAGCTCGGTTCAGCCTGACCACAGCGCCTATTACCGTAGGATTCTCTGCCGACTGCACCGTAAGACTGGAAGCGGACACATACGACAGCCTGGAGCGTGTGCGTATCTGGATCCGCGATGGGCGCTACATGCTCCACAACCTGTCTCGGAGCACCTCAATCGCCGTGGCCGGCCGGCCCGTAGTCTGGGTAATCCTGGAGGACGGGGACGAACTGCAGCTGGGATCGGCGACCCTGGTCTTCCACGAAGGCCCGTAGCCTTGACATAACCTTTACAATTGCGTGGAAAGTCCCTCGGAGGTGGAGCTCCCCCGCAAGCGCCATCGAAGCCATTCAGGGGGCGAGTTCGAGGTGCAGTGGAATGAGCGAGAAGGTAAGCCAGTCGGGGCAAGTGCTGATCATCTTCATCATCTCCCTCACCGTCATCATGATGGTGGGCGTGATTGCTATCGATGTCGGCCTCTGGCTCAGCGAGCGCCGTGGCTCACAGGTGGATGCAGACTTCGTGGCTCTTGCTGGCGCATGGGAACTAATCGACTCGACCGCGACTGAGGCGGACGCTTTGAACGCAGCCACGATGGCGCTCAACGGCAATGATGAGCAGGGCAACGCTAGCTTCATCGATACGCCGGACGTGGACCTCGAGACGCGCTGCGTAACGGTGAACATCAGACACGACTCGCGGGCGCTCTTCATCCAGTACTTCGGGATCATGGACGAGCCGGACATCGGCGCGCACGCCAAGGCCTGCGCAGGCTCAGTACAGGCGCCGGGCAACCTTATCCCGTTCCAGATCAACGACAACCCCGGCCCCTGCTTCACAGACGAAGAGGAACCGATCCTCACCTCAATGTGCGGTCTGGAACTGGGCGCTCAGGGCGGCAGTGGCAGCCGCGGAATGGTCGACCTTGAAGCGACCCCTGACTACTGCAGTCAACCGGGAGGATCTGGCGACATTGAGGAAATGATTATCAACGGCGGCCCCGGGATCTGCCTCATCCACGATGATCCATCAAGCCTGAGCCCCTGTCCTGACCACAACGGGCCCTGGTACGACTGCGTAGCGATTCAATCGGGTAACCCGCAGAAGGTCCTGGACGGCGTCAACACGCGGGTTGAGACGGATGGTGGCTGCGACGAAGATGGCAACGGCGTCGATGACTTCTTCGAAACCGTCCAGGTCGTCTTCGACTCCGGCGACCCCTACACGAGCGTCTACGAGCCTCGCGATTGTGATCCCGGTACAGATGGACTTCAGATGAGTCCGCGGCTCGTCACGATCATCGTCCTGGAAGAGGATCCCGACTCCTTTCCGACCAGCACCGACTTCCCCATCGTCGGCTTCGCCGCGTTCTATCTGGCTGGTTGTGCCCACGAAGATGACGTGGTGGTCGATGAGTCTGATCTCGACCCTGACTGCATTTCCCCGGGCAATGCGGACTACCGGGAGCCGCCTGATTTCTACGTCGCTGCTTCGGTTGGAGACGCCCTTCGTGCTGGAAACTCGCTCCTCTGT
>Ga0187893_10015800_pt1 | contig 10059 bp, 8 predicted proteins | sample MA1701074metaG_FD_139574 | JGI IMG/M metagenome (GOLD analysis project Ga0187893, IMG submission 139574) | White microbial mat communities from a basaltic lava cave in the Kipuka Kanohina Cave System on the Island of Hawaii, USA - MA170107-4 metaG ... | reverse complement strand
GGCGCTGGCCGTGCGCGAGCGCGTCGGTCTCGGCATAGAGCGCGTCGGCCGAATCGGCGCCGGCCGCCTTGGCGCGCTTCAGGAGATCGGCGAGGAGTTCGAGCGGATTGGGCATCGGAGACTCGGTTCTCTTGCGTCGCCAGAATATTGGTTTGCGAAACCGGATTACCAGCGCAGGGGCGGGTTTGAAACCCGCCCCTACGTGCGGAAGCGCAGCCTCCCCTCGTAGAGCGCGCGCAGCAGCCAGAACAGCGCGCACCAGATGAGGGCGGCGAGGATCGCGGCGAGGTAGAACTCGCTCGGCGCGCCGGTGAGCTTGCCCGAGTTCAGCATCATCTGATGGAAGCCGCCGATCGCGAAGCCGATGCCGAGCACGAAGGCGAGGCCGCGCAGCACCAGCGCGGCGCCGAGCGCCATCAGCACGACATCGGGCGCCGCCAGCGCCTCGCCCGCGTATTCGGGGACGCCGGCCAGGCCCCGCTCCTGCACCGCCTCGGCCTCGGCGAGCTCGGCATCGATCTTGCGCTTGACCGCCTCCATCTCGGCGGCGGAGCCCGTGAGAATGAACGCGAAGGCATAGGGGCGGTAGCGCGGCTCGAGCGCAAGGAGCGGCCGCTCGGTCCGTTGATAGTCGAGCGCGCGGCGCAGCTGTTCGGGCGTCATCGGCTGTCCGTTCTCGGGAATCGCGAACATCGCCCGGAGCACCGCGCCCGCGCACAGCAGCACGATGCCGTAAAAGATGGGCGAGCGCAGCCAAGCCATGGCGGCGCTGATAGCAGCTTTGCGACGCAAGGCAAGGGCCGCCCCGCCGCGGCGCGCGCAGCCCATGCGTCGCGGCCGATCACAGCGCCATGAACCCGCCGAGCCAGAGCCACAGGCCGGCCAGCAGCATCGAGACCAGCGTAATCGGAATCCCGGCCCGAGCATGGTCGCGCAGCGAGAGGTGGACGCCGCCCGCGCTGGCGCGCTCGGCCACGATCAGGTTGGCGAGGCTACCGATGAGAACGAGATTGCCGGCAAATGTCGACAGCATCGCGAGCCCGATGAGCGTGCCCTCGGGAATTCCGCGCCATACCTCGAGGATCATGACCACCGCCGGCACGTTTCCGATCGTGTTGCTCAGCAGGAGCGCGAGCGGCGCGAGCAGCGACACGCGATCGGGCAGCAGGCCCACCGCCGCGAGTCCGCGCAGCGCCTCCTCGGCAAGCCCCGTCCGCGCGAAGGCCGCGTTGACGACGAACAGGGCGGCGAACAGGAGAAGCAGCGGCAGGTCGATCTCGTCCAAGAGCTGCCGGCTCGGCAGCCTGCGGCTCACCACCAGGCACGCGGCGACCAGCAGAGCCGAGATCTCGCGCGGCAGCGGCGTCGCGAACAGGGCGAGAAGGGCCAGGAGCCCGACCATGCAGAGCGCCGTTTCGCGTCGGTCGATGGCCGGCGCGTCGACCACCAGCGCCGCAGGCTTGGCGGAAAGGCTCTTGCGCCAGACCAGGGCGATGCACCCGAAGGAGACGGCGAGCGCGACGGCGGCCGGAACGCTCGCCGCGGCCGAATACCACCAGAAATCGACGCCGCCGACTTGTCCGATCATGATGTTCTGCGGATTGCCGATGAGCGTCGCCGCCGAGCCGGCGTTGCTGGCCGCGGCAAGGCCGAAGAGAAAGGGGCGCGGATCGAGCCGGCGTGCGGCGAGCCCCGCGCAGAGCGGAGGCGTCATCGCGAAGACGACGATGTCGTTGACGAGAAGAGCGGACAGGAGTCCGCCGATGGCAATCGTGAGCGCCAAGAGCCGCAGTGGGCGCCCCGCCTGGCGCGCGATCCAGGACGCCACCGCGTCGTAGAATCCGGCGGCGCCCACGCGGGCGGAGAGGATCATCAGGCCGCCCATGAGAAGGAGCGTGGGGAAATGAATCGCGCCGACGATCTCGCCGGTCGGCATCGCCCCCACTGCAACCAACACAACGGCTGCAATCATGGCGATGCCGGTGCGATCGACCTTGAGGCCGGGTATACGGCCGAGAGCCATGCCGACATAGGTGAGCGCGAACAGGACGATGATCAGCGACGTCATGAAATTCGCGCTTGGCGCGGCAGCCGCACGGGTAGGCGTCGGCACCTTATAGCAGTGGCGCGGCGCGGCGCGAAGCTGTCGGCCGACGTTCTCGAACGTGAACCGTCGGAGCGCAGCCAATGCCGCAGATTGCGCGGGTCTGCGCGCGATGCGACAGTGCGGGGACGCGACGCGGGGGCGAGCTTCCGCCGGCCGCGCTGCATGGGGAGATTCTTCGATGACGCAACTCGCTGCCCGCCTCTTGGCGATTCTCGCGCTTGTCCTCGTGGCGGCGCCGGACGCGCGGGCGCAATCCTCGCCCTGCCCCGGCAACATGGCGAGCTACTTCAACCTGAAGAACGGCGAATCGATCAAATGCACCTGCCCGGCGCTGTCCGGCGGGCGCACGGTGTGGGGCACGCTGCGCTACACGGTCGATTCCGACGTCTGCCGCTCCGCCGTTCACGCCGGCGCCGCGCCCAATGCCGGCGGCGAGGTGACGGTCTATCTCGCCGAGGGCTGCCCCATTTTCCGCAGCAACGCCAAGAACGGCGTGCAAAGCACGAATTACGGGCCCTACGGCCGCACCTTCCATTTCACCAAGGACCCGTCGGCCTGCGACGTGCAGAGCAAGGATGACCAGATGACGGACTGCCCGTTCTCGATGTCGGTCTTCGCGCAGATGAAGCCGGGCCAGACCTGGCGCTGCAAATGCCCCGAGAGCCGCATGAAAACGGTGGGCTCCGTCTACGGCGACGGGCGCTACACGGCCGATTCCAACACCTGCTCGGCCGCGCTGCATGCGGGCGTGCTCAAGGAGGCCGGCGGCGAGGTGACGATGCATACCGACGAAGGCTGCAAGCGTTTCCCGGCCGCGGCCAAGAACGGCGTCACCTCGCGCGAATGGGGTCCCTACACCCTCTCCTACGGCTTCGCGACGCCGCTGCCCGCCTGCGCGAATTGAGCGCAGATCGCCGTTTCCGCCGCCGCAAGGAAGGGAACAGGGAGGCGGGGAGACGGGAGAGGAAGTAGTGAAGAAGATTGCGCGCGAAGGCGCGCGCGGAAGGAAGGTCTTCTTTTCTTCGCGCCGCCCTTGCGGCGCAGCTTCCTTCCCTTCTCCCCGCCTCCCCGCCTCCCTGTTCCCTTTGCGGCGTTTGTTTCACTCGGCGCTTGCGATAGAATCGGAGTGGCATGGGCCGCGTCAGGATCAGCGAGAGCGCGCTGGAATTCGAGGATCTCACGATCCCCTTGACCGTCCGGCGCAACCGGGCGGCGCGGCGGATCTCGCTGCGCATCGACGTGCCGCGGCGCGGCGCGGTGCTCACCTTGCCGGCGCGCGCGGGGCTTGCGGCCGGGCTCGACTTCGTCGCCGAGAAGGCGATCTGGCTGCGCAATGCCTATGCGCGCCTCCCCGCGCCGCTGCCTTTCGCGCCCGGCGCCGCCATCCCCTATCTCGGCAGGCCCCACCGCATCGAGCATCGCCCGCTCGAGAAGGGCGGCGTCTGGCGCGAGAGCGACGGCGCCGGCGATCTTATCGTCGTGACCGGCGCCGCCGAGCATCTGCCGCGCCGGCTCGGCGATTGGCTGAAGCGCGAGGCGCTGGCGCTGCTCGATCTCCGCACGCGCACCAAGGCCGCCGAGGCCGGCCGCGCGGTCGGGCGCGTGTTCGTGCGCGATACGCGCTCGCGCTGGGGCAGCTGCGCGCGCGACGGACGCATCCACTATTCCTGGCGGCTGATTTTCGCCCCCGAATTCGTGCTCGATTACGTGGTGGCGCACGAGGTGGCGCATCTTATCTATATGAGCCATGGGCCGCGGTTCCGCGCGACGGTGGACCGATTGACGCCGCACCGCGCCGGGGCCGAGGCCTGGCTGCGCGTGCACGGCCCCGGACTTCTCTTGGTGGGCGCAAGCTTCGGATAGAAGGGGCGTTTCCGGGCCCTTAGGTTGGCGGTCAGATGAACGCAAAACCGACGAGACAGACCATGCCCGGCACGATGCTCGCCCCCGAGACGCGCATGAACGGCACCGCGACCCTCGCGACGGCGCAGATGGAGGCCGTGCGCCACGCCTGCGCGATGATCGACGCCGCCGAGGACAGCCCGCCGACGCTGGAGGAACTGTCGCGCGCCGTCGGCATCAGCCCGACGCACTTCCAGAAGCTCTTCAAGCGCGCGACCGGCGTCTCGCCGCGTCAATATGCCGAGACGCGCCGCGTCGCCAAGGTGAAGGCGCTGCTGCGCTCGGGCGAACCGGTGACGGCGGCACTCTACGAAGCCGGCTACGGCTCCTCGCGCGGCCTCTACGAAACCGCGCACGCGACGCTGGGCATGACGCCGGCCACCTACCGCAAGGGCGGCGCCGGCGCCGCGATCGGCTACGCGTTCGGGCGCTCGAGCCTCGGCGAGGTGCTGGTCGCGGCGACGCAGCAGGGCGTGTGCTTCGTCGCGCTCGGCGAAGCGAAGGGCAAACTGATCGCCGAGCTCAAGGCCGATTTCCCGGCCGCGGCGCATCGCGAGGATGCGGATCGCCTCGGCCAGTGGCTCGACGAGGTGCTGCGCCGCATCGATGGTGCGCCGCCCGCCTCGGCCTTGCCGCTCGACATCCGCTGCACGGCGTTCCAACGCCGCGTCTGGCAGGCGCTGACCGAGATCCCGCTCGGCCAGACGCGCACCTACTCCGAGCTCGCGGCTTCGCTCGGCGCGCCCAAGGCCCAGCGCGCGGTGGGGCGCGCCTGCGCCACCAACCCCGTGTCGATCCTCGTGCCCTGCCACCGCGCGGTGCGCGAAGACGGCGGGCTCGGCGGCTATCGCTGGGGCTTGAAGAAGAAGCAGGCGCTGCTCGTGGCGGAAAAGGCCGGCGATTTCCCCGCGCGCCGCAGCGGGCGGTAGAGCCTCGCCTTTCTACCCACACCGTCATCCCGACCGAAGCGAGCCGCCCTTCGCGGCTCGCGAAGCGGAGGGATCGCGATGCGCGTTCGCACTGTGCCTCCGCGCGACGCGATCCCTCCACTCCGCACGGCGCGAAGTGCGCCGTGCTCCGGTCGGGATGACGGTGAGGTAATGGGCGCGATTGACGAAAACCTGGGCAAGTCATGCGCGGGGCGCATGTAGCCGGCGCGCCCGCGCCGGGCGATTGCGGCGATTGGCGCCGGAAAAGTTTAAGGGTCCGGGCTACACATCCGCGATGCCTGCCCGGGCCGACCTCCCCCGCCTCGCCCTCCTGACCATCCTCGTCGCGTTCGCCGCGCTCAGCGTCGACATCGCGATTCCGGTCGTCAATACCTTCGCGGCCGTGTTCAACACGACGAGCACGGCGGCGCAGCTCACGCTCAGCGTGTTCGTGATGGCGTTCGCGGTCACGCATCTCCTCGCCGGGCCGCTCTCGGATCGCTTCGGCCGCCGCCCCGTGCTGATCGGCGGCGTGGCGCTGTACACGGTCGCGTCGATCGCCTGCGTCTTCGCGCAGAGCATCGACGAGCTGATCGCCGCGCGCTTCCTGCAAGGCATCGGCTGCTGCGCCGGCCCCGTGGTGGGGCGCGCGATCGTGCGCGACGTCTATGGCGGCGAGCGCGCGGCGAAGGTGCTGGCCTACATGGCGACGGTGATGGGCTTCGTGCCGGGCGTGGCACCGATCGTCGGCGGATTCCTCGTCGAAGCGTTCGGCTGGCGCGCGATCTTCGTGGCGCTGTTGTGCTTCGGCGTCGTCGCGTTCCTCGGCTGCCTCTTCGTCCTGGACGAGACCAACAAGTGGCGCGATCCCGCCGCCGTTCAGCCGCGCCGCCTCGCCGCAAACTATCTCTCGTTCTTGAGCGAGCGCGCGTTCCTCGCCTATCTCTGCGCGAACGGCTTCACCTATGCCGCGATGCTTTCGTTCCACTCGCTCTCGCCCTTCGTGCTGATCGAGCAATTCGGCGTGCGCACCGGCAATTACGGCTTCTGGTTCCTCGGCATCGTGGCGGGGTTCGTGCTCGGCACGTTCACGACGGGCAAGCTGCACGGGCGCGTCCGCGCGAACACGCTGATCACGTTCGGGCTCAGCCTCGAAGTCGCCGCCGCGGCATTGCTCGCGATCCTCGGCTGGGCGCGTATCGATACGCCGTTCGCCATCATCGGGCCGATGATGCTGTTCATGTACGGCGCGGGCTTCGTGTTCCCCAACGCCGCCGCGGGCGCCATCGCGCCCTATCAGACCAAGGCCGGCGCCGCCTCGGCGCTGCTCGGCTTCATGCAGTTCACCGCCGGCGCGGTGATCTCGACGATCGTCACGCGCTTTCACGCCGGCACGCAGGTGACACTGGTGACCGGCGTGCTGATCTGCGCGCTCGTGGCGCTGGTGAGCTTCCGCCTGCTGATCGCGAGGCCCCGAACCGCGCTCGCGCCGGCGGAGTAGGGACGCGGCAACCCCGTCATCCTGAGCGAAGCGAAGGACCTAGTGCCCGCAAGCGGGGCTTGCGCAATCATCGTACGACGACTGCACCATCAGCACTTGCGTCGGCTAGGTCCTTCGCTTCGCTCAGGATGACGTTCGCTACCGCCGCGCCGCGGGCGCGGGGCCTTCGTCTTGATCGGAATCGAGCGGCTTCAGGTTGGCGCCGGGCAGCGCCGCGCGCATGAAGGCGCCCCAGACGCGCGCCGGCAGCTCGCCGCCGGTCACGTCCTTCATCGGCTTCCTGTCGTCGTTGCCGAACCAGACGCCGGCGACGAGCTCGCTCGTGTAGCCGATGAACCAGGCGTCGCGATGATCCTGCGAGGTGCCGGTCTTGCCGTAGGCGGGCTGCGGCAGCCCGGCGCGGCGCGCGGTGCCGCGCGTCGTGACCGCGTTCAACACGCTGTGCGCATCGCGCACCACGTCGTCGCGCAGCAGCCGCGCGCCCGGCCCGTGGCGGCGCTTGAACACGACCTGGCCCTTGCGCGTGCGGATCTCGAGGAGCGCGTAGGGCGCCGCCGCGCGGCCCTTGTTGGCGAGCACGGCGAAGGCGCCGGTCAATTCGAGCAGGCTGGTTTCGGTGACGCCCAGCGCGATGCTGGGATCGCGCTTTACCGGGCCCTTCAAGCCGAGCCGCTCCGCCATCGCCGCCACGCGCCCGCGGCCGACCGATTCGCTCATGCGCACCGCGACCGAGTTTAGCGACAGCGCGATCGCGTCGCCGATCGTGACCTGGCCGAGATATTGGTCGCGGTAGTTGCGCGGCTTCCAGCCGCCGAGCGCGATCGGGGCATCGAGGAAGCGGTTGGCCGGCCGGTAGCCGTGCTCGAGCGCCGCCAGCAGCACGAACAGCTTGAACGTCGAGCCGGGCTGGCGCTTGGCCTGCGTCGCGCGGTTGAACTGGCTCGCCTTGTAGTCGGCGCCGCCGACGAGCGCCTTCACCGCGCCGTCGGGCGCCATCGCGACGAGGGCACCCTGGCGCACGCCCATCGCCGGACCGTCTTTCGCGAGGGCGCTCGTCAGCACGCGCTCGGCTTCGTCTTGCAGCTCGCTGTCGATCGTCGTGCGGATCACGAGATCGTCCTGGCCGAGCGTCACGTAGTTCGGCAGCAGATCGACGATCCAATCGGCGAAATAGCGTGGGCCCGAGAGCTCGGGCGGCGGCACCACGATCGTCTTGGCCTTGTTCGCGGCCTCGGCCTGCGCCGCGCTGATCTGGCCAGCCTCGACCATAGCGCGCAGCACGACGGCGGTGCGCGCCTCGGCGCGGTCGGGATCGGAATGCGGATTGTCGCGCGAGGGCGAGCGCAGCAGGCCCGCGAGCATCGCCGCCTGATAGAGCGTGAGGTTCTTGGCGGGACGGCCGAAATAGCGCCGCGACGCCGCCTCGATGCCGTAAGCGCCCGAGCCGAAATAGACGCGGTTCAGATAGAAGGTGACGATCTCGTCCTTCGTGAACCGATCCTCGATGCGCAGCGCCAGCATCGCCTCGCGGAATTTCCGCGCGAAGCTGCGCTCGGGCGTCAGGAACGCGACCTTGGCGAGCTGCTGCGTGAGCGTGCTGCCGCCCTGGCGGATGCGGCCGCTCATGATGTTGGTGACGGCGGCGCGCGCGAGGCCGATCGGGTCGACGCCCCAATGGCCGTAGAAGCGCCGGTCCTCGATCGCCATCACCGCGCGCACGACATGCGGCGGCAGGTCGTAGAGCTTCACCGGCTCGCCATAAAGATCGCCGTAGGTCGCGAGCACGCGGCCGTCGGGGGCTTGCACGATCACCTGCGGCCGGCGCTTGACCTCGTGGATGCCTTCGAGCGGCGGCAGATCGCGGCTGTAGTAGAATGCCGCGGCGCCGAACAGCACCGTGCCGGCCAGCGCCAGATAGATCGTCCAGCGCAGCAAGAATCGGAGCATGCTACTCCAGCCTCTCGCCGGGCCGGACGCCCCACACTTCCTGCTGCTTCACCCAGCCGGTGAAGCCCTTGACCGAGAGGCGGCACCAGACGCGCTCGCATTTCTCGAGCTTGGCGACGACGCCGGTCTCGAGCCGCGCCAGAGGCTTCCCGTGGTCTGCCGGCTCGGCGCGCAGCACGCGCGTGGCGCCGGTGACGAGCACGGTGCGCTGGCGGCGCAGGCCGCTGGCATGCACCCAGCCCTCCTCGCCGTCGGAGTCGCGCACGAAGCGCCAATTCTCGTATTCGCGCAGGATCTGCACCGGCAGGCCCTGGCGCTGATAGGTCCAGCGGATCGGGAAATCCTGGCTCGGCCCGGCGCGGACATGGACCGCGTCGTGGCGCAGCGAGGCGAAGCGCGGCAGCGTTCCCTCGGCGCGCGCCAACGCGCCGCCCGCCAGGACGGCGCCGGCCACCGCCAACGCTGCTGCTGCCCGCTTGACCCCCATGCCTTCTATACGGGGCGACGCGCCCGGATGGCGCCGCCATCACCCCGGGCGCCGGGGGAACGACTCCCGAACACGGGAGCTTCATGAATCCGCCGCGACTCGGCGTCAAGAGTCCTCGTGGGGGGCGGCGAAGCGGCACGGGGCGCCCCCGCTGGACAAGCCCACCTGCCCTTGCTACCCAACCCTTTAATCCGAACAAAAAGCCCTTCGGGGACGGCCCTATGCCTCAATCCAAGCCGGTGGTGGTGGTGACGCGGAAGCTGCCCGATGTCATCGAGACCCGGATGATGGAGCTGTTCGATACGCGCCTGAACCGCGACGACAAGCCCATGTCGGCGGCCGAGCTGATCGAAGCAACCAAGCTCGCCGAGGTGCTCGTGCCGACCGTCACCGACCGCATCGACAAGGGCGTGCTCGCCCAGGCCGGGCCGAAGCTGCGCCTCATCGCCTCGTTCGGCACCGGCGTCGACCACATCGATCTCGCCACGGCCCGCCAGCGCGGCATAACCGTGACCAATACCCCTGGCGTCCTTACGGAAGACACGGCCGACATGACGATGGCGCTGATCCTTGCCGTCTCGCGCCGGCTCACCGAGGGCGAGCGGCTCATGCGCTCGGGCAAATGGACCGGCTGGGGGCCGACGACGATGCTCGGCCACCGCATCTGGGGCAAGCGCCTCGGCATCATCGGCATGGGCCGCATCGGCCAGGCGCTGGCGCGCCGCGCCAAGGGCTTCGGCCTTTCGGTGCACTATCACAACAGAAAGCGCGTCCACCCCGATGTCGAGCAGGAGCTCGAGGCCACTTATTGGGAGAGCCTCGACCAGATGCTGGCGCATATGGACGTCGTTTCGGTCAACTGTCCGCACACGCCCGGCACCTACCATCTGCTTTCGGCCCGGCGCCTGAAGCTGATGAAGCCGCATGCCATCGTCGTGAACACCTCGCGCGGCGAGGTCATCGACGAGAACGCGCTGACGCGCATGCTGGTGGCCAAGGAGGTGGCCGGCGCCGGCCTCGACGTGTTCGAGCACGAGCCGGCGGTGAACCCCAAGCTGATGCAGCTCGACAACGTCGTGCTGCTGCCGCACATGGGCTCGGCCACGATCGAGGGCCGCATCGACATGGGCGAGAAGGTCATCATCAACATCAAGACCTTCGTCGACGGCCACAAGCCGCCCGACCG
>Ga0187893_10015799_pt1 | contig 10060 bp, 10 predicted proteins | sample MA1701074metaG_FD_139574 | JGI IMG/M metagenome (GOLD analysis project Ga0187893, IMG submission 139574) | White microbial mat communities from a basaltic lava cave in the Kipuka Kanohina Cave System on the Island of Hawaii, USA - MA170107-4 metaG ... | reverse complement strand
TCACCGCGTCGATTGGCGTTTCAATCCACGCCCGCCGGAATTCCAGCGGGCGACGCGCGCTCTCAATCCCGTTTAGAGATGAGATAGCAGGTTTCAATCCACGCCCGCCGGAATTCCAGCGGGCGACCATCCGCGCGCATCCCGCGAATGTATAAGCACAATCAACAGTCTTTGCGCGAACCTCATGGTATACACCGACGCCACAAGCGCGGGGCGCTGCGATGGCTCGGTTTTTCGCAACCAATCATGGCGTTGCGACCTGCGCGAACCCCATCCCTGGTTCGCGGCACTCGAGGTTCGCGTGAGCCGAAATCAGACGATAAGCGGACCGTCGAAGTCCGCCGCCTTGAACTTTCCGTGCTCCCGGACTTCGCAGCCGCGCGTGTCCGGAAGGCGGTACAGGCGCAGGCAATCTTCCTTCACCTCGATCGCGTCGAGCAGCCTGCGTTCCAGCTCCTCCATCTGCATCAGATCGACCTTGCACTCGAACACGGACTTCTGCACCCGCTGGCCGACGCCTTCGCACACCTTCGCGACGCGGCGCAGCCTGCGGCGGCCTGCTCTGGTTTCCGTGCTCACGTCGTAGCATACGATCACCAGCATGCCACACCTCAGCGGATGAGAAACGGCAGATAGCCCCCGGTATCCTCGCGGACCGCGCGCGCGAGGAGCCTCGCCTGGATCAGCGGGATGACGCCCAGGGCCACCGGCTCCGAAAGCAAGGGATGCGCAAGCGTTTCCTGCTTGCGCTCCTGGTACGCGACCACGACCGCCTTGCGGGCGTCCGCGTTCATCATCACCGCCCCACCCTCTCGCTCGTCGAATCCGGCCTCATCCACCTGGCCGCGGTTGATTAGGGAAAGCGCGAGCCGGTCGGCGAACGGCCGGAACTCCTCCATCAGGTCGAGGGCGAGCGCAGCCCGCCCCGGGCGCAGCGCATGCAGGAACCCGACCTGCGGATCGAGGCCCGCCGCCTCGCACGCCGACCGGCAGTCGTTCATCCACATCGAATAGATGAACGAGAGCAGCGCGTTCAGGCGGTCCCGCGGCGGCCGGCGGCTGCGCCCGCCCATCGGGAAAAGCTCGCGCGCATCGGGTATGATGAGGAGCCGGAGACCCTCGAAATACTTCCGCGCCGCGTCGCCCTCGACGCCGCGCAGCGCGTCCAGATCCGCTGCACCCGGAATGGCCCGCAGGCTCGCCGCGAGGTCCTGCGCCGCTCGGGTCAGGCCCTTCGCATCGTCGTCGGATTTCGCCTCTCGGGCGCCCCGAAGGAGCACCTGCCTCCCATTGCGGATCTTGCCGGCCACGCAGGCCGAGGCCACGGAAAGCGCGAACGAAGCCTCGCCCGCCTTTCGATGCTGCGCCTGGCGCAGCAGGACGTTGCCCGACGTGCCGCCCTCCAGCCGGGCCTTGAACCGTCCGCGGTCGTCGAGCAGCACCAGTGCGATGCCGTCGTCGGCGAGCCTGTGCATGAGCGGCGCCGACAGCCCGACGTGCCCGAAGCACACCACGGCGCCCAGGTGGTGCAGCGGTACCCGCAGGCGGACCTCTCTCTCCACCTCGATGCGCAGCGTGTCGTTCTCCAGCCGCAGACGGCTCTCCGGCGCGGTGACGTACAGCGTGTTCAGAACCTGCACGCTCAGGACTCCGGATCGAAAAGGCGTGCACGGATACCGGCGCCGTCGCCGAGCCCAGCGACGGCCTCCGGCTGGCAGATTCCCTTCAGGGAGCACTCGCGGCAGCGCGACCGGTCCTCGGTCGGCGGCGGCAGGCGGCGAGATTCGAGCATCGCGCGAACCTCGCGCGCGACCTCGGACACCCGCGAGCGCAAAGCAACGGAGATGGGCACCACGCGACGGCGCTTCGAACGGGCGTAAAAGAGCGCACCCTCGGGCACCGGCCTGCCCGTCATGGCCTCCAGGCACATCGCCTGGGCGGCCACCTGCACGTCGTCGCAGGCGGCGATGTCCGCGCGCTTGTGGCGCGAGCCGTGCTTGTACTCGACGGGGTACGGATTGCCGCCCGCGTCGAACTCCACGACATCGGACTTGCCGGTCAGCCCGAGCCGGTCGTGAAAGAGCGGCAGCGCGCGCTCGATCCGCACCCCGGCACGGGTCTCCGGCCCGGGCGCGTCCACGGCCTCGTGCACGGCCCGCCCGCGCATCGTATGCACGTTCTCCTCGAACGCCTGCTCCAGGTGGATCAGCCCGCACTGCCGCGGGCAGTAGCACCAGTGCTGCAGCGCCGAGAGCGGAACCGGTTCCGCGTCGGGCGGGGTCATACGGTGCACCACTCCTCGATCAGGACTAGAATTTTCGTCATTGCCTTCCTGCGGGAGCGCCTCATGCCACTTACCTACGAAGAGATCTCTGCCGAAGCGATGCAGCTTGCGCCCGAGCAGCGCGCCGACCTCGCCGAGAAATTGCGCATGAGCGTGGACACGCCCGAAGCGGTGGCGGCGGCGTGGGACGAGGAAATCGAACGCCGCATCGCCCAGCTCGACCGGGGCGAGGTCGAAACCGTTCCGTTCGAAGAGGTCATGGCGGAACTGCGCGCAAAGCTGCGCTGATGCGCGTTCGTTCGCACCCCGGTGCGAGACGCGATCTCAACCACGCCGTCGACTGGTACATCGCCGAGGCCGGCGAGCCGACCGCGACGCGCTTCGTCGAAGAGGTTGAACGGCTTCGCGCGCTCATCCTTGGTCATCCCCGGATCGGCGCGCCCGGCCGGTTCGATACCCGTCGCGTCGTGTTCAGGAGCTTCCCCTACACCTTGGTGTACCGCCTCCGGGGCGACATCCTTGAGGTGATCGCACTCGCGCATCACAGCCGGCGGCCGGACTATTGGACGCCGAGGACCTGATCGGGCGTCATGATCGAGGCGGGGCGGACCCAGGGGATTCCCGCCGAGAAGGTATTTGCCGAGATCGGCGCCAAAAGCCGTTCGATTTCAGACTCGCCGAACCAGCTTCACCCCCGACGGCATGTTTGTTTCGTCGATCTTGAGTTCATAGTCAGCGAACGACCGGGCCACTTGTACCCCGTCTTTGCGCCTGACGCTTATGCGGTCGAAAAGCGAATGGGCGTGGGCATTGCCCAGTTCGGAGTCATGCTTGAACACAATCAAGCCCCGCGTTGTCATCTCACCACGCGCAGCCGATCGATCGTGCTCGAACATCTGCTCCAGCGCTTTCCAAAACAGCTCAAGATCCTCCTCTGAAAATCCGGTTTGCTTGGCAAGGAATGCCGAGACGAAGCCATGTCCCCGATAGACGCCGTAGGGCACGGTGTGCTTGCGGCCCATGGTCCGATTGTCCCCACCCTGCTTCTCTGCCTCCGCCTCAGTAGCTACCGCGACCCGCGTGATCGTGTGCTCGGAGGAGACAACCGGGTCGATCGAGCGGGCAAACGTCAACTGCACTGGCCCACGCACCTGGCCGGCATTGGTGCCGGTGGACATCACCGCGCCGAACGTGCGTACGTCATAGAAATTCTGGCACATCCATGCACGAGCCTGCTCTACATCGCCGGCACTTCCCTTGCGCTTCTCCTTGGTTGCCTTCTTTTTCGCCGCCGCTTTCTCAACGACACCCTCCTCCTCGCCCCCTGTCGGCGCGTCCAATTTCAGCGCCGAATAGGCGCGCTGATGCTGCAAATTGAGAATCGCTTTCTCGCGCACATAGATCTCGAATCGCCGCTGGCCCGAGGTTGGGGCTCCCTGAGCTTGATCGCGCGTCAGGGCAACGTAGTTGCGAACCTTGCGCTTCAGCGCCACGTCGGTGACCAGCCCATGACCGGTTTCCGCATCGAGACGCGGGAGATTGCCAGCGTCGGGATCACCGTTGGGATTTCCGTCTTTCACATCGAAGAGCAGCACGAAGTCATAGCGGCTTGTGAGTGCCATGATCAGTTCTCCTTAGTGGTGACACCATCAGCGCTATCGGCCTTCTTGGCAAAGAAGGACTGGCGCTGGTGATAGTAGCCGAGCGCAAACCGACCCTGCTCCGGCAGGGTAAGGTGGGATGGGAAACTCGCGAGCGCAGGTGTCTGGACGGTACCGAAAATCTCGCCGACAAGGCGCTCGAAGTATGTTTGCGCCGCCTCGTCCAGTTGCTTCAGATGCGCGTTCTTCAGCCTCAGCAGCGTAGCGAACACCGCTACTGGTGTCGTCGAAGCCGCGCCGTAGTATCGGTCGCGAATAGTCGCGTTTAGCTTGTTGGGCTGCGCGGATGCCTCCTGGATTCTTTCCAGAACCGCGAACAGCCGCCCAAGCCGATAGGGGATATCGGATTGCGTCATGTCGAGCTCCTCCTTGAAATGCGCATAGTCCTGGGGCAATCGTGGATTCCTTCGGCGATGGTCGCGGTTTAGCCAGGCCTTGAGGATGGCCGCCCGCAGGTAGCCAACATTGCCTCGAGCCTCTTTTGCTGCCTGTTCAGCGCGGCAACGCGTTACGGCGGCGTTGATCAGCGTTTGCGGGTAAGGGCGCCCTTCGAGAATCGCGCGCACCCATTCACCCCCCAGCCGTGGCGGAACATTCTCCGACTTCTCCTGAACGGCAACGGATCGCAGCAGCCGGGATAGCGAGGGAGTCGCTGGATCGCCATCGAACTGACGAACAATGGACAGATCGCGAAAATGCTGCACGATACGCGGTGCCAGCTCGCGTAGTGGAGCGTGCAACCAGAATCGAACCGCGATGCGGCTCGAGTTCGGCGCGAGGCCGAGGACAAAAAAGCGCGCATCACCCTCATTGCCGCTCAGTCGGCCGGATTGCAATGCTTCAAGAAGTGACCTGACTGCGCGTACGTTTCGGTCAGGGTCATCACCATCGCCAAAGAAATCCGCCAGCGTAAACTCGCCGTCGAAGCGACTGGAGCGGTCAGCCCAGAATACGGTAGAGGCATCGCCGACCTGCACTCGATTGCGCGAATCCCGCGCGAGTAGGTGATTGAGCGCCGTAGTGTAGGCGAAGGCGGCAGGTTCCCCGATCGGCGCGTTTTCGCCTTGCCGCTTGGTCTTGCCATAGGACTCGAAGGCACGTTCATTGAAGGAAACGATGTTCGCTCCCGACGTCTGCGCACCCCAGACCCCCTTGATAGCCGTGTGGAGCCGGGCGATGGGCCGGCTGCAGCCCTCTACCAAGCACAGGCCGCGAACTGCTTCGCTTGGCGGCGCGGCCGCCACAGCGGCCGCCACGGCCGGTCGTTGGCAAACTAGCTCGTGGTCGCCCGCCAACCTGAAGCCGACCACAGGATTTGACTCTTCGATGTCCTTCCACGCGTCGTGACGATGAAGCACCGACCAATCCCTTCGTTCGAGCGCCTTCAGCACCGCTTGGACCCCGACATCGGATCGCACGGAAGGAGGCAGATCGGAGATTCGGCGCGCGAACGCGTCGGCGGGGGCGAGTAGAGCTTGGACCTTGCGCTTTCGTCCGAGTCCGATTGCGTACTCGGCGCTGTCCCACAGAAGGTTTGCCTTGACGCCCGAGGTCTTCTTCTCTCCTAGAGGCACAAGGAAGCGTTGGCCTCGCAGATGCTTGCCTTCACGGCGGCGAGTGTCCGCGAGCTGCGTAACCGTTCCGTCATTCCGAAGTTCGACAATGAAAGGGATCTCCTTTTCTTCGAACCCGGGGGCCGGCAGGCGCCGCCTCGAGTCTGCATCGCGCGAAAGCCGCGTGTAATATTCCGATAGCGCCTGCAGGATCATCGCGCCATCTCCACTTCCCGTTCGTCGCACGTGATCGCGCCGACCTGCATGCGTGCCCGAAAGAAGCGCGGCAGGGGATCCGCCGGATTCTTGAAGTCGAGATCATGCAGCATCCAACCCAGCTCCCGTGTGTCGGGAATTGGAGCTGGCTCGCGGTCGGCATCGGTCACCAACCGCCAGCGAGCTGCAAACTCACGGCAACCAAGGTAGGGTTGATTGACGCATTGGCCCCTGGTCGCCCGACGCTCAAACATTTCGAAGAATTTGGCCGGCGGCTCGGGGTCTTCGCGGTCTTCGCGTACCACCAAGTCGGCGTGCAGGCGATAGGCGACCTCGCGCAGAAGCAGCGACGCGCGTTGTTGACGATCCTCGTCGGCATACAGCGCCAGCATGCCGCGGCCGGCCTTCATCGCCTGCTGTACGTTGCCAGCGGGCACCACACTCGCAACCTCGTTCCGGCGCAAGTTTGTCCATCGGACAGGCCGCAACACCTCCACGCGCAATACCTGCCAGCGGATGGCAGGCTTCCAGAAAATCGCCTCAAAAATGGCGCGCGCGGCTGAAGGCGTAATGACTTCGTAGCTGACACGCTCGACTTTCATTTCAGGACGCGTGAAGCAGGCAAGATCGCCACTTACTTCAAGGCAGAATGTCTTTCGATTCATGTGCCCCCCCTCGGATCTCACTGAACCAACGTCGCTACGCCGATGGGTTGGCCATCGCGCAGCAGTCCAAGCTTCGTGTCGTAGCGTAGCGTGTCAAGGAGCAGGAACAAGCCGGGCAGCAATTCGCGCACGTCCCCGTGTGCTTGCGCTTCGGAAACCTCACGGTACCTCATGCTCACGATGTAGCGCTGCAGCGCCCGCAGTCGCCAACGCTGCGCTTGTCCATGCTCGATCGCCCGTACATGCAGCATTGCTGGCGATGCCTCGCCAGGAATCTCCTCGAGACCCACGTAAGGCACGACGAGACTTACCTGATTCTCATCGTCTACGAGTCGGAATTTCTGTGCCGCCGTCCGAAAGTCAAAGGAGAAATCAGCGTTTCCACGAAGAAGATCGACAATGCAGCGCTGGTCACGGCTATCGAAGTTTCCGTAGTACAGCGGGAAATAGCGCTCGAAGTCCGCCGGCGTAAGCACGTCGGGAGCGCCTTGGCCAAGCGCGGACACGGTCGCCTGTGCGCCGGCCCGAAGGGCCTCTAGCGGTGCGGGAATCGAACGCACGAATACCACAACCCGACCGCCTCTTGGCCCGTTGTGGCCCTCGCGATTGCAGCGGCCCGCAGCCTGAGCAATCGAATCCAAGCCTGCAAGCGCACGGTAGACCACTGGAAAGTCGATGTCCACCCCGGCCTCGATGAGCTGCGTACTCACGACACGCAGCGGTCGGGTGTCGACACCACGCCCTCGAGCCGCGAGTCGATCTCGGATTTCCTGGATACGGTCCGCGCGGTGCTGGCCGCACATCGCCGCCGACAGATGCAGCGTTGGCTCGCGATCATGCGTAGCTGCGCGAGCATCGACCGCCGCGACAAGCTCAGCCGCGTCGGCGCGTGTATTGACGACAGCCAGCACACATTCTTCGGACGCCACCCGTGCAGCTACTTCAGACAACGCAACGGTCGTTTGCCAGTCCGCTGGCCATTCGAAACGCACCCGCTCCAGTGCCGCGTACAGGCGTGCTGGCTCTTCGACGATCGGCGTCGGTGGAGGCAGCCCGCGCAAGCTCTGGCGCGGATCGAATCGCCTGGAGTCTGTCAACACGGGCTGCGTGGCAGTGCAAAGGACGAGCGTCGCCCCATAGTGCCGCACGAGCAGGCGCAGTGCGTCGAGGATCGGCTGCAGGAAACTCGCGGGCAACAGCTGCGCTTCGTCGAGCACCACCACGCTGCGTACCAGGTTGTGCAGCTTGCGGCAGCGCGAAGTGCGGCTCGCGAAAAGTGATTCAAGCAACTGTACGTTCGTAGTTACGACAAGCGGCGCATCCCAGTTCTCGCACGCAAGGCGACTGCGCGCAGTCTCACGACCATCATCCCCGGCATCCGACTGGCTGTGATGCTCGACGATGTTCGCACGCCCGAACACTTCGGAGAAGATATCCGCCGTTTGCTCGACGATGCTCGTGTAGGGAATCGCCACAACGACGCGATCCAGCCCATGCGCTACTGCGTGCGCCAGCGCGAAGGCGAGCGAAGCGAGCGTCTTGCCGCCGCCAGTAGGTACAGTCAGGCTGAATACGCCGGGCGGAAAAGTAGCCTTGGTTCGACACGCGCTCAATACGCTTGCGCGTGCGCGCATTACTGGATCGTCCGCTCGCCCCTCCTTGGCGACCTGCGCCACGAGCGCGTTCAGGTACGCGTCCAGCCGCTCGTGGTACCAGGTGAGTGGAGGAAATCCCGAACGCTCTCTCGTCTTCGTACTGTCGTAGAACGCCTCCGTGTCGAGGAAGTCGGCATCTACCAGCGCGGAGAACAGCATGCGAACCCATAGCGAGACTGCCAACGGCTCAGTGCGAGCCTCGGCGATGCCTGGAATGCGGGCGCATGCGGCCCGAAGGTCGAACCCCTCGGGCAGCCCCAGCAGATCAGCGTCATCTGTCTCGCATTGCGCTACGGCCTCGACGTACTCGCGCTCAGCGTCAGGCTTGCCGCCGCCGAGCAGGCGCACGTCCAGCCCGGTCCAATCAGCCAATCCGGCGTGGTGCCCTGCGATCACATAGGCCAAAGCCCGTGCCACTCGATCCGAGCCCGAACCGAACTTCCTAGGAAAACTTCGCAACGCGTGGAGCGCGCCGGCAGCCGAGTGAGTCTTGTCACTCCGGGATGGCAGCTTGCCCTCGATGTGCGCATCCGGATCATTGGTCTGCCGGATGTAAACCTGAAAACCACTGCGAAACTTGCCCAAGTCGTGCCAAAGTCCCGCCAACCGCCCCCAATCTCCTGACCGAAACGGGCCGCAGAATCCACTCGCGAGAGATCCAACGGATTCGAGGTGGTCGCGCAAACCGTGGATACGTCCCTGCCCATCCGCGTGAGCGAGCGGACCTGATTCATCTCCGACAGTCACACGACGCTTTCGACTCGACTCGCGACATTGGATGGTTCCCACATGACCTTACCGAAAGCACAGGCTCAAATCGTGAGTCCGTCACCGGTACCGCCCCGCAGCCCGCTCTAGTTCCGCCGCCACCGCCCGGCGGAGCTCCGGGGGTTCCGCGACTTCGACCTCCGCCCCGTGGCGCAGGATGTCCATGACGAGCTCCCGCGGGTCGCCGTAGGGCAGGCGAAGCTCGTAGCCGCCGTCGGGGAGGAAGCGGCCCTCCTGGTGCGGGTGCCAGCTCTCTTCGGACACCCATCTCGCCCGCTCGGGAGTGAAGCGGAGCACCGCGGTCTCCCTGGGCTCGCCGGCGAAGATCCCGTAGGCGCTGGCGAGATGCCGGTCGAGTTGCGATTCGGGAACGGACTTCGCCTTCGCAGGCAGGGGCCGGGCTTGCAGGATCCTCTCCAGCGCAAAGCTGCGCAGTCCCTTGCGCAAGTGGCACCAGGCATCGAGGTACCAGTTGTCGCGGTAGTGCGCCAGGCGCTGCGGCGACACGTCGCGCTCGGTGGTTTCACCGCTTGTGCGGCCCGAATAGCGGATGTGCATGCGGCGCCGCTCGATGAGCGCGCCGGCCACGCGCTGGAACTCCTTTCCGGGTCCGCGCCCGGCCATGCGCAGGATGCGGACGCGCTTCGCCAGTTCGCCCGCACCGAGATGGTCCGCGGCAAGGATCTGCTCGATCTTGCGCTTGAGCGGGGCCAGGGTTTCCGCCAGCAGGCCGGGCTCGGTACGCTCCAGAAGCTGCTGGGCCGCAAGCAGAGCGTACAGCTCGGAGGCGTTGAACCAGATACCAGGCAGCTCATAGGCCTGGCTGCGGTCAAGAAAGTAGCCGTTGCGTGCCCGGTCGTAGCGGATCGGAATCTGGTAGCCGCGCAGGTCCTCGACCAGGCGCTTGACGGTCGCGCGCGAGCACTCCAGCTTCAGCTCCAGCTCGCGCCGGCTGACGGGCTGCCGGCGGGCGGTCAGCACGCCGTGGAGTGCGTAGTACCGGTGAAAGCGGTCCACGGCGCGATCTTAGGCACACCGATGATGCGCCGCAATTCAGGAATTCCTGACATGTTGGCCCTAGAATTTGGATCGTGGATCAACGGAACACGGTGGACTGGCGCTCCTCTCTAGGTCGCCTGCTGCACACGCAACGGGTGGCGCACCTCGCCACGCTGCGCCAGGACGCGCCGATGGCCGGCATGACGCTGTACCTGCCGGCCGCGGACTTTTCGGCGTTCCACGTGCACGTCAGCCGGCT
>Ga0187893_10015798_pt1 | contig 10060 bp, 20 predicted proteins | sample MA1701074metaG_FD_139574 | JGI IMG/M metagenome (GOLD analysis project Ga0187893, IMG submission 139574) | White microbial mat communities from a basaltic lava cave in the Kipuka Kanohina Cave System on the Island of Hawaii, USA - MA170107-4 metaG ... | reverse complement strand
TGTTCATCGACAATTCACGCCGCAGATCGCCTTCGACAATGAACTTGGCGACTTGTTCGCGCAGCTTTTCCATGTCGTTGTCCGACAGGTCCTTCATCTTGGTCGATTGGATGACTCCGGCAGCCGCGCAAATTGCCCGCGCGCGCGCGCGCCCAATGCCGTATATCGCAGTCAACGCGATTTCGGCGTGCTGATGGTTCGGAATGTTTACACCGGCGATACGAGCCATAGTTGTCGTGCGTCCTCAGTGAAATGGCGTTGCCGCCCAATTAACCCTGTCGTTGCTTGTGGCGTGGATCCGTGCAGATCACGCGCACTACGCGGTTGCGCCGGACGATCTTGCAGTTCCGGCACATCTTTTTGACCGATGCCTGTACTCGCATTTTTATGCTCCTTCAACAGCTCTGATTCCAAACTTGCGCTCACAACGGACCGGCCGCCCTCACTTGGCGCGGAACACGATTCGCGCTCGCGTCAGATCGTAAGGCGTCAAATCCACCGTCACCTTGTCCCCGGGCAGAATGCGTATGTAGTGCATCCGCATCTTGCCGGAGATATGTCCCAGTACCACATGGCCGTTCTCCAGTTTCACGCGAAACGTCGCGTTCGGCAGGGTCTCGAGAATCTCGCCCTGCATCTGGATCGTCTCTTCCTTGGCCATGCTCCTCCGCTAACGGGTCGGAAACATCCCGCCCTTGAAGTTCGCCTTCTTGAGCAGGCTCTCGTACTGGTGCGACATCACGTACGCCTGTACCTGGGCCATGAAGTCCATCGTCACCACCACGATGATCAGCAGGCTGGTGCCGCCAAAATAGAACGGTACGTTCCACTTCACGATCAGGAATTCCGGCAGCAGACAAACCAGAGTCACGTAGATCGCGCCAACCAGGGTCAGCCTCATGATGATCTTCTCGATGTACTTCGCCGTTTGTTCGCCCGGCCTGATTCCCGGTACAAATGCCCCACCTTTCTTCAGGTTCTCCGCCGTTTCCTTGGGATTGAATACCAGGGCGGTATAAAAGAAGCAGAAGAACACGATCGCCGACGCGTACAGCAACACGTAAATGGGCTGCCCGGGGGACAGCTTGCCGCTGATATCGCGCAGCCACGTCATACCCTCGTTGCTCCCGAACCACCCGGCCAGCGTCGCCGGAAACAGGATGATGCTCGACGCAAAAATCGGCGGGATCACCCCGGCCATGTTCAATTTCAGCGGCAGATGCGAACTCTGCCCGCCATAAACCTTGCGTCCTACCTGGCGTTTCGCGTAGTTCACAAGGATCTTGCGCTGGCCGCGTTCGACGAACACCACCAGTCCGGTCACCATTACCGCTCCCAACAGCAGGACGAGCACCAGCGGGATCGAGAACGCCCCCGTTCGCGCCAGTTCCAGCGTGCCGCCGACAGCACGTGGAAGTCCGGCGGCGATTCCCGCGAAAATAATCAGCGAAATGCCGTTGCCGATGCCGCGTTCAGTGATCTGCTCGCCGAGCCACATCAGGAACATCGTGCCGGTCACCAGCGTCACCACAGTGATGAATCGGAACGCCAGTCCCGGGTCCAGCACGAGGCCACGCTGGGACTCCAGCGCGATACCAATGCTCAGTGCCTGGAAAGTCGCCAGGAACAACGTGCCGTAGCGCGTGTACTGGGTAATCTTCCTGCGCCCCGACTCGCCTTCTTTTTTCAGCTGCTCCAGCTGTGGCGATACCACCGTCAGCAACTGCATGATGATCGAGGCCGAAATATACGGCATGATCCCGAGCGCAAAGATGGTAAACCGCGACAGCGCACCACCCGAGAACATGTTGAACATGTCCAGGATCCCGCCCTGCTGCGACTTGAACAACTCGGCCAGTTGCACAGGGTCGATGCCAGGTACCGGCACGTGCGCGCCGATTCGGTAGACGATCAGCGCGCCGAGCAGGAACAGAAGCCGGCGCTTCAGGTCACCGAACTTCCCGGACATTCCCAGCAACGAGTTCTCTGCCAAGTTCTTTTCAGCCTTCAATGACGCCGCCGGCCTTCTCGATGGCCGCACGCGCACCTTTGGTAACGAGCAATCCGCGCAGTTTCACCTTGCGCTTGATCTCTCCGGCAAGGATGACCTTGGCTGCGCGTGCCGCGTTCGGTACCACGCCGGCCTGCTTCAGCACCAGGATGTCGATGTCCTCCCCCGGCAGTTCATTGATCGCGGACAAACGCACCTCGACCGTGTCGCCGCCCGTCAAAGAGACGAAGCCGCGCTTGGGAAGCCGCCGATGCAGCGGCATCTGGCCGCCCTCGAAGCCGATTTTGTGGAATCCGCCGGAGCGTGCCTTCTGGCCTTTGTGGCCGCGGCCCGCTGTCTTGCCGGTACCGCTGCCGGTGCCGCGACCGACGCGCTTCCTGGCATGCTTGGAACCGGCAGCGGGTTTGATCTGGTTCAATCGCATTTACGCCTCGTACTTCAGCAGGTAGCTCACCTTGTTGATCATGCCGCGCACCGACGGAGTGTCTTCCAGTACCACCGTGTGGTTGATGCGCCGAAGGCCCAGGCCTCGCACCGTGGCACGATGGCTCTCGCGGGTACCGATCAGGCCCCGCACCAGCGTGACGCTGACCGTCTTGCCGGATTTCCCCGTTTCTTTCTTCGCGGCGGCTGCTTTCCTGGCCGGCGTCTTCGTTGCCATTGCGTTGCCGGCTGCTGTTTTTCCCGCCTTTATTTTTTCAGGCATCGTCTACCCCAGGATCTCTTCTATGGTCTTGCCGCGCTTGGCCGCGATCTCGGATGGCGTGCTCATGCCGTGCAGACCGTTGATCGTAGCGCGCACCACGTTGTAGGGATTGGTCGAGCCTATGCATTTGGCAAGCACGTTGGTAATTCCCATCACCTCGAAGATCGCGCGCATCGGGCCGCCTGCGATGATCCCGGTACCCTCGGAAGCGGGCTGCATGAACACTTTGGCGGCACCGTGCTGGCCAACCACGGCATGCTGCAGAGTCCCATTCTTGAGCGATACCTTGACCATCTTGCGGCGCGCTTCGTCCATCGCTTTCTGCACCGCCACCGGCACTTCGCGGGCCTTGCCCTTGCCCATGCCGATAGCCCCATCGCCGTCGCCCACAACGGTCAGCGCGGCAAAACCGAGGATGCGGCCACCCTTCACCACTTTGGTGACGCGATTGACCGACACCATCTTTTCGCGCATGCCGTCGCTGCGCTCTTCCGTATGCTGTTGCATTCTGGCCATGGTCTAATCCCTCAAAACTTGAGCCCGGCTTCCCGCGCCGCTTCTGCCAGCGCTTTCACACGGCCGTGATATTTGAACCCGGCGCGATCAAAAGCCACTTGCTCCACACCCTGCGCCTTTGCCTTTTCCGCAATGCGCTTGCCCACTACCGCGGCGGCCTTTACGTTGGCGCCGTTGGGCACTTGTTTGCGCACTTCAGGCTCGAGCGTAGAGGCAGTAGCCAGCACCTTCGCGGTCGGGTCGATCACCTGCGCATAGATGTGACCGTTCGAGCGGTAGATCGCCAGCCGCACCGCCTTCATTTCAGCGATCTTGGCGCGGGTCTGGCGCGCGCGTCGCATGCGTGATTGCTTCTTGTCGTCCATTTCGGGTCTCGTTTACTTCTTCTTGGTCTCTTTCAGAACAACGCGCTCATCGGCGTAGCGCACGCCCTTGCCCTTGTAGGGTTCGGGTGGACGATACCCGCGCACTTCTGCTGCTACCTGTCCGACCACCTGCTTGTCGATGCCCTTGATAACGATTTCGGTCTGTTGCGGCGTCTCGACCTTGATACCCTTGGGCATCTTGTGAACGACCGGGTGCGAGAAACCCACCGTCAGGTTGAGCTTGTCGCCCTGTGCCTGCGCCCGATAACCGACGCCGACCAGCTGCAGTTTTCTCTCGAACCCCTTGGTGACTCCCTGCACCATGTTGGCCACCAACGCCCGCAGCGTTCCGGACAGCGCATTCGCATGAATCGAATCGTCGAGCGGCTTGAACAGCACCTTGTCGCCGTCGCGCTTCACTTCCACGCCGGTGCCCAGGTGCTGCGACAGTACTCCCAGCGGCCCCTTGACCGAAATCTGACCCGGCACCAAGGTCACCTCCACCCCGCTGGGAAGAGTGACCGGAAGATTTCCAATGCGTGACATCTGTTGAGTTCCTCGGCTGCGGCTAGGCCACGATGCACAACACTTCGCCGCCGACACCAGTCTGTCGCGCCTTGCGGTCGGTCATCACGCCTCTGGACGTGGGCACGATCGCCACGCCCAGACCGTTCATCACTTGGGGAATGTCCTTGGCCGGTTTGTAGATGCGCAACCCCGGACGGCTCACCCGCTCAATTCGCTCAATCACCGGACGGCCGGCGTAATATTTCAGGGCGATCTCAAGGGCCCGTTTGGCGCCCTCTCCGCGCAGCGCGAAGTCCTCGATATAGCCTTCATCTTTGAGGACCTTGGCGATCGACACTTTGAGCTTGCTCGAGGGCACGACAACCGAAGTCTTCTCCGCAAGCTGCGCGTTGCGGATCCGCGTCAGCATATCGGCAATGGGATCACTCATGCTCATTCAAAATCTCCTGCTACCAGCTTGCCTTGATCACGCCTGGAATCTCGCCACGCATTGCGATTTCGCGCAGCTTGCCGCGGCCCAGGCCGAACTTGCGGAAAACCCCGCGTGGACGGCCAGTCAGCGAACAGCGATTGCGCAGCCGCACCGGGCTGGAGTTGCGCGGCAGCCTCTGAAACCGCTCGCGCGCTTCCGTGCGATCCTCGTCGGAAGCTTTGCTGTTGTTGATGGTTGCGAGCAGTTCCGCGCGCCTGGCCGCGAATTTCTTCACGGTGGCGCGGCGCTTCTTCTCACGATTGACCAATGCGGTCTTTGCCATAGGGACCTCAGTTCTTGAACGGAAACTTGAAGGCGGCCAGGAGCGCGCGCGCCTCCTCGTCGGTCTTCGCCGTCGTTGTTATCGAGATGTTCAGACCCCGAAGTGCATCGATCTTGTCGTACTCGATCTCGGGGAAAATGATCTGTTCCTTGACTCCCAGGTTGAAATTGCCGCGGCCGTCGAACGAGCGCGCAGAAATGCCGCGGAAGTCGCGAATGCGCGGAATCGCCACCGCCACCAACCGGTCGAGGAATTCGTACATCCGGCCGCGCCGCAGCGTCACCATGCAGCCGATCGGATAGTCCTTGCGGATCTTGAAGCCGGCGATCGATTTCTTGGCTTTGGTCACCACCGGCTTCTGACCCGCTATCCGGGTCATGTCGCCCACCGCGTTGTCGAGAATCTTCTTGTCGTTCACCGCCTCGCCCACGCCCATGTTCAGGACGATCTTGTCGATGCGCGGCACCTGCATCGAAGTCTTGTAACCGAACTGTTTCATCAGAGCCGGCACCACCGCCTCGCGGTAATGCTGTTGCAGCCGCGCCGGCTGGGCCGGCGCTCCTTTTTCGGTTCCGCCCTTCGCGGATGAGGACTTCGCGGGCGCTGCTGTCTTGGCCTTCGCCATGTCTTCCTCTTAAGCGTCCAGCATTTCGCCGTTGGACTTGTATATCCGCACGCGGCGCCCGTCTTCCAGGCGCTTTACACCGACGCGGTCGGCTTTCTGGGTGGTTGGGTTGAATACCGCAACGTTGGAAACGTGGATCGGCATTTCCTTGTCGATGATGCCACCGGTGGTGCCCTTCATCGGATTGGGTTTCTGGTGCTTCTTGACGCGGTTCGCGCCCTCGACAAGTACATGGTCATCCTCGAGCACGCGCAACACGGCGCCGCGCTTTCCCTTGTCCTTGCCGGTGATGACGACGACGTTGTCGCCCTTGCGGATCTTGCGCATGTTTTTTCCTTACAACACTTCCGGGGCAAGCGAGACAATCTTCATGAACCGTTCGGTCCGCAATTCGCGCGTCACCGGCCCGAATATGCGTGTGCCGATCGGCTCGAGCTTCGCATTGAGCAGGACGGCTGCGTTGGTATCGAATTTCACCAGCGAACCGTCCTGGCGGCGCACACCGCTGCGGGTGCGCACCACCACGGCGTGATAGATCTCGCCCTTCTTGACCCGCCCGCGCGGAGCGCAGTCTTTGATGCTCACCTTTATGACGTCACCGACACCCGCATAACGACGCTTGGAGCCGCCCAGCACTTTGATGCACATCACCGAGCGCGCGCCGGTGTTGTCGGCGACATCCAGTCTGGATTGCATTTGAATCATCTGCTTTCTCTCTCCAACTTCGCCCGCCGCGTGAGTACTACGTCGGCAGACCAGTTTTGGAACCCGTCCGGGTCGGAAATCGGGGCGCGACGGACAGAGGCGTCCCGGGAAAAAGGCGGGAGTTTAATGAAAAAACGCCGCCTAGGCAAGGATTTCAGACCTCTTCCCTGGCTTTCTCCACCAGCTTCACCACTTTCCAGGTCTTGGTCCGGGACAGCGGGCGGGTCTCCTCGATGAGCACCAGGTCGCCAGGATGGAATTCGTTGTTCTCGTCGTGCACGTGATATTTCTTGGAGCGGCGGACGAACTTGCCGTAAAGGGGATGCTTGACCTTGCGCTCCACCAAGACCGTCACGGTCTTGTTCATTTTGTCGCTGACCACGCGGCCGGTCAGCGTGCGTGCGTTGGTTTGCTGGTTCTCGTTCATGGGTTTTTTGCCTTCTCGCCGATCAAGGTGCGCACGCGCGCGATATCGCGGCGCACTTTCTTGATTTCGCTGGTGTTGTTCAACTGCTGGGTGGCAAGCTGCATACGCAGCGAGAATTGCGCCTTGAGGAGCTCACCGAGTTCCTTGTTGAGGTCGGCTGCACTCTTGGTCCGGAGTTCACTCGCCTTCATCTCTTATCCCACCTGTCTGATTACGAACGTGGTCAGAATCGGCAATTTGGAGGCTGCCAGGCGGAATGCCTCGCGAGCCAACGCCTCATCCACGCCGTCCATCTCGTAGAGCACCTTGCCGGGCTGGATCTCCGCGACGTAATACTCGGGGTTGCCTTTTCCGTTACCCATGCGAACTTCGGCCGGCTTTCGCGAGATCGGCTTGTCGGGGAATATGCGGATCCAGATCCGGCCGCCCCGCTTGATGTGGCGAGTCATGGCACGGCGCGCGGCCTCGATCTGGCGTGCGGTCAGACGGCCGCGGCCGATCGCTTTCAAGCCGTATTCACCGAAACTCACCTTGGCACCGCGGGTCGCCACACCGGTGTTGCGGCCCTTCTGCTCCTTGCGGTACTTCCTTCTAGCTGGCTGCAACATTCTTGGCTCCTCGCCTTGCCCTCTTCTGCGGCTCCGGCGCCGGCGCCACCACCGGCTGCTCGCCGCGCCCGAGCACTTCGCCCTTGAATACCCACACCTTGATGCCGATTACCCCGTAAGTGGTCTTGGCCTCGGAGAAGCCGTAATCGATGTCGGCGCGCAGCGTATGGAGCGGCACACGGCCTTCACGGTACCACTCGGTGCGTGCGATCTCGATCCCGTTGAGACGGCCTGCACTCATGATCTTGATTCCCTGCGCTCCCAGGCGCATCGCGTTCTGTATAGCGCGCTTCATTGCGCGGCGAAACATGATGCGTTTCTCCAGTTGCTGAGCGATCGAATCCGCGATCAGCTGGGCATCTATTTCGGGTTTGCGCACCTCCTCGATATTCACGTGCACCGGCACGCCCATCAGCCTCTGCAATTCACCGCGCAAGTTCTCGATATCCTCGCCCTTCTTGCCGATCACGACACCGGGACGAGCGCTGTACACAGTGATCTTGGCGTTCTTGGCCGGGCGTTCGATAATCACTTTGCTTACTGCAGCGTGAGCCAGTTTCTTCTTCAGGAAGTCGCGGACCTTGATGTCTTCCTGCAGCATCGCCGGGAAATTCTTGCTGTTCGAGTACCAACGCGAAGTCCAATTGCGCTGCACCGAAAGCCGGAACCCGGTTGGGTGAATTTTCTGTCCCATGCTTACTCCTTGTCCCCGACTGTCACATAGATGTGGCAGGTGGGCTTGGTGATCTTGAAACCGCGACCCTTGGCACGCGGCATGAAACGCTTCAGGCTCGTCCCCTGTTCAACGTGTATGGTCGTGACCGACAACTCGTCGATGTCGGCGCCCTGGTTGTGTTCGGCATTGGCGATCGCCGACTCCAGCACCTTGCGGATGATCTTGGCACCCTTTTTCGGGCTGAAGGCGAGCAGGCTCAGCGCCTTGTCTACTGGCAGTCCACGCACCTGGTCGGCGACCAGGCGCCCTTTCTGGGCTGACAGCCGCACACCACGCAAAATGGCGGAAGTTCTCATCTTCATCTCTCCCATTGCCATTACTTCTTGGCCGCTGCGGCCGGCGGCGAAGCCGGTGAACTCGCACCGGACGGAGCCGCAATGACCTTCTTGTCCCCGGTGTGCACTTTGAAAGTGCGGGTCAGGGCAAATTCACCGAGCTTGTGCCCGACCATGTTCTCGCTGATATACACCGGCACGTGCTGTCGACCGTTGTGTATGGCGATGGTCAGGCCGACGAAATCCGGAAGGATGGTGGAACGGCGCGACCAGGTCTTGATCGGGCGCTTGTCGTTCGTGGCGCGCGCCGCATCCACCTTCTGCACCAGGTGATGGTCGACGAACGGGCCTTTCTTGATCGATCGTGCCATGTGTCCTTATCCCTTACTTGCCGTGGCGATCGCGCACGATCATGCCGCGCGTGCGCTTGTTGTTGCGCGTCTTGTAACCCTTGGTCGGCGTGCCCCACGGACTGACCGGATCGCGGCCTGCCGCGGTCTTGCCCTCACCGCCGCCGTGCGGGTGGTCGATCGGATTCATCGCCACACCGCGAACGGTCGGGCGCACTCCGCGCCAGCGCACGCGCCCGGCCTTGCCGATGGACTCGAGGTTGTGTTCCTCGTTGCCCACCTCGCCGATCGTGGCGCGGCAGTCGACGTGCACCTTGCGGATTTCGCCCGAGCGCAGACGCAACTGCGCATAGGTGCCTTCGCGCGCGAGCAACTGGACCGAAGTCCCTGCGGACCGTGCCAGTTGCGCGCCTTTGCCGGGCAGCATTTCGACGCAGTGGACAGTGGTTCCCACCGGCACATTGCGCAGCGGCAGCGTATTGCCAACCTTGATCGGAGCCTGCGACCCGTTGCTGACTTCCTGCCCCACGGTCACGCCCTTTGGCGCGATGATGTAACGGCGCTCGCCGTCGGCGTAACACAACAACGCCAGATTAGCGCTGCGGTTCGGATCGTATTCCAGGCGCTCGATTCTGGCGGCAATGCCATCCTTGTCGCGCACGAAATCGACGATGCGATAGTGATGCTTGTGCCCCCCGCCCTGGTGACGCGTAGTGATGTGGCCACGATTGTTGCGGCCCGCACGCTTGCTCTGTTTCTCGACCAGAGCGGCGACCGGCTTGCCCTTGTGCAGGTTGGCGTTGACGACCTTGACCAGCGCGCGCCGGCCAGGGGATGTCGGTTTGACCTTGACGAGCGCCATTTACTTGGCCTCCGCTGCGGCGAAGTTGATCTCCTGCCCCGGCTTCAGGCAGACATAGGCTTTTTTCCAGTGTCGGCGGCGGCCAACGAAGCGGCCGAATCGCTTTTCCTTGCCCTTGACGTTGGCAACCTGGACGCTTTCCACCTGGACCTTGAACAACATTTCCACCGCGGCCTTGATTTCAGGTTTGGTCGCGTCCTGCGCAACCCGGAAAACTACCTGCTCATTCTTGTCCGCGACGAAGGTACTTTTTTCCGAAACCACCGGCGCGAGCAGAACCTGCATCAACCTCTCGTGGTTAGCGGCGTGCTGCTTGGTAGCTCCCTCTTTAACAGCGGCAGCCTTCATGCCAGCATCTCCTCGAACTTCGCGACCGCACCCTTGGTAATCAGCGTGTTGCTGAAGCGCAGCAGACTGACCGGGTCCGCCTGCCCGGGTTCGACCACGAGCACATTGACGAGATTGCGCGCCGACAACACCAGGTTCTCGTCGAGCTGATCAGTAATTATCAGCACGTTATCCATGCCCATCCCCTTGACCTTGCTCGCCAGCTGCTTCGTCTTGGGCGAATCAACCTTGAAGTTCTCGACC
>Ga0187893_10015797_pt1 | contig 10062 bp, 8 predicted proteins | sample MA1701074metaG_FD_139574 | JGI IMG/M metagenome (GOLD analysis project Ga0187893, IMG submission 139574) | White microbial mat communities from a basaltic lava cave in the Kipuka Kanohina Cave System on the Island of Hawaii, USA - MA170107-4 metaG ... | reverse complement strand
GACGATGGTAACGGTTGTGGTAGCACCATTACCCAGAGTACCTAGGCTACAGGTTACAGTGCTTGTCCCATTACAACTCCCCTGACTGGGCGTTGCTGAGACGAAAAGGACGTTCGAAGGCAGTGTGTCCGTGAGAGTTACGCCGGTGGCTGCAGCCGGTCCGCCGTTGGTGACAGTGACCGTGTAGGTCAGGTTATTTCCCGCTGTCACTGGATCGGATGAATCGCTCTTGGTGAGGGCCAAATCGGTGACGGGCAGAATAATAGGATCGGCACGGACGATGACTTGCCTGCCATCCACGAGAAAGGCCCGGAATGAGACCTGGCCAGCATCGTTCAGTCCCACTCTGCTGACGTCGTCGAATCCCGTTACCGTCGAACCGAAGAGTGGATCGCCCCCAGCAATGACCTTATCTTCCACAGGATCTGGACCCGTGAAGATGCCGCGCGTACTGTCATCTAATATCCCGTCAAAGGCCACCGTGCCAGCATTGTTGATGGACACGGAAAATTCAAAAAATGTCGCAAAGGGACCGCTGGTGTCGACAATGGTGGTGAGGGCTCCGCCATTCCCTGTGAAGATGCTTCCTCCTTCCATAAACGCCACCGTTCCGGCCGCGTTAATAACCACCGCATTTTGAGTGTCACTTATGTCGCCGATGGTGGTGAGAGACCCCCCATTGCTGGTGAAGACGCCTGGGGCGCGTCCTTCCGGGAAGCTTATGGAGCCAGCCCCGAAGGAACCAGCAAAGGCCACTGTTCCTGAGTCGTTAATCGAAGGCAAACCGAAGTTAGCTAACGCATCGGCTTCGTTGATGATAGGTGAGCCACTCCCCGTGAAAATGCCCTCCATCCCGCCACCGAAAGCGCGAAATGGCACCGTTCCTCCCGTGTTAATAGAGATTGGGCCGTTGAAGAAGCTGAAGGGCATGCCGTCCCGCGACAGCGATAGTGGTGCGGGGGCCGCCGTTGCCGGTGAAGATGGTCAGTGACCCGTTAACTGGTTGTAAGCGAAATGCCACCGTTCCTTCAGCACTTATCGCGAAGTTGTCGGATACATCTTCGAGGGGCTCGGTGGTGCTGTCGGCAATGGTGGTGAGGGTTCCGCCGCTCCCCGTGAAGATCCCCTTTCCCCCTCCATCCAGAGATGCAAAAAACGCCACTGTGCCGTCCGCTGCGATTGGCTCTCCGAATTGCGAGAAATTACTAAACACGCCAGTAGTGTCAGCGATGTTCGTGAAGGTGTAAGACGTGGCCGCCGCGCTCCGCAACAAAGCAAAGAGCAGACTTACGGTTAGGAAGTGGTAAGATTTAATTTTCATTCTTTTTCCTCTTATTGCCGATAAACCTGGGAGAGGAGCTCGCCATAAAACATCTCATTCCGCTAATTCGCTTTGCATTTCCACGAAGGTCGAGTACCTATGATACCCCATAAAGGAGCGGACTCTCGCTGAGGAAGGCTGACCCCTCGGTTCGAACGCGAGTTAAGCCTCGATGAGGCCGGAGCCGCATAATGAACAGGTAGCCATTAAACACTCGCCGGGAGGTCAGCCATGAAACCCTCTAGGAGAATTTCCTGCTTAATACCGCCTCTGATCCCCCGCTCTTGAGTGAGGACACGATCATGATCATGGCGCCAACGATGATGGTCAGGAAACCGATGATTTTGACTAGGGGGAATGCTTCTCCAAAAACAAAATAGCCGCTTATCATGTTGATCATGCGCTGGGTGACGGCGATCAAGGGAACGGTCACGGAGACCTGACCGCGAGAGAACGCCAGTTGTAGAGAAACAAAACCCACCACGCTGAACAGGGACAAGACCAGAAAAGGCCACGCTGTGATAAAAGCGACGACACTATCGAGAGAGGTGACGGAAAAGCTCCCGAGCTCACTCACCACGAGATTGGTCGTAGTTTTCAGATAGGTTTCCACGCTACCGAAACAGATCCCGGCACAGAGGGCAAACAGGATTTCGTAGTTGAGGTTTTTGCTTTGGATGCTTCTGCTACCGAGCACCAATAGCCCCAAAGCCGAAGCCATTGCGAACAAGGTGGTCCATTTTAGCGCGGCCATATCCGTCATTCCCCCGGTAATCGGGTTCTTCACCAATAGGAAGGTTCTTCCTAAGTCCGACAGGCTCCTAGACAACGGCTAATGCGGACGCTTCAGGTGTGTCTTCCCAGCGCTTGCCGGCCTTGATCTTAACGGCACAGTACTTGAACTCCGGGATCTTGCCATACGGATCGAGCGCTTCGTTGGTCAAGAGGTTGGCGGCGGCTTCGACGAAGGTAAACGGCATCATCACCGTGCCGGTCTGCATGTGCGCGTCCGCTCGGGCGGTGGCGGCAATTCGGCCCCGGCGCGATTCGATCACCAGCGTTTGCCCGGATTTGGTGCCCAGCCTTTTGAGATCTTGCGGATTGATGAAAACACTCGCTCCCGGCTCTATGGCATCCAGCACCCGAGAGCGTCGCGTCATGCTGCCGGTATGCCAATGCTCGAGCTGGCGGCCGGTGACGAACACGAAGGGGTAGTCCACGTCGGGGAGCTCGGCCGCTTTGCTGTAGCTCACCGGCACAAACAGGCCTTTGCCGCTGGGAGTGGGGAAGCGCCCATCCTGGAAGATGACCGGCTCGCCCGGATCGCCTTCTTCTAGCAACGGATAGGTCAGTGAGTCCTCGCGTTCCAGCCGCTCCCAGGTCATGCCGGCCAGGCTGGGCACCGCTTGGCGGATCTCGTTGAACACCTCTTCCGGACCCGCATAGTCCCAGCTCAGGCCCATACGGCTCGCGATTTCCTGAATGATCCATAAGTCCTGGCGCGCATCCCCGGGCGGATCGAGGGCCTGGCGGCCTAATTGCACCCGGCGATCAGTGTTGGTGAAGGTCCCCGTTTTCTCCGGGAAAGCGGAAGCCGGCAGAATCACATCGGCAAACCCGGCCGTCTCGGTGAAAAAGATATCCTGCACCACCAAATGGTCGAGGTGTGCCAGGGCCGCGCGCGCATGTTGCAGATTCGGATCGGACATCGCGGGGTTTTCCCCCATGATGTACATGCCCCGCAGCGTGCCGTCGTGGATGGCGTGCATGATCTCCACCACGGTCAGCCCGGGCTTGGGGTTCAGCGCTGTGCCCCAGAGCTGCTCAAACCGAGCTTGTACACCGGGGTCCGCCACCGGCTGGTAGTCGGGATACACCATGGGGATCAGGCCGACGTCGGAAGCGCCTTGCACGTTGTTCTGACCGCGCAAGGGATGCAGTCCGGTGCCGCGGCGGCCGATCTGCCCCGTCAACAGGGCGAGCGAGATGAGGCAGCGCGCGTTATCCGTGCCGTGGATGTGCTGCGAGATCCCCATGCCCCAGAAGATGATGGCGGTCTTCGCGGTCGCATAGAGCCGCGCCACCTCTTTGATGGTTTCCGCCGCGATGCCGCACACGGGGGAGACGCGTTCGGCGCTGTACTCCTTGACTGTTTCCCACAGCTCCTCAAACCCTTGGGTGTTTTTCTCGATGAACGACGTGTTGTGCAGCCCCTCGCTGATGATGGTGTGCATCATGGCGTTCAGCAAAGGCACGTCGGTGGCCGGTCTCAACTGCAGGAAATGGCTGGCCTGCAGGCTCAGATCCGAGCCATAAGGCTCGATCACGACCAGCTTTTTCCCGCGCTCGGCCGCGTTCTTCATGAACGTCGCCGCAACCGGATGGTTGGCGTTGGGGCGGGCACCGATGACCAAGATCACCTCGGCCTCGCAACCGTCTGCGACCTGATTGGAGACGGCGCCCGAGCCTATGGTCTCCAGCAAGGCGGCCACGGAGGAGGCATGGCAAAGCCGGGTGCAATGATCCACGTTGTTGGTGCCGAATCCGGTGCGTACGAGTTTCTGAAACAGATAGGCCTCTTCGTTGCTGCCTTTGGCCGAGCCGAAACCGGCCAGGGCTTCCGGCCCCAGAACCTCGCGGATCGTGCGCAAACCCGCCGCGGCGACGTCCAGGGCTTCATCCCAGCTCGCCTCGCGAAAGTGCTCGTGAACCTCCGAAGGGCCGATGATAGTAGAGATTTTGGCGACCCCCTCGCGACGGATCAAGGGCTTCGTTAAGCGCTCTGAATGATGCACGTAGTCAAAGCCGTAGCGCCCCTTGACGCAGAGCCGGCTATGATTGGCGGGTCCATCTCGCCCATCCACGTACAGGATCTTGTTTTCCTTTACTTTATACGTCAGCAGGCAGCCAACCCCACAGTACGGGCAGGCTGATTTCACTTCCTTATCCGGCTCGATCAGGCCCACTTCTCCGGCCGGCATCAGGGCGCCGGTCGGGCACGCTTGCACGCATTCCCCACAGGCCACGCAAGAGCTTTCGCCCATGGGCTCACCCATGTCGAAGACGATGGCCGAATGCGCCCCGCGGAAGGCAAATCCGATGACATCGTTGACCTGCTCCTCGCGGCAAGCGCGCACGCAGCGGGTGCACTGGATGCAGGCATCCAGGTTGACTGCCATGGCCGGGTGCGAAAGATCGGGCTTCGGCTGATCACGCGGCGGGAAACGCGGGGTCTCTATTCCACAATGCCGTGCCCAATGATCCAGCTCGGAACGCGGGGTGTACGGTGATCGGCCTTGCTTGGGCATATCCGAAAGCAAAAGCTCTAAAACCAGGCGCTGGGAATGCCGGGCTCGCGTGTTTTCGCTGTAAACCTTCATCCCGTCGGCCGGCTTGCGGCAGCAGGAGGGCGCCAGCACGCGCTCGCCTTCGATCTCCACCATACACGCCCGGCAGTTGCCGTCCGAGCGGTATCCGTCTTTGTAGCAGAGGTGGGGAATGTCTATCCCTAAGCGTTGGGCGGTCTGCAAGATGGTCTCCTCGGCCAGCGCCTCGACCGGCCGTTCATTCAGCAAAAACGTGACCGTCGGCTGTGACTCTGAGATGAATTTCGGGCTGGCAACCATGAGCTATCCTCTATTCAAATTCGTGCGCGAAGTATTTCATCGCACAGCGCAAGGGGTTCGGCGCTGCTTGGCCGAGGCCGCAAATGGAGGCGTCTTCCATGGCAGTGGCGAGCTCCTCCAAGAGCGGCTTATCCCACTGCGGCTGCTGCATCAGCTTGACCGCTTTCGCGGTCCCGACCCGGCAGGGGGTGCATTGCCCGCAGGATTCGTCCTCGAAAAAGCGCAGGGCGTTCAGCGCCGCGTCTCTCGCTCGGTCCTTATCCGACAACACGATGATCGCCGCCGAGCCGATGAAACAACCGTAAGGCGTTAAGGTGTCGAAATCAAGCGGGAGATCGCCCAGGGAGGCGGGCAGGATCCCTCCCGAGGCGCCCCCCGGAAAGTAACCGTAAAACGCATGCCCGGGCAACATACCGCCGCAATATTCCTCTATTAACTCTCTCATGGTGATGCCGGCGGGAGCGAGATGAACGCCCGGCTTCTGAACCCGGCCGCTAACCGAAAAAGAGCGCAAGCCCTTGCGCCCATAGCGGCCCTGCGAGGCAAACCAATCCGCTCCCCGCTCTAAAATGTCCCGCACCCAATGCATGGTCTCCAGGTTTTGTTCCAGTGTGGGTCGCCCGAACAAGCCGATCTGGGCCACATAGGGGGGGCGCAGCCGGGGCATGCCCCGCTTGCCCTCGATGGATTCGATCATGGCGGATTCTTCGCCGCAAATGTACGCTCCCGCCCCCCGCCTTAGGTGTATGGGGGGCAAAGCGCAGGGGGGATCGGTGTGCAAGGCCGCAAGCTCCTGGCTTAACATCTCGCGACAGCCGGCGTATTCGTCGCGCAAATAGAGGTATACCTGATCCGCTTCGATGGCCCAGGCGGCGATCAGCGTGCCCTCCAAAAAGCGGTGCGGATCGCGCTCCAGATAGTAGCGATCCTTGAAGGTGCCTGGCTCACCTTCATCGATGTTGATCGCGATCAAACGCGGTTTGGACTGTTGGCGCAGGATGCGCCATTTGCGCCCGGTCGGGAATCCGGCGCCACCCAGCCCACGTAGGTTTGAATCTTCGAGGATCGTGACCACCTCTTCCGCGGTACGCTCGCCTGCGATACAGGCGCACAGCGTTTGATAACCGCCTTGCTCTCGGTATTGCTCATAGTCGATGTGCTTGGTCTTCTCAGGCGAGGCATCGCCGCTCTGCACGGCCTGGAGCACCGTCTGTGGTGTTGCCTTCTCGATGGGGTTCATCCCCACCACCGCCACCGGTGCTCCGTGGCAGCGGCCGACACAGGGCACGCGCTGCACACGCACCCCGGGTTCGAGGTGCTGCTTTAGCTCGCGCACCAGGCTATCGCCACCGAACATCTCGCAAGTGACCGACTCACACACCCGCACGGTCAGCTCCGGTGGCGGGGTGTCGCCCTCGGACACGACATCGAAATGATGGTAGAAGGTCGCGACCTCATAGATCTCGGCGAGGGGCAGCTTCATCTCCTCGCCGAGGGCCAAGATATGCCGCAGCGAGATGTGGTGATAGCGATCCTGGATGCGGTGCAGAAACTCGACCAGCAAATCGCGCCGCCGCGGCGCATCGCCCAGCAGCTCCCGGATCTCGGCCAGTGCCTTGAGATCCATGACGCGGCCGCTGGCGCGCCCTTTCTGGCCTCTTGTTCGTTTCACCTTTTTGTTCCCGTTAGCGTGTTGTCTAGGAGCCTGTCGGGCTTAGGGAGCCGTAGCGAGGCGAGTGGGGGAATCGCATCCCGCTCCCCCCAAGGGTGCTCGGCTCGAACATTGTTAGCCCTCCACGGGTAGTTACATCTTAATTAAGCTCCGCCTAGCGATTGTATCCCAACCACCTGGCGCGGGTTAGACTACAAGACGCGCGCGCTCGAAGGCGTGGCGAAAGTCAAAAAAGGCCGGCTTTTCGCTCTCGAGCATCAGACGCAGCAAGGTTTGCTGCAGATGATATTTGACGTTGCCTACGGCGAGTGCGCCGATCCCCACCGCCCCCGGCGAGTGGCCGGCATGCAGGAGCGGGGCGCCGCAGTCTTTCAGCCCTATTCCTGCTATCCCCAGGGGAGGAACGGCATTGACATCCCCCGCCACCTTGAGGGTTCTGGTATCGGAAAGAACCCTAGGGTTCAGCACCTCGATCCCTGCCTTGGCGGTGCAAAACACCACCTCCGCATCCCCGAGCAGATAGGCCTTATCGGCATCGGAGCCTGCGAAAGTACCGCGCAGGCGGCACTCGCACAGCCGGCTGTACTGCGCGGCTACCCGCAGCGCGTTTTCGATGTTGAGATGATCCACCAAAGTGGTGTCGGCGCCACACAGGGAGACGATCACCCCGGTGGCGATCCCTACCGGGCCGGTGCCCCCGAACACCACCGCCCGGCATTCCTTCAGCTCCCTGTTGTGCTTGGCTTTGAGTTGCTTCTCGACACAGGCCACCAAAGCCGCCGCGGTGGTGAATGCGCCACTGGGATCGGCCAGCACCGACACCTGAAAGGGCGGCACCATGGCCTTCTTGGTCGCCTCCAGCATGGTCATGGCGAGCCCGATATCGCGCCCGCCGATGAAGATCCCGGTGCGTTTGACCCCAGCCGGACCGCGGGAGAAGATCGCATCTTGCACCAGACCGTGCACCTGCTCCAGCTTCACGTCTGTGTATGGGATCACTACCTCGAAACCGGCATCGACCGCCATGTTGATGTCAAACGGGCTGGTATGCGGCATGGGATCGAACAGGTGAATAACGCTGCGTCTTTCGGGCTTTTCCATTGTTTTTACTCCGCCGCGCCGGCACTGAGACCGGGTTGTTGCGGCTCTTAAAACAGGCCGATGATCCGACCATCTCCACGATATCGATGTTCTCGGCCGCCGGCACCTTGGGCAGCCCGGGCATGGTCATCATGTTGCCTCGCAGAGGACCACAATAGGTCTAACTAGGCGATCAGGCCACGGTCGCCCTATCACCCGTTTGGATCTCAGCACCCTTATTTAGCCGCCAAAGCTTGCTTCAGTTGCTTCACCACGCGTTTGACCATTCCCTTGGGCTCTTTGGTGGTTCTCGATGCTTCGTCGATGGCCGACAGATTGGCGGGTGGGTTAGCGCCCACCACGATGGCGCCCAGCATGCCGAGGGACACATGAGGGGAGCACTTGTACACATAGGCCCCCTCTTTCTCGAGGGTCACGGTGAAGGTCTCACCCATTTTGGACTGCCAAGCCGCAGCCCCTTCGGGGATCATGCCGGGCAGCGAAACACTGTCGTGTCCTGCCATATTGGTCCAGGTCACGGTATCCCCGGGCTGCACGAAGACCACCGCGGGTTCGTATTTGGTCACCATGGCCTTCACCACGTGCTCTTCGGCCTGCACCTGACTGGAACAAAGGCCAAACAGGATTGTTATCAGCGCACCTTTTTTCGTTATGTTTTTCATCGATAGGCTCCTTATAGTTGTTTACTGAGTTTTTCCGGGGGTCGCTTAGGATAGCGCCGGGGCCACCGTTGCCTGCTTGCGCCAAGGGCAGGACTTGCCTTTGTCATGATCGCTCCTCCGAGTAATGTCACATAGCTCGAGTGAGTTGCTGCAACGCAGCAAGCGGGGCGCAAGCTACAAGACAATGCTTTACATGTCAAGTGTCTTTTTGTAAGGCCCTCGCTATAGGCGCTCGGGAGCCAGCGCCATGTTCGGTAAAGGTTGTGCTGCAAAGATGCTGTTGACATTCGAAATTGGCCCGATATACTTCCGCGGTTTATTGCTGCACTGCACTAAAATATTCTTCTTCCACATCAGTAGGAGCTATATAGATGTTACAGATTGATATTTTCCGGAAGCCTTTCGAGGCGTTCGGCGGCGCCTATGGGTCGCTAAAGGGACTGGACAAGATCAACACCAAGGCCGCCAATCAACTCACCGACCTGCAATTGGGTCTCCTATACGGCTGCTTGGACGCGAGCGCAAGCCACATGACGCGGATAACCGAGGCCGAAAGGTACGAAGACCTTTGGAGATGCCAGGCCGATATGATCACCCGATGGGGCGGTTTGGTTACGGAGAATCTGCGAAAGGTCTTTGAAGCCTTCACCGACTACCGGGATGGGCTTAATGGCTGGTTGCGCGATGGGGCGATCGATACCCTAAACGGTGTTCCGTACAGCGCTACTCCGAGGAACGGAGCGACTAGCAAAAAATCCGTCTAGTCGGCTCCGAGGTGCTGCACAGCGCCCAGATCCCGTTCGCTTTAGGGACGGGATCTGGCGCTGCTCAGAAGAACCATGCGCCTTGCTCGCGCGCAACCACGGCTTGCGATGTTGCTTAACATGACCGCATGGAAAAGCGTCTCCCGATCTCCCGAGATGAAACGAATCCGAGCTACAACCGCTGCCGCGATTGACGTTGAAGCAGCGAGAGGAAATGAGAAATTGACGCCAGAAGCTGACAGGCGAAAACCGCATCGCACCGTAGAGAGCGAACGGCAAGCGCCCATCGTAACTACCTTTTCCACCTATCCTAGTTGCCTATCGATCCGTTATCGAGCCAAAGCTCGATACCGGGCCCGCACCTGCTCCCTACAAGATCGCATGGATAGTCAAAATCCGCACCCTTGACAGCCTTCCTTTGTCCTTGAGCGGCGACACTAGTGCCATCGTTAAGGAAAACCGGCAACTGTCAATTGAACGGCCGAAATTCTCCGGTCTCTTCGTCCATGACGTGAAGCACGCCGCTGGCGATGCCGAAGTACCACCCGTGTAACGCCAGGGCTCGGCGCTCCACCCTCGAGCGGATCCAGTCAAAGCTCATGAGGTTGCGCAAACTCAAACGCACGAGCTCATGCTCTAACTGTGTGAGCTGCTCCTCTAGGCAGGCCCTCGCATACCTCTCCTGTACCGAGGCGCGTGCCTCGTAAGCGATGCTCACCCATGCGCCGATGAAATCCGTATCGGGTGCAACATCATTCTTTTGGTCCCACAGCGTCCGTGCGCCTCCGCATTGGGCATGCCCCATGACTACGATGTCCTCGACCTCGAGACGCCGCACCGCGTACTCGAGAGCGGCACTGGTGCCATGATGATGACCGTCCGGCGCAAACCGCGGGACGAGATTGGCAACGTTCCT
>Ga0187893_10015796_pt1 | contig 10062 bp, 9 predicted proteins | sample MA1701074metaG_FD_139574 | JGI IMG/M metagenome (GOLD analysis project Ga0187893, IMG submission 139574) | White microbial mat communities from a basaltic lava cave in the Kipuka Kanohina Cave System on the Island of Hawaii, USA - MA170107-4 metaG ... | reverse complement strand
GAAGCCGTTGATGCTGGTCGTGCGCTCGTGGGAGCCGGTGCGGCTCGTGGCGGCGACGGTGGAGGGGGCGAAGCGGTAGGGGGCTGGATCGGGGCCCGTGAGGGGAGGGGGCTCCGTTCGTAGCGGCCCATGGCCCAGGGGGGTACCATAGGTGCCACGATGCCCCGGGGCCGTCCGCGCCGGCGTCCCGCCGGCCCGGGCCTCCGAGCACGGAGGCATGGGACAAGTGAGGTGCAGGATGGTCGCAATGCGGCTGGCTCTGGCGTGGCTCGTGTGCTCGCTCCTGGCGTCGTTCCAGGGCCCGATGACGACGCTCGTCTCGTCCTACCCCTACGGCGAACAGCTCTCGCTCGAGGTATCGCCGGATCGAGGCGTCGTGTTCGTGGCCGAAGGGGCGGCGATCACCGTGCTCGACGCGACCGTCGTGGCTCCGGGGAATCCTCCGCCAACCCTGCCGGTCATCGAGAAGATCCCGATGCCCGAGTGCCAGCCGCTCGCGCTCGCGTTCTCCGACCCCCCCCCCCAACGGCATGCCTCATGACCGGTTTCTCTTCATCGCCGGCGGCAGTCTCGGCGTGTGGAGGCTGACGCTCTGCCCGAACCTGTTCCCGGGTTCTCCCGGTGCGCCGACGAGCTGCGGTCCCCCCACGTACGCGCCCCTCTTCATCCAGCCGGTTCCAGGCGGCTTCGTCGAGGACGGGTACTTCGAGCGCAAGCGGTGCGTGGACGTCGCGGTGGTGCGCCGGCTGAACGATGCGGTGCTCTTTGCGCTCTACGCGGCTAGCAGCGATCCGTGGCAATCGGGGATCGGCCCGACCGAGCTCCACGCCTGGACGGTGACGGGGAGCAGCGTCACGCCACTGGCGCGCTTGACGTTCGATTCGACACTTCCCGGCGCCACGCCCGCGCAGGTGGGCACCGCGCTCGCAGTCGATCCGGACGAGGACGACGCGGTGTACGTCGCGCTCGGCAAGGGCGGGATCTGGCGCGTGGACCTCGCTGGCGTGACACTCTCGAAGTCCCAGATCCCGATCGATTTCGACGACCAGTCCTCGCCGCAGTGGGGATGCACGGCCTTGCAATCTGGAATCCAGGACGTGCGCGACCTCTCCATCATTCGAGTGCTGGCTGGCGGACAGCTTCGAAGCTACCTCTACGCGGCGCTGAGCTATCGGGCGATCCTCGAGTACGAGCTGACCGCTCCCAGCCCGACCCCGCGCTTCTCTTGCACCAGCGGCTATGCGGAGCGGATCTCGGCCGTGAGCGATGGTGGATCGGGCGTGCTTGTGGCCGTAGTCAACCAACCCGTTCGTGGCCAGAACCTTGAGACGTTGGCCCCGTGGACGGTGAACGGGCGGTGGTGGGACATCTGCTTGGCTTACTTTCGGGTGGATGAGGACGACCCTTGCGGGTGGCCCTGCTCGACGCCGGCCGCTTCGCAGATCCAGTTCTTCTGGCGCGACCTGAACTCGGGGGGAGCGCTCAGCGCGCTCGGCGAGGCGATACCCTACAGTGCATTCTGGGGCTCGCTGTCGCTGCGAGGGGCCTCGACGGACCGGTTCATCACCTACGCGTGCTCGACTGGCGACGCCACGAGGATTCACGAGATCCTCCTGAACCACGGGACGTCGCCTCCAGGCATCACTGTCCAGCAAGTCGGGGACTACGTTGGGAAGGCGTTGGGAGTTCAAAAGTCGACCGTCTCGCTCGTCAACCCGGAAGTGCTGCGCTTTGGAGGAGAAGCACCTGGGAGGGCAGAGCAGGAGGGGTCGATGGTTTGGACCGATCCGGCGACCATGGAGATCTTTCCGATCCCCGAGACCAAGTCGATTTGCATCTCCCCGATCCCGGCACTCCCGCCCTGTGAGATCGGTTGTAATTCCTGGGACAATCCACCGTACCTCGGCAACATCTTCAGCGAGCCACAGTGGATCGATTCCAACGATGCGACGCGGGAGCACTTTGTCAAGGGAGCTAGCACGCTGGTGCGTGTGGACCTCGCAGCATGTGCCTCGACGTGCTCGCCCCCTGCCGTGACTTCGTGTCCGGGTCCCTGCCCTGGCGTGCTCGAGTGCTCGGGCGACCCTTGCTCCACCTCGCACCCGAGCTTTCCCGTCCGCTTCGCGGTCGGGGACATCCCGGGCGCAGCTGTGAGTACTTCCCCCCCGTTCAAGTCGGAGGTCGGTTGGACCTTCGTGAGCCTGAAGATCCCGACCGCATGGCCCGCAATGGGCGGCGCCATGCAGATGAAGTGGAGGCAGTTCACCAATCCAGCGGCGCCAGCCGTGCCGCCGGTGTTCCCAGCGGAGAGATGGACGCAATCGACCACCGCCTACATTACCGGCGTGAAGGATCCGAGACCTCCCCTCCGCGACGGCCATCCTCCCGCGCTTTACCTCCTCCGAGGCGGCAGCAGCCACATCCGCGCCGTCCGGCCCGCGCACCTCTTCGCCGAGGCGGCCGAGGCGTGCACAGTCCTGGCCAACCGTGGGTTCGGGGAGAGCATGACGCTGACTCCCTCGCAGGTCCGGCACGTACTCAGCCACGTCGAGCTCGAATGGAGTGAGCTAGGAGTTGAGCAGTGCAAGCCTGACGTGACGGCTTGCGACGGCCCGCCGACGAACCGGGACCGCATCCTCTTCAACAACCGCGCGGAGGTCTACGAGACCCGTGACTCGTCAGGCAACCCGGCCTGGGTGCTGGCGCTGGCGGCAGGGTTCGTAGCGGTCGATCCCTCGGATGCGACATGTCTTTGGCGTACGCACGTGAACAAGCCCATGCTGGTGCTCTATGACGTCACCCAGACCGGATCAGGCGGATTTGGCGAGATGCAGATCCTGCGCGTGGGCGTTGGGAGCGACGAAGGCAACGCATGGGCCGTGGCGACGAAGACCTACGACCAGGGCGTCGACGCTCGGACCTATGTCTTCGTGGGCGATGCCATGGGCAGGCTGCTCGTCTTCGCCGGAAGGGAGCAGGCGCTCTACCCGCCCGCATCCGCGCCCTACCTCAAGACGCAGACCGGCCCGAACGAGGTCCTGCCGCCACTCGCCGTGCTGGACATGCCGAGGGACCCCTTCGACGGCGGTGCGCACAACGTCCTCGACCTGGTCGTGGACGGCGACTACCTCTACTGCGCTCTGGCTCGGGGGGGCGTAGGCATCGTCAACGTCTCCGACCCTTTGCAGCCCGTCCTGGAGGTCGTGTTGGATACGCCGGGGCTGGTGCTCGGACTGGCCATCCGCACCGTGAACACCCCCTCGGGTCCGGTCAAGCAACTCCTGGTCGGTGACTCGCGCTGCGGGCTGAGGATCTACCAATGAAGTACTCCATGGACCTCCGTGCAACCGGAACCCCGGTACGAGCGCGGAGGATGCGAGCCGTGGTGCGAGCCTCCCTGCTAGCACTCGCCGGAACGGCCGGCTCGACGCGCGCGACCGCCCAGTGCCTCACGTGGGACAGCTACTTCGGATCGACTTGGGTCGGAAGACCGTACGCCTACCTGAGCTACGACGACGGACATGGACCGGCGTTGTTCGCTGGCGGTGACATCCAGGGCGGCGTCATGAAGTGGCAGGGAGCCTTCTGGACCAACGTCGGGTTCCTGGACAACGCCGTCGGGGCGCTGGGTGTGTACGCGGACAGCGACGGCCCAGCCTTGTACGCGGGAGGCTGGTTCACGGGCAAGCTCAAGAAGTGGGACGGCTCGATCTGGACCACCGTGGGCAACACCGGAGGGGGCGGCTTGAGCGCGAGCACCGTTGTGTCGCTTTGCGCCTACGACGACGGGAACGGGGAGGCGCTCTACGTCGGGGGCGTTCTGACCGGCGCCATGAACGGGATGGTCATGCCGGTGCCCTCGAAGGGCATCATCAAGTGGGATGGCATCCGATGGTCGTCGCTCGCGGGCGGCGTCGCGGCTCCGCCTCCTCCGTGGGTCACCCCATGGGTGCTTGCAATGGCAGTGTACGACGACGGGAGCGGGCCTGCGTTGTACGTGGGCGGGATTTTCACCACCGCGGGTGGGATCCCCGCCTCGTGTATCGCCAAGTGGAATGGCAACTCGTGGTCAAGTGTCGGAGGCGGTATGAACTCGGCGGTCAACGCACTCCTTGTTCACGACGACGGATCGGGGCAGAAGCTCTACGCCGGAGGAGGGTTTACCATCGCGGGGGGAAGCTCGATCATGGGTCTGGCAAGGTGGGATGGCACTTCCTGGTCCGGCTTGCCGCAGGGATTGCTGGGGGTCGATTCCATGGCGGTCTTCGACGATGGCAACGGCAGCGCGCTCGTCTGCGGGGGGACGGGCGGCTCGATCGGCGGCCAGCCCTTCTTCCAGATCGCCAGCTGGAACGGGACGCGCTGGTCCAAGCTCGGAAACGGCCTGGACAGCGCCCCCGAGGTGCTCCACGTCCACGACGACGGTACAGGTGGTGGGCCTGATCTCTACGCCGGCAGTGGCTACGGAGGCCACATCACTCAAGCGGGCGGAGGCATGACAGTATTCGAGCAGGCCAAGTGGCTCGGCTGCGGCGGGCCTATCGACCCCATCTGCCCGGGGGATCGGAGCTTCGCTCCCTGCCCCTGTTCGAACTTTGGCTCAACCGGGCGTGGCTGCCAGAACTCCGCCGGGACTGGCGGGGCGCTGCTCACCTCCCAGGGTCTGCTCAATCCAGACACTTTGGTCCTGACCTCCTCGGGAGAGCTGCCAAGCGCGCTTTCTATCTTCATCCAGGGCAGCGCCCTCAACCCCACAGTCGTCCCCTTCGGCGACGGGCTACTCTGCGTGGGAGGGGTGCTCAAGCGCCTCTTCGTCAAGGGCGCGGCGAACGGCACGGTGGTCGCGCCAGAGCCAGGAGACCCCTCGATCACGCAGCAATCGGCCAACCTCGGTGATCCGATCCAGCCCGGGATGGTTCGCTACTACCAAGTCTACTACCGCGATCCCGACCCGAGCTTCTGTCCGGCACCGAGCGGTAGTACGTTCAACTCCTCGAACGGATTGAGGGTCGTGTGGGCTTTCTGATCGGAGTGGAATCGCCGCGGCATTGGAGCGTGTGGCCTGCCCCGAAGGCGGGAGGGAGTTGAGTCATGGCTAGGAGGCACCGAGGGAAGTTCCGAACCGGCCTGGGTGGATCGGTTGCGGTCTGCGTCTTGGCGGGTTTCGCGCTGCCAATCCTGTGGAGCACGCCTCCACACCCCAATCCGCCGGCCGTCACCGTGCGCGCGAGCGTCTCGGCGAGCGGTATGCAGGCCGACGGCGAGAGCACCGGACCCACGCTTTCTGACGATGGGCGTCTTGTCGCCTTCGTGAGCTTCGCGGGCAACCTCGTTACGGGGGACTCCAACGGCGTCGCCGACGTGTTCGTCAAGGACCTCCTCACCGGCTGGGTCACACGCGCGAGCGTCTCCTCGACGGGAGTCCAGGGCAACGGCGAGAGCTTCGCGCCTTCGATCTCCTCCGATGGGCGCTTCGTCGCATTCACGAGCGAGGCGGGGAATCTGGTGGATGCCGACGAGAACGAGGACCGGGACGTGTTCGTCCACGACCGCGTCACCGGTTCGACAGTCCGTGCGAGCGTCGGCCCGCTCGGGGAGGAAGCCGATGCCGGCAGCTACGCTGCCGCGATCTCGGCCGACGGGCGCTACGTCGCCTTCGCGAGCCACGCCAGAAACTTGGCCTCCGACGACCAGAACCGGGCTAGCGACGTGTTCGTGAAGGACCTGCTGACCAGCAGCCTGGAGCGGATGAGCGTCGGGCCGGCGGGCGTGCCCTCCGACGGCTCGAGCGAAGGAACCTCGATCTCGGCCGACGGCCGCTGGGTGGCCTTTGCCAGCACGGCCACCAACCTCCTCGCCGAACCGATGACCCACCGTGTCTGGCACGTCTACGTACGCGACCGGAGCACCGGCACAATCGTGCGCGCGAGCCTCGCCACGGACAGCACCCAAGCCGACGGTCAGAGCTTCGCTCCTTCGCTCTCCGGCGACGGCCGCTACGTGGCCTTCACGAGCCGCGCCGGCAACCTGGTCGCGGGCGACACCAACGCCGCGCCCGATGTCTTCGTCCGCGACCTGCAGGTGGGCATCACGACCCGCGTGAGCGTCTCCTCCGACGGGGCCCAGGCCGACGCCCACAGTTCCAACCCCTCCATCAGCGGCGACGGCCGTTTCGTCGTGTTCTACAGCCATGCATCGAACCTGATCGCGGACGACACGAACAGCGTGCAGGACGTGTTCCTGCACGACCGAGCCAGCGGCATGACCACGCGCGTCAGCGTCGGCCTGTGGAGCCAGGCTGGAGGAGCTTCGCTCTGGCCGTCGATCTCCCGCGACGGGCGGTACGTGGCGTTTCCGGACGGCTCCTCCGATCTCGTGGCGGGCGACACCAATGGCAGGCTCGACGTGTTCGTCCGCGGGCCGTTGTTCTAGCTCACGGAATCCGCCCGCAGATCCGCCGCGCGGCTTCGATGCGCGCCGGATCGGCGAGGTCCGCGAACTCCTCCAGCGTCGCCAGCAGCTCCCCGCGGCTCGCCCCGCAGCGCAGCGCCCCGCGCGCGGGACGGCGCTGGTGGAGCTGGACGAGAAGAAGATCGCGGAGGGGATGCAGCTCGTGCCGCGCGGGGACGAGAAGCCGTTGATGCTGGTCGTGCGCTCGTGGGAGCCGGTGCGGCTCGTGGCGGCGACGGTGGAGGGGGCGAAGCGGTAGGGGCGGCGTCCTTCATGGTCAGGCCGCGCTGCTTGCGGGTCGGTGCACAGGGCCTCGAAGGGGAGGGCTCCGGGGCGACTTGCGGACCACAGGTTCCGAGGTATCCTCGCAAGCGTATCGACTAGGCAGAGGGAGAAGCGGGAGAATCGCGATGGGAGAGCATCACGAGCAGTGTCCCGGGGTCCGCACTGGTATCGCGGCGGGCCGGGAGGAAGTCGTACGCGACCCGTTCCTCTCCGTCCCAACCGAGGAGCATACAGGGGGGGGGCTAGGTTGGAGGAGCATCGCGGACTCGGTTCCGGAACTGCGGAGGAACGAGCGGCTACGTTCAACACTTTGTACGGCCGGTTCCGGGTCACGGTCTCGCGTCTGGCAAGACGCATGATTCGCGACCGCCAGTCAGCGGAGGATGTCGAGCAGGAGACCTGGAAGTACCTCTGGCGGAGGATTGGATCGGCCGACCACGAGCCTCCCCGATACCCGGAGCGGCTGCTCAAGCTTGTAGTCCGGAGCCTTTGTGCCGAGGAGGGACGGAGGATGCGGAGAATGCTCAAGACCGAATGGAGCGCGGGACTGGAGGCGTCGCTAACTCATTCCGGGGAGGATTCCGGAGCGGAAAGGACGGAGGCCGTCATGAGCCTCCTCTCACGACTTGACATCCACGAACGGCACGTCGTCGTGCTCCGAGTTCTCGATGGGTACTCGGTCCGGGAGACTTCGCGATGGCTGAGCGTGAGAGAGGGGACCGTCCGGTCCAGGTTCAGCCGGGCGATGTCCAGCCTACGTTCGTCGGCTAGACCGCCGCCTGCCAGGAAAAACGGAAAGAAGCAGGAATCCCGCAACGGATCGGCGGTTCCGGACGCCCAATAGAGCCGAAGGGTCACCGGTGCTGAAGAGCAACGGGGAGACCTGCAACAAGGGCCATGTACCAGGTTTGAGTCGTACGATGCACTTGACCTCCACTGGAGTTGTGGCAGTCGCCCTTTCGGCCCTGATGTTCGGTCAAGTTGCCCTGGGACAGCAACAGCAGGTGGTGCTGCAGTGGGCTCCTGGCGCCGAGGCATGGGCAGAAAACGTCGCCTTCACCTACGCCACCGAGGCCGGGGTTCAGGGTCTGGCGGACGCGATCACGGCCGGTGCAGTGAACATATTCCCGGCAGAGCTTGCAGATGGTCACCTGGCAGTCAGCGAGCCTGGTGCTACGCCAGGGAGTCCGGCTACGATCTTCATCCAGCACACACCTGATGGGGGTTTGATCGGTCCGGGTGCTGTCCATGAATGGGAACACCTGAACAATAACCATGAACGCCTTCCTCTTGGGTGCGACCCCACGCCGCAACAGCTCCAGGCGCAGGCGTGCAATGAGTGTGCAGCCCACTGTGCGGTCCTGGAGGCGATGTATGTCCGATATCATGAGACAGGCTACAAGCCGCCTTGCAGCTTGAAGAAGACCGTCTTCGAATCGGCACTGTGGGACTGTCACGCGTGCTCGGGAGTCTACGGGCCGCCGTCTCCAAACCCTTGCAACTCGAGCTCGGGGGGGGTTCCCTGTACCGCTGGCTAGTCAACGGAACGGAAACACCATGTTTACAGTACTCGCGTCATCCCTCGTAGTCCTCAATGCCGCCAGTCCGAACCAAGGGTTCACGCCCACAGATACCCCGTACATGCTGCGCATGCGCGGCGGTGCTGGCGCGATTCGCAACGGCTACCAGGAGGGTCGGATTCGTACGAATGCACTGGATAGGTGGGTCGTTATCAATTGGACAGCGAGTCCGATTGCCAACCAAGCACCCAACTACTCGCTTCAATGGAGTTCGCAGCACAATGCGTTCGGGAACAACAAGGCACAGGACGGTTTTCAGGAGTTCTCGACTCGCTTCCATCCGACCGCCAACTGCGTGATCGACTCATCGCGCATCCTGGTCGGAGGCATTACTCCGGCCGGCCGGACCATCATCGAGGAATGGACCCTGGGCTGGCCGGAAGCGATGCCGACGCCCGTCACCAGCACTACGACCGGCATCGTATCGGTCGCCGTAGCGTTGGTAACCGTGACTGATACTCGTCGATTGTTCGATGCTGATGAGGTCGGCAAGAAGTACGTTCGCAATCTCTGTGAGATTCGGCGGGCCGACGCGCCTACCGAATCATGCATCGTCCAGTTTCATGACTCGAACGATGTATACGAGTTAAACCTCGGTGATTCGAACATGAAACTCCTGGCGAGCGCTAGCATTTCAACGGGACCACTGGGGCTCGTCGTGGGTCTGGGTGCCAAGGACCACTACGGCGTGTGGTTCGGAGACCGCCTCGGCGTGGGATACACGTATCGACTGGTTCGGGGTCACAAAGTTGGGCCTCTCCCCGCGACTGGCAGCAGCCCGCCGACGGTGATCCTGGTGGATGGAGACCGGAATGGTACGATCGACAGCGTGCTCCAGCTCGCAGCCGCCGAGTACCAAGCACAGGGATGGTCGGATCTAGCCAACTATGCGAGCTGGTGGCTGTACTGAGAGGCCCACCTCGCCGCTGCGACCGGAGGCTGGTGCCTCGGGCCCCCGATGCAGGTGTCAAAGGGTGTTGATGCGCATGCACACTCTGCGAGCAATATCGATTCGCGCGGGATCAGCGAGCCCGTCGAGAGTGTCCAGCGTCGCCAGCAGCTCCTCGCGGCTCGCCCCGCAGCGCAGCGCCCCGCGCGCGTGGCTCATGAGCTGACGCTCCTGCCCCAGCGACGCCAGCGCCGCCACCGCGAGCAGCTCGCGCCGGTCCGCCGCGAGCCCCCCGCGCGAGAGCACCTTCCCGTAGGCGTGCTCCTCGACCCAGTCCGCGAAGCGCGGATGCTGCGCCGCGAGCATCGCGCGCACGGCCTGCGCATCCTCGGCGTAGATGCGCTCGAAGAGCGCCCGCCCGCGCGCGCGCACGTCCTTTTCCGCGCGCGCCTCATCCGCATCCGGCTCGCCGAGCCCGCCGCACTCGCCGAGCACGCCGAGTGCCTCCACCTGCCGCGGCACGCCGGCGAAGAGGTGGACCTGGAGCAGCGCCTCGCGCCAGCGCCGGTCGGGCTCGGGCGGCACGGCCTGCTCCCTCAGCGCCCGCACCTCGTCCCACTCGCCGAGCACGCACGCCGCGAAGAGCCGCACCAGCCGCCGGTCGGTCGCGGAGAGGCTCACGAGAGGGCCTTCCCGATCGGCTCGCCGAGCCGGACCGCCGCGCCGTCGCGGTTCGCGTCGATCCCGCGCCAGCTCCCCGGCGGCACGACGAGCACCACCGTCGAGCCCATCTCGAAGCGCGCCAGCTCCTCGCCGCGCGCGAAGCTCCCCGCCCCGTCGACGCGGATGCGGCCCACG
>Ga0187893_10015795_pt1 | contig 10062 bp, 9 predicted proteins | sample MA1701074metaG_FD_139574 | JGI IMG/M metagenome (GOLD analysis project Ga0187893, IMG submission 139574) | White microbial mat communities from a basaltic lava cave in the Kipuka Kanohina Cave System on the Island of Hawaii, USA - MA170107-4 metaG ... | reverse complement strand
TAGCGGTCGGCGTAATCCAGTCCCAGCTTATAGTACTCGACCGTCGAGATCATATCGGCCAGCTTTCGATTGGTGTCGAGCCTGAGGGGAAAGCTCCCGGTCAGATAGGCCTTGGCATCGGCGAGCTCCTGGTCGGTGACTTCCTGGTCAATGATTCGCCTCAGCTCGCGCAGCACCTCCCGTACGGCCGGTCCGGCCGTTTCGTTCTTCGTCTGCAGCACCACCTGGAACGATCCGCGCTCCAGGCCCGGCGAGAAAGACGAGCTCACGTCGTAGGCCCAACCTTCCCGCTCCCGGATCTGCTCCACCAAGCGGGATGAGAATCCGCCGCCCCCCAGTATGTAGTTCATCACCGTGAGTGCATAGTAGTCGGGGTTATCCCGCCTGACCCCTTGATGTCCGATGACGATGTTCGCTTGCGTCACGCCCCGGTCGATCTTCTTCACGAGAACCTTCGCCGGGAGCGGTTTCGGCTCCACCGTCTCCCCTGAGGTCCCCCCGCCTCTTGGCCAATCGCGGAGAAGCGTCCGGAACCGCTCGGCTATCTCTTTCGGCTCGACATCGCCGACCACGGTGATCATGGTCCGCTCCGGAGTGTAATGCGCGCGATAGAAGCGGAGGATGTCGTCCCGCGTGATCGCGGAAAGGGAGGCGTCGGTCCCCTCGAGCGGCCGGCCGTACGGGTGGCCCCCGAACACCAACTCGTCGAACGCTTCCCGGGCCACCTCGCCGGGATCCTCCTGTCGCTTGCGGAGCGCGGCCTTGAACTCCCGCACCTTCCTCGCGATCTCGCCGTCAGGGAACGCGGGGCGAAGCAGCGCATCGCCGAGCAACTCCAGTCCTTTCGGCAGGTCCTTCTTGAGCAGCGTCAGCTCCAGTTCGCTGGAGTCCCGGCCCGCCCATGACGAGAGCGAGGCCCCGATGAAGTCCACGTCCTCGTCCATCTGCGCCGCCGTGCGCGAAGCCGTCCCTCTCGTGAGTAACGACGCGGTCAGATTCGCCAAGCCGGCCTGACGATCCGGTTCCCACAGCGAGCCGGCCCTGACGCTCACCTTCACCGTCACGATCGGCAGCGCGCGCCTGCTAGCGACGAGCAACGTCAGGCCACTCTCCAGAACCTGACGTTCGGCCAGAGGTGCGCCCGCGGCAAGGACAGGAACCAGAAGTGCGACGACGCTGATGCCGCTGAAGAACTGATTTCGACGTGTCATCGGGGAACTTGCTCGGCCTTCGTCGGGATCAGCACCGCGACGGTCCGGTTGTCCTGGATCAGGTACGTCTTGGCAACCCGCTGAAGATCCTCCGTCGTGACGGCCCGGATGCCGGGAAGGTAGGCCTCCCAGGCGCGCCAGCCCGCCACGATCTCATACTCTGCGAGCTGTCTCGCGAGATTGAAGACCGAATCCTGTCCTAGCAGAAAGCCGGCCTCGATCTGGTTCTTCGCCTTCTGTAGCTCTCGCTCCGGGATCGGCTCGGTCTTCACCCGTTCGATCTCGTCGAGAAGCGCCCGCTCGACCTGCTCCGGCGTCTTCCCCGGCATCGCGTTGGCATACAGCGCGAAGAGGTTCGGGTCGATGCTCTCCCGGTCATACCCGGCGCCGGCAAACAGGGCAAGCTGCTTCTCGTAGACCAGGCTCTTGTAGATCCTGGCGCTCTTGCCGCCCGAGAGGATGTACGCCAGGACCTCGAGCGCAAAACTGTCCTGATGATTCAGGTTCGGGACATGGTACCCGGCGTAGACGAACGGAAGCTCGGCCTCTTTCCTGAGGAGGAGCCGGCGTTCTCCACGTTGCTGCGGCTCGACGGCCCGGACCTTGGGCGGGTCGGATCCCTTCGGGATCGCGGCGAAGTGACGCCGGATCTTCGGAAGCAGCTCCTCGCTATTGAAGTCGCCGACCACGACCAGCACGGCGTTGTTCGGGAGATAGTAGGTGTTGTAGTGGCGGGTCAGGTCCTCCCTCGTCAGCCCCTCCAGATCCGACATCCAGCCGATCACGGGCTGGCGATACGGGTGCACCTGGTAGGCACCGGCCACCATCACCTCCGCGAGCGCCGAGACCGGATCGTCGTCGGTTCGGAGCCGCCGCTCCTCGATCACCACCTTCTTCTCAGCCTCCAGCTCCTTGGGGTCGAGCAGCAGACCCCGCATCCGGTCTGCCTCGAGCTCCAAGGCCAACGCGACCCGATCCGATGCGAACGTCTCGAAATAGCCGGTGTAGTCATCGCTGGTGAAGGCGTTGTCGCGGCCGCCGTTCTTCTGGATCGTCCTGGAGAACTGGCCCGGGCCGACCTTGGCCGTCCCCTTGAACATCATGTGTTCCAAGAAGTGCGACAGACCGGTGGTCCCAGGCTCCTCGTTGCGGGCGCCGACCCGATACCAAACGTGGATCGTCACCACGGGCGCCTTGTGCTCCTCGAGCAGCAGGACCTTGAGCCCATTTTCGAGGACCGACTCCTTGACCCTCGCGGTTACCTGCGCTCGCGCGGGGTGCTGCATCACGACGACGAGCAAGAGCAGTGTCGCCGTCACGATTCTAGAGATAATCATTTGGCCATGTCCTTTCACCTCTTGCGTCACTTATAGGTCACGGTGACCGGGTGACCGACCCGTATCCCCATCTCCGCGGCGTAACCGGCCGGGACCTCCAGCACCAGATCGGCCGAACGGCTGTAGACAGGGAGCGCTCCGTCGGAAGAAGGCGGGGGGAGGTCCGCGTCGATCGCCACGATCGTGCCGTTCCGGACCCAGATGATGTCGATCGGGATCAGCATCCCCTTCATCCAGAAGCCCCGCCGTCCAGGCGCGTCGTAGGGGAACACCATCCCCGTCCCCTTCTTCAGGGAGGATCGACCCGCCAGCCCTTTGGCCTGCGCCTGCGGGCTCCGCGCCACCTCCACATCGATCGTGACCCGGCCATCGATCACCACCCTCCCCGTCTCCAGGGACGGGGCGGCGTGGCCGGCATGGTGCGAGACGACGAGCGCGAACAGAAGGATCGGCGTCCGAAGGTTCCCAATCGCTCTCATGCTCGAACCTACTCGAGCGGAACACCTTTCGGGCCGATCGCATAGAGGTCGATGGTGTAGAACACACCGCCGTCGCCGTCCACCGACCACTGCATCGTGAACGTTGTCGAGGCCCCGCCCTTCTTGAACCCCTCGATATTGGACGCGTGCCCCCCGTCAAGGTTCTCATAGGAACTCTTGATGTCATGGAACACGTAGCCGTTCTTCACCGTTGCAGTGTACTTATCCCAGCCAACGTCGCCAGATAGATGGAGGGTGTTGTAGTGATACCCCCCGATGCTCGCGAAGGTGGAGCCCGGACCGCACCACTGGCCGACCTGACACTGCCACGGGCAGATCTTGGTACCAAAGATATATGTGCAATCGCTGTTATCCACATGGTTGCATATGTTCTCGTCCGCGTTGTCACTACATTGCTTGACCTGGACCATCTTCATCGGGACCAGCTTGATCTCCCGCTTTGCCTTGAACTGAACGGGCCACGGGTTGCTCTGCCAACCCCCGGTCTTGACGAAAAGGGCACCAATCTGGTCTTTCGTCCCGCCGGGGACATTCGGCACCGTCCCGACAATCAGACCGGGGTACCAGTATTCGATATTCACGTTCAGCACCTTCCCATCTTGGAACCTCAGTTCAAGGAGCCCTTTCTGCTGGCCAAAGCCACAGCCGGACACATACAGGGATGATCCCGCCATGATGAATGGCCCAGTGCCCCCAAAACCAATCTTGGGGGTTGGGCACTTCAGCATCTCCTCGGTCGCTCCCGTACAGTCGGTCCACTGGCAGAGCTCGGAGAGATACTGGAAATACCCGATCAGCCCCTTGCCGGCTCCGACGCGCCCGCCGACACCCACGAACTGGCTTTTCACCGGCACATTCGCCGAGGAGAACCAGGTCACGAACTCGTGCACCATTTCCCATTGAAGCGTATACGTCCCCGGCGTGGCCGGCACCTTGAGCGTTGCATTGAGCGTCACCAACTCTCCGGGTGCCACGTTCTTGGGCAGGCCCGTCCGCTGGCCATCCCAGATGTTCTCAGGTCCCTCCCAGTGATAGCTCAGATGAAAGGGATTCTGCGGGTTCGTCGTATCAGTGTCCCAGGTCAGCGTACCAGTGTTCTTGACGAGCACCTGAACCGTGACCGTGGAGCCTGGCGTCAGCCCGTCGAGGAATGTCGCCGCTTTTTGCCCTAACGCCTTCTGCGCCGCAGTGAGGGTCGCCCCCAGGCTGGGGACATAGTCCGCGCCATAGGGGGCAGCGTCCGCCATCAGCGGTGCCAGCACGGCGAGGCCGAAGGCAAGCGCCGTAGCGAGCATCCGCATATTCATCGTCTGTCTCCTCTCTCCTGCCAGCTCGATCAGCTCACCGTCCAAGCTGCTTCGCCTTCTGGAGAAGCTGCTGGGCCCGCGCCTCGATTTCGGCCTTCTCGGCCGGCGACGCCGTGCCGGAACGCCGGATCAGGTCGGCCGCCTCGCGCCGGAGAACCTCCCGCTCGGACAACGGCTGCCGGCGAGCCGCCTGGGAAGCCCCGGCGGGGCCCCACTGCTGGGCCACGCGTGCAAACTGGGTCCGCACTCGCGTATTCTCCGCCTGCAGCTCAGTGTTCTGCTGCGCTTCGAACTGGCTGCGGAGCGTCTCAAATTTCGCCTGAGCTTGGGCCGCATTCTCTCCCTTGACGCGGGCCCGTGCCTGCTGACTCTTCTTCCCGATTTCGCCCAGGAACTGCGCCTTGGTCATCTGGCGGCCCGCTACCTCGACGATGTCCTGGTCCGAGAGCTTCTTGAATCGAGTCCTGAACTCCTTGTTGTTCAGCCCCTCGGCCCTCAGCGCCACTGCACCCTGACGAGAAGGAGTCAACTGCGCCTGCTGTATCGCCCTGATCGGCTCCTCCGTGGCCATCGTCATAGTCGTCGCCATCAGCGCGACTCCCAGCATGGTCGCAAGCCCTAATACAAACCGCTGATCGGTCATCGCATACCTCCCCTGTCCGCTTCCGCGCCTCCCTGATTTGCGGCGCTGCGCGGCTAGGTTTTCCTTGCGTACTTCTCGGGCGTCTGCTCGAACGCCCGCTTGCACATCTGGGCGCAGAAGTAGTAGGTCGTGCCCTGATAGACGGCGGTGGCCGCCGCCCGCTTCTCGTCCACCATCATCCCGCACACAGGATCCTTTGCCATGGTCCGTCCCCTCTCCCGCTCGTCCCCCGCATGCTTCCTCGCCGGCTACCGGGAGGGCCGAGGTCTGGCGTACTTCGCGTCGATCGCCGCCTTGATGTCGGGTACTTTCTTCCCCTGCCTGTGCATCGCATACGCCTCCAGCGTAATGTCCTGGCACATCACTCACCCGTAGGCGTGCCGATCGACGTAGCAATCGAGATTGTTCTGATGGTTGTGCGACTTGTTACAGCCGCAGTAGCACGACATCTGCTCGATCAGCTCGGGGACCTCCCTGGCGATCCGGTAGGCCTCGGCGGTCTTCCCCTCGAAGAGCGCCGGCGAGAGCGTTCGCGGGCGCGGCCGCCGCGGGATCGCGGGAAGCACCCAATCGTGATGTTCCGCCCCGTGGGCAGCCGTGCGCCACCCAACGACCGTTTCGACCAGCAGGGCGGCCAGGCTTCCCCCGATCGCCCTGAGCATCGACCGCCGGTCGGGCTGCTGAACCGTTCCATGCTCCAGTTTCATCTCCCCTCCTTCTTTGCAAATACGAACGGACTGCATTCCGTTCCATGGCCTCCATCCAGGATTCCTCGCCCCCCTTCGGCTTCGCTCAGGGCAAGGCTCGGAATGACCCTTCGGGTCAGCTAGAGCGCCTGGTTCCCGATCATGGGGCGAACACGTCGAAGTCTCAGGGCATTGCCGACCACGGTGACCGAGGAGAGCGCCATCGCCGCCCCCGCGAGGACCGGGCTCAACAGCACCCCGAAAATTGGATAGAGGACGCCGGCGGCCACCGGGATCAGGACAACGTTGTAGGCAAATGCCCAGAAGAGGTTCTCCTTGATGTTCCGCATAGTCCGCCTGCTCAACTCGATCGCCGTGACCACCTTGCGAAGATCGCCTCCGATCAAGGTGATATCAGCGGCCTCGATCGCCACGTCGGTCCCGCTCCCGATGGCGATCCCGACGTCGGCCTGCGCCAGCGCCGGGGCATCGTTGATCCCGTCGCCCACCATCGCGACCAGGCCCCCTTCCCCCTTGAGCTTCCGAACCTCTACGGCTTTGTGCTCCGGGAGAACCTCCGCCAGAACCCGATCGATCCCGACCTGTTTGGCGATCGCCTCGGCCGTCCGACGATTGTCCCCCGTGATCATCGCCACGTCGATCCCCATGCGACGCAGGGCGCTGACTGCCCCTTTGGAATACGCCTTCAGGGTATCGGCGACCGCCACGATCCCGAGCAATCGACCGTCTGCGGCAACCAGCATCGCTGTTTTCCCGTCGGCCGCCAAGGCGTCGGCCTGTCCCTCCATCCCGAACATCTCGACGCCGCGCTCCTTCATGAGGCGGAGATTGCCGATGAGGATCTCTTGCCCCTCCACCAGCGCCCTGACCCCGTGCCCCGGGATCGCCTTGAACTCCTCCGGTGCAGCGAGCTGAAGCCCCTCTCCCCTTGCGCGATCGACGATCGCCCCGCCGAGCGGGTGTTCGGAGCCCCTCTCCGCCGACGCCGCCAACCGCAACAGCTCCTTCTCTGAACCATGAACGCTGAACTCTGAACTGAGCACGATGTCGGTGACCGATGGCCGGCCCTCCGTCAACGTCCCGGTCTTATCGAAGACGACGGCGCGCACCTGATGGGCACGCTCCAGGCTGTCGGCGTTCTTGATCAGGATCCCGAACTCGGCGCCCTTTCCGGTGCCGACCATGATCGACGTGGGGGTGGCGAGCCCCAAGGCGCAGGGGCAGGCGATCACAAGGACGGCCACGAAGTTGGAGAGGGCAAAGAGGAACGACGGGTCGGGGCCGAACAGGAACCAGACCCCGAACGTCACTGCCGCGATGACGAGGACGATCGGGACGAACACCCCGGCGACCCTGTCCACCAGCCGCTGGATCGGCGCCTTCGAACCCTGGGCCTGCTCGACCAGCCGGACGATCTGGGCCAACACCGTCTCCCGCCCGACCTTGGTCGCCTCGAACGTGAAGCTCCCGGTCTTGTTCAAGGTCGCCCCGACCACCGGATCTCCCGGCCCCTTCTCGACGGGGAGACTCTCGCCGGTCAGCATCGACTCGTCCAGCGCCGAACGACCTTCCCGGACGATCCCATCCACCGGGACCTTCTCGCCGGGCCGGACCAGGACGACGTCACCCACCCGGACCTCCTCGATCGGGATGTCCCCCTCCTGCCCCGCGCGGATCACCCTCGCGGTCCTCGCCTGGAGCCCCACAAGTCGCCTGATCGCGTCCGAGGTCCTCCCCTTCGCCTTCGCCTCGAGCCAGCGTCCCATGACGATCAAGGTGATCAGGACGGCCGCCGTGTCGTAGTAGGGCATCACCATCATCCCCCTCGGGGAGATGGCGTGAGGAAAGAAGGTGAGGGCAAGGCTGTAGAAGTACGCGGCGTTGGTGCCGATCGAGACCAGCGTGTTCATGTCGGCTGTTCGGTGCTTCAGCGTGGCCCAGAATCCCCGATGGAACTGCCAGCCGACCCAGAACTGGACCGGCGTCGTGAGGAGAAGGAGCAAATATGGGTTCGAGAAGCCTGCAGGTGCCCAGGGAAACCAGTCGGGAAAGCTCCCCACGAGCACGGGGAGGCTCAGCGCCGCCCCGACCAGGAGCTTGGTTCGAAGGAGGCGGATCTCCTTATCCTCGGTGGCTTCCTTCGTCGCTTCCGATGTCGATGCGCGGTCTGTCTCCGGGACCCGATAGCCTGCGTCCTCGATCGCCCGCCGAAAATCGGCCGGCTCGCCGGCTCCCGCGAGATAGGAGACCGTCGCGCGCGCTGTGGCAAAGTTCACGGAGGCGCCGAGAACGCCGGGGATTTTGAGGAGAGCCGTCTCGATTCGCTGCACGCAAGAGGCGCATGACATCCCGGCGATCGGCAGCGCCGCCTCCTCTATCGAGACGTCGTAGCCCAACGTCCGGATCTCGCTCGCCAGCTTGGCAGGTGTCACGAGATCGGGGTCGTACGTAACCGCCGCCCGCTGCGTCGCGAAGTTGACGACCGCCTCCCCCACCCCGTCGAGCTTCGACAGACCGCTCTCGATCTTGGCGACGCACGAGGCGCAGCTCATCCCGCGGATCGGAAGCTCGATCCGCTTCGACGCACGGCCCTTTCGATCCCTTTCGGGCGCGGCCGTTTGCGGCATCAATAACGGGCTGTCTATTCTCGGATCTTGCGCCATCGCTCTACCCCTGGAACTGTTCGTCTCTCGCCGATCTATCCTGTTCGCCGTGTACAAAGTAGGCGCGCCAGAGGCCGAGGGATCTCGGCCCACACCCGGTCGGCGTACGACCCGTAGCTCTCGTCTCCCATCAGGACCTTTCGAAAGAGATCGATCGCGCCCGGGCGGCGCTTGAGCGCCTTGAACCAGAGCCACGGAAGCCGATGCGCAAGACGGCTGAGCCGGCCCGCCGCCTCCAGCTCCGGCTTGATCTCGGCCGAGACCGCCGCCTGGTACGCTCCGAGGTCTCCGCCATTCCCTGCGACTGTGAGGATCGCTTGCGCCGCGAGCTGCCCGCTTTTGATGGCGTAGTAGATCCCCTCTCCGAGAAACGGATCGACCAGTGCCGCCGCGTCCCCGGCGAGCATGGCGCGCCCGCGATGAAGCAGGTCTGGTCCGGGATGATCGAGCGGGATCAATGCTCCGTGGATCTGCTCAGGTTTCCCATCACCGAAGCCGGCTGCGCCGAGAAACGCGTGCAGAGGTCGCGCGAGTGTCGTCGCCGCGCCCCGGTCCACCATGACCCCGACCGAGGCAACTCCGTTCTTCGGGAAGGCCCAGCAGTAGCCCTTGGAGGCGCGGCCGAGCTCGATCACCACCCGGCCTCTCAGCGCCGCTTGAGCCGCATCTCCCAAAGGAAGTTCTCCGTCCAGGCCGACTGCCCGCGCCCTCAATCGGCCAGGAAAGAGATCCCTCCCCACGACGCCGGACGCCCCGTCGGCCCCGACCAAGAAGTCGGCCGACTCCGTCCGCCCACCACATTCGACCTCCACATGGCCCCCCACGTTTATGACGCCACGAACCGTGAGCCCATCCCGAAGCTCCGCGCCAGCCTCGACGGCGCTCAGGCAGAACGCCTGATCGAACCGATCGCGCCAGACCATGTAGGCCATCGGCTCGTGGAAGGTTCCTTCGACCGAATCGCGCCCGCGATAGGTGATCCTGAGGCTCGTGATCTGATCCTCGATCAGGGGAACGGGATCGAATGGAAGCAGCGCCGAGACTCGCCGCGAGAGACAGCCGCCGCAGGCCTTGTACCGGGGAAGCCGACGCCGTTCGAGCAGCAGCACCCTCGCCCCGCCCGTCGCCAGGCGATGCGCAGCCGCCGCGCCGGCCGGGCCGCCCCCGACGACGATCGCGTCATACCGCACGAGAGGTGCTCCCCTACCGGGCGTAGCGCGAGAAGACGTCGAGCAGCTCGTCGATCTTCTTCTGGCGATCGCCCTGCCGCCCGGAGGCGATCGCGTCGGCCACGCACGACTCGATGTGACGGCCGAGGAGGACCTTCCGCACCTGCTCCAGGGCACCCTGGATGGCCGAGATCTGCGTGAGGATGTCCACGCAGTACTTCCGCTTCTCCACCATCCGCTGCACCCCCTGGACCTGCCCCTCGATCCGGTTAAGCCGCGTCAGCGCCTTTCGCTTCGTCTCCTCGTTGATCACCGTCACGCCTCCCGTCTCTGGTACACGACGACTATACCATACAGGGGTATGGTATTATGGCGAAGCCGGTTTGTCAAGCGGAATCACAACCGCATCGCGGGTGTCGGTGGACGTGCCCCCTCATTTCACCACGACGGTCTGGTCGGCCGTCGCCACGCCCTTGTTGCGGAACCAGGTGACCCCCTCCTGGACCATGTCCCACTTCAGGGTGT
>Ga0187893_10015794_pt1 | contig 10062 bp, 8 predicted proteins | sample MA1701074metaG_FD_139574 | JGI IMG/M metagenome (GOLD analysis project Ga0187893, IMG submission 139574) | White microbial mat communities from a basaltic lava cave in the Kipuka Kanohina Cave System on the Island of Hawaii, USA - MA170107-4 metaG ... | reverse complement strand
GAACGTGCGATCAAGTTTGTTGACCTGGGCGCTTTCCTCACGCCCCGCCATTACAAGGCGACGGACAAGTACGTCTATTCCGCGACGCCGGATTATGCGGAACTGTTGATCGATGCGCTCAACGTTCAATCGGGTCTTCCACCGGCGGAAGCATCGGATATTTTCGCGACGGGAGTGGCCCTCTTCGAGATGGCGACGGGCAGTTCGCGCCTTGAGATCAGTGGCGAGACTGCCAATGAAGTCCTGAACCAATCGGCGATTTTTCGTTTCCGGGATTCCCAGATTCGCGATCTCTGGCGGTCCTATCCGCATTTGAAGGACGTCTTTCCTCTATTGGAAACGCAACTCAGGGAACGACGAATACTCTTTGCCGAATTGTGGCACCTCCTCAAGGGATACCTTACCAGCAAACTCGCGGATTGGGATTCGTTGAGCGCGGAACAGCATGATCAAATCATCTTGGCCACGGGGACGACGTTTATCATGGAACAACTGCCTGCGGGGCTGCAGTGGCTGGCTGGTCCGATTGCTCAGGCCACAGTCCTGCGCAGCATCCGGCTCAAGAGCGTGGCGGAGGTCATGAGGCTGATCGCGCATCCCGTTGCCGAGGAGGTGCGCCAAGACATAGAACAGCACAATGGCTTCATTCAATATCTGCGTGATCTCGGCGCCTCCGTGGCATTCATGGAGGACTTGAATACCTGGGATGTGAGGTGGAGCGGCAAGACCGAACATTGGGCGATGGCTGCCTATCTCGCCTCTGCTCAGTTGCTGGAGAAAGCACAGTTCACATTTCTGAAGAAGATTCACAGCGAGGAAGGAGGGCATAGATATTTCCAGATCGTCAGCGATCTGGAGGCGGATGCTTTTCGGGATGAGAAGCTCACGCTCTGGCACGTCAGAAATGACCACTTCGCGTGGCTGGGTTAGATCATTGAGGCAACATTATGTGACGGCTTTGCCAAGCGCGCCTTACCTGCTCAAGTGCCAGGACACGCGCTACTCAGTGCCGACCTGCTATTTTGGCATCAAATGATTTAAATGATTTTGCTGAAATTGGGCCGCTACAGCTCACCTCACCGCGTTGACACTTGCGAGTCGCGCTCGTAACTTCCGCCGCCATGTTCGAACTTGTCTCCTCCTATGAGCCGGCGGGCGATCAGCCCACGGCGATTGCGAAGCTGACCGAAGGAATCTTGTCAGGGGCAAAGCATCAAACGCTGCTCGGTGTTACGGGTTCGGGCAAAACGTTCACGATTGCGAATGTCATTCGCAACGTGGACAAACCCACGCTCGTCATTTCGCATAACAAAACGCTGGCGGCGCAGCTTTACGCGGAGTTCAAAGGCTTCTTCCCCAACAACGCCGTCGAGTATTTCGTCAGCTACTTCGATTATTACCAGCCGGAGGCCTACATCCCGCGCACCGACACGTTCATCGAAAAGGATTCAAGCATCAACGAAGAGATCGAGCGCCTGCGGCTTTCGACCATGAGTTCGCTCTTCTCGCGGCGCGATGTGATTGTGGTCGCCAGTGTTTCCTGCATCTATGGCATTGGCAGCAAGGAGGATTATTCGGCCTTGATCATTCCGGTCCGCGTGGGCCAACAGATCACACGCGAGCAGTTGCTGACCAAACTTGTGGACCTGCAATATGCGCGCAATGACATCGCCTTTGAGCGAAGCAATTTCCGCGTTCGTGGGGACACCGTGGAGTTGCGTCCGTCGCACGTCGAGGATGGACTGCGCTTTGAGTTTTTTGGTGACGAGGTTGAGCGCATCACTCGCTTTGATCCGTTAACGGGAGATAAACTGCAGTCGCTGCAATCGGTCACGATTTATCCCAGCAAACAGTTCGCAACACCGATGGACAAGATCAAGCGCGCGGTGATGAGTATTCGCGAAGAACTGACCGAACGCATCGCTTGGTTCGAGAGCCAGGCCAAACTGCTCGAGGCCCAACGCGTCAAAATGCGCACTGAGTACGATCTGGAGATGATGCTCGAAATGGGCTTTTGCTCGGGCATCGAGAACTACTCACGGCACTTGAGCGGACGCCCGCCGGGATCGCGGCCATACACTCTGTTTGATTTTTTCCCTTCAGACTACTTGCTCGTGATTGACGAATCGCACGCGACCGTCCCTCAGATCGGTGGCATGTACGCCGGTGACCGCTCGCGCAAGGAAGTGCTGGTGGAGTACGGTTTCCGGTTGCCCAGCGCCCTGGACAATCGCCCGCTCAATTTCGAGGAATTTCAAGCCTGGCAAACGCAGACCATCTACGTCAGCGCCACGCCCGGCCCGCAGGAACTGGGTTGGTGCAAGAACCGAATCGCGGAACAGATCGTTCGCCCCACGGGTCTGGTGGACCCCGAAGTGAAAGTGCGTCCGCTCAAAGGGCAGATCGATGATCTCATCAATGAAGCACGCCAGCGCGTGGACCGGAAGGAACGCGTGCTTGTCACCACGTTGACCAAGCGGACGGCGGAAGAACTAACCGATTACCTGCGCGACATCGGAATCAACGTCCGCTACCTGCACAGTGAGATCGACGCCATCGAACGCGTCGAAATTCTGCGCGCCTTGCGCAAAGGCGAGTTCGACGTGCTCGTCGGCATCAATCTGCTCCGCGAAGGACTCGACCTTCCCGAGGTTTCGCTGGTGGCAATTCTCGATGCGGACAAGGAAGGATACTTGCGCAGTGCGACCAGTTTGATTCAAACCGCTGGCCGCGCCGCGCGTCACATCAACGGCCAAGTCATCATGTACGCCGATGTGAGGACGCAAAGCATTCAGAAGTTTCTGGCCACGTCGGAGTATCGTCGAAAAAAACAACTCGCCCATAACGCCGAGCACAACATCACGCCCCGTAGTGTGAGCCGCGCGGTCGAGGAAAGCCTGGCCACGAATCAATATCAGCGGGACCGCGCGACCGCGATGCTTAACGAGACGGCGAAGAACTTCGATGTCGTCGAAACTCTTCGCGAACTCGAACAAGAGATGCTCACCGCCGCGAACAATCTGGAGTTCGAGAAGGCGGCGCTGTTGCGTGATCAAATTCGGGAACTCAAACGCGGACTTGGGGAAGCAAAGCAGGACGCGCCGCCGCGACCGGTGAGCTATGCGAAAGCGCGCAAACGCAAACCCGCCTTGGATCGCTCCTAGCTTGGCGGTGGCTGTAAACCATTGGAGCCTCGTAATCTCGCCGGCTACGAGTTGCGGAGTCGCGTGCTTTGCCGTCCGCTTCGAACGCACCACTGAGGAATGGCGACTGTCAAAGGCGCAGTGTGAAGCGCAGCCGTTTCCCATCCAATGTAATGAGGAAGCGGTTTAGGACGTTACGCCCCACCAGAACGTCGGCCCGGTCGGCTGCAAGGCAGCGGACAGCAGAAAGCTCATGACCCTCAATCGAACATCGGACGTAGTAAACGGCGCGCTCGGAGTAGCTGCCGTCATAGCTGCGCGCCCACACAAAAGCATTGGCAGAAAGACCTGGTTGAGCGACGAACTTCTCCGGGATGACGGTGATATCAGCACCGCTATCCAGCTTGCCGCGCAATGAGCCACTCGGAGATCCGCAATCGGATGGCTGATGCAAACATCGGCCACAGGCGCTGGCGGAGCGAAACTGTGGTCGTAGGCGGGCACAGTTAGCGCACCAGTTCAGGCGATGGGATTTCGGGAACCAAGGGCGTCTCCCCAACGTGGCCTATGTAAAGCGGAACATCACCGACCCGGGCAAACATCCGTGCAGCCAGAGCCTCGTCATCGCGGTCATGGGCGACAACGCGACCCCCTTGGAGAGCGACGTACTCGCCCACGTAACGTCTGAGCAATTGCTTCCGCTGTTCTTCAAAGGCTCGCCGTTCGCGCAATAAAGCGGATAGGGCGTCGGGTGTCCGCGATTCGCTTGTCGTTCTTCGCCGCCGTAAAGCCGCTTTCATGCAGACAAGTTAGGGTGGGAGAAAAGAGGTAGCAAGTTGCATCCGACATCGAAGCGTCCGGAGCGGCTGACTGACGACTTGATGCCTGGCGGCTTTGACGGGCGGACCGCTCATGTATCACACTGCGCTACCGAAACAACTCCAACAGGGGTATCCTCACGGAGGGGACACTCGCGCATTCGAGCATATTGCCGGGGCCGATCACGCGCATTTCCTGGTAACGGCCATTTTCCAGTTGGCGATACACTTCAACCTGCAGCGTTGGTCCCAGCACAATCCAGTATTCCTTCACGCCGGCCTCTGCATAGAGCGAGGCATTCTCGCGGTCGAGTGTTGCGCTGGAGACGGCAACTTCGAGGACGAGTTCGGCAGTCGTCGGATGCTTCCGAAAGAAGTCTTCCGCGACACCTCGAACCACCGCAATGTCCGGTTCGGGTTCGGAATCAGCCAACGTGAGTGGATCCTCGCGCCGGACCACGAAGCCGCCTGGCAAAACTGCGCTGATCCGGTTGTAGAGGCGCTTAGCAAGTGAAGCATGAAGTGGGGATTTGGCCATTTTCTCGATGACAATGCCGCGAATCAGCTCCGTGCGGCGGCCATTCTCGTTGAACTCGTCCAGCCGGTGGTATTCTTCGACCGAGAGCGGCGATACGCGCTGGCGAACTTCCGGTATCTCTAAGATCGCTGACATTACTACAGCCTACTCGGCATCAGGCGCTCCGTCGAGGGTCGAGACTTATCAGTATCAGTAGTGGGCTACTTTGGCGGAGCGCGAGTTGTCCTCAACTCGCAGCCACATTGCCAGCCAACACCCTGCGGTTTGAGGACAAACCGCGCTCCGTCAAAGTAGCCCACTACCGACTTATCCCTACGCTGACTACCGCGTCGCGTCGGATGCTTTCCAAAGGCACGAGGCCGTTGAAAGCGGCTCATCTCTTCTTTTTCGCCTTCGGTCCTCGTCCTTTGAAGGTCAATTCCGCGATGCCCGATTTGTCGAGTTCGCCTAGACCCAGCTTGGTCATCTTCGAATACTGCTTGAAGGTCGCAGCAGCCAGCGGGAGGTCGAGCTTCTTTTCTTTGGCGAGGCTGAGCGCGATGCCGGAATCCTTCGCGGCGTGCGCGGCGGAGAAGAAACAGGAGTGTTCGCGGTTCATCATGTCTTCGCCGTCGGTCTGGAGGACCCGAGAGTTCGCGCCGGTTTGGGAGAAAACCTCCATCAGGGTCTTGAGATCGAGTCCGAGAGAAGCGCCCAGTCCGAGACCCTCAGCCAGGGCGGCCGTGTTGATGTTCATCACCATGTTGACGAGTGCTTTCACCTGCGCGGCCTTGCCCGCGGGTCCGATGAAGCGCATCGACGAACTGAGTTTCTCCAGAATGGGACGGACGCGGTTGAAAGTCCCTTCCTCACCGCCGCACATGAGGTAAAGGGTGCCCTGACGCGCCTGGGTGATGCTGGAGGCCATGCAGCCTTCGAGAGTTTCCGCCTTAGCTCTTTTCGCAAGCTTCTGCACTTCCACGTGCACTTTCGGTGAGATGGTCGCACAGTTGACGAACACCTTGCCGGCAGCAGCGCCTTTCAACAGGTTGTCTTTCTTGTCCGAGTAAATCTTGCGCATGGCATTATCGTCGGTGACGACAGTGACGATCACGTCCGACAAGTCCGTGACGCGCGAGAGTGTCGAGCATGCTTCGCAGCCGAGTTCCTTGGCCAACTCCTGTGAGGCCTCCGGGCGCACATCATAGACCGCCGTCACAGGATAACCGACTTCCTTCAAGCGGCGCGCCATGTTCGCGCCCATGCGACCGACTCCGACGAATGCAATTTTCTCTGGCATAAGTGAGTTTGAGTTGAGGTTTGTTAGTTGAGAGTTGAGAGAATGGGAAAGGCTCGGCGCTGCGTACCGAACAGTTGAGCCTACGATCTTTGAAATTCGGGATAGAATGGGTTGTTCAGTTTTTCTTCGCCAATGGTTGTCAGTGGTCCATGGCCGGGACAAACGACGGTGTTATCCTGCAAGCTGAAGAGCTTCTGGCGATTATTGTGCAACGCTTCTTCATAAGAGATCAGTCCGCCGCCCATCGAACTGGCGAAGAGCGCGTCGCCCACGACCGCGATGGGCCGGCTCAAACCAGACACAACGAACGTCATTCCGCCCCGCGCGTGCCCGGAAGTTTGGCGCGTCTCGATCTTGAGATTGCCCAGCGCGAAGACCTTTCCCTCCGCGAACGGCTCCGCCTCCGCGAAACCTTCGTCTTTGCCCACATAGGCGGGCGCACCTATCTGTTTTTTCAAGCGAGCGAGATCGGCGACGTGATCAACGTGCGTGTGCGTGAGCAGGAGCAATTTGATCGAAAGTCGCTTGCTCCCGGCCGCGGAAAGCAGTGGTTCTGCCGTGGCCCCTGTGTCAAACGTCGCGGCCTGTTTCGTCATCGGGTCCCACACGAGATACGAGTTCACCGTCATGTCTTCGTACTGCGTGTTGAACTGAGCCAGACCCGCGATTTCACCCAGGCTCTCCGGATACCACGCTTTCTTGCCAAGCGCCACCAGCGTGTTCGCACCGAGGCCAAGGGGCGGTGCGAGCTTACGTACGAGGGCCTCGTCGAACTCACCGCCTTTCACGCGGGCAAGTTCGGCAACGGTTACGCCCGCTTTTGAAGCGAGTTGGTCGTCGCTAAGTTTGAGGCCGCGTTGGGCCTTGCCAATGACATCGCCAAAGTTGTCTTCGAGAGGAATCACGGCGGGCGATGCTAACAAAAGGCTTCCGCGCGTCAAAAGAGATTTCCGCTGCGAAAGTAATTGAAGGAATTGTTCCTAGCTTAGCTAAATAAACTAAACTAGGTCTGGGAGAAGAATCATTTGCCAGTCCAACCATTTCCAACCTGCCATCTCTGCCATCTTGGGCGGTTTTCTTCGAGTTTGCCATTCCCTGGCGCTCCAGGCACAATAGAGGCGAGAACACAAAAGTCTGTATGCTCACCAATTACATTCGACGTGCCATGCGCCACGCGAAATACGACATCATGGAGGACGGCCGAATCTTTGGGCACATCCCCGAGTGCCAAGGCGCATGGGCGGAAGCCGCAACCCTGGAGGAATGCCGGGAAGAGCTGCAAAACGTCCTGGAAGGTTGGCTGTTACTCGGACTCCAACTGGGCCACCGGCTGCCAATCACTCTCGCGTCCACGACGCCCGGCACGCAGTTGTTGAAATAGACGGTCCCTCGGCCGCAAGCGGTCAGCGGAATTGCCAACGCACCGATGATACTGACAAACCTTTTCATCGTCTCACTTCAGGTGCTGCGGTCCGGTGAGATCTGCGAGAACAGAGCAGGACTAAGCTGGCAATGCCGCCGAGGATTAGGGTGGAAGGTTCAGGACAGCCGAGTGGCCCGGTAAAGAAGGCCTGCATACCCACCAAGTTTGTGGGTGGAAGGATGTCACCACCGAGAGGCACGGTGATCACGTTACCATCAAAGTAGATCGGTGTTGCTGACGATTCTCCGGGTGGGAAGACCCTCATCACCAGAGTTGCTCTTTGACCTGGAAGCACGCCGGGGACCGTGACCGTGACTGGATTGACGTATCCAAATGCTCCAGCACTACTCGTTCGAAAGGTTGTTGTTGGGAAAAGGGCTGTGAGCTGGCTGAGAGGAGTGCCTTGGGGCCCGCCAAACAACTGCGCGCTCCACCCGGCACCAGTTTCCTCGAAGGGACAGAAAGTTACCCGAGCATCCACGACGCCGACCACGCGGTTGTTGAAATTGACAAGCCCCTGACCTGACGCGGTATCGAATGTGCCGACGAGCGCGAGCAGTGACAGAGTCGTACGAACCAGAACGCCGCGGACGAGTGAGCCACCTTTCATGCAAACCCTTCTGCCACGGATTTTGCGTGGAGGCAACGCGGTTCTCAGCGCAAGGCTGGCCCCGTGTGTTGCCGAAATAGCGTTACGGATCACGCATCACGCACTACGCATCCATCACCTCGGCGAAGCGGAATCCGCGCGGGTGGAGTTGCTGCGAGTTGGGGACAACTCGCGCTCCGCCTTACGCATCCAGCACCGCCGCGGAGGATTATGCGCGAGGGGAGACTTGCTGCGAGTTGAGGACAACTCGCGCTCCGCCTATACATCCATAACCGCGGCGAAGCGCAGTCCGCGCGTGCTCACGCAAACTTCATCGAAGCCGAACTCATTCATGAGTACAGCAAAGATCGCCACACCCATGAGAATGACATCCGCGCGATTAGGTGGCAGGCCGGTAATTTGTTTGCGCTGTTGTAACGGCAGGCTCCAGAGGTGTTCGCGTTGTCGATTTACGTCGGCACGACTCAGGCGGGTCGCTTCAATGCGCACGCGGTCGAACGCATTTGTTTGAAGTTGGATGCGAGCGAGAATGGTGGTGGTGCCGCCCGTGCCGACCAGTTGGACTGTGCCCGGGGCGAAGCGCTTCAAAGCAGGATCGAGTCTGGGATGAAGCTCCTTGCGGCAAAAACTCAACAGACGCGTTTCGCAGTCGCGCCACTCCGATTCCGTGGGCGGATCGGAAGGCTTGAGTTGCTCGAGCATGCGGACCGTTCCGAGCGGATAGCTCTCGCGAAAATGCTGAACGTCGGTTTGCCCAAGTATCAATTCCGTGCTGCCGCCTCCGACATCCAGAATCAGGAGCGGTCGATCCGCCAATAAGCAATCGCTCGTGACGCCGGCAAAGGCCCATTGCGCTTCCTGCTCGCCAGAGATCACCTCGACCTTCAGGCCGGAGGCCTCCTCAACCGCTCGCACCAGTTCGGACTGGTTCACCGCGTCGCGCGCCGCACTGGTGGCAATCACTCGAATTGAGTTTGGTCGAAGCTCTGTTGCCTGGGAGACGAAGTTGGCTATTGATTGGGCGGTCCTGGTTATCGCGCGCGGTTGGAGGACGTGGCTTACATAAAAGCCCTCCCCGAGCCGGGTTTGCTCGCTTCGTTCCAGCACGGGAACAACTGTCCGGCCGGAGACATCGGCGACGAGAAGTTTGACGGAGTTGGTGCCGATATCGATGACAGCACGGCGAGCGAGGGGCATGCAGATGTTAGATAGGGCTTGTCCCCAAGAAGTGGGGCTTTCCGAACTTTGAGGTAAACTTTGGCCCGCTTTATCGAAAGAGGCTGTAAAACCGCTAGGTCGATAAAGTTTGCGACAAAGGTTACGACGAAGTTACGCATAGAGTGCAGGTTTGGGACAAACTCCACATAGGGATGGAGAGACGCCCTATCACTTCGTCTCTTTCTTCGCCAGCACTGCCCCGCCGGTGATCCCGGCGTCATCGCCCAGCTTAGTGGCAATGATATCGATTCCTTTGGCGATACCGGAGAGCGCGTAATCCTTCGCTGTTTCGATAATGATAGCCATCATCTCTTCTTCCAGCGCATCGATGACACCGCCCCCAAGGACGATGACTTCCGGATTGAGCAAATTGATCACGTTGGCGACCGCGATGCCGGTGTACTCCGCGGCCTCCTCGACGATGCGCTCGACCAGCTTGTCCCCGCGACGGATGGCTTTGCGAAGGTCACCGCTGCGCATGTCGGTCAATTCCTCACCGAGCATTTCCGTGAGCACGGTCTTCTTGCCTTCTTTGACCGCACTTTGAATCTTGCGGAAAACGGCCTGCCGCCCGGCCAAGGCTTCGAAGCAGCCCTGATTGCCGCAACCGCATTTGGGTCCACCGACTTCGAGAATCATGTGGCCGATTTCGCCTGCGCCATGATTGAAGCCTGAATAGGATTGCCCGTTCAGAATAATGCCCGCGCCGATCCCCGTGCCGATGAAGATGCCGACCAACTGTTTTGGTTTGGAGTCCAGCTCCGTGACATAGACGCCCAGTGTGCAAATGTTCCCGTCGTTCTCGAGAAACACCGGAATGTCGATGCGCTTTTCGAGTTCCTTCTTCAGCGGCACGTCTTCCCAAACCAGGTTGGGCGCGAAGATGACGCGACCGGCTTCCGGATCGACCGCCCCCGGGGCTCCTATGCCAATTCCCTTGATCTGCTTAATGTTCAGGTCGCATTCGTCCACGGCGTCCTGTATGCACCGGGCGATGCGCTCAATGACCTCGTCGGGGCCGCGCTGCGGCTTG
>Ga0187893_10015793_pt1 | contig 10063 bp, 9 predicted proteins | sample MA1701074metaG_FD_139574 | JGI IMG/M metagenome (GOLD analysis project Ga0187893, IMG submission 139574) | White microbial mat communities from a basaltic lava cave in the Kipuka Kanohina Cave System on the Island of Hawaii, USA - MA170107-4 metaG ... | reverse complement strand
TTCAAATGATTCTGGATTTGCTACCATGATACCTTTTTCTCTTGCGTAATTAACGACTGCTTGACCCAGTGGATGCTCTGAACCAAATTCTGCAATTGTGGTAAGTCGGAGTAGTTCTGTTTCGCTAATACTATTAGTCAGCTCAACCATATCAGTCACAGATGGCTTACCCTTTGTCAATGTCCCAGTTTTGTCAAACACTATTGTCTGTACTTTATTTGCGATTTCGAGATATTCTCCTCCCTTGAACAGGATGCCATTTTCGGCTCCCTTTCCTGTACCCATCATCAACGCAGCGGGTGTTGCAATACCAAGAGCACATGGGCATGCAATGATTATCACAGATACAAATGCTAAAAGTGAAAAAGTAATGCCTATATCGCCAATAAAGTACCATCCTAGGCCTACACCTATTGCAACTGATAGCACTGCTGGTACGAAATATTTGGTTACCTGATCTACTAATCTTTGCATCTGTGCCTTTCCTGTTCTGGCCTCCTCTACTAATGTAATAATTTGAGAGAGCACGGTATCTTGTCCTACTTTAGCAGCTTTCACTCTTAGCAGACCACTCTTGTTTATTGTAGCTCCTATTACCTGATCGTTCTTTTTCTTATCCACAGGTATACTTTCGCCTGTTACAGCAGATTCATCGACAGATGATAACCCATCTACCACAATCCCATCCGTCGGTATTCTCTCTCCAGGTCTTATGACCATAATGTCCCCTTCTTGTACTTGTTCTATCGGAATCTCAAGTTCTACATCTGCGTTTCCTTCTCTTCTTATGACCTTGGCATTCTTTGGTTGAAGATCTAACAATTTCCTTACAGCATCAGAGGCCTTCTCCTTTGTTCTTGTTTCAAGTAATCTTCCAATTAGTATTAGAGTGATAATAATTACTGCAGTTTCAAAATATACGGATTCAGATGGGAAGTATCCTGGCACAATTGTGACTACTACACTATACAGATAAGCAGCTGTTGTACCTGTTGCAATAAGCGTATCCATATTCGACGCTTTAGCCTTAATTCCATCCCATAGTCCTCTATAAAAACGCCAACCTATCCAGAATTGTAATGGAGTAGCTAGTGCAAGCATTACGTAATTAGTATAATTCATAATTTCCATTGGAAGTATGTGGCTGAACTATGCTGGAAACATGTGGGGTAGGCTTAGGAATACTATGGGTAAGGTTAGTGCAACACTTATGGCAACATATATCTTGAGCTTCCGGAGTTCCTTCTCAGGCTGAGTGAACTCATTTAAACACTGTGTACTGCAAAAATAGTATACCCTGCCGTCCTTGCTATACTGTATCGTGCTAGGTTTCTCTTCAACAAACATGCCACATACTGGATCTTTAGCCGTGTTCTCTCTCCATCTATAAGAATATAAAAACAGATGTATAAGTATGGACCTTTACAGTTATGAATATATTATATAGCTGCTGAGAAAGAAGAAAAATAAGAATAAAATAAAGTGCTGGATATTTTCGAGATTCACTATACAGTTATGACTGTTTTATGCTACATCTGTCAATCCCTGGCTTCGACCTGTGTTATTAGAAGATAATATCTGTCCTCCTGTATCCCCTATCGTAGGTATTCCTTTTTCGCTTAACACCTGATCAAGTAATGCAAGGTCATATATTCCAGCGAGATTTGGACGCTCTTGCCCTTTTGCTAGAAATCCCAAGTCATATGCATCATTGGCAGATTGAAAGAGTGATAACTTGATTGGATCGTTGGTAAATTCTAGTCTTGTGAGTGCCTCAGTAAGTACATCTTCTGGTATGGTCTGACCTGTGAGCTTCTTAAGTTCGGTGTTGAACACTGTTGGAACCTCAGCCTTGTGCTCATTAATCCATTGTGTTTCGTTAGCGTGAGCCGTTAACAATCTTTTAATCACATCTGGATTTTCCTTAAGATACTTAGGAGCCACAATTAAATGTGCTGTTACAAACTTCCCTTCTGGTGACCATAAGTCTCGTTCATCTACAAATATCTTCCCACCTGCTTCGTTTACTAGCCGTGTAGCCCACGGTTCCGGTACCCAAGCTCCAGCTATCTCCTTTTTCAGAAATGTAGTCAATATATCTGCATTAGCTATAGGTAGGACAGTAACATTCCCTCCATTCTCTACTGTATTAAATCCATTGTCAGTCAGATATTTCCTCAATGCTACATCCTGTGTGTTACCAAGCTGAGGAGAGGCAAACTTCTTACCTCCCAAATCTTGTACAGAATTTATCCCAGAATCATTTCTGACCACAAATGAAGCGCCTGCACTGGTGGCACCGGCAATTACCCTTACGGCTTGTCCATCAGAAACTACATATCCGTTGATTGCAGGATTTGGTCCAATATATGATGCATCAAGTCTTCCTGCAAGTAATGACTCGATTGCTGAGGGTCCTGCATTGAATACAAAAGTTTCTAGAGTTACGTTATCTCCCAAAGATTTCTGAAAACTTCCATCTCCTATTCCGATTACTCCTTGTGCATGATTTATGTTTGGAAAATATCCTAATCTTAAGGTTTTTTGTGCCTGAGCAAATGCAGTATGAATAATGCTTGCAGTAAGAAGCATTGTTACTACCACTACTACTGAAACGATTAATACAGTCAGCATTACACTGCTTATTGCACGATTCCTTGTGCTTGTTCTTATTATTTGCATATTAGTATTCACAGACATGTTTTGAGCTAAATATTACTGCTCTTATGCACGCATTATATTACGCCTATGTGCAGATATGGAACAGATATGTCAGAATTAAGGTGTTCGAATAGAGACTACAGGCATATGCAAATATATAGATGTGAATCAATATTCGGTTTACTTCTGTGATAAATCCTCAAATAAGGAATAATAATTGCATCAATAATCCAAATAATCGAAATAATTATCTTCCGTATAAGCAATTATAATTGTGTAATAAAAATGATTTTCCTGCGTAAACTTGGTATATCCTACAATTTTCGCACATGTCACAACTTCAGAATATGTACCTCTTGGGTACTTCAGATCTGCTGATAAGTGGCCTTATGAACCGTTCGTATCACTATATTCTTATCCAACAGTTGTTATGTAGTGTCGTATTTGGACTTTATTCTGCGGTTTACCAGATAGATGTCTAACAGATCATTAACCTACAGAGATTCGCACCTTTTCCAGGGCCTACGTGAATTGCAACAAACCTGCTTGCTGGAATGGAATGATCCGATATGAATTGAAGTGATTTTCATTTCGTATCGGAGGAATATTCCTTACCTTTACAAGTACTCCCATCATCAGTTCACATTCCAATCTTTATACATGAAAAATAAGATCGAATGAAAAATCCGTCTCTCAATCCTGTATCTTATTGCAACAACGAGTTTAAATCTTTATAATGCTGATAGAGAAAAGCATGAGTGAGAGAGACATAAATAACACACAACTGAGTTTTCCTGTAAACGAATCGCGGGATCATATTCAAGGACCTATAACTGCTGCCGTAACTTTGGTAGAATATGGCGATTATGAATGTCCATATTGCGCCCAAGCCTATTTGATTGTAAAGGAAGTCCAAGAACGTTTAGGAAACAAAGTGCGTTTCGTGTTCCGAAGCTTCCCACTTATCAAACTTCGCCCACATGCATATCAATCCGCATTGGCAGTAGAAACTGCCGCTGCTCAAGGGAAGTTCTGGGAGATGTATGACTTTTTATTCAAACATGGACAAAGTCTTACCGATGATAATCTGAAACTATCTGCTGCCAAGCTCGGACTAAACGTCAACAAGTTCGATCTTGAATTCCGTGATCGCACTTATAGCAGGCATGTGGATGAAGACATACAAAGTGGGGAGGAAAGTGGTGTAACAAAGACGCCAACTTTCTTTATTAATGGAGATCGTTATGATGACTCATGGGACCTTGATAGCCTTCTCAGTGAACTCGACGAGGCCAGTGTATTCAGCTGGCGGCAAACAGAGCAATAATTCAGAATAGTTTTAGATGAATCAATACAGAAAACAAGTTTGATTGATCCAATTCAATCGTATTTAACAAGATAAAGAGATAATTACGTACTGCAGAATATGGGTTATTTTATCACACTTAAGTTTGTTATTGTAGACTTAGAGTCCACATGTCTATCGATTGATATTGTTAACCCCATAATATTGAGGGATCGATTACTAAATATAGCATGAGAAGGGATATTCTGACATAGTTGACTTCATCAAGATATTGCGTAGAGGATCTAATAGAAAATGAACTAGTAGCACTTCCCGAAGATACAGTTATAGCAGATGCAGTAAAGGTAATGAAGGATGGTGGGATTTCTTCAATTCTGGTTAGGTCAATCCCTTCATCCGCGAAAGATCCGAACATAATAGGGATTGTAACTGAACGAGATATTTTGTATAGAGTCATTGGTGGTAACAAAGGACCGTACAAGACCATATTGAAGGAAGTGATGAGCTCTCCTGTAGTAACTATTGAAAAAGGATCTTCTGTAGATGAAGCAATGTCACTAATGAGAAATAAGAAAATTAGAAGACTGTTAGTCATAAAGAGAGAAAATGCTAGGGCGGTCACGTTAGGCTTGGTAACACTTATGTCAATAACAGATGGCATGAATCATGATCGGTAAGAATATTAGTAACGGGAATTAACAACAAGGCCGAAATGAGCGTAGCACAATGATTGGTAGCTACGATAAAGTTATTACTAAGCACAGTCGAAACTTATGCTCGCTAGCTTGATCGCTTATTTCTGTATCTTGACTCAGTGACAATGTCAATGTTCTAACAAATCAAATATTTACAATCAGCTAGCTTGGTTATCGATCGATAACCACTGAGTTTTATAACAAAGCATAGAATAGATCCGACATGCATAACAATAGTACTCAAATGCATAGAATAAAATAAAACCAACAAATCTCGATCATATTCTGTCTAAGCATCGCAATCATAGTTAGTCTTGCATCTAATGCAAATCTTGGATCGGCTAGTCCAGAGAATAAGACATTAATGCTACCTCAGGGAACACAGAATATGTCAACTACTACCAACTCCACAAATATCGTATTGGTCCATGGAACATGGGCAGATGGATCTTCGTGGAGCAAAGAAATTCTGCGCAGCTAGACTAGTGGAATATTTTTTTCAATGGTGGCAGACTTTTATCGGAGACTTAAATCGTCCTTTCATTTAGCGAATACCTGCAGATATCTTATGCCTTTAGGTGTTATTTCGTAATGTCGATATGGTTCAGCATCATTCGAAATGCGCAGTAAGTCTTGGTCGACCGATACTTTGAGGTATTTGACAGCAAGCCAATGTGCGAGGCCAGTAGCATGTCCGATAGTCGTTCAGAAATCGACGCCCTTTCTTTGTAATTTCGTAATATGAATATGGTTTAAAATCCGTCAAAACAATCAGTTCTAGGTCGAGAAGCATTCTTAGATACTTGACGATTTGTGGATATGTCAGACCAGCCTCATGGCCTATCCTCGTCTGATTCATCTGATTTCGATAAAGCGGCTTGGCATCATAGACTATCTCGAGGATATCTTTAACTATGTCATACCTGTCGCGCTGAAACATCACATATTATCTTATTACTAGCCGGTCAGACATTCAAACCTTAAATCGTGAACTTGTCATAAAAACTATAGTTCAGTAAGAACCCAAAAACTGTATGCCCTTTCTTGCTTTCTAGACTCCGCACTGATACAGATATTCTTGTTAAAGCATGATATATTCTTTATTTCCATATTTGGTAGAAACCTAGCAACGAGTTTACTGGAAAAGTTGCTTTTCAATATAATAGAATTGTCGATTAAAAAATGTTCTAGAGTATTTTTTGAGTAAATTAAATAAAGATATTTGTTCTCTTCAACTTTTCTAGGATAGATCTGTTTTCGACACTGCGTCTATAGTTCGTTTTATCAATTCAAAGAGATTTAAATCTCAGTGATGTGCATTTACATATAATTAGGTGTATTCGATTTGTGTTTAAGAGTTGTGACATAGGCGATATCGGTAGAAGGAAGCATTCCCATATCCATACTCTGACTGATCCAATAACTGGAGAGGTTATCTGTATCAGTTGTGGAGCAGTCATTTCTGACAAGATAGCAGAAACTCGTCCCGAATGGAGTATTTGTGGTACCAATGAACTTAATTCAAGAAGTAGGGTAGGAATGCCGATATCTCTTGCCATACATGATCTAGGACTTTCTACGGTGATTGGGAAAAATAACAAAGATTTTTCTGGCAAGACAATTGTTGATGCATCAACGCGGGTGGTAATTGAGAGAATAAGGACCTGGGACTATCGTACGCAAACCAGATCCTCAAAAGGCCAGAGCCGCAAATATGCATTTCGCCAACTCAATAGTTTAAAGGAAAAATTAGCTTTACCTTCTCCTGTATTAGAGAAGGCAGCTTATATTTACAGAAAAGCTCAGCAAAATGATATAATTAGAGGTAGAACAAGAACCGGTGCAATGGCAGCATGTGTTTACATAGCATGTAGAGAAGCAATAATACCAAGAGCATTTGACGAGATTGCAGAAGTCAGTAATATTAGACATAAGGAGATGTGGAAAGCATATAGAGCAATAGTGTCAGAACTTGATCTAAAGGTACCATTGATAGATCCTGTAAGGTGTTTGGTCAAGCTTGCGAACAAAATGGGTGTCAGTGAAAAAGTTAAAAGATATGGCATTGACTATATGAAACAAGTAATAGATAGCAATATCTCAGCTGGAAGAGATCCGATGGGTCTTGCCGCAACCGTTCTCTATATTTCGTGTCAAACTTATGGGAACCTAGATAAAAGTCAGAAATACTTTGCTGATACAGCTGGAATATCAGATGTCACAGTAAGGAATAGACGCCAAGAGCTAAGAAACAAGATACTATAGTTATTGACCTAGAAGCAAGGCGAAGAAGGGAGAACCCAGTGATTTGAACAGTGCATTAATGATTCATAAATGGATTTCATTGTTTGTCTTAACCTGTTTAATACGAATGCAACTTTTTTAGAAATGCCTCAGTATGAATTAATTTTTACATATAATTTCAATGGGTATGGAACAAAAATCCTTCGAAAGAGGTGACATGTAAAACGATCAGACTAATAATCCGAAATGAGATAAAACAGTTACAAAGCGTCTTAACTACTATTTTTTGTTCTATTGCTAGAAAAAATTAAACCAGATTAGTAGAATTCATAAGTAGTTAACGGTCTTCGAATCGTGTTGTGAGGTAGCAAAGTCATATATTATATGAAGTAGTCTATATTTTCTTTAATGAGAGGAAGAATCTTCTTATATAGAATCCAATCTGCATCTGCATCAACATCAAAAGTTAGTAGGACTAGAAACTTGTTCTTTCTGACAAGAGGATCCTTAATGGGAATAGTTGCTCTAACTTCTTTTTCATATCTACTTATTGAAAATAGCAAGTCACCGAGCTTAGACCTGAATTGATCCCGTGTAGCTGTACGGATTGCAGCCTGAGCAGCAGCCCTCCTTGATTCTTCACGTGTAATCAATTCCACTTCTACAATCAGATTAGTTCCTCCCATTCTATTCTGTTCGACCAGTATGTTTCCTAATATATTAGTTATTTTTACAGTTTTTATGAAGTAATCTCTTTGCAACATCTTGGCGCAAAACTGTTCTAGGAGGCGAAGATCAAGATCTAGGTTAACATCATTATTTGTATTAATGATATTGTTATCGTTGTTCGTACTATCTGCGCTATCTATACCTGTTCCCATAGTTAAGTATTCCATATACAATTAAGCAGTTCCTAGCCATATAGACTAATTTTATATCATAGGTTTTATAACATTAATGTCTTTGAGGGATTTACACCAATGTTTGAAAGGTCATTAGTTATTTTAGTAGAATTCAAATTACTACTTCTTAATGCTTGAATATTTGCTAAGATAATGTCGGGTGCCAACATATTTAAGCCTCTACTCTTAAAATACCAGTTCATCATGTATTCCATATCTTATGGCATATTCTTTAAACGCATCTAATATCTTTTCCATGAAAATCCGAATAATTCCCAATTATCCGTATCATATTTTCATCAACAACTGGAGACAAGGTTTTTTCTAGAATAACTCCTTTTTGTTGCTCGATCCATTGCTTGCAATTTCTTAGCTGATGTTTGTACTTCTGTAGAAAGCTCTAAGTTACTATCTAGTCTATTCAACTGTTCTAAGAGGATCTTGACAGTGATGTTTTCTGGTGTCTGTCATCGTAAATTATCTCTTTCCTTTTGTAAGTCCTAGCATTACAATATTATAAAGCTATAAAAAGCTCACTTTTGGATTGTGATAATAGAAGTTTATGGACTCTAACATTTACAAGATGATGATTACAAGATTATAGGCTTCTATTCTCTCAAGAAGTCTACAAATTAGATGAGATCTGGGTCCAGTGTATGAGTAACAGTGCCACTTGTCAATATGAATGCATCAATAGCTTTAAACATATCCTGCCATTATTATATTGTGAAGATGTAGGTATGTGAATGTAATGTGAACTTTAGCGGCATTAGTATAGTCGAAGAAGAATATATTCTGCCAGATACTGCTAATAGTGCTTGTCAAATCGGTATAAACAACCATTTACAGATTGAGTTTTTAATATGTCAAGAGTGTTTCTGGTGCGCTTCATGCTTTAATATGTCAAAGTTAGTGGCATCATTTTCGCTTGGTAGATGCCCAATATGTGAAAGTGCTGGTAGTTTTGATTCAATTCCTATCTTTTCTAGCGAAGGTTATAGATATCTTCTAGACGATAAAAAGGGAGTTGTACTTGAATTCTATTTAAGGAATTGTAAAGATGAAGAAGGAATGAGGTATGAGGGAGGAGGAGGTGAACTATTAACAAGATGAATATTTCTGAATCAGAAACTTGCGCTACTCTAGTAGCAAAGACTTGTGGTTGTAAACAGCAGCAAGATGGGAAAAAAGTGACTTATGCCTTTGTTGATTCCTATCACAACATCTGTATAGACAAGAAAGATATTATATCATCTGAATTAGAAGCGTGTGAAAAACTCGTGAGATATACAACTGACCAAACTGAGAAACAAGTCATAGAGAAAGAGATATCAGAATTGAAGATCATGTTAGACCTTTTACACTAATTATTTCTGTCAGACTTCTTAAATCTGGCGACAATTAAAATACATCATTTACTTATATCAACAAATAATATAAGTGAAGTAAAGGAGGATATGTCTTACTCCATCCATTTGCTTGAGTAAAATGTGATGCACACAAAATACCAAAGAGCCATGCAACCTATTCATACTTGAAGTACTTAAATATGATAATGCGTCTTCATCTCCATGTTAAAGATTCTAAACGCAAGTCCAGGCTTTGGCGCTCCTCTTAGTGAACAAGATATGAAAGATTTCTTAACGACGAAAATTCTAAATATACATCTTGGAACAGTAGATGAAAAAGGTCATGCAAATATTCATCCTGCATGGTACTATTACGACTCTTCGGATAACAAGTTTTATATCCTAACAGGAAGAGAGTCAAAGAAAATCACTAATCTTAGGATGAATGAACTAATTTACTTTTGTGTTGACGACCCAAATCCTCCATACAAAGGCGTTCGTGGAAAGGGGAATGCAAAGATGCATGAGGATATCAATTTCAACATTCCTATTTGGGAAAAAATAATGAAAAAATATCTAGGAAACTCTGATGATCCAACTGCCAAAGGCCTATTGGATGAAGTGAAAAGAGGTGCAGCAGTTGTCTTAGAAATTAGTCCGAAATATTACTCAACTTGGGATTACAGTAAACAGTAAAAAGTAAGCAGATTCTCCTCTACAACTTTCTATTTGACTGTCTATTCACGAATAATTTTAGAACAAACTGACTTAAAGTCAATATTGTATTTAGATCATATAAAATATTGAGAATTACAATCAAAAGGCATACGACCATATAGTTGTTAAGACTAATTGTAGGCGGCATTCCTTCATGAGTTTTACGCAATCTTCACTAGATACTACAAT
>Ga0187893_10015792_pt1 | contig 10063 bp, 10 predicted proteins | sample MA1701074metaG_FD_139574 | JGI IMG/M metagenome (GOLD analysis project Ga0187893, IMG submission 139574) | White microbial mat communities from a basaltic lava cave in the Kipuka Kanohina Cave System on the Island of Hawaii, USA - MA170107-4 metaG ... | reverse complement strand
GTCCGCGTGTTGCAGGTACGGCTCGATCGAATCGAAGCCGAGCAGCGGCGAGACGGTCAGCGCGTCGGCCTGGTAGCGGTCGAACGCCTCGCGCGCGTACTGCTCGGCGGTAGCTCCGATGTCGCCGCGCTTGGCATCGAGGATCACCGGCACCTGCGGTGCGACCTTGCGGATGTGGCCGATCAGCCGTTCGAGCTGGTCCTCGGCGCGCGCCGCCGCGAAGTACGCGATCTGCGGCTTGAACGCGATCACCAAGTCCTTGGTGGCGTCGACGATCGACGCGCAGAAGTCGTAGAGCCGCGCTCGGTCGCCTTTCCACATGCGCGGCAGGCGCGCCGGATCGGGGTCGAGCCCGACGCACAACACCGATCGGTTGACGCGCGCCGCCTCGGCGAGCATCGCGGCGAACTTCATCCGGACGGCGCGGCTTGCCGTTCGGCCAGCCGCGCGGCGAGCCCGACGTAGCTCGCGGGAGTCAGCGCGAGCAGGCGCTCGCGCTCGGCGGGCGGGATTTCGAGGTCGCGGATGAAGTCGTGCAGCGCGTCGCGCGTCACCGCCTTGCCGCGCGTCAGATCCTTCAGCCGCTCGTAGCTGCCGGGAAGACCGTGTCGCCGCATCACGATCTGGATCGGCTCGGCCAGCACCTCCCATGCGGCGTCGAGGTCGGCGGCGAGACGCTCGCGGTCGACGTCGAGCTTGTCGAGCCCGCGCAGCAGCGACTCGTGCGCGACCATCGCGTAGCCGAGCGCGACACCCACGTTGCGCAGCACGGTGCTGTCGGTCAGATCGCGCTGGAAGCGCGAGATCGGCAGCTTCTGCGCCAGGTGCGTCAGGAGCGCGTTGGCGAGCCCGTAGTTGCCCTCGGCGTTCTCGAAATCGATCGGGTTGACCTTGTGCGGCATCGTCGACGAGCCGACCTCGCCCTCGACCGGCCGCTGCCTGAAATAGCCGAGGCTGACGTAGCCCCACAGGTCGCGCGCCCAGTCGATCAGGATCGTGTTGCTGCGCGCGACCGCGTCGAACAGCTCGGCCATCCAGTCGTGCGGCTCGATCTGGATCGTGTACGGGTTGAACGCGAGGCCGAGCTGCTGCTCGACGACGCGCCTGCAGAACGCCTCCCAGTCGAAGTCGGGCCACGCCGCGAGGTGCGCGCTGTAGTTGCCGACCGCACCGTTCATCTTGGCCAGCGGCACAACCGCGCCGATCCTGTCGCGCGCCACCGAAAGCCGCGCCGCGACGTTGGCGATCTCCTTGCCGACCGTGGTCGGGCTTGCCGCCTGGCCGTGCGTGCGCGCGAGCATCGGCAGCGCCGCGTGCTCGCCGGCCAGCGCGCGCAGCTTCGAGAGCACGCGGTCGAGCGCCGGCAGCAGCACCTGGTCGCGCGCTGCCTTCAGCATCAGCGCGTGGCTCGTGTTGTTGATGTCCTCGCTAGTACACGCGAAATGCACGAAGCCGGTCGCGGCCTTGAGGTCGGCGAGCGCGCCCGAGCGGTTGCGGATCCAGTACTCGACCGCTTTCACGTCGTGGTTGGTGGTGCGTTCGATGTCCTTGATCGCCTGCGAGTCGGCCTCGGAGAAGCGCACGACCAAGCTGCGCAGCATGCCGCGCGAGGCTGCGCACAGCGGTTCGAGCTCGGCGAAGCCGGCGTCCGACAATGCGATCAGTCATTCGACCTCGATCTGCACACGGCGCCGCATCAACGCGTACTCGGACAGCAGCGCGCGCAGCGGCCCCATGCGCGACGCGTAGCGCCCGTCGAGCGGCGAGAGGGCGGTGAGCGGGCTGAGCTGCATCGAACGCGATTGGAGCCGCAGATTGTAGGCGGCGCACCCGCGCGAGCCGCCGGTCGATCGGCGCGGCGACGCGTCGCGGAAGCAGCGGCTGCGATCCCTGTCGGCCGGATGGCTCGACAGCGCGATGCCGGTGCATGGCGCGTGCGGCATTCAGGCAACCGTTGTTGCCGCGCGGCTCTGGAGTAGGCTCGGCTCTTTGAAAGGCAACCGACGATGAAGCAGCGCTCGGTCGATCCGCAAGGACGGCGCTTGCCGGTCAAGCTCGACGCCGCGTCCAACGGCGAATACGAACCGGTGCCGTTGCGCACTCCGGCGCTCGCGGCGCACGAACTGGCCAGCCGAAGCTGCGGCGAAGCGGCGAGGCGGCTCGGCCTCGAGCGCCGCGCCTACCTGGTCTCGCTGCTCGGCGCGGCGGCCTCGCTGGAAGGCATCGACAGCGCATTCGCCGCCGCGGGCATGCAGGGCGGTCGCTACGCGCTGCCGCCCGAAGCGCCGTTCGAGCTGGCGGCGGCCGAACACGCAATCGGCGGCGACGAATTCATCTTCGACGTGCAGCTGCACCACGTGAACCCGCGCGGGCCGTGGCGCGGTCGCGGCGGCTGGGAGCGCGCCCTGCGTGGCATGCCCAACGCTTCGTGCGGGCTGCCGGATGCGATCGATTGTTTTTCGGCGGAGCGCCTGCTGAAGGACGTGTTCCTCGACAGCGACACCGCGATGGGCGTGCTGTCGCACGTGCCGGGCGCGGGTACCGACAACCCGCTCGATTTCGAGGCTGCGGGCGCGACGCGGCGCGCCGCCGAAGCGCTCGACGGCTCCGAGCGGCTGCTGCTGCACGGGCGCGCGATGCCCAACCTGGCCGGAGAGATCGACGCAATGGACGCGCAGGCAGCCAAGCACCGCCTCGCCGGCTTCAAGACCTACACCCAATTCGGGCCGGGAGGTGGCTTCTTCCTCGACGACGAGCGACACGGCCTCCCGTTCATCGAGAAGGTGCGCGCCTTGAAGGTGCGCAACGTCTGCGTGCACAAGGGGCTGCCGTTCGGGCAGGAGGGCTACCGCTATTCGACCTGCCGCGACATCGGCGTCGTCGCCAAGCGCTACCCCGACCTCAATTTCCTCGTGTATCACTCCGGATTCGACCCGCGCGTCGCCGAAGGCCCATACGACCCGAGGGCGGGCGCAGGGATCGACGTGTTGATCCGCTCGGTCGAGGAGAACGCAGCCCGGGGCAACGTCTATGCCGAGCTCGGCAGCACGTGGCGTTACCTGATGCGCGAGCCCGAACGCGCCGCGCACGTGCTCGGCAAGCTGCTCAAGCACCTCGGCGAGGACCAGATCCTGTGGGGCACCGACTCGATCTGGTACGGCAGTCCGCAGGACCAGATCCAGGCCTTTCGCGCATTCGAGATCGATGCCGAGTTCCGCGACCGCCATGGCTATCCGGCGCTGACCCGGGCTGCGAAGGCGAAGATCTTCGGCCTCAACGCGGCGCGCGTGTACGGCCTCGTCCCCGGCGAGCTGAGGAAGAAGCTCGCGCGCGACCGGGTGCAGCGCTCGCGCCTCGACTACCGCAACGATCCCGACCCCGATTTCCGCACCCTCGGCCCGCGCAACCGGCGCGAGTTCGTCGCGTTGCGCCGCATGCAGGGCGAGAGCCTTTGATCCGGATCCTCAGCCCGCGAACGGATTCGCGGTCGTGAACCAGAGCGCGATGCCGGTGCCGATGATGAACGCGCCGTCGAGCACGCCCACCAGCATGAACACCTTGGTCTGCAAGGTCTGCATCAGCTCGGGCTGGCGCGCCGCGGCCTCGATGTACTTGCCCGACAACAGGCCGATGCCGATGCAGGAGCCGGCGGCGCCGAGGCCGATCAAGAGGCCGACGGCGAGCGGGAGGATGTCGATGTGCATGCGAGTTCCTCGAAGCGTCGCCATCATCGTTTGCGAGCGCGGCGCGCGTCGATGACCTGGCAGGTCAAGGCTCGCCGCGACGCATAGAATCTGCGCCTTCCACGGGGACGCCCACCATGACGATGAAACTGATCGGCGCGCTGACCAGCCCGTACGTGCGCAAGGTACGCATCGTGATGGCCGAGAAGAAGCTCGACTACAGGTTCATCCAGGAGGACGTCTGGACCTCCGAGGCGATCGTCAAGTCGAACCCGCTCGGCAAGGTGCCCTGCCTCGTGCTCGAAGGCGGCGAGGCAGTGTTCGACTCGCGCGTCATCGTCGAGTACGTCGATACCCTGTCGCCGGTGAACCGGCTGATTCCCGAACGCGGACGCGAGCGCACCGAAGTGCGCACCTGGGAGGCGCTTGGCGACGGCGTGCTCGACGCGAGCATCCTGGTGCGGCTCGAGAACACCTTCGCCGGCCGCTCCGATGAGCAGCGCAGTGCAGCCTGGATCGAGCGCCAGATGGGCAAGGTGCGCGCGTCGCTGAAGTCGATGAGCCAGGGACTCGGCGACCGGCCGTGGTGCTCCGGCACCCACTATTCGCTGGCCGACATCGCGGTCGGCTGCGCGCTCGGTTACCTCGACTTCCGCTTTCCGCAGATCGAGTGGCGCGGCGACTATCCGAACCTGGCCCGCTTGGCGCAGAAGCTGAACGCGCGGCAGAGCTTCGTCGATACCGCGCCGCCGAAGTAGCGGCCCGCGGGGGCCCTCAGGCAGCGCTCAGCGACAGCGCGCCCGAACGCAGCTCCCACTGCGTCTTGCGGATCACGTTGCCGATGCGCCGGCCGATGCTCTCGACGCTGACGCCCATGCGCACCGCGATCTGGCCGGCGCCGTGCCCGAGTGCGAACAACACCAGCATGTGCTGCTCGGCGCGCGACAGGCGCAGCGGGTTGTTGGCGTCGCTCTGCCAGTCGAGCGTGCGCTCCTGAGCCGACGGCATGTTGGTGGCGGCGAAGGGAACGCCGAAGAACGACAGCGCCTGGCGCGCGACGGTCGCCGATGCGGCCGCCTCGCCGCGCAGCAGCCGATAGAGCGGCGGAGCCGGCTGAGCCGACGCGTCCTCGTCCAGCACCCAGCTGTCGCCGCCGGCGCGCAGCGCGCCGAACAGCAGCGGATCGTCGGCGTTTGGAACGACGAGCAGGATGCGCGGGCGCTCGCCGGCCGGACGCGCGCACCGCACCTCGTGCAGCAGGCCGAGCAAGGTGCCGTCTTCGAGGCGCAGGTCGGCAAGCAGCAGATCCGGATCGCGCGCTGCGAGCATCGGCCGCGCCTTGAACAGCGAATCGGCGACGCCGGCCACGCGCAGGTCGCGCGTGGTTTCGATCTGCGCCTGGCTGCGACGCGCTTCTGCCGCGTCGCGACGGAGGATGAAGACGGAGTGCATGCCTGCCGGGAATTGTCTTGATGTGACAAATCACCGGCATCCCCGTGAATCGGGGCCGTTTCCCCCGCGAAAGCGGGCCCGCAAGACGCTCGCGGGGCGGCCGATATACTCTCCCGGCGCCGATTTGTTCCGGATTGCGGGCGCTCTACAAATGCCGCTAAAGAGGGATGCCGAACCCGGCGTCCGCTTCGAAGGCGGCGCCGGGTTTCGTTCTTCCGCTCACATGGCCACGCTCGGTCACGTCACTCCGCAGTCGATGCGTTTTCCGGCGCCGCTCGCGCTGGCGTGCGGCGCGCAGCTCGCCGACTACACCCTGGTCTACGAGACCTACGGCACCCTGAACGCCGCGCGCTCGAACGCGGTGCTGGTCTGCCACGCGCTCAACGCGTCGCACCATGTCGCGGGGAGCTACGCGGGCGTCGCCGACAGCACTGGCTGGTGGGACAACCTGGTCGGCCCCGGCAAGCCGCTCGACACCGACCGCTTCTTCGTGATCGGCGTCAACAACCCCGGGTCTTGCTTCGGCTCGACCGGGCCGATGCACGTCAACCCGGCGACCGGCCGCATCTACGGCGCCGATTTCCCGGTCGTCACCGTCGAGGACTGGGTCGACGCGCAGGTGCGCCTGATCGACGCGCTCGGCATCGAATCGATCGCGGCGGCGATCGGCGGAAGCCTGGGCGGGATGCAGGCGCTCGACTGGGCGCTGCGCTACCCGCACCGCATCGGTCACTGCATTGCGATCGCGACTGCGCCCAACCTCTCGGCGCAGAACATCGCGTTCAACGAGGTGGCGCGCCGCGCGATCGTCACCGATCCCGACTTCCACGCCGGCAACTACCAAGCGCGCGGCGCGGTGCCCAAGCGCGGCCTGCGCGTGGCGCGCATGATCGGCCACATCACCTACCTGTCCGACGACGTGATGGCCGAGAAGTTCGGCCGCCAGCTGAAGAACGGCGAACTCGCGTTCAGCACGCAAGCGATCGAGTTCCAGATCGAGAGCTACCTGCGCTACCAGGGCGACAAGTTCAGCGACTACTTCGACGCCAACACCTACTTGCTGATCACGCGCGCGCTCGACTACTTCGACCCGGCGCGGGCGCACGGCGGCGACCTGAAGCGCGCCTTCGCCAGCGCGCGCTCGAAGTTCACCCTGGTCAGCTTCACCACCGACTGGCGCTTCGCGCCGGCGCGCTCGCGCGAGATCGTCAAGGCACTGCTCGAGCACGGGCTGGACGTGAGCTACGCCGAGATCGACGCGCCGCACGGGCACGACGCGTTCCTGCTCGACGACCCGCGCTATCACGCGTTCCTGCGCGCGACGTTCGACAACGTCGCGCGCGCCGCGGCCGCGAGCGCCGAACCGCTCCCCCTTCGCCCCGGCCCGTCTTCGCGCGGCGCGCGCGAGGGAGTGGTATGAGTGCGCCGGGCCGCTCCCAAGCGCTCATCCCGGAGCACGTCGTGCGCAGGGTAGTCCCGTGAGCGAGCGCAAGGACATCGAGCTGATCGCCGAGCTGGTGCCGCCGCGCTCGCACGTGCTCGACCTCGGCTGCGGCAACGGCGAATTGCTCGCCCTCTTGCGCGAGCGCCGCGGCTGCCGGGGCTATGGCGTCGAGATCGCGCACGAGAACGTGCTCGCGTGCACGAAGCGCGGCGTCAACGTGATCCAGCTCAACCTCGAGGAGGGGCTGGCGATGTTCGACGACCGCAGCTTCGACGTGGTGCTGCAGCTCGACACCCTCCAGCACCTGCGCAACACCGAGAAGATGCTGCGCGAGACGGCGCGCGTCGGGCGCATCGGGATCGTCAGCTTTCCCAACTTCGGCCACTGGCCGAATCGGGCCCGCATCGCCGTCGGGCGCATGCCGGTCACCAAGTCGCTGCCGTACGAGTGGTACGACACGCCCAATATCCGCGTCACGACGCACGCCGACTTCGAGGTGCTGGCCGGAAAGATCGGCCTGTCGGTGATCGAGAGCTTCGGCATCGAGGACGGACGCCTGGTGCGCCGCTGGCCGAACCTGCGCGCGAGCACCGCGGTGTTCAAGTTCGAGCAGGGTTAGTTCTACTGTGTCATGAATTATTCGTGCCTCTTGTTTGCCCGCAGCACGGACACAGTCCCATTCGATCGATGAGCCCGAAGGCGAGGCGATGGCGCAGCGAGGGTATCGAGTCGGGGACGTTGCGCTGACCAGGTCATTGATCGCGGCGTCCTCGGGCAGGGTGGACAGCCAGTACTTGCGGTCGTGCTCGCCGGCGGCCGCGTCCATCGCGCGGTACGACGTCGGTGCGGTGAAGCAGACGCTCGCGAGGTGGTCGGCAGCTACGCGATCGCGATGACGGCGCTCGAGGTGAGCGCGCTGATCGAGGACCGCGCGAAGGTCGAGATCGAGGTGACGGCGGTGGTGCCACTTGCGGCGCACGCCGTCTGATTATGAGCTACTCGATCACCTCGTCCGCGCTCAGCAGCACGGCGCGCGGGATCGAAAGGCCGAGCGCGCGCGCAGTCTTCAGGTTGACGACCAGATCGAAGCGCGTCGGCTGCTCGACCGGCAGGTTTCCGGCCGGCGTGCCCCTCAGGATCTTGTCGACATAGGTGGCGGCGCGGCGAAACAGCGCGGGCACACTGGCCGAATACGAAATCAATCCGCCCGCGCGTGCGAACTCGGCGAACTCGTACACCGCGGGAACGCGGAGCGCGGCGGCGAGCGTGACGATCCGGACGCGATGCTGCAAGGTCAATGGATCGGTGATGACGAGCAGCCCCCCGATGGACTGCTTGCGCATGCGCGCAAAGGCATCCTCGAAATCGCTCGGCTCGCGCACCTCGACAGAGAACGGCTGCAGCCCGAGGACCTGCATCGCGCGCAGCGTTTGCTGCACCTGCAGCTCGACCCCGCCGACCGCATTCCAGAGGTACGCGACGCGCGACGCACTGGGAGCCACTTCCTTCAGCAGTTGCAGCGACTTGCCGAGCAAACCGCCGTCGAATACTCGCGACAGCCCGGTGAAGTTGCCACCGGGCCGCGCGAGGTTCGCGACGAGGCCGAGCCCGACTGGATCCGAGACGCCGACGAACACCACCGGAAGCTTGGTCACGGACTTCTTCGCCGTTACCGCGCCCAGGCTCGACGCGACCACCAGCACGTCGGGATCGAGGTTCAGCAGTTCGGCGAAGTGCCGCGTGAAGCGCTCGCCCTGTCCCTCGGCCCAACGCACGTCCAGCGCGAGGCTGCGGCCCTCGACATAGCCCAACTCGCGCATCCCCGAGCGAAACGCCTCGACGAAATGCGCGTTCGCCGTCGCCGACCCCGCCTCGACGAAGGCGACGCGCGACGTCCTGCGTGCTTGCGCGAACGTGTCGCCGAGCGCGGCCGCGTACAGCGCGAAGGCGAGGGCCGGTCTGCGTTGCATCGGGGCAGCGTAACGCAGGCCGCCCCAACCTCGGGGTGACAATCGGCCCGCATCCCCTCGCGCCCCATGCCCGACGGCTACTCGGGAACCCCGCTTGCGAAGAAGCTCGGCATTGCGAGCGGGATGCGCGTGTGCGTCATCGATGCACCGCGCAACTACCGACGGCTCGTGAGGCGCTGGCCCGAGGACGCAAGGCTCGACGAGCACCCGGGCGGGGAAACCGATCTCGTCCACGTCTTCGTTCGGCAGCGCAGGGCGCTTGCGCACCAGTTGGCTCGCCTGCGCGAGATGCTCGATCCGCGGGCGGTGCTGTGGATCTCGCGGCCGAAGAAGTCGTCGAAGGTGCCGACCGACATCGTCGAAGACACGATCCGCGAACTCGGGCTACCGCTCGGCTGGGTGGACGTCAAGGTGTGCGCGGTGGACGACGTGTGGTCGGGGCTGAAACTGGTGGTGCGCAAGTCGGCGCGCTGAGCTGCGCGGTCAAGCCGCCTTGCGCAGCGTCAGGTTGATGCGCTCTTTTGGCAGGCTGCGATCCCGAGAGCCGCTTCTACAATTCGCGCACGATGGACGACAAGTACCAGCCCGCCGCGGTGGAGGCCGCCGCGCAGGCCGACTGGAGCGCGCGCGACGCGTACCGCGTGACCGAGGACGCGGCGCGACCGAAGTTCTACGCCTGCTCGATGCTGCCGTATCCGAGCGGCAAGCTGCACATGGGCCACGTGCGCAACTACACCATCAACGACGTGATGGCCCGGCAACTGCGCATGAAGGGCTACAACGTGTTGATGCCGATGGGCTGGGACGCGTTCGGCCTGCCGGCGGAAAACGCCGCCATCGACAACGGCGTGCCGCCGGCGAAGTGGACGCGCGACAACATCGCCGACATGAAGGCGCAGATGCAGCCGCTCGGCTTGGCGTTCGACTGGAGCCGCGAGGTCGCGACCTGCGACCCGTCGTACTACCGCTGGAACCAGTGGATGTTCCTGAAGCTGCTCGACGCCGGCATCGCGTACCGCAAGACGCAGGTCGTCAACTGGGACCCGGTCGACCAGACCGTGCTCGCGAACGAGCAGGTGATCGACGGGCTCGGCTGGCGCTCGGGCGCACCGGTCGAGAAGCGGGAGATTCCGGGCTACTACCTCGCGATCACGAAGTACGCCGACGAGTTGCTCGATCAGCTCCTGCATCACCTGCCGGGCTGGCCCGAGCGCGTGCGCTTGATGCAGGAGAACTGGATCGGCAAGAGCGAGGGCGTGCGTTTTGCGTTCCCGCATCGGATTCGCGATGCGAGCGGCGAGCTGATCCAGGACGGTCGGCTGCACGTGTTCACGACGCGTGCCGACACGATCATGGGCGTCACCTTCTGCGCGGTCGCGCCCGAACATCCGATCGCCGTACACGCGGCGCAGCACGATGCGGCGCTCGCCGCGTTCGTCGAGCAGTGCAACCAGGGCGGCACCAGCGAGTCCGAGCTGGCGCTGCGCGACAAGGAAGGCCGCCCGACCGGCCTG
>Ga0187893_10015791_pt1 | contig 10064 bp, 10 predicted proteins | sample MA1701074metaG_FD_139574 | JGI IMG/M metagenome (GOLD analysis project Ga0187893, IMG submission 139574) | White microbial mat communities from a basaltic lava cave in the Kipuka Kanohina Cave System on the Island of Hawaii, USA - MA170107-4 metaG ... | reverse complement strand
CGGCGGCGCTTCTCTCACCGGCCGCCGGCGAACGCCTGGAGGATCTGGCCCAGGCCGCCCGTCACCTCACGGTGCGCCGCTTCGGCCACACCGTCCACCTGTTCGCCCCGCTCTACCTGTCCAACGAGTGCGTCTCGGTGTGCACCTACTGCGGGTTCTCGGCCCGCAACGAGATCCCCCGGCGCACCCTGTCGGTCGAGGAGGTGGTGGCCGAGGCCGACCAGCTCGTGACCCGGGGCCTTCGCTCGATCCTGCTGGTGGCCGGCGAGCACGCCCGCGTCGTCAGCCCCGACTACCTGGTGGCCTGCGCGACGGCCCTGGCGCCGCGCGTGCCGGCCCTGTCGGTGGAGGTGCAGGCCTGGGACGTGGCCACCTACCGGCGCCTGGTGGCCGCCGGCTGCGACGGCCTGGTCGTGTACCAGGAGACCTACGACCGGGCCGCCTACGCGGCCACCCACCTCCGGGGCCGCAAGCGCGACTACCAGTGGCGGCTGGCCGCCCCCGACCGGGGTGCGGCGGCCGGCATGCGCCGGCTGGGCATCGGCGCCCTGCTCGGCCTCCAGCCGGACTGGCGGGCCGAGGCGGTGGCCGTGGTGGCCCACGCCCGGGCCCTGCTGCGCCGGTGGTGGCGCTGCGAGCTGGCCATCTCGCTGCCGCGCCTGCGCCCGGCGGCCGGCGGCTTCGAGCCGGCGGCCCCCGTGGGCGACGCCGACCTGGCCCAGCTGGTGTGCGCGTTGCGCCTGGCCCTGCCGGATGTGGGGCTCAGCCTGTCGACGCGGGAGCCCCCGGACCTGCGCGACGCCCTGCTGCCCCTGGGCGTCACCCACCTGTCGGCCGGGTCGCGCACCGAGCCGGGGGGCTACCGCCACCCGGGCGAGGCCGGGGCGCAGTTCGAGATCGCCGACACCCGCAGCCCTGCCGAGGTGGCCGCCATGGTGCGCGCCGGCGGCTACGACGTGGTGTGGAAGGACTGGGAGCGGGCCGGCGGCTGAGCGGGGGGTGGTGGCGCCGTCAGCGCGCCGGGAGCGACGGGCGGCGACGCGCTGAGCGCTCGGGCCACGCCCGGTGATCGCGTGGCTCGCCCGCTTCGGCGCGGACTTCGAGGCTGATTGACATCGAACCGCACCTGAGCTACTGATAGGCAATCGAACAGCACCCGGAACGGGGCCCGCTGGAGGCCGTGCCTAGGATCGCCGGGCATGGCTGAAACGGCCATTCGGCCGCGAACGGCGCGCGGGGCGCAAGCTGCGCAACCGGTGCAACCGGCACCGATCCGGCGCCGGCGCCCCCTCCCCGGTGGGCGGGCCGTGGTGGGCGGGCTGCTGGTGGGCCTCTCGGCCGTCGGCCTGTTCGCCGCCTACCTCGGGGCCACCGGCGACGGCACGGCGGCCTACGTCGTGGCCGCCGCCGACCTGGCCGTCGGCCACCGCATCACCGCCGCCGACCTGGCCCAGGCCCGCCTGGAGCTGCCGCCCGCCCAGGCCCGCCTGGCCCACCGCCAGGTCCGGCCGCTGGTCGGGGCCGTGGTGCTGGGGCCGGTCGGGCGGGGCGAGGTGGTGCAGCGGGGCGCCGTGCGGGTGGGCGCGCCGGGGCCCGGCGAGGGCGGCGACGACCAGGAGCTGTCCTTCGCGCTCGACGCCAGCCGGGCTCTGGGCGGGCGGCTGCGGCCCGGCGAGCTGGTCGACGTCCTGGCCACCTACGGCTCGGGCCCCGAGGCCTACACCGTCGTGGTGGCCCGCGCCGTGCGGGTGGCCGACGTGTCGGGCGCCGCCGGCGGCCTGGCCGGCGGCGACGGGCCGCTGTTCGTCACCCTCGCCCTGCCCGCCAGCGCGGCCAGCGTGGCGGTGGCCCACGCCGTCGACACCGCCGCCGTCACCCTGGCCCGCACCTCGGCCGGGAGCGACGGCGGCGGGCCCGCGGCGCCCTACCGGGCGCCCGGTGCGGGCACCGCCGCCCCGGCGCCGGCGCCCCTCGGGTCAGCGCCACCGCCCGAGGCCCCACCACCGCCGCCCGTGGACGCGCCGCCGCCCGCGCCGCAGTGACCGGCCCGGGAGGACGGTCCATGAGCGACGCACTGCGGCAGTGACCGGCCCGGGAGGACGGTCCATGAGCGACTCACTGCGGCGCCATCCCACCGGGGTGGTGCCGCAGTGACCGGCGAGCGCTACGTCCTGCTCGGCCTGGCCCAGGCCCGCTCGAGCTGGTTCGCCACCGTCGCCCACTGGGCCACCAGCGGGACCATCCCCGCCGAGTTCGTCAAGTGCGTGTCGAGCAGCGAGCTGCGGGCCCGGCTGGGCACCGGCCGGCCCTTCTCGGCCGTGCTGGTCGACGCCTCCTGCCCCGAGCTGGACCGGGACCTGGTGGCCGCCGCCCGGGCCGCCGGCTGCGCCTGCCTGGTGGTCGAGGACCGCCGGGCCACCCACGACTGGGCGGCCCTGGGCGTGGCCGGCCGCCTCCCCGAGTACTTCGACCCGGCCACCCTCCTGGAGCTGCTGCGGGTCCACGCACCGGTGGTCGGCCGGCACGACGAGCTGCCCGGGACGCCCCCGCCCCCGGCCCCGACCGCCGGCGGCCGCGTGGTCACCGTCGCCGGGCCGGGCGGCACGGGCGCCTCCACGCTGGCCATCGCGCTGGCCCAGGCGTTGGCCGGCGCGCCCGGGCCGGGCGGCGTCGTGCTGGCCGATCTGGCCCTGCACGCCGAGCAGGCCATGCTCCACGACAGCCAGGACGTGGTGCCGGGCCTCCAGGAGCTCGTCGAGGCCCACCGGGCCGGCCAGCCCCCGGCCCACGCGGCGTGGTCGCACACCTTCGCAGTGGCCGAGCGCGGCTACCGCCTGCTGCTCGGGCTGCGCCGGGCCCGGGCCTGGTCGGCGCTGCGACCGGCCGCGTTCACAGCGGCCTTCGCCTCCCTGCGAGCTGCCTTCGACACGGTGGTGTGCGACACCGACGCCGACGTGGAGGGCGAGGAGGAGGGCGGCTCGATCGACGTCGAGGAGCGCAACCTGATGGCCCGCACCGCTGCCCTGGAGGCCGACGTGGTGATGGCCGTCGGCGCCCCCGGCATGAAGGGCGTCCACACGCTGGTCCGCGTCCTCAACGAGCTCCAGTCGGCCGGCGTGGCGCCCGAGCGCCTGGTGCCGGTGGTCAACCGCGCACCCCGGGGCGGCCGGGCGCGGGCCGAGATGGCCGCCGCCGTGGCCGGGCTGGCCGAGGCCAGCGGGCGCCAGTTCGGGCCGGTCCTGTTCGTGCCCGAGCGCCGGGTGGAGGAGGCCCTGCGCGACGGCGTGGCCCTGCCCGCCGGGCTGGCCGACCCGCTGGCCGGCGCCTACCGGGCCACCGTCGGGCGGCTGCCGGCGGCACCGGGCGGGCCGGGCGCCCCCGTCGCCGTGCGGCCCGGCTCGCTCGGGTCGTGGTCCACCGGGGCCGGCGACGACCTCGACGAGGCCGGCGAGGCGGCGTTCGGATGACCTGGCTGTCGCCCCTGCTGGAGGTCGAGCGGGCCGCGCTGGCCCGGGCCAAGGACCGCTCGCTCGACGTGGCCTCGCCGGCCGGCACGGCCGAGCTGCGCCGCCTCATCGACGAGGAGGTGGACCGCTGGTCGGCCGACTTCGAGCGGGGCCTGCGGGACTTCGACGTGGCCGACCCCGCCGCCGTGGCCGAGCGGGCCTTCCGCAACCTGTGCGGCTACGGGCCCCTGGAGCCCCTGCTGGCCGACGACGACGTCTGGGAGATCATGGTCAACGCCCCCGACGCCATCTTCGTGAAGCGCCACACCGGGCCGTCGGGCTACCACGACGAGGTCTTCCACGACGACGACCACGTGCTGCGCACGCTGACCAAGGTCCTCGACGACGCGGCCGGCTCCCACCGCAAGCTGGACCCGGCCGAGGGGTTGCAGGACGCCCAGCTGGACAGCGGCGCCCGGCTGCACATCGTCCACAGCGACGTCGGGCGGGACGGGCACGTGCTGGTCAACATCCGCAAGTTCACCGGGGTGGCCTTCCGCTCGCTGGCCGAGCTGGTGGAGCGGGACATGCTCGACCACGCGGTGGCCGCCTTCCTGCGGGCCTGCGTGCGGGCCCGGGTCTCCATCGTGGTCGCGGGGCCGCCGGGGTCGGGCAAGACCACGCTGCTGTCGTGCTGCGCGGCCGAGCTGGACCCCTCGCTGCGGGTGGTGGTGGCCGAGGAGGTGTTCGAGGCCGACGTGCCGCTGGCCAACGTCGCCTCCATGCAGACGCGCCCTCCCCGGCCCGACCGCAAGGAGGTCGACCTGCGCCGCCTGGTGGCCGGCTTCCTGCGCATGGCGCCCGACGTCGCGATCGTCGGCGAGGTGCGCGACCGGGAAGCGCTGCCCCTTCTGCTCACGCTGTCGTCGGGGGTAAAGGGGCTTACGACCATCCACGCCGGCTCGGCCCGCCAGGCACTCACCCGCCTGCGCTTCATCTGCCAGCTGGCCGACGCCGGGCGGGACCTGACCATGTCGGCGCTCAGCTCGTTGGTGACCGAGGCCGTCGACGTCGTCGTGCACTGCAACCGCACGGGGGGCGCCGTGCGGGTCGAGGAGGTCATCGCCGTCGAGGACCTCCAGACCGGCCCCGACTCGGCCGCCTTCACCGTCACCGAGCTGTTCGGCCGGTCCGGCCCCGGGGCGCCGCTGGCCTGGACCGGCAACCTGCCCGCCCGCCTGGCCCGCCCCCTCCAGGTGGCCGGCTACGACGTGCGCCGGCTGCTGGACGCGGCGGCGCCGTCGGCCACGGCCGTCGCGCCCCCCACCGAGCTGGCCACAGCCCGCCGAGCCACCCGCCGCCGGGTGCCCCGGTGACCGGCCCGGCGACCCTGAGGACGGTGCACCCGTGACGCCCACGGCCGCCACCGGCCTGCTGGTGACCCTGGCCGGGGCCTCGGGCGTGTACCTGCTCTACACGGCGTGGGTGCTCGGGCCGACGGGACGCCCGCCCGCCTCCGGCGCCCGGCGCCGGGCCGCCGAGTGGCTGGCCCAGGCCGGCCTGGACGAGGTGCCCGTGCGCCAGTTCGCCACCGTCGCCGCGGTCCTGTTCGGGCTGGGCGCCGCCGTCGCCTACGCCGCCTTCGGCGGCGCCCTGCCGGCCGCGGTGGCCGGCACCGGCGCGGCGGGCGGGCTGGTCGGCTCGGCCCGGGCCCGGCGCCAGCGCCGGCGGGACGCCAGCCGGGACGCATGGCCGCGCCTCATCGAGGAGATCCGGCTGCAGACCGGCTCGCTCGGGCGATCGGTGCCCCAGGCGCTGTTCGACGTGGGCCGCCGGGCGCCGGCATCGCTGCGGCCGGCGTTCGCGGCGGCCGAGCGCGAGTGGCTGCTGTCGACGGACTTCGCCCGGACGGTGGCCTCGCTCAAGGACCGCCTGGCCGACGCCACCGCCGACGCCGCCCTCGAGACGCTGCTGGTCGCCCACGAGATCGGCGGCTCGGACCTGGACCGCCGGCTGGCCGCCCTGGTGGAGGACCGCGTGGCCGACCTGCAGGGCCGCAAGGACGCGCGGGCCAAGCAGGCCGGCGTCCGCTTCGCCCGCCGCTTCGTCCTGGTGGTGCCGGCCGGCATGGCGCTGGCCGGCCTGTCCATCGGCAGCGGGCGCCACGCCTACCAGACGCCGGCCGGCCAGCTGGCCGTGGCCGCCGGGCTGGCGTCCATCGCCGCCTGCTGGGCCTGGGCGGGGCGGCTGATGCGCCTCCCCGAGGAGGAGCGCGTCTTCACCGGCGGGACGCGGCCATGAGGCTGGCCGTGGTCAGCGGGCTGGCGCTGTGGACCGGCGCCACGCTGCTGCTGTCCCAGGCCCGCTGGTTCGCCCGGGCGCCCCTGGCCGAGCGGTTGCGCCCCTTCAGCCCCGGCGGGCTGGGGCGCGGCCGGCCGGGCGGCCTGCTGTCGGTCGAGAGCTTCAGGGAGGTCATCGGCCCGCTCGCCGAGCGCATCGGCGAGCGCCTGGCCCGGGCGGCCGGCGTCACCGAGGCGCTGGCGGTGCGCCTGGCCCGCGTCCACTCCCCCCTCGACGTCGCCGCCTTCCGGCTGCGCCAGCTCGGCTGGGCCCTGGGCGGCCTGGCCGCCGCCGTGCTGGCCGCCGTGGCCGCCCGGCCCCCACCCGCGCTCGCGCTGGTCCTGTTGGTGTCGGGCCCGCTGCTGGGCTTCCTGGCCGTAGAGCAGCACCTCGCGGCCGCCTCGGCCCGGCGCCAACGGCGGGTGTTCCTGGAGCTGCCCGTCGTCAGCGAGCAGCTGGCCATGCTGCTGTCGGCCGGTTTCTCGCTGGGCGCCAGCTTGAACCGCCTGGCCGTCCGGGGCCGGGGCGCCTGCGCCGAGGACCTGCGCCAGGTCACTGCCCGCGTCCGTCAGGGCCTGCCCGAGGCCGAGGCGCTGGCCGAGTGGGCGGCGGTGGCCGCCGTCCCCGCCCTCGACCGCCTGGTGGCCGTCCTGGCCCTGGACCGCGAAGCGGCCGACCTGGGCCGGCTCATCACCGACGAGGCCCGCGCCGTGCGCCGCGACCTCCACCGCCAGGTGATCGAGACCCTCGACCGGCGAGGCCAGCAGGTGTGGGTGCCTGTCACGGTGGCCACGCTGGTGCCCGGCGTCGTGTTCCTGTCGATCCCGTTCATCGAGGCCCTGCGCCTCTTCTCCGGCTCGTGAGCGAAGGGAGCAACGTCATGGACCACCTCCTACGGGGCTACGTGTGGGCGGCCAGCACGCGGACCGCACTGTGGCAGCGGATCGTGCGGAGCGAGCAGGGCGAGGGGGTGATCTCGGCGGCCATCGCCGTGCTGGTGATGGCCTTCCTCGGCGTCCTCATGTGGACGCTGTTCAAGGACACCCTCACCAAGGCCAACGACAATGTCAACACCCAGCTGGAGCAGCTCAAGTAGGCGCGCCACCGCCCCCGAACGGGGGGCCGGTGTGGTCGCCACCACCATCGGGGCGGCCGCCTTCCTGGTGCTGGTGCTGTTCGCCGCCCACGTGGTGCTGGGCCTGTACACCACCTCGGTGGTCACCGCCGTGACCTACGACGCCGCCAGTGAGGTGGCGGCCGCCGACGGGCCGGGCGCCGCCGGGGCGGTGGCCCGCGCCGAGGCCCAGGCCCGGCGCCAGCTCGGGGCCTACGGCCGGGACGCCGCCTTCCGCTGGGACCTGTCGCCCGACGAGGTCGCCCTCACCGTCCAGGCTCGCCGCCCCAGCGTGCTGCCCCGCATGCTGGTCGGCGGCACCGCGCTGGGCGACATCGAGCGAACCGTGCGCGTGCGCGTGGAGAAGGTCCGGTGACACCGGTGACCGGCCCGCCCCCAGGCGAACGCGGGTCCACCCGGCGCGCCTTGAAGTGCCCTTGGGGCTGTGCCGGCCGCGGCGAGCAGGGCCAGGTGGGCGGCATCGAGGCGCTGGCCTTCGGGGTGCTGGTCTTCGTGATGGGCACCCTGCTGGTGGCCAACGCGTGGGGCGTGGTGGACGCCAAGCTGGCCGCCGCGTCCGCCGCCCGGGAGGCGGCCCGCAGCTACGTCGAGGCCGCCTCGGCGGCGGATGCGGCCGGCGCCGCCCAGGCGGCCGCCCGGCGGGCCGTGGAGGGCCACGGGCGTTCCTGGGACCGGGCGACGCTGGCCCTTTCGGGCGCCGCCTTCGCCCGCTGCGAGCCGGTGACGGCCACCGTGACCTACCGCGTCCCACTCGTCAGCGTGCCGCTGCTGGGCCGGCACGGATCCGGTTTCACGGTGTCGGCCCGTCACCGCGAGGTCGTCGACCCCTACCGCAGCGGGCTGGACGACGAGGCGCGCTGTGGCCCCTGACGCGGTGGCCCCTGACGCGGTGGCCCCTGACGCGGTGGTTCGAGACGCCGGCCGCCAGCGCGGTTCGGTCCTGCTGCTGGTGCCCGCCGGCGTGCTGGTGCTGGTGATCCTGGGCGCCATCGCCGTCGACGCCGCCATCGCCTTCCTGGCCCAGCGCGAGCTGGCCGGGCTGGCCACCGCGGCCGCCAACGACGCGGCGGCCGCCGCGGCGGCCGGCCCGCGGTACTACGCGCCGGGGACCGGCGGCCAGGTGGCCGTCGATCCCGCCCTGGCCCGCCGGTCGGTGGACCGGTCCCTGGCTGGGGCGTCGGTCCCCATGGTCGCCGGTCTCCAGGTCGACGTCCGCACCACCGCCACCCACGTGTGCGTGACCCTCACCGGGCGCGTCGCCTACCTGTTCGCCCGGGCCGTGCCGGGGGCGGCAGCCAGCGCCGCCGTCACCGGCCGGGGCGTGGCGGCCGCCGCCCAGGGGCCGCCCGCCGGACCGGTGCCCACCGGCGGGGACTGCTAACTCCGGTTGCTATCCAATAGTTTTCGTGCTATCTCAATGGCGTGCTGCACACCAAGCGGGGGCCCCGGGTCGAGGAGGAGGCGGCCGTGCTGGACCGGGCCGCCCACCACGGCGTGGTGGAGCTGGCCGGCCTGGTCGACGGCGCCCTGCGCACCCGATGGGTCGAGGGGCGCACCTTGGCCGCCCTGGGCCCGCTGCCGGCCGAGGAGGTGGCCGGGCTGGCCGCCGCTGTGGCCGCCGTCCTGGCCGACCTGCACGACCGCGGGATCGCCCACGGCGGCCTGGACCCCACCCACGTGCTGGTCACCGCCGAGGGCCGGCCCGTGCTGTGCAGCCTGGGCCGCCCCGGCAGCCCGGCGGGCGACGTGGCCGCCCTGGGCGAGCTGGTGGCCGGCCGGCTGGCCGCCGGCCCCGGCCCCCGGGGCGGCGCCCGGCCGCCGGGCCGGCGGCCGCTGGGGCCCCTGCTGGCGCCCCCGGCCGGCCCGGCGCTGGCCGCGCTCGCCGACCAGGCCCGCCACCCCGACCCCGCGCAGCGGCCCACGGCCCGGGAGCTGGCCGACGCCATCGCCGCCCAGGTCCCCGGCGCCCGCCTGCCCCGGCCCCCCGCCGCCGCGCTGGCCCTGGCCGGTCCCGCCCGGCCCCGGGCCGCGGTGGAGCCGGGGCGCGGGCGCCGGCGGGCGGCCCTGGGCGCCGGAGCGGCCGCCCTCGCCCTGGCGGCCGGCTGGGCGGCGGCCGGCCCATTCACCGCCGGCAACGCCGCCCGGCCTTCCGCACCGCCCCCGCCGCCCCCTGCCGGCCGCCCGGCCGCGACCACCACCACGACCGTGGTCGCGGCGCCGGTGCGGGTGTGGCCCCGCCCCACCGCCGCCTGGCGCGACGGCGTGCTCACCACCGAGGACGGCACCCGCTACCGGGTCGGCCAGGCCGGCGACGTGGTGGTGACCGGTGCCTGGGGGTGCGGCGACCTCCCGACCGTCGCCCTGCTGCGCCCGGCCACCGGCGAGGTGTTCGCCTTCGACGAATGGGCCGAGCGCGGGCGGGACGTGACGGCCCGGGCCGTGGGCACGGTGCCGGGCGCTGCGTCGCTGGAGGTGGCCGACCTCGACGGCGACGGCTGCGCCGACCTGGTGGTGGCCGGGCCGGCCGTCGCGCCGGTGGCCGTCCCGGTGGCGCCCGGGGCGGGCCGGTGAGGCGCCTGCTGGCCGGGCTGGCCGGCCTGGCCGCCGCCGTCTACGGCCTGCACCGCGCGGGGGCAGTGCTGCCGGCGCCACCGGTGGGATCGGGCGCCGGCGCCCTGCGGCAGTGGGCCGAGGTCCAGGGGCCGGCCGCCGCCCTGATGTCAGTCGTGCGCCTGGGCGCGCTCGTCCTGGCGTGGTACCTCCTGGCCGCCACCGTCCTGGCCGCCGTGGCCGCCCGCAGCCGTCACCGCGGCCTGCGCCGTCTGGCCCGGGCCCTGGCCGGGCCCGCGCTCCGCCGCCTGGCCGGCGGCGCGCTGAGCCTGTCGCTGGCCGGCGCCCCCGCCCTCGCCGCCGCAGCGCCGGCCGGACCGCCGGCCACGTCGGTGCCGGCGACCCCGAGCGGCCCAGTCGTCATGCAGCGCCTGGAAGTGGAGCCGCCGGCGGCGGCTCCCGGGGCGCCCGGGGCGCCAGGCGGGGCGCCAGCCGCGCCAGGGGCACCGCCGGCGCCGGGCGGGGCGCCAGCCGGGGCGCCGGGCGGGGCGCCAGCCGGGGCGCCAGGCGGGGCCGAAGCACCAGCCGGGGCG
>Ga0187893_10015790_pt1 | contig 10064 bp, 7 predicted proteins | sample MA1701074metaG_FD_139574 | JGI IMG/M metagenome (GOLD analysis project Ga0187893, IMG submission 139574) | White microbial mat communities from a basaltic lava cave in the Kipuka Kanohina Cave System on the Island of Hawaii, USA - MA170107-4 metaG ... | reverse complement strand
TTGCAAAGAGACAATAAGAGGTTCTTGTTTAAGAGTATTTTTTTGACTGCCCTTAACAGGAGCTTTAGTTACCCGCTGTCTTCTATTCTTTTTCCCGTTTCCCATAATCAATCACCGAAAATCAATTGATGTTAGCACCGCCTGTGTGTGGTACTGACTTTAACTTCCATAAACACTCTTCAATTTGTTTCTGAGCGAATCATCTATCTGTCCCGTAATCTCCATCTCGTTTGCTTCTTGAAAATCTTTAACTGCCTGTTCGGTTTCAGGATTCATCTCTCCCGAATTATCCCCGTTGTAGTAACCGAGTCCCTTTAATCTCGCCTGCGCGCCCGTGAGTTTTTCAATCGGGTCTAGGTATCCAAGAAACAAATCATACTCTTCGTTTTCATCTTCAAAAACGAGTTTGCCTGTTTTTGCTCCGGGCGGAATTGAAACATTGATTGCGCCGTTGCCGTCAGTCGTTCCTTTGAACTCTTTGCCGTCAATGTCCAACACATATTTCAAATTTGCTCTTGGCTTATCGCTGTCATCAAGAAAACGCACATGTAATTTTGCAGGGATATTTTTCATCTTGAACTTGTGCATCTGTCCCGTGCTTTTAGACACGACTTTTTCTTGTTTATCGGGAATGAAAACCACATCGCCCGGATAAAGAATTGCAGGGTCTTTACGGGCATTCTTGAGTTGTTCATTACGCGGATGATTCCACAAAGTCTCCCAAAAAAAACCGTACTGATCTGCGACGCTCAAAAAACAATCCCCTTGAACAACATTATGCAATGGCATCTTCAAACTCCATGATTAGCTTTTGTAATATGACGAACGAACACAAAGAATCAATTGCCAAACGTCTCATTCGTGTATTGCGATAGGAGCAATCCTATCAAACTTCCATAGCAGGCGTTAGAATGTTCATTTTATTGTTCATAACATCAACATTCTAAATCTCATTCCGCCCGCGTAATTTCAAGAATCATAGATATCAGTGTTTACGGCATAACATTAACAGTGAATAAAGCGGGTGTAGTTCCGTTCTGCGGGTCAAGCGTGAATATTACCTGACCGACAACCGCACCTTCCAAGTAAAGCGTTTTGCCTGCCAATACTGTTGCAGCCGGAAAAAGGTTGTCATTACCGTCGAATAAAGTTTCTGTGCCTCCGGCGGGAGAATCAAATACACGAACACCGGCAGAATTCCTTGTGAGCAGTGCATTCCCAACGAAATTCCTTCCATATCGAAAGGTTACCTGAATTCTATTGCCAAGTTGAACGCCCCAAGAACACACTATATCAAATTCGTATTCAGCAGGAGTTTGTCCATCTTGCGGGTCAAGCGTGAACTTTACTTTATCCGGTGCGGCGCCTTCAAGATAAAGCCATTTGCCAGTACGCACAGATGCCGCGGTGAAGAGGTTATCAGCTCCGTTGAATGTAATCTCAGTTCCAACGACGGGTGCATCAAAGACCCGGACGCCTGCTGAATCCCTTGTGAGCAGGGCATTACCATTAAAGGGTTTGCTGACTCGAAAACAGACTCTCTGCCTTTGGTCCAAGAAGATAATTTTTTGTTTGGGAAGTATTTCCGGTATGCCGCTTGGCTGATTGCCGTCAGCTGTGTTGTGAAGCAGGATAATTTCATCTGAGTTTGCATCATCGGTTGCTCCAAGCGCAGACCACCCGCGGAGACGCAAAATACAATAACCGCAAAATCGCTTCGCTTTCGGATGATAATTCATCAAACAATGCGTCCGTTTATCAATTGGAATTCTTGTCATGCTATTGGGTAAGGCAACATGAAGATAATCTTTTGCTGTTGAATCTGCCGCTCCGCCTTCAGCATGAGCAAGGCAAAGATTATGTCCAATCTCGTGGGCGATTACAGGGTCGCGTGGCTTCCAGTGTTTAAGGTCGGCGCGAGTAGGCTTACCGGGAAAGTCGGATACGGCAGTTGCATCGCCCTGCCAACCTTGATAGTCCGTTGTTGCAAAAAATATTGAACGATGAGGTTCACCTGCGTCCGCAGGAGCCCAACCCGTAACGGGTTGAGCCAATACTTCTCCTATTACCCTAGTCTTGAAATGGAAGAAGAAAATGCCTTTGTCGTTTGGGTGGTTGGTATCTATATAAGCAATGGCAAAACGCTTCAAAATCTGATTTGTCAGGCCCTCTTTAATCTGGGTAAATCTCATCTGAAGTTGATTGGCATTCATTCCGGTTGTGAAACGATATATATTGCTCATAAAAGTCGCTTTCTCTACGGGGTTGAGAACTCGAACCGCATTGATTGCGATTGTTCCACCGCCACCCTGCGGATGTACATGATCCCCGACTGCGGGGACTGTATTCGTTGCGACAGTTATTCGAGCCGGGTTTCCTAATTCATTGCATAAAACCTGTGCGGGGTTCGTTGGTCCAAGAGCAGGTCCCAGTCCTATATTATCTTTTGCGTAAACACCGGCATTTGCCAAATCTAGTTCAACAAGTGTTTGAGCGTCTATACCTTGTAAAGCAGTCAGGTAATTGTTCAGGTCAAGTAGTTCGAGAGCATAGTCTCCCGGTGTTTGAGCCGCAGGGATAAGATAGGCTTGTTGGGCGCGTGTCATACCTGCCCCTTGGTCTTGAAGAAAAGCCTGAATGCCTGCGGTCATCGCCGTTTGATAAGGTCCTCCGGGAAAAGGCGTTGGACCATTGATATTTAATAGAATGCCACCCTCCGAATAGATTGTTTGCAGCGCGTTGACATCGCCGGTTTCAGTGTTGCCTTTTTTGAAATAAAAGACGTTAAATCGTCTCCACATCTCGAATAAACCCGTGCTTGTATGAGGCGCTTTTACATCTTTTTTTATGTCCTTTGCATTTGCATTGAACGGGAAAGCGGCTCTGCCGTCCGGTGGTATGAAATAAACTGTAATCTTATAAGTGTCGCCCGCAATACGCGACGGTTGAAATAAAACTCCTGTGAATCCAGCTTTGAATCCTGTACAACGGACGTGACTTTCGACGGCCCAGTTCCTTTGATTGCAAGGTCCGACTTGAATCGGGAAAACTCCGGGGATTAAAGCAGCTGTGGCCGGAAGGTATCCCGCAGCGGTTTGAACCGGAAAGATGGGTTCGGCTCCCTCACCACGTTTACCGCCGCGGTCTTTATGACAGTTGGTTGAGCCATGCGGCTGGTGCCCTTGTGCAGTTTCAATATCAACTAAATAGTCAAGGGCGTTTTCGAGAAACTTTTTAGTTTCGGTTTGAAACCCGCGAGTAGCCCAACGCTTTAATTTGGATTCATTACCGTCCTCCCAATCCCATAGAAAACGCAGGTCACCAAGAGCTATAGGACTACTTACCGAACGATCGTTTGATGAACGTAACATCACCTCGGCATAGATTGAAATACGTGGTCCGTTGCCCCAAAGCTGTTTGTGGCGGCGATACATTTCATCATTGCCGTACATAGTTTTCGAGTCGGTGTTGAAAGCATGGTCGCTCGAATCGAGGATTATTTGATTGTCATCAGTCGGTTCGCCCAGATTTTGAATTATTTGTTGTTCGAGTTGAAGGACTTCAGTGCGCAAGGTAACTGTTTGAGGTAATACTGCGCCAGCCGGGGTCCACTGAAATGTGTGTGTAATATCGGCTCTCGCCGGGTCTAGTTCCTGATGACTTCCGAAAGAGAGCGCTAATTCTTTTAATAGGACATCAAGATAAAGCCATCGCACAGCTTTAGTTACATTTGCACCCTGAAGATGACCGGTTATAGTCATCTTCAACTTGTAAGGTGAATGCTCTACGGTAATGTAGTCGCCGGGAAACGCCAAACCGAGCGGATTCGCAACTGTGACCGTAGATGCACGGGTTGCATGGAGGTAATAGTTAATATCTACATTCCCGTCAAAATAGGTCTCTCCTTCCTCGGCACAAGGTTTGTCATCCCATTTAATTTCCTTGGACCATATTGCCGCTTCAACTAAAGTTGACTTACGAAAAAGTTCAATCTTAGCAGCTGTGATGTATTGAGGGTTTTTGAACTTCCAGAAAATATTTAAACTTTCTGCTCCCGGGGCAAAGTGAAAGCGGTCACCGCTGTTTGAACTGATTGGACTATGCGCCGCATGAAAAGATTTCTTCGATTTCTTGTGTGTGTTCGGGCATACAACCCAAAGATCGAGAATGCCGCATTCAGGAAGGTTAGCAGTGTTTCCAATCTTTGAGCCGTAGTAGCGACGTGATAATTGAAGCTCAAACTCATCGCGTGAGGCGGCAGCTACATTAGTGTCGTGAAAATCCGTGCTTTGAATCGGAAGAGGATAGTCCATCGTGAAACTTATACTCCTTCATCCATCTCTCTTAATTTTTCGATTGTTGCCGAATCCGGTTCGCCCGTTACAGTTAGCCCTATATCAGTCTGGAATGCGGCAATTGCGCGTTTAGTTTCAGGCGTCAGTACTCCGTTAATTCTATCGTTTGAGTAACCAAGGTTTTTCAGGCGACCTTGTAAACCTGAAATTTGATCATGAGGATTTAGGTTACCTAAGTTCAGACGGTATGTTGTAGCTCGTTCACCCTCTCCAACAGTTAGTTTGCCTGTTTTGGCTCGTGGCGGAATTGATATTTCAAGTTTTCCGCTTGAACTCGTCGTTCCCCGCGTAATTGTTCCCTCCACATCTAAAGTAAACGGTTCGTTAGCTCTGGGATTGTCATCCAAAAGAAGTCTCAAACAAAGTTTTGTAGGAACTCCCAGAAGTCGAAACTTGTGCATCTGACTTGTAGGTCGTTTTTCCTCTTTTAGCCGTTTGTCCGGAACGTGAACTCTATCGCCCGGCATTAAAGTATTAGGGTCTTTACGTATTTGCTTGAGGTTTGCATTATTGGGATGATTCCAGAGAGTTTGCCAGAAAAATCCGTATTCATCAGCGATGCTTGATAGACATTCGCCCTGTTTGACTTCGTGTGTGAAAGCCATTAAAAAGCCTCCCAAGCTTCAGCATCAAGGTCAGGGAATGTGACTTTACAATTGCCGGGGTCAATCTGATAAAGACCCGCCTGTCCGAACTCATTTAAAGTGCTTTCTTTTATTTCACCGTTTGTCGAAGTGATGCGATAACGTACGCCCGGCACCGGCTTTCCTTCCATATCAACGAGCATGATTTCAATCCAAGTTTTCTTTTGTTCCTGTTCCTTTTTAGGTGCAACAGGGACGATAGGTTCTTCTTTTTTCTCTTCGGGTGGCGGTGGTGGCGGTTGCGTCGGTGTAGGTTTTACCACAACCGGGCAAGGACTCCCGGCGATTGCGCCTAAATCCCGCGCGGGAAATGAATTTTCCGTTTGTTTGATTTTATTGGCAGAGGTTTTAGGAGGGGTGAACGAGCCGACATAGATGGACTGGACAACAGAAAAGCGTCCGGTTCGCTCTTCATCGCTATGCACTAACTGTTTAAGAATATGCTCGAATTCCGCGGCATCTTCGGGCTTTCCTTTGGTGAGGATGCGGTCAACCGTGTAGCCGCTTCCCGGTGGGAACAGTATTTCCGCTTCCTGCTCGAACTTGGATATTTCAGCGATGTTTCGTCCGGGATGATTTTCAGGGAGTTTGATGACAATAAGCGAGTCTTTGGAGAAGGGTTGACTGAAGGTCGTACTCATGAAGCCGGGGTCAGAGACTTTCTTTTCTTCGTTGTGCATCTTCTTGAGGAACTCGGGGACGGTATCAAGCCCGACGCCGCGTGTGACTACGTCTTCCTTTGGTTGTGGCCATTTGCTCATCCCGGCTACTATCAACTCGATAAGACGTGACAACACTGGCGAAGCTGAAGACCACTTCTCCTCTAACGTTTTCTGCTTGTCTTCCTCAAGCACGATGAGCTTGTTGAGCATTGCGTCAAACTCTTTGTCTGCCCGCTGTAATTGCCCGATGACCCCTGTGTTGACCAGCCATGAGATGATTTGTTTCTTGGTATCTGGCTCAAGCTTGTCTCCCTTGCGTAGGAAACCGTTAATCCATGCGTAAGTCGAGGTGGTGTATGCCTGCATCGCTGAGATTTCACTGTCCGTCAGCTGCATCTCGCGTTTCATCTTGTCCCACTTGGTCTCCCATTTCCCTTGTGGTTTAGGCACACCGCCACCCTTGGGCGGTAGCGGTGGAGGCGTACTGCCTCCCGTTTTTGTCTCAGATGTTGGTGCTGCTTCATAAGCTGTGGTAGTCGCCTCGACCTTAAACGGCTCGTCGGCGAGTCCACCCTTGAGCGTGATTTCGGCGCCAACGGCGATTACCGTGTATTGCTTTTCCGGTGCGCCAACAGCACATACCTTATCGCCCGGTTTCAGTTCTTGCGGTTTAATTTTATCTGGAGGGGTCATCCTTCAATACCCTCTTCGTTTTGTTTCCATGCGTTGACATCGTAAGTCTCTTTTATTTTACTCAAGTCTTCTTCCGAAAGCCTTTCCAGCAAAATGTCAACACGCGAATTTGCCTCTACGTTTTCATCTTTCAAAACGGGTTGTGCTATTTCGTGTGTGTGAAAGTTCGGGGCGATTTCAAACATAAGAGCGACAAATGCGGAGATTGTAGATTCAAAACTAATCCCGTATTCACGCGCGCGTCTGACGCCGGAACGTACAAGCGTTTCTAAAGTGTCGTCCGACAACTCGCCGAGTACGGAATTTTCTCCGGGTAATCGCACAACCGTTTCGGCATAGTTAGTTCGCAGATGCATACAAAGTTTTCGCACAAAGTTTGTCTTGGCGATTGCATTAAAAACGGCAATTTGTTCAGAACGAATTATCATTGAAAATTCGGGCGGTATTGTTGACTAATCTATTTTTGATTAATGCCCTTTGCCTTATTAACTTTTGATTTCTTACTTATCTTCTTTGTCAGGTTTGAACTTGCTTAAAGTCGTCCAGAAGTTGACCAGAGATTTGTTCAAATCCTCTGCGGTCTTTGGTCTTTCTCTTGCCGTCGGCATAAGTTCTTGTCTCATCTTCTCGCGTTTTGCTGCTTCTTGCGCGAGTTGTTCTTCTTCCAGCGTGGTAATCTTTCTTGTCTCTTTTTTCAAAATTCCGCCGACATGGCGAAACCTTACGAGCGAACTTTTTTCTTCATCTTCGAGCAGGAAAGATTCGACAGGTCCAAACATTTTTTCGAGTTCTTCACCGTTGCAGGTAGGCAAAAAGGTATTCAGAACGCGGGGGTCATAATAGCGAAACAGAAGCGGTTTGCCCTCTTCGGTATAAATCGTCAGGAGAGAACGAAAGTGTTGGCGAAGATGACGGATGCTGTAAAGGCTACGCGCAAAGATACCCCAGTTCTTTCCCCAACCCTGCCGCACAATCCATTCCGTAAATTCAGTGCCTTGTATTATCCGCGCAAGATACGGAGCGACTTGCGCCAAATCGGGCGCGAGTTCACCGCGATACAAACAGATATATTCGGGTTTGAACTTTTCCAATTGTGACGGCAGGTCATCTATTGCCGCGCCGTCCAAGATTGTATAGACATGAACAAGTCTGTCTGAGAAAAGATAACGGCTCATGTCTTTTGTGTTAATAGCCATTTCCATTTTCCATTTTCCATTTTCCATTTGTCATCGTTTTATTCATCGTTTCTGCGGTGACAATTGGAAAATGGCAATTGATAAGTGACAAATTTGAGTAAGACCGCACGGGTCTTTAATTTATTCGGTCGGTCATATATCGCAGAAAGGCTGTCCCGTTTCTGCCGCCTGTCTTAAAACCATCGCTAACGGGCTTAATTGCATGGGAACTCGTGGCGGCAATGCCGGCAATGGCTGAGACATCTGACCCGGTTCTGCTGTATCTGCCTCTTTCGGGTCTTTTGGCATTTCAGGATTACATCCCGCGCCGGAACCTGCCGCGCCGCCGCTGTTTAGCATTACCATTGTGCCTTTTATGAAGATGCCGCCCGGGTTAATGTTGATGAAATTGCCGCCGACCTTTAGTGTTAGGGTCGTCCCCGATTCGATGACAAGATTCGTCCCTGCTTTTAGGTGAATCTCCATTCCCGCATCAAGGGCGTACTTCATAGAGACTTTTTCTTGTAAATCCGCACCGACCTTGAGCGAAACCGTGCCGTCAACCTTTTCGTTTTGGTCGCCTCTGACTTGTAGATGCTGGTCGCCTTTGACCTGAGCCAGATGGTCTCTGACAATGATATGGTGGCTTTCGTTTCCGATTGTTTCGTAGTTGTCGTTCTTGATTCTTATGTCATGGTTTCTTTGGGCGTTGATGAAAATTTGTTCTTTGCCTTTTTTGTCTTCGACGCGAAATTCGTTGAACCCGCCGCCGCCTTTTGACGAATAGGATTTGAATAGAACGGTTTTGGTTTTTTCATCGGGCAGAGTGTAAGGCGGCAGCTCCGAGGCGTTGTAAACCGAACCCACTATTATTGGTCTGTCGGGGTCACCTTCTAAAAAATCAACGACAACTTCCTGACCGACGCGCGGCAGAAAGATTGAACCCCAGCGTTTACCTGCTACGCTCTGAGCTACTCGCACCCAGCACGAAGAAGTATTGTTTGCCTGCCCGCCCCTGTCCCAGTGAAATTGGATTTTAACTCGCCCGTACTTATCAACAAAAATCTCTTCGCCCGCCGGTCCGGCTACGACAGCGGTTTGGCTACCCTGAACAACGGGCTTGGGTGTTACGCTTTGCGGGCGAAATGGCGGTTGTCCTTCACCGTAGCGTATGCAGTTGAACTCATTTTTATAAGGCTGTTCGACACTTTCCTCCGAAACATACGAAGGACTTTGAACGACTTCGTGCGAGATGGAAGTAAAGACATAGTTTCCGTTTGTTTCGTTTGAAGGGTGCTTGGTTAGGGTAAAGCGATGACCCGATATAAACGATACGCAGTTGCTTACGCCGGTAACAACTTTTGCCGTTGCGTCAATTTCCTGCATTCTGAGTTCGGAAGTGCGTGTGTTCTCTTCAAATATCTTTTGAAGTTCGCTCGCCTGTAGTCCGCCGCTTTTATCAATTCCCGTGAACCTTTTGGCGTAACCTCCGGGGTAGTCATAAATCTCAAACTTCTGATTCCCGCCTGCAATAAAGCGGCTTGGCTTTTCAGCTTCAAGATGTCTGTGCGGCAATTCAAAGTTGTGGTCCCAGAGCGTGTATTTACCTGTATGAAGATGTTGGTCAATTTGCCAAGAGACAACCGCGCTTTCAAATTCCGTGTTGTCTCTGACATCAATGAGAAACGGAACAGTGCTTTTTGATGGACATACGCGATGCGATAGCGGCGTGTTTGCGACAATCATTTTGTGGCCGTCTTGCGTATGCTCGAAGTAATAATAGATACCTTCTTCTTCCATCAGACGTGAAGCGAAATTGAAATCCGTTTCACGATACTGCACACAATAATCCCGCGCATGAAATGTCCCTTGAATTTCGTATGTGACGTTAAAACCTTGAAAGACTTCTCTCAGAATGTCGGGAACATTTTTTTGTTGAAATATCCTGCTCTGTGCCCGTTGAGTTAATACCCAGATATGCGGAACGAGAACCGCTTCATAGTGAGTGAATCGCTGGTCTCTTTGTTTTTGTGTGAACTGAGTTACGATGCCATTAAAATATCTCTCTGTCTTGTCAGGTTGCAATAAAGCGACGAGCATTTGTTGCCCCAAAACAGCTTCCGCATTTACAAGCGTCGGCTGATAGCCCGCTTCAGATTCTTCATGAACCAGTTCTAACTCAAAACGGAATAACTGTGACAAACCTTCTTTTGCGCGAAACTTTGCGAGCAGTAAAAAGTTCTCCGCGAGCGGAGTATAGACTTTCAGCAATCGGTTTTCTTGAACTATCGGCATGGGTTATCTCGGCAAATCAAAGAAGAAAAAACTGCCTGTCTTCTTTTTTTGAATCTATTTTGATTTAAGTTTCGACATAATAAACGAGTGAGGGGATTTCAGCCAAACTCTTTATAGTTTTTTCTGTAATCGGTCAGTTATTGGGAGTAAAAGTAGAACAGGCTGCCAGCCTGTTGAAGAAAACCTTAATGAAAAGAGAATCAGCAGGCTGCCAGCCTGCTGTACGCCCCCAATAACTGA
>Ga0187893_10015788_pt1 | contig 10064 bp, 9 predicted proteins | sample MA1701074metaG_FD_139574 | JGI IMG/M metagenome (GOLD analysis project Ga0187893, IMG submission 139574) | White microbial mat communities from a basaltic lava cave in the Kipuka Kanohina Cave System on the Island of Hawaii, USA - MA170107-4 metaG ... | reverse complement strand
GATTATGAATCGGGAGAGTAGCGCAGTCAATAGCCGCCTCGCCCCCATCGAGGGGAGCGAGAGCGGCGGCAAATTCATCCTCGCTGCTGAAGCAGGAGGCTTTCTTTGCCAGATTCGGTAAAGAGGCCGCAGCCGCCATCCATTATTTGCTTCTCTGTAGTTTTTCCATCGGGAACATCCTGCCTCGGCGATTCATTCTGCTGCTTGTAGCTCAGGGCAGTCTCCTTTGTGATGATGAAAGTTACGTCCGTGAATTCCATATCGTTGGGATTTAATTCACTGCCGAAAATAAAAGGCTCATACTTGCCATCAGCCGCTTTGCCGACGTAGCCCAGCACGCCGCTGCTGACTCCTCTCACAATCGTATCCCTGATGACTTCAGCGTTGAGTAATCGGGGCAGTTGCGGCGATGCGAAGAAAGCATCCCTTACTGATTTGGTACTCCACTCCTTGAACGCGGGCCAGTTGCGAATCAGAAAGTTCGGGCTTATCCCTTATTCTATATCCCCATCCTGTCGCAGAGGATTCACTATGACCGTCTTCATCGAATCCGCAGAACTGGAATGAACAAGCCCAAGATCGACTTCTCGCAGTTTATTGTCTTTGCCCAGCAACACAACATAGCGGTAGGTGCGCCATACTGCCTCTTTCAGATCGCCCGTTGATTTCTTGATGTTCGTCTGTAGCCGGTGCTGGTCGCTTTCGTCGAGGCGATTAGGAGTCTCCGGGTCATCCTCGATGTCTTCCAATGCAAGCAGCTTGCGCGCTTCTTCCTTCAACGATGCGGGATTGTCCGGCACCGCAAACAGCAACGCGCTTTTGAATGTTCGACCGCTGGAACCACTTTCGCGGACGATCCTCTCAATGAATTGCAGTGTGCCGGGTTCGGCAATGGTCTGATCCGGCTTGCATACAACCAGCATCAACGCTGCCCGGTCAGGAACCTGATTGCTCTGTTCAACAAAGCAGTTATGCTCAGGAATCCTAGTTCCGGCCTTGAAGACGTTTTGCACTTCCTGATTGACTCGCTCATCAATCGCAGAGTCCTGAATGCTCGCTTTCCTGTCGGCAAGCACTTTGTTCAACCGGGTCTTCGAAGAAAAGCGATAGCGGTTCCACTCGCTCGCGAGGAAGTAACAATTCTCGGTCAAAGCCTCAAGCCCCGTCTCGACATTCGCTATATCAAAGTCCGGGTCGGCTACTGCAAGACGAAGCTCCGGCACGCTCGCCTCTGCCGAGGTCATCCCGCCATTGGACTCGAAGAAAATCGCAGTCGCCAGCTTCTTATGAAGCCTCGCCTTTCTGATAGCTTCTGTTGCTTCTCGATCAAGCCGCAGAGCGTTCGCATCCTTCTTGCCTGCGATGTCTGTCGTGACAGCCGTCTCAAGCGCATCGCTTCCCAATTGCTCGAACATCGCGACGCGAAAGTACGGGTCTTCAATCGGCGCAGTACCCAGACCAATGAGCGGGTCTTTGTGAGCGCCCTTGTATCCTTCCCCGTAAGCAGGTGAAACCCACAGCGCAAGCAGCCTCAGTATCCCGCGAGTCTTCTGGAATCGCTTCATCGCTTCGGCGCGGCCTGCGGCAAACAGGATCATCGATTGGTTTAGTCGCTACGTGCTGGCCTGGGAAATCTCGGTCAGCCTCGACAGCAGCTTTTGTGTGTCGGCTTTGGAAAGAGCGATACAAACTCGACAGCCAGAAATTTTCAACTCCGATCAGGGAGCGCAATTCACCAGCCTGGGTTTTACGAAAAGGCTGCTTGAGCGCGGCATCCGCATCAGTATGGATGGGCGGGGTCGAGCCTTGGATAACATCTTCGTTGAGCGGCTGTGGCGGAGTGTGAAGTATGAAGAAGTCTATATCAAGGATTATGGAAGTGTCGGAGAAGCGACTGACGGATTGAGGCGCTACTTTGAGTTTTACAACCGCGAGCGGTTGCATCAATCGTTGAACTAGCAAACGCCGGAAGCGGTCTACGGGCAAGGCCAAGGACTGGCAGCAGTCACCACCTTAAATTGACCGTATTTTGGTCTTGACTTTGGGGAGCACTATAGATAATGGTTCGCCTGCCCAGCTTCGTTGCTTGAATTTTCCCGCTTTGCAGGAGCCGGAAAACAGTTGCACGGCTCAAACCGAGTAACGTGCAAGCCTCATCAATGCCCAGAAACTCTTTAGCTTTTAGCTCCTCAACAGACTTGCTGCGCGCAGCCTGTGTTTCAGAATTGGATTTCTGAATTTTGGCCTGACGGAGTTTCACCTTGTAGGCGCGTTTGGCGCAGGTATCACCGCAGTATTGAGTAACAGAAGTTTTGGCCGTGAATGTCTTACCGCAATGTTGGCAAATTCGTTGAACTCGAATCGTTGAGGCCATAATTTCTCCCTCGAATAGTCTCAGTAAGTCTCATTTTCTCGCCCCACTCCAAAAATCTTGTACCTTTTGTACCTCACGCCTATAAGGTACAAAAAAGTACTGACAAAAACGAAAAACCCATAAACAAGTATTACAGAAGCAAGAGCCAAAAGCAGCCTGTTTTGAAGATTTATAGCGTATTGCGTGTAGTTTGATGATGGATGTTTATGGCGGGTTACTTTCCGATACAGAAGGTCGAGAAAATCTCATTCAATATATCTTCGGTCAATGTTTCGCCAGTCACTTCGCCGAACAAGGAGAGCGCGCCTCTCAACGGCAGCAGGATGATCTCTTCAAACTCGCCTTCAACGATCAGGTCTCGCGCGTCTTCGAGTCGCTCTACTGCTCGACGGATAGCCTCGTGCTGGCGCGCGTCGGTTATCATCGTATCATCTCGCTCGCTTGCCCCATCCCCGCTCAAGCGTTCGAGCATAGCAGTGGTCAACTGATCGAACCCGCTTCCTGTAAACGCGGAAATATGAATCGCCTCGATGACGGAACTGTTCATCTCGCAGGGAAGATCGATCTTGTTGAGCGCAACTATCCTTCTTTCAACCGGAACCTCCGCGAGCAAGCGGCGATCATCCTCGGTCAAGGCTTCGGAAGCGTTGAGTACCAGCAATGTGATGTCTGCATCTGCGATTGCAGCGCGACTGCGTTGGATACCTATCGTTTCAACCAGGTCGGAAGTTTCTCTGATTCCTGCCGTATCGATCAATCGAACAGGCACGCCTCCAATCGATGCGCTTTCGTAGAGCGCGTCACGAGTGGTTCCCGGAACGGGTGTGACTATTGCGCGGTCGCTCCCCGTCAATCGATTGAACACCGATGATTTGCCCACATTTGGCCGCCCGACTATTGCCAGATCGAAGCCTTCGCGGATGAACCTGCCGAAGGAAAAGCTCGCAGCAATTTCCGTCATCTCCGCAATAGCCTCATTCAACTTCTTCAGCAACAGGGAAATCGTCTCTGTAGAGATATCGTCTTCGACGAACTCTACTGAAGATTCGAGTTGAACGACGATATCGATCAGAGATTGTTTCGTGGGCGCGAGCCTTTGCGAGAGCGCACCCCCAAGCTGGCGCGAGGCGACGCGCGCCTGATACTCGGTCTGCGCGTTTATGAGATCGCTGACGGCCTGCGCCTGAGCCAGATCGATTCGGCGATTGAAGAAAGCGCGAAAGGTGAACTCTCCCGGTTCGGCTATTCGCGCGCCGCAAGCGATAATCGCCTCAAGCGCGCGACGCAGCACGACGGGGCTTCCATGGCAACTCAACTCAATCGTGTCTTCGCCCGTGTAGGATCGGGGCGCTTTGAAAAAGGTGAGAACGATTTCATCGATCTGCTCTCCCGCCGCCGGGTCGAACAGATGACCGAACTGCGCGCGATTCGGGTTGATTGAAGCGCGCGACTGAGATTGAAATATGCGATTTGCGATTTCCAGTGAGCCAGGGCCGCTTATGCGAACGACTCCGATGCCGCCGCGTCCGGGCGGAGTCGCGATAGCTGCTATCGTGTCGTCGCGGAACATACAGGTGACAGGTGACAGGTGACAGGTGACAGACGACAGGAAATTTTCCCTATAACCTGTCCCCTGTTCCCTGTCCCCTGTCAAGCGGGATAAACGACCACTTTTCGGTTTTCACCTCCGCCCTGACTTTCGGTTTTAACCGAACGGTCTTCTGACAGAGCCAGATGAACTATTCGCCTCTCGGATGGACTCATCGGATCAAAGCTGAAAGGAATCCTCGTGGTGCGGACTCGCTCGGCGGCTTTTTCAGCCATCAGTCGAAGTTCTTTTTCGCGGCGGGCGCGATAATGGTTCGAGTCGAATACTATCTGAATCTCTTCGGCAGCGTCGCGAGCCAGAAGACGTGTGGCCAGATATTCGAGAGCTTCGAGCAGTTCGGCGTTATGGCCGAGCAGTATGTTGAGGTCGCTGCCGCGCAATTCGATGCGATACAGGTCCTCAACCTTTTCAGCCGTCGCTTTCAGATCAAGCGCGCTCTGGCGGAGAATGTGATTGGTGAATTCGACTATTTTGCTGATCGCGTCTTCCGACATCGCTTCCTTCCCTCACGCCTGTTGAACGACTCTGCGTTCTTTAGCCTTCTTCGTCGCAGCGCCTTTTCCCGTCGTCGGGGTTTCGGGCTGAGGCGGCTCGGCTGTTTTGCGGTTTATCACAAGCTGAATCATAACGCCCACGATGTTGCCTACCATCCAGTAAAGCACCAGCCCGCTCGGAGCCGAAAAGAAGAAAAACCATGTCAGCAGGATCGGCATAAGCCAGGTCATCATGATCCGCTGCATCTTCATGTTCGGATCGTTGGCATTCGGCTGCGGCATCATCCACGTCGAGGCGATCATCGTCACGCACATCACTACGGGCAGAATGTAGAGAGGATCGGGCGAAGAGAGGTCTTTTATCCAGAAAATCCACTCCTGCTGACGCACTTCGAGCGATACCGTTAGATAAATGAAAAAGGCCCAGAAGACCGGCATCTGCAAAAGCATCGGCAAACAGCCGCCCAAAGGGTTGGCTTCCTTCATCAATGCCATTTGCTCTTTCTGAAGTTCAAGCATCTGCTTTTCATTTTTCTTGGGATTTTCCTTGAGCTTTTTAAGCTGCTCCTGAAGTTCTTTCATGCGCGGCTGGTGCTTTGCAGCCTGCTTCATCTTGCGCGAACTGTACCATCGCAGCGGAGAGAGAGCCAGATTGATGATTACCGTCACCACCACGATTGCCCAGCCGTAGTTGTGAAAGACGCTGCTCAGTCCATTCAAGGCCCAGCCTATCGCTGGTATGAGCGGGCGAATGATCCCTGAGAATATACCGTAATCGATCAGCGCGTCGAGGTTGGCTCCCGTCTCCTGACTCACTTCAGCCAGCAAGGCGCGATCTTTGGGGCCGACGAAAATTCGAAGAGAAGTCTCGGCAGGTATGGCAACAGAGGGATAATCGAGCGGCTCTTCCCTGTCTGCGTGCTTGACCTTGATACTCGTCAGCGCGATCTCATCGAACGGGAGCGACGGAACTACAACCATGGCGAAGTAACGATCAACCATTCCCGCCCAGCGCCAGCCCCCGCGCAAAGTGTCTGCGCCCTGAGCCACCTGGCTTCCCGCTGATACGCCTTCGGGCAGATTGTCGAGCGTGATGAGCAGGCCTCCCTGCTCGCGCTCGACGATGCGCCCGTAGCCGAGGGTCGTCACCGCATCGCCTCCGACGATCCTGATATGGTCGACGTCGGAAGCCAGAGGTTTTTCGATCTGGATTTTCTTCTGCTCCCGATCAAAGGCGATGATTCTCGCAAAGGGTGGTGTGATGTACGCGCCCATCACTCTCACGTTCGAATCCATCCTTGTGTCGGCCACCACTTGCGTGGGGACGCCATAGCTGCCCTGTTGATGATCGCTCTGATCTCCGAAGCGCGGGCCGATAGCCAATTCGACCATCTGCGGCTGTCCGCCTGTCGTCACTGCGATTGCAGCGTCGAAGAGAAAGCTGTCCGCATGGAATTTGAACGCCTTGCGCGCCGTCACGGAGCCTGATGAATAAGTGAAAACGATTTCCTGCGACTGACCTGAACTGAGACTGATCTCCGTCGTGCTTTCACTGATGCCTTCGATGCGAAAGTTGGATTGGTTGAGTTGATCGGCAAGCTGAGGCGCGGAGGGAGCGCGAAGTCGAAGAGGCGCGCCTACAGTGTCGAGGGCGTCTTTGGGTATTAACTCAAGCTCGCCGCCTCCGGCTGCGTGAATGTCGCGCTCGACGCCGCCCGATTTTTCTTTCTTCAGAATCCATGATGTTGCGACCGCGCCGCGGTTTGAAAACCTGATCCGCCAGTAAGACGTTTCAACCGTGATCTCGCGCATCGGCACATCTGTGACAGGAGCCACGTCAGGAGCCGCGACAGGGGCCGCAGGCAAAACTGCGGCTGCGGGCTTCTTCGCGCTCGGAGTCTGGTTGCTTGTGACAGGTTCTTCGGTCGAGGACTGAATCGGAATCAACTCTTCGGGCGAAGGAGGATATAAATAGTCCATCAGTCTGGGCCAGCCGACCAGAATCAGCGTCGCAAGAAGCATTGCAGCAAATATTCTTAATCGATCCATCAATCACATACGGGCCGAGTGACCCGTCCTCTCACAGGGCTATTTAACAGGGTCGTAGCCGCCGCGGCAAAACGGCTGACAGCGCAGGAGTCGCCTCACGCCCATATACACCCCGCGCAGAGCGCCGTACTTTTCAATCGCTTCCATAGTGTATTCGGAGCAGGTAGGCGTAAACCGGCACGCTGGCGGGAGCAGCGGCGACAGGATAAGTTTGTATGCTCGCAAAAGATAAATCAGCGCAGACTTCACCGAGACAACCTTTCCGCGAAAGTCAGGAAGTCCGATTCGAGATCGCTGTAACGGGCTTCCAAAAGAGAATTCTTTACATTGATGACTATATCAACGCCCTCCGGGACAAGCCACTTGTTTCGACGGAAGACTTCGCGCACCAGACGACGTGCGCGATTACGCCTGACCGACTTGCCGAATTTCCGCGTCACTGTGATTCCCACCCTCGCGCGGTCGAGAGAATTCTCAAGCACGAAAGCTGTGAAGTATCTCGCCTGAAATTTCCGGCCCTGATCATAAGTGCGGCGAAATTCGTCGCGACTAAGCAGCCGATTGGTCTTGGGAAAATTTTGAGATGCTTCACCCATGTCAGTTTTCAGTTTTCAGTTTTCAGTCTTCAGAAGGGCTGCGCTGAAAACTGAAAACTGAAAACTGAAAACTGTTCTTAGTAATGCGCCGGTGTAAGTCGCTTTCGGCCTTTGGCGCGGCGTCGTTTTAGAACGAGGCGGCCACCCTTCGTACTCATGCGCACGCGGAAGCCATGCGTCTTGGCGCGGCGGCGATTGTTGGGCTGAAAAGTTCTCCTCATACATACACCTCTCGATAAATGTCTCTGTAGAAAAGGACAAGGCTATAGGAGCGTGTTCGATGTTGTCAAGGTTGGCCGGAACTCGCCTCGGATTGCGAAGCCTCTCGGAAAAATTCTGCCATTAGTTTTCCGACTTCTTCCGGCGCGTCAATCGGCGACCAGTGGCCGCATCGCTCGATGATAGAGAGTTTCGCCTGCGTCAAATACTTCATGATCGCGTGGGCGTGATAGAGTGGGAATATATCATCCTCGTCGCCCCAGATGAGCAAAACCGGACATCTCAAACGGTCGATCTTTGAGCGCAGTCGGCGCAGATGACGACGCGCGAAATGATCCCGGCCTCTGATGAGTCGCCTTCGCGTCCACGGCGCGGCCCATATCTCGATGACAGACGGATCGAGTATGTCTCCACGCTTGAGCGTGCGAGGGAGCGCGCGGCGAAGCATCTCCCGACCAAAAATCAGGTTGGCAGCGTAAATGAGAAAGCTTACGCGGAAGCTTAGGGTTATGGTGGTCGATAAAATCACGAGACTGCGCACTCGCTCCACGTTGTCGGCTGCCCAGCGAAGCCCCAGCACGCCGCCGAGATCGTGGACTAGGAGATGAAATGATCGCGGCGGAATCTTTTGCATGAACGCATCGAGGTGACGTGCATAAGCCGCGTGATCGAGCGGCCCGACGGGAGGCGTTTCGGTCAATCCCTGTCCGAGAAGGTCAGGCGCGATCAGGCGATGATCATTCAGAAAAGGAAGTAGCGGTTCGAAGAGCGCGGAAGAAGTCGGGATGCCATGCAGCGCGACCACCGGTTCGCCTCTGCCCATGTCGAGCCATGCGGTGGAAATTCCGTTCAGCGAGGCACGCTCTCTGTCGAGGAATTTGTTTGATGTCAAAAGCATAAGGAAGGCAAAAGTAAAAAGGCAAACTGAAAAAGTAGGAAAGCTGTTGCAGCCATACTGTAACATCCGCAGCGCAGGCGAATTTTTGCCTTTTGCCGACTTTGCATAAAAAGTCTATTACTTGTGGAACCGACTTACCAATCAATGCAGGATGTTGTGTTCCATGCAGACTTTTTGTGCAAAGCTCCTTTTGCCTTTTGCCTTGTTAAGTCCTCGGCGCATCGCGGACGACTCTCTGTCTGCGCTCGTCGAAAAACAACACGCGGCCTTCTCTGTACGACTGTACTGCCATGCTGATGACCGCCTGCGCCTTGTACGCCGTCATCGCGTCAAGCACAGGCTTTTCCCGCGTCCGCACGCATCGCAGGAAATTTTCCATGTGCGAAGGGCGTGGCTCGCATTTGACCACAGCTTCCGTCGATTGATACTTCTCTTCGAATTCTTTTTTGTAGATGCGCTGCGGCGTAACGGTGATTTCGTTGACCGTCCCCTCGAAGCGACCGTGAGAAACTATCAGTATCGTTCCGTGCGAGCCTCTTATCAAACCGGGTATGTGCGTGTCATTGGCCATGGAAGATGTCAGCACCACAGTGTGGCCTCGCGCGAAATCTGCCGTCAGGGTGAAAGTGTCAGGCACCTCGCGCCCGTCTTTGAACATGTAAATCCCGCCCGATCCGGTCACGCGAAAAGGAAACTGCGCCTCGCCCCAGCATAGCTGGAGCGGTGCCATCACATGATAGAAAAGATCGGTCGCCACCCCGCCCGAATAGTCCCAGTATTTTCTGAAGCGGAAAAATCGATCCGCATCGTATCTGCGCGAGGGCGCATCGCCTAGCCACATCTTCCAATCGATGAAATTATCGCCCTTCCCCTCCGGCCCTGCGTCCGTGTCGATCTTCCAGTTCCATTCGCCTTCTTTAGAGTTGCGATGATAAGAACCCTGACTCATTATCAGCTTGCCGATCATTCCGTCCTCGATAGCCTTGCGCGCCTTCCACCACTGATCGGAACTTGTCGTCTGCGAGCCGACCTGAAGCACGCGACCCGTCTTCTGCTGCGCTTCGTACACACGCTTCGCTTCTTCGACCGTGTGCGTCATGGGTTTTTCGAGATAAACATCTTTGCCGCGCTCCATCGCTTCGATAGCCATTCGCGCGTGCCAATGATCGGGAGTCGCGATGATGACCGCATCGATATCTTTACGCTCAAGCGTCTCGCGATAATCCATCCAGCCCTGACATTTGGCTTTCTCTTCCGCCAGCCGTTTGCGCTTTGCATAGACATCCGAGACGGCGACGACCTGCGCGGGAGTTTCAGGTTTTTGGCCCTCGCCCATGACCCAGTTGAGCAGACCCATCCCTCGCCCGCCAGCGCCTATCAACGCTACGTTGATGCGATCATTCGCGCCAAGCACACGACCCTGCACTCGTGTGTGAGTGAGAGCGGATGCCGCGAGTGAGGCTCCCACAGCCGTTTTGACGAAATCTCTGCGATTGAGTTTCGAGTCCGACATTATCATCTCCGATCTAAGGGGAAAATCCACTGATGAGAACTCGCGGCGAATATATGATATCTGTGCTTGAACATCAAGTGGAACGTAAAACGGGGATGCGCGAAATGAAAGTGGGTGCGATCAGGCTACCTTTTTCCATTCGATGCTGATCTCTGGCTTTGGACACAACTCATCCAATCGGTCATTGAGTACCTCGGCAATGTCACATTCCAAAACAAGCACTAACGATTTGATAAAGTTAGGCTTGTGTTGAAAAACAAGATTAGCCTGAAGAGAACCAAGCAAGCTCCTCTTCCTAAGCATCAACTTAAT
>Ga0187893_10015787_pt1 | contig 10065 bp, 8 predicted proteins | sample MA1701074metaG_FD_139574 | JGI IMG/M metagenome (GOLD analysis project Ga0187893, IMG submission 139574) | White microbial mat communities from a basaltic lava cave in the Kipuka Kanohina Cave System on the Island of Hawaii, USA - MA170107-4 metaG ... | reverse complement strand
GCGATGTTCACGCCGCTCGCGAGTTCGGGTGCGCCGCCAACGTAGAACGGACCGAGCACCGTCGATGCGGTTGCGCCGCTCGTGCCTCGATGGTTGATCGCATCGACCAACATCGATACGCCGAGCGTGTCCGACAGCAGGACGAACTCCTGCCGCTTGTCGTCGCAGCGCTGCCCGGTCCCGGTCAGAAAGCGGATCGCGGCAACCCATTCGGCTTCGGTCAGTTCAACAGCACGCGTGAAGTCGTGCAGGTGGGTCACAAGGCTCGTCATCAGGCGCTTCAGGCGCGGGTCGGTGCAGCCTTCCAAACGCGCCAGCACGGCGCCGGTCAATTCGTGTTCAGCAAGACCGGACATCGAATTCCTTTCACGCCGCCCGTCGATCCGAAACGAGCCGGCGCAGGTCGTGCAGCAGACCGCGATCGAGCAGCGCAACGAGTCCCAGATAAACCGCCGCACCGGCGCCGATCAGTATCGGCGCGGCGAGCCACACGCTCGCCTCATCCATTGCCCACCGCAACGCGGCGACTCCCCCGATCATCGCCACACCGGACAACAACGTCGGCCCGATGGGCTCGATGACCTGCATGAAGCGGAGCCCGAGCGCGCGGCTCATCGCCGGCACGTTGACGGCAAAACTCGCCGGAGCCGCCACCAGCCACGACGCCGCCAGTCCCTCCGCGCCCCACTGGGCACCGACCACGAAGCAGCCCGGCCAGATCGCCGCAACCATCAGCGTGTTTCGCAACACCAGGTCGGCGCGTCCCGTTGCAGCAATCGCGGTCGTGAACAAAGCACCCAGCATGCGCAGCGGAACGATCAGGCTGATGAGCTGCAGGGGAATGATGGCCGCGCTCCATTTTTCGCCGAGCACAACCAAGACCACTTCCGGTGCAACAGCACCCAGTCCCCATAGCAGCGGAATGCTGACGCCGCAGATCAGCCGCGCGGCAAGCAGCAGGCGCAGCCGCAGGCGTTGTGCCTCGTCCTGCAATCGCGCCACCGCGGTGAATGCAACCGGATTGATGACGCCCATGATCTTGTGCATCGGCAGCATGGCCAATTGCAGCGCAACCGCATAACTGCCCAGCGCATCGCGCGGCAGCAAACGGCCGCCGATCATCGCGTCGGCCTGACCAATTACGGACCACAGAATGTGGCTGGCGGCAGCGCGCCAGCCGTAGTCGAGATGAGATGCAATTCCAGAGAGACGAAAACTGGGCACTACGTTGTCGCCGCGGGCCACCAGCAGCGCAGAGCGGAATGCAGCGCCGATAAGAGCGCCTCCGACCAAAGCCCAGACACCGTAGCCGAGCCACGCCAGCGCGAGCGTGCAAAGGCTCATCGCGATGACGGAGGCGAGCTCGACCGTCGCCAGCCATTTGAACGACAAGGCGCGCCGCGCCATCGCCTCCGGCACCGCGCCCACGGCCGCGAAGACGAACTGCAGCGCCGCGGCGCGGATCAACAACGTCAGGCGCTCATCGTTGAAATAGTCTGCGGCCAGTGGCGCGCCGGCGACGATCAGCAAGGCCAGCGCAACGTGCAGCAACAGCACGAACCCCGCCAGCTGCTGAAGTTCGGACCGTTCGAGCGCGCGCGCCTGCACGATCGAGGCGCCGATACCGAAGTCGGCGATTGCGGCGCTGATGGCGATCACCACCGTCACCATTGCCATCAACCCGTAGTCCGCAGGGCTCAGCAGCCGCAGCACGACGAGGGTGACGATCCAGCTCACCGACTGGCCTGCGAGCCGGCCGGCCGCGGTCCACTTCAGAGCCGACAGCGCCCTGCGTTCGACGCTCATCGGTGCCGCACCGCAGATTTTCTTCCTTGCATTGTTCGAATAAGTCCGAAAGTCCGTCGACTTCCGTCGCGTCCGGTGAAATCATCTGCGGTACAAACAACGGCACCGACGCGTTGGGGCGTCGGATCAAACAATTATCACAACATCGGCCCGCGGCTGCGCGCGGGCCGTCATTCGAGCACTTGTGACGCTATTTGCCGGAATCGTATCGCTCGACCCGAATCGCGCAGTGCCGCCGCAGATCGGCGCTCGCCTGCGGGCGAGCCTCAGTCGCAATCGAGCCGATCAGACGCAATTGCAGCAGGGCGACGGATACGCGATTGCGTTTGCCGATCTCGGACTGCTGGAGGGGGAAGGCATTGTCGTCGATCCGTCAGGAGCGCTTTCGGTGCTCGCCGGCACGCCGCTGTTCGAATCCGATGGCGAGCATCTATCCCGCGGCGATGAGCTGCGCAAGTTGCATGAGACAGCGCTGGGTGGCGACAGCACCTTGCTGCGCAAGGCGTGCGGGACCTTCTGCGCCGCATTCTTCGACCCGGCTTCGCGGCGCGTCTGGTTGATGGCGGACAGCCTCGGCCTGCGCCCGCTGCACTACGCGGTCGATGACGGCTACCTGCTCTTCAGCACCACGTTGCGCGCGCTCGAGGAGCTGCCGCTGATCGACCGAAAAATTGACCTTAGCGGCTTGTGGCAACTCGCGTCGCTGACGTTCACCTTCGGCGGCCGCACGCCGTATGAAGCGATTCGCATGGTCGACGCCGGCACGATCGTCGAGGCCGGCGCGGGCGAGATGCGTTCGCATGTGTACTGGCGTTGGGACGAGGTCGAACAACGAAGCGTCCCCGAAGGCGAGTTCCGCGCCGCCCTGTTCGCGGCGTTCAGAAAATCGATCGCGCGCAGGTTGGGCAACAACACGTCCAGCGTGGCGTTCCTGTCGGGCGGCCTCGATTCCCGCTGCGTCGTCTCCGGTTTGAAGCTGTCGGGCGCCACCGTGCATACGCTGAATTTTTCGCCGGTAGGCAGCGCCGATCTGGCGCTCGGGCGTTTGGCGGCGGATGCGATCGGCACCCGGCACGTCGAGATTTCGAACGGTCCGCTGGACTACTGGGATCGGATGGTGTCAGCCCACGCAACCTGGCTGCAAGGTGTTGCACCCGGGGAACGGCCAGAGTACCCGGCGCAAATCTGGACCGGATACGGTGGAGAGACCGTGCTCGGACCCACCAACGTCACGCCGGAAATCCTGGCGCTGCTCGCCCACGGCCGCACCGACGAGGCCATTACCGCGTTCATGAAGACCGAGAGCGCCGGGCTGCCGGGGAGGGTGTTTCCGCGCGCGGTGCGCGATGCCATCGCCAACGCTCCGCGTGCGGCCCTGCATGAGGAACTGGCGTGGAGCAAGTGCGATCCGGGCCGGCGACTTCACCATCTGATCCTGTCGCACAACCTGCGCGGCCATCTCGCGCGTCACCATGAAGACATCGACCTGCGACGGCTCGAGTTCGTATTCCCGTTCCTCGACGCGGCGTTGCTGCGTGTCGTGCTGTCGTATCCGCTGGAGGAACTGATGGAGCACCGCTTGTATCACCGCTGGCTCCGTGAATTTCCACCTTCGACCTCGGCGGTGCCGTGGCAGGCCTATCCCGGTCACGAACCGTGTCCGCTGCCGATGCCGGCCGGACTGCGCGCCCAATGGAGCGACGGCTGGTACGACAAGCGCGACCGGCGCGCCGAGTTGAAGCAACTGGCCGCGGCCGTCCGACAGAACCTCGCCGACCCGCGCTTTCCGGACGCCCTGCTGAATCGGACTTTCGTCCGGCTCGCGCTCGCATTCGTCGAATTCGGTTTTCTCCAATACGGCTATGTCTTGAAGATCGCGCGGACATTCGTTCGTTATGCTGGCGCGCCGGCTGGCCGGGAAGCCGGAACGGACACCCACTGAAGATCGCTCTGCGCGGTCTCTTGCCCGCATCCACGGCAAGCGCCAGGATCAAACCATGTTCATCGATCTGCGCCTCGGCGCATTGCACGAGCCTCTGAGCGGCCGCAGTTTCGGCGGCGCAGACTGCACGCTGCGCGTGAATGCGCGCGCGGCAGTGCTGCATCGACACGGAATACAGCGCGGCGATCGCGTCTTTCTTCACTACGGCAACAAGGCGGAATTCTTTTTCGACATGCTGGCGCTATGGCGGTTGGGTGCCTGCGCGGTGACCGTCGATCCGCGTTTCACCGCCTTCGAAATCTCAAAACTTGCGCAAGCGCTGGCGCCGTCGTTTTCGGTGTGGGACGGCTCGCCCGATCCCGAAAGCGCCGCGGCGCTGCAATCGCTTGGCACGACGCTGCTCGATGCATCCGAACACGGCGACGCTCCGATTCCGGAGGCGGCCGCCGGCCTGCCGCGACTCGACGACGATGCATTGATTATGTTGACGTCGGGAACGACCGGCGATCCCAAAGGCGTCGTGCACACGCATCGTTCGTTGCGCGCGCGTTGGGCAAGCCAGCGCGATCGGCTGGGGGTCGACAAATACGCGCGCACGCTGTGCCTGTTGCCCACCAACTTTGCGTGGGGACTGGTTGGCAACTGCCTTTATCCGTGGCTGTCTGGACAGGAGCTTTTCCTGCTGCCCGCGTTCCGCTCGGACGTGGTGCTGCAACTCGGCAAGTACTGCGATGAACTCGGCATCACGCATCTGCCGACCGTGCCGACGATATGGCGCGTCGCGCTGAGGACCGCCGCGCCTCCAAAAGCGCGCTCCTTGCAACGGGTGACTTGCGGCACGTCGCCCCTGCCCGCCGCGCTGTGGCGCGATATCGGCGCGTGGTCGGGCGCGGCCGACGTGATGAACATCTACGGCATCACCGAAACCGGCTGGCTTGCGGGCGCGTCCACGACGGATGTCGCGCCGGAAGACGGTTTGATCGGTTCGCCTTGGGCAACGGTGGTCAAGGTGCTGGAGGCCGGGACCGACGACCCGTTGGAAGGACAACAATGCAATGTCGGCGACGCCGGCGAGGTATGGGTGCAGACGCCGGCGCTGATGCGTGAATACTTTCGCCGGGACGACTTCACCCGACAGGTGGTGAAAAGCGGCTGGTATGCGACCGGCGATATCGGCTGTCTTGACGAACGCGGACTGCTTTATCTGCGCGGTCGCGATAAGGAAATCATCAACGTTGGCGGCGTCAAGGTTTACCCGGCCGATGTGGATGCGGTCGTCGGCCGCTGCGAGGGCGTTGCCGAAGCGTGCTGTTTCGCCGTCGAGGATGCGCTGCAGGGCGACGCGGTGTCGATTGCACTGGTCATGCCGGAGCGCAGCGATGAGATGCTCGAGCGCGTCTATCGCTTCACCGCGCGGCATCTGGCACGCCACCAGATGCCGCGTCGCTGGTTCCTGGTCGACGAGATCCCGCGCACGCCGCGCGGCAAAGTCAACCGCGACAAGGTGGCCGAAGCCTGCGCGGGCCTTCAACCTGTTGACACGCGTTCCATCGAACGCGGCGTCCGGGCCACCGCTGCGGAGAAGCGCTAGCGATGGACCTGAAAGAAAAACTCCGAGCCGCTCTGGCGAGCTGGGGTGTCGATGCCGGCGCTGGCGGCGATGCGTCGTTGATCCGATCGGGGGCGCTCGATTCGGTAGCGCTGTTCAATCTTTCTCTCTGGGTCGAAGAGCAGACCGGCGCGCCGGTGGATCCGACCTCGTTTGACCTGATGCAGGAGTGGGACTCGGTTGAGTCGATCGTCCGTTTTGTCGCGACGCACAGCCCGCGCACGCCGGCTCGCAGCACAGCGGCAACGGCCGCACCGCGCGCGATCGAACGATCCGTCGCGCTAGCTGTTGGCGGCGTGCAGATCGTGCCGTACTCCGCGCAGTACAAAGAGCAGGTCGCGTCGCTGCAGAAAAATCTGTGGAGCGCCGATACGGCGCGCAACGCGGCGATTTTCGAATGGAAGTACGAGCGCAATCCGTTTGCCGGCGATCCGCTTGTTTACCTCGCTGTGCTCGACGGCAAAGTGGTCGCAATGCGGGGCTTTTACGGGTCCTTGTGGGAAGCCGAGGGTGCACCGTCGATCGAGTGGTACTGCACGGATGATCTGATCGTGACGGAAGCGCACCAAAGTCAGGGCCTTTTTGCGCGGTTTACGCAGGCCGCGCAGGCCGACCTGGCGGCGCGCGGCCAAAGGCTTTTCCTCAGCTTGAGCGCGTTGCGCATTACCCGGCTGGAATCGCTCGCCACGGGGTCGAAGAGCGTTGCGAGCATGAAGCCGGTGGCGCGCCGGCACTGGACCGTGTCCGCCGCCGATCAGATAGGCGGGCTGAGCGCCAGGTTGCCGGTGTTGTGGCGATTGACCAGGACGACCGAATTCGGCCGGCCGGCCGAGCGGGCGTTTGCACGGCTGGATCGCGCGGCGGTCGCAACCGCCATGGGATTGAAATTGCGCTTCGCATCCGAGCCGCACGCCGAAGCGATGGCGGAACTGGTCGAACACATCGGACATGATGGCCGCATCCGCCACGTGCGCGATGCGCGCTGGTTTGCATGGCGCTTTCGCAATCCAGTGCACGAGTACCGGTTTGTATTTGCGCAACGCGATCAGCGACTGGTCGGCTATCTGGTCCTTCAGCGCGGCCTGTCCGAATTTGCAAATCGGCGCCGCGTCAACATTGCGGACTGGGAGGCAGAATCGCCCGAAGTCGCTACGGCGCTGCTTGACGCTGCGCTGCGTGCCGGCGACTTTCCCGAACTCGTGACCTGGCAATCCGCATCGGGACCGGCACAGGCGCGCGCGCTGGAACGGGCGGGCTTTACGCCGACTGACGCCGATCAGACCGCGCGTGGCCTTCCCTGCATCATGGTGCGTGCAGTCAACGACGCAGCGCCCGAGTCCGACCTGCGCGTCGGGAAACGCTCGCTGCTTGAAGCGACGAACTGGGATCTGCGCATGGCCTACACGCACGTTGTGTAGGCCCGCAGTGCGTTCGTTACGCGCGGGTTTGAGCCGGGCGACGGCGGACAAGCAAGCGACCCGCCGCGACAATCGGCTGCACATACAGCCGCCATACCGAGTCGAGTTGCTCGGTGCCGCCCGGCAGCCCAAGTCGGAATTGCTCGTCCGATTTCGGCACGTAGAGCGTGCCGGCGATCCAGTCCCAGAAAGGGAATATGAAACCCAGGTTCTTGTCCCAGTGGCGGGATTCGCAACTGTGATGCACCTGGTGCATCAGCGGGCTGACCAGCACGCGGCTCATCTTCTGCCCGTAGCCCAATGCCACATGCGAGTGCTGCAGATGGGTGATCGGCAGAAAGATCAGAAACGCGACCGCGTTGAAGGTCAGTATGGTTGCCTCGGCGATGCCGGTCGGATAAAACCACGCATACACACCGGCGACGAGCGCCGTGCACGTCAGACGGAGGAAGAAGTCCAGCATGTTCTCGACCGGGTGTGTGCGAAACGATGTGATCGGCATCAACACCTCGGCCGCGTGATGCACTTTGTGGAACTCCCATAGCACCGGGACCTTGTGCAGGGCGTAGTGGGCGATGAACTTGCCCAGATCGGACGCCATCAGGACCGCCAGCGTAAAACCGGCCAGCGCGACCGCAGACGGCTCCGCCCACCCTGGACCTTTGCCGAAGAGCGCGCTCATCGCCTGGGTAACGCCATCGCCAACATGAAGAAGGCCCGCGAGCGCGATGACAAGCGCGCCGAAGCGAACGTGCGCCATCAGCAGCTGGTGCACGACATAGAACTTGCAGTCCAGAATGGCTGACCGGTGCGAATAGATGCTCTTCGGGAAGAGATAGGAAAAAAACCCGCGGGCCGAACGCGCATTGGTCGGCCGCGAAAGATAAAAAATCAGAGCAACCGCGGCCGCGAAAAGAAAGAGCAGCCAATGCAGCCGCGGCTCGGCGAAGATCGGTTTGATCAACGACCAGTAGACCCACGCTGCCGCAACGGAAAACTGGGGGCCAAGCACCTCCTGCAGCCAGACCTTGACCTGCTCGACCATCATTCGATTTCGACCCCTTCCCTTGCTTGCATCCTTAGCGTCACCGCCACACTATCGGTGGCCGGGCACCGCGATTCAGCGAAAAGATTGCACGCGGCGGGCCACTTTGGCAACGCAAATTTTCCAAGCGCGACAGATGGACGATTCGCGATATCTGGCGGCTTCGCCCGGCATCGACCTAAAATCCTGCGTCCATTGGCGGGTGTCGTTCAGTGGCAGGACCTGAGCTTCCCAAGCTCAAGACGTGGGTTCGATCCCCATCACCCGCTCCATTTCCAATGAGGACGCACATCCGCAGCTTTTCCATGCGTGGCGGGCGCGTCACGTCGGCACAACGGCGCTCATACAACGAACTGTTTCCGCGGTTGCGGGCGCCCTACTCGCTCGAGCCGATCGATCTTTCAGGCACGTTCCACCGCCAGGCGCCGACCGTGCTGGAAATCGGATTCGGCATGGGTGAGGCGACGGCGGCGATTGCCGCGCAACGACCTGACGTGAACTTTCTCGCCGTCGAAGTGATGGTCGCCGGTATCGGCGCCCTTGCGCGGCGCGCCAGTGATTTGCAACTCGGCAATATTCGCATCGTCGGTCACGATGCCGTCGAGGTTGTGCGCGACATGATCGCGCCCGCCGCGCTGTTCGGCGTGCATGTCTTTTTCCCCGATCCATGGCCAAAGGCGCGCCATCACAAGCGCAGGCTGATTGCGCCTTCGTTTGCAGGTCTTCTCGCCAGCCGTATCGCGACCGGCGGCTATCTGCATTGCGCGACCGATTGGGAAAACTACGCACAGCAGATGCTCGATGTGCTCGACCACGAGCCGAAATTGCGCAACGCGCACGCCGCGTATGCGCCCGCGCCGGTCAATCCGCTGGTGGAACGCCCGGCGACCCGCTTTCACGCCCGCGGGGCCGAACTCGGCCACGGCGTGTGGGATCTGGTGTTCATTCGCCGCTGACGGCGGACGGTTGTCCCGCCGCGTTGACGGCGCGTGCGCCCGCCTCGGGGCTGCGTTCGCGTGAACGACCGAACAAATACCCGGCAAGCGCGCCAAAGATGCCGATCGGCGCGGTCAGTTGTTCGTGCGTGTCGGCGACCAGCAGCACGGCGACAGAGCCATAGATGATCAAAATAAGCCCGCTCGCCGTTACAAGGTGGTCGGCTGTTCGATGGTTGCGTGCCGAAACGTCCACAACACGACGGTCAACGCCATCAGCATCGCTACGGTGGCGATGATGAACTCATGAAAGGCAATGCGTTCCTGCCGCTCGCGATGCGCGATCACCTGCCGGTCGAGCGGAGTTGCCAGACCCTCAGCAGCCGCCGGCGTTGCCCGCACCACCTGCTCGAAATCGAATCGCGCCGATGGCGACTGCGCCAGCGCCGTCGCGCAGCACAGCGCCATCAGCAAGAGCAGTACGAGTCTCCTCATGGCGATCTCCGTCAATCGAGCCGGCTCAATGTCACGATCAGCCTGCCGTAGTGAGCTGCTTCAGCGTACTGCTGCGCTTGTCGTGCGGCTTCTGCTCGATCGGCGTAACGCTGCTTGGCGGCGCGACGCTCGTCGATGCTCCACTCGCGTGCGGCGGCTTCGAATTTGCGGTAGACGCTTTCGTCGACGGCTGGCTGCGTGCGCTGGGTCGAGTACGAAGACCGCTGGCTCGGCAGATCGAGCGGCCGTAGTTCGCCGGCGTCAGCACTGACGGCGAAAACAGCCAGTGCGAGCAGCGGCCAAGCCCACAGGGGCAGTACCCTCCATGGCCGAAACGGCGTTTGTCTCACAAGATTTCCTCCCAACCCGCGGCAGGGCGTTGAGTTCGCACCGCCTGCGCGCAACTGTGCCCCGCCGGCGCTTATCCGGCGACGGAGAATTCAGGCAAAGCCGTACGGAAAACTCGACGATCGGCTAGGCGGAGGCGACCGCGGCCGCGAGAGCGCCTTCGGTTGCTTGGCCGAAACACGCGAACACAACCCGCCTGACGCTGGGCGCACTCGGCAACGTGGCCGATACCGCTGCCACGGCAACGCGCGCAGCAGCATCGATCGGATAACCGTAAACACCGCAGGAGATCGCCGGAAAGGCGATCGAGGCGAGACCATGCGCATGTGCGATTTCAAGCGAGCGCACGTAGCACGAGCGCAGCAATGCGGGTTCTCCGTGATTGCCACCGCGCCATACCGGCCCCACCGCATGGATGACGTAACGCGCCGGCAGGCGATAGCCGCGGGTGATTTTCGCGTCGCCCG